>Ga0299915_10002739_pt1 | contig 12829 bp, 12 predicted proteins | sample RVTome_13_FD_200263 | JGI IMG/M metagenome (GOLD analysis project Ga0299915, IMG submission 200263) | Soil microbial communities from uranium-contaminated site in the Upper Colorado River Basin, Wyoming, United States - RVT92D227 (version 2) ...
GCCCTGGCATGGCGGCTGGACCTGCGTTTGTAATGCTTCCGAGGGCGTGCGGCTGCTGTCGCTCAAGATGTCCACGAAGGGCGCAAGTGACACGAAGAAATCATTCGTGTTCCTTTGTGTCCTTCGTGGAGAGAAAGAGTTGCGATGGAATTCACGATGAGGCCCATTGGCGTGATCCATTCACCATTCACGGACAAAAAGCAGACGCCGATTCAGCCATCGCGTTCGCAAGCTGTCGGCCAGGTCGAGGTGTACCCTGAATTCGCCGAAGGCTTGCAAGATGTCGAGGGCCTTTCGCACGTCATCTTGTTGTACGTGTTCCATTGCTCGTCAGGCTATACGTTGCGGGTCAAGCCGTTCCTCGACGACGCGCTGCATGGGCTATTTGCCACGCGCTACCCGTGCCGCCCGAACCCCATCGGGCTGTCCATCGTTCGGTTGCTCGCACGGCACGACAATATCTTGGAGATTGAAGGTGTGGACGTACTGGACGGCACGCCGCTGCTTGACATCAAGCCCTACGTGCCGGATTTCGATGCGCGGGAAAACGTGCGCGTGGGCTGGTATGAGACTCGCAGCAAGGAGTGACGATGTTGAAACATCGATCATGGGTTGTGCTTGCTTTAGGATGCGTTCTCGCCCTGCTGCTGGGCAGTGTTCTGCCTGCACAGGCCCAAAGCGCGGTCGTGCGTGCGGTGCTGTTCTATTCGCCCTCGTGCGGACACTGCCACAAGGTCATCACTGAGGACTTGCCGCCGCTGTTTGAAAAATACGGCGAGCGGCTACAGATCGTCGGCGTGGACACGGCGCAGCCGGACGGGCAGGCACTGTACCAGGCCGCGATCCAGCGCTTCAAGGTTCCGCCAGAGCAACAGGGTGTGCCGATGCTCATTGTCGGCGACATGGTCCTCGTCGGCTCGTTGGATATCCCGGAGCAGTTCCCCGGCCTGATCGAAAGACACCTGGCGCAAGGCGGCGTGGATTGTCCGGATATTCCTGGCCTGGCAGAGGCACTCGCCGCCGCACAGCCGACGCCGACGGAAACATCGGCACGGCCTACCGTCACAGCCACGCTGGCGCAGCCTGGGTCGAGTGCTACGCCAGCTCCGGCGACTGTGCCCGCAGCGATGGCGACGCCAGCGCCAACTGCTAAACCCGGCTTGATCGTGACCGACGACCGTCCTCTTAGCTTGCAAGAGAAACTGGCGCGTGATCCATTGGGCAACGCGCTGGCTATTGTCGTGTTGATCGGGATGGTGTTTGTCGTGGGATACACGGCCTTTGCCTGGCGGAGACTTGGCCCAAGTTCTGCGCTTGTGGAAAGGTTGATTCCTGCATTGTCTTTGTTCGGCCTGAGCGTGGCAGGTTACCTGGCTTACGTGGAGACGCAACAGGTCGCCGCCGTGTGCGGGCCGGTGGGCGATTGCAACACCGTCCAGCAGAGCGAATACGCCCGGCTGTTCGGCCTGCTCCCCATCGGCGTGCTGGGCGTGGTGGGTTATGTGGCAATCCTGATCGCGTGGAGCGTCGCGCAGTTCAGACACGGGAAATAGGCAAACCTAGCATCACTTTCGCTTTTGGCGATGACGCTGTTTGGGATGTTGTTTTCGATTTACCTGACTTTTCTGGAACCGTTTGTTATCGGCGCGACGTGCGCCTGGTGCCTGACCTCAGCTATTGTGATGACGGCGCTACTGTGGTTAAGCGTTGCGCCCGGCAAACGCGCTATCTCAAATCTATTTCACGGAGAAGAACATGGTATCCAAATATCAAGTGTTGAACATGCTGGCGCATATACAAGACCCGGAACTGCACCGCAGCCTGACCGACCTGAACATGGTGCGTGACGTGCAAATCGGCGAGGGCGTGGTGGACATCACCCTCGCGTTGACCGTGCCCAATTGCCCGCTCAAGGGGCAGATCGAGGCCGACGTGCGCAAGGTCGTCGGTGCAATGCCGGGCGTGAGCCAGGTGAACGTCACTATGACGGCGATGACGGACGAGGAGCGCAAGGTCATCTTTGGCGAACCGACCGAAGGAGCGGCTGTCCAGTTCAACAAGATTGACCGCGTGGTGGCCGTGATGAGCGGCAAGGGCGGCGTGGGCAAGTCGCTCGTCACTGCGCTGCTGGCGACGGCGTTGGCGCAGCAGGGTTTGCGCGTCGGCGTGCTCGACGCCGACATCACTGGGCCGAGCGTCCCCAAGTTGTTCGGGCTGCGCCCACCCGTGCGCAGCGGGCCGATGGGCTTGTGGCCACTGCAAAGCAGCACGGGCGTCAAGATCATGTCATTCAACTTGTTGCTCGAATACGACGATCAACCTGTCATCTGGCGCGGGCCGTTGATTGGCCGCGCGATTACGCAGTTGTGGGGTGATGTGTTCTGGGACGAGTTGGACTATTTGCTGGTGGACTTGCCGCCCGGCACCGCCGATGCCGCGCTGACGACGCTGCAATCACTGCCGGTGAACGGCATCGTCATGGTCACAACGCCGCAGAGCCTCGCCTCGATGATCGTGCGCAAGGCCGTCCACATGGCGCAGATGGTCAACGTGCCCATCGTCGGCGTGGTCGAGAACATGGCCTACTTTGTCTGCCCGGATACGGGCAAGCGTCACGAGATCTTTGGCCCCAGCCACTGCCACGAGGTCGTGCTCACGGCGGATGCGCCGCTCCTGGCCCAGTTGCCAATTGATCCGACTGTGGCCGCGTTGTGCGACGAGGGCCGAGTCGAGGCCGTCGAGTTGCCCGAGGTTCCAGAAATGGTCAAGGCGTTTGTCCAGGCTGTACCAGTCAAGAAACGTGAGTAAGGCAAATTTGATTCGTGATCCTATCGCGAGTAGAATACTCGCGAATGAAATACCATCTACCATTCAGCCTATGGCGTGTACGACGAGGATGCTGGCGTGGACATCCGCGCGCGATTCATCATTGACCCCGATTTTGTCATCCGCGCGATGGAAGTCCTCACGCCCGAAGTGGGACGCAATCCTGACGAGTTGATCCGCCAGGTCAAGGCGTTCCAGCATGTCCGCGCAACGGGCGAGGTGACGCCTTCTGGCTGGCAGCCTGGGCAAGTGACGCTCAAGCCGGGGCCGGCCCTGGTCGGCAAAGTCTGGCAAGTCTGGAAGCCCTGATACCGGAGCTCACTTTGACTCTCTCGCGCCCAAGCTTGCGGGCGCGTTTGTTGTGTATTTCCTTGAAACCTTCATAGGGATGTTGAACAGCTACGATGATTCTATGGTTTTGAGTTGTGGGCAAAACGTGATAAGATTTGATCACCATGACCGCGCCTCTCCTGACTACGAAACTCTATATCCCACCCGTCCGCCCCGTGTTGGTGCCGCGCCCACGTCTGATCGAGCGGCTGAACGAAGGCTTGCAGCGCAAGCTCACACTCATCTCTGCGCCAGCCGGTTTTGGCAAGACCACACTGGTCAGCGAGTGGCACGCTTCACCGGCAGGCCGTGAGGTTCCGCTCGCCTGGCTTTCGCTCGACGACGACAATGACCCTGTGCGCTTTTGGGTCTATGTCATTGCCGCGCTGCAAATGGTGAGTGCCGGTGTCGGCACAGAAGCGCTGGCACTTCTGCAATCGCCGCAGCCGCCCTCGAGCAAAACCATTATCTCTTCTCTCCTCAACGATCTCGCCTCGCTCGATCAGGATGTGACGCTGGTGCTGGATGACTATCACATGATAGAAGCAACAGCCATTCACAGTACGCTGACGTTTCTGCTCGATCATTTGCCGTCGCATTTGCACATCATCGTCGCCACGCGGGTGGACCCGCCTCTGCCGCTGGCACGCTTGCGCGCGTGTGATCAACTCGTCGAGGTGCGCGCCGCTGATTTGCGTTTCACGCAAGAAGAAGCCGGTGCATTTCTCGAACGCGTGATGGGCTTGAGCCTCATGCCGGACGATGTGGCTGTGCTGGAGGCCTGCACGGAAGGCTGGATCGCCGGGCTGCAACTGGCCGCCCTGGCCATGCAGGGACGCAAGGATATGTCCAGTTTCGTCGCCGCGTTCACCGGCAGCCACCGCTACATCCTCGATTACCTGGTCGAAGAAGTGTTGCGCCGTCAGCCGTCAAATCTCCAGGACTTTACGGTGCGGACCTCAATCCTGGATCGGTTGTGCGGCCCGTTGTGCGATGCTGTCACCGGCCACGCGGGCGGACAGGTCACACTCGAAAGGCTCGAGCAGGCCAACCTGTTCACCATCCCGTTGGACGAAGAACGACGCTGGTATCGCTACCATCACCTGTTCGCCGAGTTTCTGCGCAGCCGGCTGGACTCTTCTCTATCTTATGAATTTTGATGCTCAAATTCGGTAATCACGGATGCAGGATTTTGGCGAAACGGCCATCACCGAGCAAGCCGACACACTGCAACAATTCATCAGACCCATTGCGGAATTGGTCAAAGAACCCACCTACGCGCTGTTTCAATTCCGGCCAACGGTCGGACATACGATGACGGTGCAGGACGATCTGGCGCAGCCACTTCCACAGTTTCTCGATAGGATTGAGCCAACACGCATACGTGGGGAGCCAGGCCATGGTAACGTTGGGCAACTCGGCGACCGCCGCTTGCACATCGGGATGGGTCTGCACATTCCAATTGTCTTCAATCACAAAGAGATTGTCCATCTTGCGATACTGCTGGTAGAGTTGCTGATGAAACACAATAACTTTCTCGCGCCCGACAATGTAGTTCTGCAAGTAGGTGATTTGCCCGGTGTACGCATTCAAGCCACCAATCACTCGCCACTGTTGGTTGTTGCAGTTGCCATGCACCGCCAGCGGGTACCCGTCTGCGCGCGGCCACCAATCGGCCGCTGCTGTTGGCCAACGATGGTAGCTCATCTCATCCACAAACACGGCCACATTGTGACGAGGGTCGGCGGCCACGATTTTCAAGCACTTTTCAATGAAATGGACTTTGGTGCGATAGGCCGGATCGGGACTCCAGTAATTGATATAGCCGTGTTTCCAGCCAATGCCCAGCCGATCCAGCCACCGCCACACGCCACTGAGTGTATAGTCGGCCATCCAATCAAAACTAGCTCGCACCACGTCCAAGCAATAGCGGCATGGGGTCAAGGCCGGACTTGTCACCACTGTGTCCAAGAGCGAAGCGTCGGGCGGCTGCCGCAGACGTTCTTCCACCTCAGCCCGACGATCCTCCAAGTTCGACCCGCGATAACCGCCCTGCGGGTGGGCCACCAGGCCATCAAAGCCTTCCACCTCATACGTGTCCAGCCAGCCATACACCGTGTCGGGGTCACGCGGCTTGAGCAACCCGCACAGAGCCACCCAATGGGGCGAGTGCCCGTCCGCTATCTTGAGCATGGCAGCGCATCGTTCCCGCACGTACGGCTTCGGGTCATGGTCCCGGTGCCAGGTCAGACGCTTGCGCTTATTTTTGCTTCTGAGAGTTACGGTGCGTTGTGTTGCGGCCATCTCACGCCTCCAAGACGAGATGGCCCAGCATACCATTACCGATTTTGACTGTCAAAATTCATTAGGAGAGAAGCAAGAATTGCAGCGCCGCGCCGCCGGGTGGCACGAGCAGAACGGACTCGCCGCCGAAGCCGTGCCCTACGCGCTGGCCGCCCAGGATTGGGAGCGCGCCGCGCGCCTGATCGAGCAAGTGGCCCAGTCTTTTCTGTCGCGCGGCGAGGCGGCCACGCTGCGGCACTGGTTGAGCGCGCTGCCCGTCGAGTTGGTGTCCGCGCGGCCCCGGCTGTGCATTGCCCAGGCCTGGACGCTCGTCATCAACCTTGAAACAGCCGCCGCCGAGACCTGCCTTCAACAGGCTGAGCGGTCGCTCGGCGAAAGTGAACGTGACGAGTTGATAAGCGAGATCATGGCGTTGCGGAGCTTTGCCGCAGCTTTTAGCGGCGATTTTCGCCGCGCCGCTGAACTGGCCCGGCAAGTGTCGGATCGCTCGCCTCAAGACAATCCGTTTTTGCGCAGCATGTCGGCTTTGGACTTGGGCATCGCACACATCATGGACGGCAATGCGGCCGCCGCATGCGAGGCTTTTGCCCAAGCCACCCAACTGGCCGAGCAGGCCCGGCACTTTCTTGTCGCGACGATGGCCCGCTGCCAGTGGGCTGAGCAGTATATCTATTTGGGGCAATTGGGCCGGGCCGCCGAGGTGTACGAGCAAGCGCTCGAATTCGAGCTTGATGAACGGTTGCTGCCCATGCTGGGTATGGCGTACAATGGCCTGGGTGAGGTGCGCCGCACACAGAATCAGCTGGATGAAGCTGTGCAACTTTTGGAACAAGGCATCCCGTTGTGTCAGCAGTGGGAAGAGATCGCTGCAATGGACGGCTATGTCAGCCTGGCGCGCACCCGGCAGGCGCAAGGGGATGAGCGCGCCGCGAACGAGATAATGCAAAAGGCGTCGCAATTGGCGCGCAAGTCCGATTTTAGTGTGATGGACGATTTGCTTGTGGGAACTCACCAGGTCCGCCTGTGGGTGGCGCAGGGCCATCTGGACGAGGCTGATCGGTGGGCGCAAGAGTTCTCGCCACTCCTCGACGGCGAAGGGCAAGCGACACTGCCCTATGCCGTCATCGAGTTGATGAATCTGGCGTTGACTCGGCTGTGGTTGGCGCAAGGGCAGTCGGCTCTGGCGCAGGACGTGAGCGAGCGACAGACGCGAGCGGCGGAGCAGCGCGGGCGGATGGGCGTTGTCATCGAATGGCTGGCGCCTTGCGTGGCCTACGTGGCCAGCCTGGGGCGCGGCTACCTGCCGCCGATGGCGTGGATCTTCTTCACGCTGGCATCCGCTCGGTTGCTCGCGATCATGGGGTGGGGGGAATGGTACCCCTGGGCGGTGCCCGCGCTGGTGGGGGAAATGGCCGGGCCGAAAGGCGGCTCCATCGGCGTGCACAGCCTGCTGATGGTGCTGGCGGCGTTCGTGGCGGGCCTGGCTGCCACCTTCGCCTGGTGGCGCAGCGCAGATCAGACCCGTTGAGTGAATCTATTCGATATCAACACCTTCGTAGAGGTATTCATGTTCAACGTTCGATGGTACAAAGTGTTCAACGATTTACTGGGCAACAAGACCCGCACGGCCTTGATCGTGCTCTCGATCACTGTTGGCCTGTTTGCCATCGGCATGATCGCCAGCGCCCGCATCATACTACTCGAGGAGATGAACAAGAGCTATGTCGCGATCCATCCGTCCAGCGGTGTCATCCGGACGATCCAGACGTTCGACCAGGATTTCGTCCGTTCGGTTCGGCGGGCTGGCGATTGACAATCTGCCGAACGGCGAAGCATCGCTCTCCGGCATATTGCCCGATCAGGCAGCCTTACACGGTGTACTGAACCGGATTCTGTATTTGGGCTTGACGCTTGTCTCCTTGAACCGAACTGACCTGGCAAACTCGCCAGGTCTTGACGAGGACGACTGTGCTCGGATTCAGTTTGAAGCGCAATAGCAATCCAACATCCAACGGTCACAGTGGAAATGGCGACCGCCTTTTAATTGAGTTGCGTGGCGTGGTCAAAACTTTTTCAAGTGCCGCTGGCAAGTTCACGGCGCTCAAAGGCGTTGACCTGCAAGTCCGCGCGGGTGAGTTTGTGACCATCGTCGGCAAGTCCGGCTGCGGCAAGTCCACGCTCATCAACATGATCACGGGCATTGACCGGCCCACGTCCGGCGAGGTGATCGTGGGCGGCAAGACAGTGAACACGCTGAGTGAGGGGCAGACCGCCGTGTGGCGTGGACACACCATCGGCGTCGTGTTCCAGTTCTTTCAACTGCTGCCCACGCTGACGGCGATTGAGAACGTGATGTTGCCAATGGATTTTGGCAAGATGTACGCGCCCGCGCAGCGTTACGAGCGGGCGATGCGCCTGCTGGAACAGGTGGACATGACCGAGCACGCGCACAAGCTGCCGCTGTCGCTTTCTGGCGGGCAACAACAAAGCGTCGCCATCGCTCGCGCGCTTGCCAACGATCCGCCGCTCCTGGCTGCCGACGAGCCGACGGGCAACCTGGATTCCAAGACGGCCGAATCGGTTTTCCGGTTATTCGAGAACCTGGTAGATAGTGGCAAGACGATCTTGATGGTCACACACGACAACGACCTGGCGCAGCGCGCGCGGCGCACCGTCGTCATGGCCGATGGGAAAATCGTAGACGAGCGGTTAAATCGCTGATTTACCAAAGGCACGAAGGCACAAAGGGCGCCAAATTGTTTTACCTTTGTGCCCTTTGCGTCTTGGTGGCTTGGTGGTGAAAATGGTCTCTCAAATTAAAGAGCCAATCATCCAATTGCATCAAGTCGTCAAGAAATATCAGGGCAAAGCCAGCAGCGTGACGGCGCTCAAAGGCGTTGACCTGCAAATCGGCGCGGGCGAGTTTGTCGCGGTGCTGGGCAAATCCGGCGCTGGCAAGACGACGCTCGTCAACCTGATCTCGGGCATTGACCGGCCAACATCGGGCGAGATTCGCGTGGCCGGCACGGCAGTCCACGTGCTGAACGAAGATAACCGCGCCGCGTGGCGCGGCCACAACGTGGGCGTCGTGTTCCAGTTCTTTCAATTGTTGCCCACGCTGACAGTTGCGCAGAACGTCATGCTGCCGATGGACTTTGCGCATCGCTACTCTCTGCGCGAACAAAAGGAACGCGCGATGCACCTGCTCGATCAGGTGGGCATCGCAGATCACGCGCACAAACTGCCGTCGGCCATGTCCGGCGGACAACAGCAGCGCATCGCCATCGCCCGCGCACTGGCGTGCGATCCGCCGCTGCTGTTGGCCGACGAGCCGACCGGCAGCCTGGACTCGGCCACCGCCAACGACGTGATGAGCGTGCTAGAAGAACTGGTGGCGCGCGGCAAGACGCTGCTCATGGTGACGCACGACAAGGATATTGTCAAACGAGCGAATCGCACCATTCTGTTGGCAGACGGAGAAATCATCCAGTAACGCGTATCGTGTACTGCGTATTGCATACTGCGTAGCGGAACACGCAATACAAAATACGCAGTACGGAGCACAAAGCATGTTGGGCATTCGTTGGTACAAAGTCATCAACGATCTACTGAGCAACAAAACCCGCACGGCCTTGATCGTGCTTTCGATTGCGGTGGGATTGTTTGCCATCGGCGCCATCGTCAACGCGCGCGTCATCCTGTCGCAAGACCTCGCCCAGGGCTATGCGTCCATTGCGCCATCCAGCGGCGTGATCCGCACGGCCCAGACATTTGACGAGGACCTGGTCCGCTCGGTGCGCCAGATGAGCGGTGTGCAAGAGGCAGACGCCCGGACGCACATCGTGGTGCGCTTCCAGGTCAAGCGGAACGGCGGCCACGCGGACGCCCTTGGACAAGACACTGTTTCGCGCTGGCGCGATCTGCAATTGTTCGCCGTCCCCGATTACGGCCAGATGCGCGTCAACACGATTCGGCCCCAGACTGGGGCTTGGCCGCCGCCCAAGCGCGAGATCCTTATCGAGCGATCCGGGATGGAGTTGATCGGCGCGCAGGTAGGAGACACGGTGTTGATCGAGCTTTCCGAGCACAAGGTGCGCGAGCTGCGTATCGCGGGGACGGTTCACGACTTGGCGCAGTTACCGTCGCCGATTGACGGGACGCCGTATGGCTACGTTTCATTCGACACGCTCGAATGGCTGGGCCAGCCGCGCGGCCTGAACGAGTTGCACGTTATTGCGCGCAACGCGCAGAACAAGGCCGAAGCGCTGCGCGTCATCGGCCAAGTCAAGGACAAGCTGGAAAAGAGCGGTTACACAATCCCCTTGAGCATGACAGCCGAGCCGGGCCAGCTTCCGCTCAACGATCTCTTGCAGGCCGTGTTGTTGTTGCTGGGCACGTTGGGGTTTCTGTCGCTGTTTCTGAGCGTGTTTTTGATCGTCAACACGGTCTCGGCGCTGGTCACGCAGCAAATCCGGCAGATCGGCATCATGAAGGCCGTGGGCGCGCGCGGCGGCCAGATTGTGTTCATGTACCTGGCGCTGGCGCTCATCTATGGCGTGCTGGCGTTGGCGCTGGCTGTGCCGCTGGGCATCGTGGGCGCGCGCGTTCTCAGCGGCTTGATGGCGGGGTTTTTCAACTTTGATCTGACGCAGTTTTACGTGCCGCCGCAGGCTGTTGTGCTCCAGGTTGTCATCGGCGTGATCGTGCCCGTGCTGGCGGCGCTCTATCCGGTCTTGAGCGTGCTGCGCGTTACGGCGGCGGACGCCATCAGCAACTATGGCATGAGCAAAGATGAATACGGGACAGGGTGGATTGACCGACTGTTGACAACCCGCTCAAAGCTGGCGCTGCGCATTCTGTCTCGCCCGCTGATGCTTTCGCTGCGCAACACGTTCCGGCGCAAGGGACGGCTGGCGCTCACGCTCATCACGCTGACGTTGGCGGGCGCGATCTTTTGCGGCGTCTTTAGCCTGCGCGCCTCGCTCTCTCAGACATTGGATGACATGCTGGAAATCTACCAGGTTGACCTGATGGTGAACCTGGGCCGCCCTCAACGCGTCGAGCAGTTGGAACGCAAGGCGCTGGAGGTGGACGGCGTCGCGCTCGCCAAGAGTTGGTTCAGCCTGCCGGTGCGCCGCGTCCGGGCGGACGGGAGCGAGAGCGAAAACATTTACTTGTTTGCGCCGCCCGTCCAATACGATTTGGTGTTACCCGCCATGACCGAGGGCCGCTGGCTGCTGCCGGATGACGAGCGCGCGCTGGTCGTCAGCACCGCCACGCTCAAAAATGAGCCTGACCTCAAGCTGGGTGACGAGGTCTTGCTCAAGGTGGACGGGCGCAAGGTGACGTTCCGCATCGTGGGCGTGACGTTGGGGCTGCCGTTTATCTCGCAGGTCTTTGCCAGCTATGACGACATTGCCCGCATCACCCAAGACGTGGGCGAATCGTCCAGCTTGATCGTCGTCACGGAGCGGCATGATGCAGTGTCTCAGATGCAGGCGGCAGCGGCGTTGGAAGCGCATTTCAAAGCGTCCGGGTCGCGTGTCAGTTCTGTGGTGATGATGCGGGAAGAAATGCAAGAGGCGGAGATGTCCTTTGCGGCGATTGTGGTCCTGGCGCTGGCGATGGCGCTGCTGCTGGCCGTCGTCGGCGGGCTGGGGCTGATGGGGACGCTCTCCATCAATGTGCTGGAGCGCACGCGCGAGATCGGCGTGATGCGCGCGATTGGCGCATCGGACGGCGCGGTGGCGTGGATCTTTATCGTCGAGGGCATTCTGATCGGCCTGATCAGTTGGCTGTTGGGGAGCCTGTGCGCCACTCTCTTGAGCAACTGGCTCAGCGATGCTTTGGGTGTGGCGCTCTTGCAATGGCCTCTGGCGCACACATTTTCAATGCAGGGCGTCTGGCTGTGGCTCGTCGCCGTAGTGTTCTTGTCCACGCTCGCCAGCTTTTTGCCCGCGCGGAACGCTTCGCGCCTCACCGTGCGCGATGTGCTGGCGTACGAGTAGAAAAAGTATCAAGCCGGCCCAAGCCTTCCACTTCCGCAGGTTACACACCTGCGGGAAATTTAAAAGTCGCTTGAGGTTGTGTTATCAAAAGCCCTTTCTATGCAGCGGTTGAACGCAGCCGCAAGAATCGTCAAGTCTCTGGCGTTCAACGCTGCTGCGGCGCGCCCAACGCGGCAAGTAGCGTCAAGAGAAATGCCGGGCTTTCTGCTATCCTATGCGCCAGACGAGGGGGCAGTTGGCCGCTTCCCACATTCATGCAAAGGAGACCCGGAATGAAAAAACAAGAATTCAAGGTAACGCAAATTGGCGTTATCCGCGCCCAAGGGGATGGTTTTTGCCTGGAACTGGACCCCGCTTACGCGCCCGCCCTCAAAGGCTTGCAGGGCTTTAGCCATCTCAACGTGCTTTGGTGGAGCCATCTCTGCGACACGCCAGAGTATCGTGCCATCGTCGAATGTGACCAACCCTACAAGAAATCGCCGCCCAAGCTGGGCATCTTTGCCACACGCTCGCCTCTCCGGCCCAATCCCATCTCGCTGACGCCGGTTGCCGTGCTCCATCTGGACGAGGCCAACGGCAAGATCTACATCCCCTACATTGACGCGGAGGACGGCACGCCGATTTTGGACATCAAGCCATACCATCCTTGCATAGATCGCCTGCGCGAGGTGAGCGTGCCCGAGTGGTGCCGCCATTGGCCGCAGTGGAACGAGGACTCGGCCACTTTTGACTGGAGCGCCGAGTTCGTCAACGCGCGCTAGTCCGGCGCATCTGGCCACACCGCCGCAATATGCGACCTGCAACGGGGCAAAGACAGAAAGCGCTTTGCCCCGTACTCGTTTATAATTGCCACTTGCCTTGCGGCCAACTTGCGGTATCCTATTCACGCAAGACTTTCTTCGTCCGCGCCTGTCGGCGGATGATCTTGGGAGGGTACGTATGACAGAACCCCGGCTCATCAAAGAAGGCCAGTTGATATTGGTCGGTTTCAGCTTTTTTGGCGACCCATTCAGATCTAACGCAGGCTGGACGGAAGAGAACGAGATTGGGCGGGTGTGGCAGCGTTTCATGGCCTACCTGGCGCAGCATCGCCCGCAAATCAAGCACGTCAAGACCGACGCCGTCTTTTACGAGGTTCACATCGAACATCAAGAGACACAGCGCACAGGCGAGTTTGAAGTCTTGGTCGGGCTGCAAGTGAACGAGTTGCAGGATGTGCCGGTCGAGCTCACGATCAAAATTCTGCCCGCCGCGACCTATGCCGTCTTTACCCTAGCAGGTCCAGAGATCACTTCCGATTGGTCCAAATCAATTGGCGATTGGATGGCGCGCGAAGGTTACGTGAGGCCGTTTCCTTACGG
>Ga0299915_10002740_pt1 | contig 12828 bp, 9 predicted proteins | sample RVTome_13_FD_200263 | JGI IMG/M metagenome (GOLD analysis project Ga0299915, IMG submission 200263) | Soil microbial communities from uranium-contaminated site in the Upper Colorado River Basin, Wyoming, United States - RVT92D227 (version 2) ...
GCCTCTCTGGCCACGTCCGTCCCAGACCGCCCCATCGCAATGCCGATATCAGCCTCCTTCAACGAAGGAGCATCATTTGCTCCGTCCCCAGTTACGGCGATAATTTCACCGTGATGTTTGAGAGTCGTTACGATACGAAGCTTCTGTTCAGGCGAAACCCTTGCAAAGATTATGTTTTCCTTTTTTGCTTCATCGTAGATTTGCTGGTCGCTCAAAGCATCAAGGTCAACGCCTCGGATTACGTGGCTGCTCTTTGGGAGGGTAATGCCGACTTCTTCGGCTATCGCCTGAGCCGTCGGACCGTAGTCGCCTGTGATTATCGTTATCTCTATTCCAGCCTGTTTGGCAAGCTTCACTGCTTCCGGGACTTCCGGTCGCGGAGGATCTTTCATTGCAGCAAGCCCAACAAGAACCATGTTCTTTTCAACGATTTGCTTTGGATCTTGTTGTTCAGTTTGAGGAAGGTCCGCGTACGCGGTGGCTATTACTCGCAAACCTTCGTCGGCAAATTCACGGAGTCTCGTTTCAGCAGAGGACAAGTACTCTTTCGTAAACGGTTCTATCTTGTTTCCGACCATTATTCTGTTACAGATAGAGAGGATGCTTCGAGGCGCACCTTTGCTGTAGACAAAGATTCTGCTATCATGCTTGTGAACGGTGGTCGTTCTCTTGCGTTCGGAGTCAAATGGAATTACATGGATCATGGGTTTTTCAGCAAGCATGCCCTTAACGGCAAGTCCGTATTTCAATGCAGCAACGAGAAGCGCACCATCGGTTGGGTCTCCTACGACATTCCACAATCTGTTCCTGTCCGATGGCGGTTCGATCTTAGCGCTGTTACACAGAGCAGAGATTTCCAGCAGCGTCTCGATTGTCTTCGATTCTTCCTTTGCCAAAGGCATGTTATCGTGGGTGAATTCGCCCATCGGTTCATTTCCCACGCCTGAAACATCGATGATTTTGTCTTGCACCCAGATCTTCGTTGCTGTCATTTCTCCTTTAGTGATCGTTCCGGTCTTGTCAGTGCATATCATCGTCACACTGCCCAGGGTCTGCACGGAGGACAAACGTTTTACGAGCACGTTCTGTTTCGCCATCTTCAGAACGTTTATTGCGAGTGCACTTGAGACCGTTACCTGAAGTCCTTCTGGTACCAAAGCAACCATGACGCCGATCATGAAAGTCACGCTTACGAATAGAGCGGCGTGGAGGAATGCCACACTGACGGCGAAAAAGATAACTCCCACAGTTATCGCTAGGATGAAGTCGTATTTCGCCGTGTAAGCGATTTCCTTTTGCAGAGGACTCTGCTCTTCAGTTATTTCCTGCGTCAAGCCTGCGATTTGTCCAAACTTGGTGTCCATGCCAGTCTTGATAACAACTGCTTTGCCTTGTCCTTTTGCGACGCTCGTGCTCATGAAAACGAGGTTAGGCACGTCCAGATAATTGGCGTCTGTGACCTCTATTGGTTCGACTGTCCTCGGCTGGGGCTCAGATTCACCTGTTAACGGAACGTTGTTTGTCCACAATTCGTAGGCTTCAAACAACCTGGCGTCAGCCGGCACACGATCACCTTCTTCTAGAACTGTTATGTCGCCTGGAACAAGTTCTCTGACTAGGATTCTCTTGAGTTCTCCGTCGCGGATGACTTTCGTGTACTCGGGCATCCAGCTCTTCAGTGTCTCCATGGCTTTCTCTGCACGCCATTCTTGGAAGAGGCTGAAGACGCTGTTGACCAATACAACTGCGAGAATTATGGCGCCCATATCCGGAGACCCGCTCAAGACAGCGAGTAGACTCGCGATAAGCAGCAGAACAGAGAACAGGTCTCTAAGTTGCCCGACAAATCTGTAAATTATCGGGGAACGCTTCTTCTCAAGAAGCGTGTTCGGACCAGACTTCGCGAGGCGTTTCTCTGCCTCTCCAGTGCTTAGGCCGCATGGTCCCGTCTGCAAAGACTCAAAGACTTCTTTGACTTGCAGATTGGCGGCATCCTTCAAAAAGAACCTACCCCAAAAAACCTGTGACAACTCTAAAGCTAGAATTCTCTAGGGAATGCTTTTTCATTCATGCTGCCTGCTGCCATAAGTTCAATGCAGGCATTGCTTGTAGACAGCATGCTTCTTCTCTGTGTGCACATTTTCAGTCACTCAACGATACGTGGGACTCCCGTTTTTCACTATTTTCGGGAAGTCTTCATTTTTTTGCTGTTCACAATGGCAAATGGTGAGATTTAAGCTGATCGGCATGGTACTCGCCCTTCGATGCCTTTAGGAATCAATCCTCCATCCATTCAATACAAGTTTTAAATGCTGAGCAATCTAATTCAGAAAAGATGGTTTCATGAAGCAGCATTACGCCTTCGTTATGATGGTTCGAGAGAAATACTGGATCGCGTACCGTGACCGTCATCATGAAGGAAAGAAGATACATGCTTACGTGGCGAGGGGCGCTGCGCCTCCGAAGAACACGCGGCTCTTGTTATTCTACGTAAGCAAGCCCGTCAAATCGCTATGCGGTTACGCAAATTTCGTCGGGCGCAAGCTTGGGGATTCTGCGGAGCTTTGGAGTCAGCATTCTGATGAGTCAGTGCTGAAATCGGGGGCGGAATATGAAGGATTCGTTGGGGCCGCAGGAAGAGTCTCTTTTGTGAGGTTTACTGATTTGCACGAAGCAGTTAATCCTATGTCTTTAAGGAATCTTCTAATGTTTTTAGGCGTCAAGAGGCTTTCCCGGAAAGGTTTCTATCTTAGAAAAGACGTCGCTGACCAACTGGTTTCAATGATGGAGTAAGGCAGAAAGGCCCAGACAGGTTTGCAGGCATTCTCGGGATGGTCGGCAAAAAGTTAATAGGTCGCCGTTTTTACTTGCATGTAGCTTATCTTTGGGCAGTTGAAACAGGAATGCATGTTGGAGTTGAGCTAGAACTCCTGTCATGGCGTCTTTGGGTTTCTTTTGCCGGTGTAAAGAAGGTTTGAAGATGGTAAAGTACAGGCAGACTGAAGAAATTCAGAAGTTGATGAGTTGCAGAGAGATGATTCGGAACACGAGTATTATCGCTCATGTTGACCACGGGAAGACTACCCTCTCTGACAGTCTTTTGGCCGCGGCTGGCATAATCAGTGAACAGAGGGCTGGCCAGCAGCTTGCGTTGGATTCTTGGGAGCTGGAGCAGAAAAGGCAGATGACTGTTTTTGCTTCGAACATCAGTCTGGCCCATACTTTCAAGGATCAGGACTACCTGATCAATCTGATCGACACGCCTGGGCACATTGATTTCAGTGGTGCCGTAACGAGAAGTCTTCGTGCTGTTGACGGGGCGTTGGTGGTTGTTGATGCTGTTGAGGGTCCCATGACTCAGACTGAAACGGTGCTGATGCAGGCTCTGAGGGAGAGAGTGAAGCCGATTCTTTTCATAAATAAAGTTGACAGGCTTATCAAGGAGATTAAGCTGACTCCGGAGGAGATTCAGAAGAAGTTTGCGAAGATCATTGCCAGGGTTAACAATTTGATTGAGAAGTATGCTCCGCCGGAGCACAAGAAGGATTGGCAGGTGAAGGTTGATGATGGTTCTGTGGCGTTCGGTTCGGCTTTGCACAAGTGGGGTTTAAACTTGATTCACATGAAGATGAAAGGCGTCACTTTCAAGGATATAATTGATGCTTACTCTGGGGAGAAGATGGATATTGACCGGAAAGTTGATGCTTTGAGTAAGAAGGCGCCGTTGGCTGAGCCGATTTTGGACATGTTTGTTGAGCACTTGCCGAATCCTATTGAGGCGCAGCCGTACCGGCAGAGTCAGATTTGGCCTGGTGACGCGAATAGCGAGGTTGGTAAGGGTATGGCCACAGTGGACCCTAATGGACCGTTGTTGATGTGTGTTTCCACGATTGAGGTCGATTCTCACAGTGGAGTCGTGGCGATTGGCCGTGTGTTCAGTGGTACGGTTGAGAAGGGCAAGGTCGTTCAGTTGATTACGGCGAGGGCGAAAGGGCCGATTCAGCAGGTTTACATGAGTATGGCTGCTGACAGGGTGATTATTGACAGGGTTCCGGCTGGGAATATTGCGGCGGTTTCTGGTTTGCCGTCGATGCATGTCGGTGAGACTGTTGCTGAGGACGGTGTTGAAACGCATGCGTTTGAGGGTTTGAAGTATGTTTCTGACCCTGTGGTTACCGTTGCTGTTGAGCCTGCTGACGTCAAGGATCTGCCGTTGTTTGACAAGGTCATGCACAAGTTGACGACTGAGGATCCGAATTTGCACTTTTTGATCAACAAGGAGAGCGGGGAATACCTGCTGAGCGGCATGGGTGAGCTGCACTTGGAGATTACGGCTTATCGTATGCAGGAGGCGAATTTGAAGGTTAAGGTCAGTGAGCCGATTGTGATTTATCGTGAGACGATTAGTCGTGATTATCGGGGTCCGCCGATTATGGGTAAAAGCCCGAACAAGCACAACAAGCTGTGGGTTACGATTCAGAAGTTGCCTGACGACGTTATTGAGGCGATTAAAGCTGGGAAGGTTTCTGAGATGCAGTCGCGTGATGAGCGGGTTAAAGCTTTGAAGGCGCTCGGTTGGGATACTGATGATGCGAAGGGTGTTGTGGCGATTGAGGCTAACAATATTCTTGTGAACCGGATTAAGGGAAGGCAGTATGTCGAGGAGATCATGGATCACATTAAATCTGGTTTTCGTGAGGCAACGTTCACTTCGGTCTTGGCGAAGGAGCCTGCTTATGGTTTGAAGGTGAATTTGGAGGATGTTACGGTTCATGAGGACCCTGTGCATCGTGGTCCGGCGCAGATTTTGCCTATGACTTGGCGTCCGATTTGGTGTGCTTTCTTGTTGAGTGAGCCGAAGCTTTTGGAGCCTTTGATTAGTTTTGAGTGTAAGGTGCCTAATGCGTTTGTGAGTAGTGTTATCGCTACGGTTCAGAAACGAAGGGGGAAGATTTTGGATATGATCAACGAGGAGGACATGATCATCGTTAAGGCTGAGATGCCGGTGTCTGAGTCGTTTGGTTTGGCTGAGGAGTTGCGGTCTTCGACGGAGGGTAGGGCTTTTTGGGCTACGCAGTTTAGTCGTTGGGCTCCTGTTCCTGAGCAGATGCAGGGTGAGATTGTGAGTAAGATTCGTGAGCGGAGGGGTTTGTCGCCTGTTCCGCCGAGGGCAGAGGAGTTCTTCGAAGACGCCTAGGTTTGCAGCTTAATCTGCTACGTACTCCTTTCTTTTTGTTTTTTCTAAAGGTTAATTTAGTTTAGGGAGCAATTTGGTTCAAGCCTGGGGTGCCGCGTTGTGATTAACCTGTCGATGTTGGTTTTGGTTGTTCCTCTCGTTGTTGGTGTTGTGGCGGGTTTCTTGCTACGTGACAAGAAGCATTTTGATTTGAGTAAGGTTACTTTTGGGGTCATTCTTGTTTTGATTTTTTCTTTGGGGTTTACGATTGGTTCGAATAATGAGTTGTTGGCTTCGTTTCCGTCTGTCGGTGTGAGCGCGTTGGCGTTGGCGTTGTTGGCGATTGGTTTCAGTGTTTTGTTTGTTGTGTTGGTTCGGAGGCGGTTGAGGCTGTGATCAAGTACATTTTGCTTGTGCTGGTTGTTGGCGTCGTTTTGGGTTATGTTAATAACAGCGTCGTCGGTGTCGTGCCTGACGGTTGGGTCAGTGGCTACGTGTTTAATGGTGCTTTGCTTTTGTTGTTGTTTGTGATGGGTTTGGCGTTTGGCATCGACAAGGAAGCTGTGGGCAAGTTGAAGGCGAGGGGTCTGAGGATTCTTATTATTCCTGTTGTGGTTGCTTTGGGGAGTGTTTTGGGCGGTTTGGTTGGGGGCGTGATTTTGGGGTTGAACGTGTTTGGTTCGATGGCTGTGACGGCTGGGTTCGGTTGGTACACGGTTACGGGGCCTTTGTTGACGCAGGTTTTGGGTTCTCAGTGGGGTGCGTTGGGGTTTACGGCTAATTTTCTTAGGGAGTTGTTGACGATTGTTTTGGTTTCGGTTTGGGTGAGGGTTGACAAGTTTGGGGCTGTGGCTTCTGGTGGGGCGACGACGATGGATACGACGTTGCCGGTTATCGTGCGTTATTGCGGGTCGGACGTGTTGGTTGAGGCTTTTTCAAGCGGTTTCGTTTTGAGCATGTTGGCGCCGTTCATGGTTTTAGCATTCGCGTCGTTGATGTAGGCACATTTCGTAGCTAGTTGCTGCTATTCGGCGATTAACAGCCTACCCCCCTCCCCCTAGGTTTTTAGCGTGTGAAGTGCCTTGGATGGGTGTTTTATTGTCGCTTTGGGCGGGGTTCGCCTTGGTCGGCTTCTGTTTCTTATGTTGCTGACATACTTGGTTCATGCTGTGGAAAGGTTTGGTAACGGTTTTGGTGTCGGTAGCGGTGGTTGCCTTCGGTTTTGTGTGTTTTGGGTTTCAGTGTTAACCGCAAAGGAAAATCGAGCGAAACATCGGTCTCAGGTGCGGCAAGTTAAGTCTGCTTAACACTACTGATATTTTCTTGTCATCATACTTGGCTCTGTATAGTGCGCGTTTCGGAAGGTAAGACAAGCATTCATCAAGCCTATTTTCCGTATTCTCACTTTTGGTCAATGATATTTGGGAAGGAGGTGTCGATACTAGAAGATTTATCCACGAACATTAATCTCTCACATGTCGTAATTGGATATTGGAGGCAGGTTCGCTAAACCGCGCTGAGAGGCGAACATGATACCGAAAGGGATTATTGTTGCTATTCTCGTTTCAAGTCTTTTGATAGTCCCTTCTATTAGCGAAGTTCGCAGCAGTTCTGCTCTTGCAGATTCTTTGGAAACTTGGCTGGGCACTGTCAACAGTTATGGAAATGATATTCTGTCAACTCATTATGGAATCATCTTCGGAAAACTGAATGTTACTTCCTACGACATACTTGCCCAGAAATTGCTGACTGAACAAAATTGGCAACAGATTGTTTATCTCAAGAGAGTATGCGAGATTTCGAACTACAATTCGGTAGCGTTGCAGAACGCGCTTTATCAGGCTCTGGAGAACGTGACGATGTTGGGCGCGATTCCTCAGTCTTATACTTGGGGCGGAACTCCAGTGTTTCTTGTCTATCACAGATTCATGATACATGCCTATCGCTATGCTGCAGATTTCAATTTGACTTCTAAATGGGACAAACAGAAGGCATTTGAACAGTTCGCCAATTTGGTTGACCAGTCTGGAGGGGGGGTTTCTGATGTGTAACGAAGATTCGGCCATAGGCGCGAATCAGGTATGGGGAGACGTTGACCAAAATCAAACTCGCTACTACGATGAGCAAGCCGAATGTCTGGAAATATTCTCACTCTTGGGAGATTTGGGAGTGGTTGGGGCAAGGGGATATGCACTCAGACTTTGGAATCATTTGAACAGCGATGGTTGGTTTGACGAACAGGGTTGGTATTGGTATAGACCAGCCTGGAAGACCTGGGAATGTGAAATGGGTGGATTTGCAATGATTATCAGTCGCTATCTAGGTCATGTTACTCCTCAAGTTCTTAGCGATGTTGATTGGAAACTTTTACGAAATGGGTGGAACAGTGGATGTTGGGCGGATAACGTAATCGTTCATGCTTATGATCCAATTTATGACCACTTCGATAATTCCCAGAAAAGACCGCTTGAGACGAACACGGTTTGGCATGCTTTGCACTCGCTATATTCTGAAATGACATCTGATATGAAAGGTAACATGACTTCCATGCTGGTTGGAAATTTCGATGTGAGTCCAGCTTGGATGCTTTCTGTGAACAGCGGCTGGTTTGGTGATGGCGATGTGAGGAAACTCAATGGAGCGATGGTGATGTTCTTGACGGGAATCGTTCCAGTCACAGGAAGTTTGGATTTGGGTTTCATCGAAGAGGGCGGGTCTGAAAACATCGCGTCTTATAGCAGTGCTAATTTGCGATTTGATTATGCAAACCATCGAATAAGGATCCCTGTCAAGAATGGAGAGTTGAAGTTTCTTTTTGGGACGGAACCAGTTACATGGAATTTCACTGAAGATGGAACATTTGATGTTAGTTTCACTGACGATTGGAATTTGATAACGAGAACCAGTCTGGTCTCAAGCATCTCGGAAGTCTATGACATCGCTGACCTGAATAGAGATGGCATCGTGGATATGTACGATGCTATTGCTCTTTCAATTTCGTTCGATTCAAGGGTCGGAGATACTAATTGGAATCCAAGGGCAGACCTGAACTTTGATCAGCAGATAGATTTGTACGATGATCTGATCCTGACAAACCATTTCAACGAACATTATCCATAGTTCATCTCTTAATCCCCTCCACAGACATACAAAGTGAATCTGGAATAACGGCTGGAAAGGAACCTGTGTTTGTTACTATTATTTCCATTCAACGATACTCTTGACTGCGCTCCCTGCCACCGGCTGACGTTGGAGCCTTGCGAAAAACACTTTTAGGCAGTATTGGATTTCTGGTTTGAGGTTGAGAGAGTTGAAGAGGATATTGCTGCTAACTGGCAGCCCTGGCGTTGGTAAGACATCTATTCTCGTCAGGGTTGTCGAAAAACTGAAGTTGAAAGGTTTTAGGGTAGGAGGGATGATCAGTCGCGAGGTTCGTTCGAGCGGAAACCGAGTTGGGTTTGAAATTTTGAGCCTAGCGGAAAATCAGCGTGGGTGGTTGGCTCAAGTAAATCAGAAAGAGGGTCCACAGGTTGGCAAATATCGTGTGAACCTTCTTGACCTTGACCGAGTTGGCGTTGCCGCTATCGCGGAAGCTGTTGATGCTTGCGAGGTTATCGCTATAGATGAAATTGGGCCGATGGAGTTGTTTTCAGATAGTTTCAAGGAAACCGTTACGAGGGCTTTTCAGAGCAAGAAGCTTGTCATTGCGACTGTACACTGGCGCGAGAGAGGATTTTTGACTTCCGTGTTAAACAAGATCAATGATGTCCAATGGTTTGAAGTGTCGACGGACAACAGAGAAAGGCTGCATGAGCTGATCCTGAAAGAGGCCACTGATTTCTTGGAGTCGCGAACTCGCTGACTCTCTGAGATATTTTGCAGCCCAAACACTCGTCCACAGCAGTTGATACGCGATCAGACATGATGGAATGGTTCTCAGTCATTTGTCTAGGGCACAAAGTTTTCAGGAGGGCATATCTACTGCTTAGACAACCACATTATTTCATCAGATATCGATGATCGGTACAAGAATGCGTGAGAAATCCTGAATTGGCTAGTAGGGAAGTGCACGTGAACGTCTCTCGTGCGATGTCACAACCCCCGGTTCCGAGGGAGAGCAGTAAGAAGATTCCAGCTCTTTTGCTGACTGTTTTGCTGAGTACTGTTTTGATTTTTGTTTTTGTCGTGGTCTTTCTTCATTCGACAAGTTCACTTAGCCGGCAAATGTCCAGCTCGAACTGGTCTGGGTATTCTGTGGTCTCAAACTTGAACAACCCACAGCCTCAATTCACAAGGGTCAATGCTTCTTGGACGGTCCCCACGGTCAAAGTTTCGATAGATAATTCCTTCAGTGCAGAATGGATAGGCGTGGGGGGACAGTTCGACTACACCCTGATCCAGACAGGAACCAGACAAGACTCGATTGGCGGGCAAGCAACGTACCGAGCTTGGTATGAGCTGGTGCCAGGCAATTTAGTGAACATCAACTCGTTGAGCATTTCGGCAGGAGATAGAATCACAGCTTCAATATCTCTCGTGGACCCCGACACCGACACGTGGACTATCGAAATCCGTGATGACACGCAAGGACAATCTTTCTCAAAAAGTTTCGTTCACATCTCTTCCGCGCTCTCGGCAGAATGGATTGAGGAGCGACCAAGCGTTGCCAGCCGCCCAGAGACTTTGGCAGATTTTGGTCAAGTCACTTTCACAGATTGTGGGGCAACGTTAAACGGCAAAGACGGAACCATTAGCAGTTTCCCTTCCAACCGAATCACTATGTATGATAATCAAAACATACAATTGGTGAACGTGTCGGACCTAACACAAGATGGCTCGTCTTTCACGGTCGGTTTTCTAGAATAGCAGAAGAGTCTTCAACTCATTTCAGCGAAGCTAGCGCTCTTCAGGCGCATCTATGGCTCTGCCTACAACGTGAAAAGCTCAAGAGTAGAGGGAAAAGCTCACGCCTTTCGTTAACTCATTCAGTCTTTGGTAGGTGACGTCGTCGAGGTTTATTTCGACTATCCGAGAGTTCTCCTCGACCTGTTCCACGCTTGAAGCTCCAACGATGGGCGCGGTTATGGCAGGGTTTTTCAGGATCCATGCGATGGCTAATTTGGACAGAGGAATGCCGATGTCATCAGCTATGTTCTCAATCTGTTCAAGAACAGCGAAATTGGATTCTTGGCTCGCATGTTTCCAGAGTCTCGGATTGTACTCGAACCTACTACCGCTGGTGGAGGAGAAGCTTTCGAATATTTGCCTGTCAAGAATCCGCCCATTAGGGGCGTGTACGTTAGTATCCCTAGTCCTTCTTGTTGGCAGTAGGGAATGATGTCTTCTTCGATATCTCTTTGCAGAAGATTGTAAGGCGGCTGAACTGCAATGAGCTTTTCCCAATCATGGTTCTCGCATATCTCATTAGCTTTGGCTATCTGCCAAGCCGCGAAATTGGAACATGCTATGTACCTGACTTTTCCTTGGCGAACAAGGTAATCGAACGTTCTAAGCGTCTCTTCAAGAGGAGTCTCGGGATCGAAACGATGCATATAGTAAATGTCGATGAAGTCTGTCTGCAAGCTTTTCAAGCTGTGTTCAACCTGACTTAGAATGTGTTTGCGTGAGAGTCCGCTCCGGTTGGGTCCTTCAACCGCGCCGAATCCCACTTTTGTCGCTATAGTGACTTCGTCTCTCCGACCTTTCACGGCCTTTCCGATTATTTCTTCAGATTTGCCGCCCGTGTATATGTTGGCTGTATCCATCGCGTTTATTCCGCAGTCGAGAGCCTTATTCACTATTTTCAAGGAAGCTTCTTCACTGATCTGTCCACCGAAGTTGTTGGTTCCCAGACAGAGTTGCGAAACTTTGAGACCCGACTTGCCCAGATTCCTGTAATTCATAGATACTAGCATCACGCCGCGCGTATTTCAACGTATCCCGAACCCGCGATTCGCGCGAAAATTGAGGGAAGGGAGAAAAATCACGGAAAATGCTGGTTGAAGTGGCTTGCCAGTATTATTGCATCGTACAGGTCGACGACGTTGTCACCGTTGATGTCGGCGTTGACGTTCCAATCTGGACTGGTTGGTTGAGAGTTGAAGACAGCTGCCAGCGTTATCGCGTCGAATATGTCAATCGTGCGGTCACCGTTGACGTCTCCTGGAATCGTGACGAGGAGCCAGGAATTGAGGGTGTTGTCAGAAGTTTCTGTCTCGCCTGTAACAGTGTCGAAGCGGGCTGATACTGTGTTGTTGCCTTTCTCCATGGTGGTCGTGCTTAGACTGATGCTGATTATCGTGGAATTTCTGCTTGCCAACGTCATTCGAATTTCTGTGACAATGGTTGAGTTCACGTATATGCTGGCGTTGAATGTTTCTGCTTGAATTCCGTAGTTCATTGCTTTGATGGTTATGCTTGTGTTGAAGCCTTGGCCGACGATGGTTTTGATTGCCCCGTTGTTGATTAGTCCGATATCGTGGGCTCCGCCGTAAGGTTTTGTCAACGGAAAGTTGTCTTGATTGTTAACGTCTATGTCGTAGCCTGTGTCCCGTATTCCGTCACTGCCGTTTTGATTTTGGCTTGGACCGCGGTATTCGTCTGGTCTTGTGTTGTTGCTCCAATAGTTGCCGCCAGAAGGATAGCCGTCGTCCCAGGAGTTGATTGAAGGTGAAGTGAGCCCTGAGTCTGGGCAGTCCCATGCCGCATCGTAGACATCGAGGAAATTGTCTGCAAAGGTGTTGTGGTAGATGGAGTTGTTTGAGGAAGAGAAGAGATAGAGGCCGCCTGTAATAGTGCCAGTGTTTTGAGTTATGTTGTTTCCGAGGATGCTGTTGTTGTTTGAGAAAAACATGAGGCTGATGCCGTCATAGTTCGTCGTCACATCATTTTCCTCGATATTGTTGTTTGAAGATGAGAGTAGGAAAATGCCATGCGTGTTGCTCTTCAAGGAACAATTTAAAACGATGCTGCGCGCTGACTGCTCCAAGTACATTCCGTACAGGTAGTTTTCCACCGTCATATTCTCGATTGTGACGTTGTTTCTTGCGAGGAGACGTATTCCTGCACCATATCCATTGTTGCCTTGCAAAGTGTGTCCTGCACCGTTTAGCGTCATGTTGTCTTTTTCGACTATTATTCCATCACCAGAGCTGGCAATGTTGGCTGTCAGCGTGTAGACGTCTCCGTTTCGTTGAACTGGGGCATTCGACGGGTCGATGCTTCCGTCAGCCTTGATGTAAATAGGCATCGCAGATTGGTCAATCATTACTATTTGTCTGTCTTCTCCCACTGAGCCGTTGGAATCAAACACGGTGAGTTTCAGAGTGTAGGTTCCGGCAGGAACTTGGGTCGTGTTCCACGTTCCCAATGTTGCCGTGGTTATTTCGTTTTGACCATTGCTGGAAAGGTTCAGGCCGGTTGTCAACCAGGTCGTAGGGTTTGTGCCTTGGCCGAACGCCATTGTGAAGTTGCTGAAGGTTGCGTTGGGTGCGTTCCCTCTTTCTGCGGTTCCTTTGACGTTGAAAAGTCCGCCGATGCGACGTGGCGTCAACAGACTCGTCTGTGTTTCAAGGTGAGCCGTAGGTGCTTTGATTTGCGTGACTATAGGGGTTTCTGGGTCTCCCAACAGGTTGAGGGTGAAGTAGGTCCAT
>Ga0299915_10002741_pt1 | contig 12827 bp, 16 predicted proteins | sample RVTome_13_FD_200263 | JGI IMG/M metagenome (GOLD analysis project Ga0299915, IMG submission 200263) | Soil microbial communities from uranium-contaminated site in the Upper Colorado River Basin, Wyoming, United States - RVT92D227 (version 2) ...
CGATGACCCAATCCACGGTTCGATTCATTTCTTCCACCGCCATATGATAAATCTGGTCGGAACGGTTGTATGTAAAACAGATCGGACAATTAAGATTACATGCATTCGTCACAGAAATCACAGGAAGCTGACAGGGACTGGCATGCCAGGTACAGGGGCCGCAATCATTCGGGCATCCATTCACCGGAGGCTTTGACAGCTTCAGAGGAGAATGATCTGGATAGGTTTGAAGGGTGTTTTTCAGATACCAGTCTTTGTCCGATGCAATCAAGGCTGGTTGATTCTCGCATGCGGGGCATAGGCTTTGCTGCCAGACTTTGCCGTCCTGGAAAAAGACTCGGGCCGGTACAATCCTCCGGCATGAACGGCACATTCCCCGGACAGTTGAAAAATAGGTGTACTCCCTTTCCTTAAGCCTTGTCATAGAGTTCCTGCCACATGGTCCTCATCGTTTTCGGGTCGAGTGAATCGGTCAGAGGCATCAAGTCAAGAGTCAATGTTCCGCGGCAGATAGGGTGAATGGCGGCGGAGACTTCGCACTCAATCTCAAGGAGATCATCCCTTCTCCTCTGAACCGATACAACCATATTCAACGTATCCCCCATGGCGGCCTCGTATTCGAACGCAAAGCGATCTACCTCGGAGAGAAGGCATGTCTGTTGAAAATCTGAACTCCTAGCCACCAGCCATCGAGCAAGGTGTATGCAGCTCTCCAGAGAGAGAGTTTCAGGAAATAAACCTTGTCGGCCAAACGGTTCTAGGAGAACATATTCTTCGAGAGAGATGGATTTGTGACCTTTGACAAAGGTCCAAGGCTTAAACTCCTCAATCCGATCTACAAAGCGCCAGCGCATCAAATTCCTCCATCCAAAAAGATGCTCTGGGCATTGATATATCGGGCTTTGTCACTAGCAAGAAACGCTGCCAGATCAGCCACCTCATCAGGCTCACCGGGACGCCCTGTCGCACAATATCTCAAGTATTCAGCTTTTTCTTTCTCCGGGACAAGGCGGCCTATTCCTTCTGAGAGGAGCCCTGGCACGATTTCATTGACACGAATATTGTAACGGGAAAGCTCTTTGGCCAGGGATAAGGTGAACCCGGTAACGCCTGCCTTGGCTGTGGCATAATGAACAGGCACTTCAAGCAACCGGTGTCCGGCCAAAGAACCAATATTGATGATTGCTCCTGTCTTACGGCTGATCATGGAGCGGATAACTTCCTTAGTTACCAGAAACATGGTTTTCAGATTGGAATTGAGAACATCATCCCAGTCCTCCTGTTCGATCAGCGCAAACGGCATGACCTGGGTAAGGCCGGCATTGTTGACCAGGACATCGACCTGCCCGAATGATTCGAGGACCTTTTTTACCATCTCTTTTACCTGTTCCAGGTTGATCAGATCCACCTGGAATCCGGAAGCCCCTGTATCATGGGTAAGTTGTTCTGCACGATGCTGATTGTGAAGAAATGTGAAGGCGACTTTGAATCCATCTTGTGAAAAACGTCTGACCAGCGCTCCTCCCACCGCACCGCTTCCTCCTGTTATCAAGACTACTCTATCCATGTTGTTCCTCGATGAGGCGGATCACCAAACGAACAAAGGTGGATACACGGAAACTATGGGGGAGATCCACCGTACGCAGGCCTTCTGAAAACTCCTCAGCCGGCACTTCAGGCAGGGCTTTTCTTAGTTGTTGGAGCGCTTCAGAAGTATAGACTCCATCCACCTGTAAGGGGGACTCTCCCAGTTCTTTCTGGGCGCGGCGCTCAATATCCCGTGGAGAGATTTTGATTCGGAATCTCTGCTCGAGCTGAAAGACCAGATCGAGGAGGTCCAGGGAATCCGCTCCCAGATCGTCGATAAGCCTATCCCCTTCCCGGATAGTAGAAGGGTTTCCATCCACGACCGAAGCGACACACTCGCAAACTCCCTGAACGATTTCATTCCGATTCATTCGATGTACTTCGAGACCCTCTCCCCTGATTTGCGCAGCGGGGCTTCCGGCTGCTCTGCCGGGTATCCCAATGCAATCAGACATACGATTTTCCTCCCTTTGCCAATTTCTAAAAGCTCTTTCAACTCTTCCTGTGCTGCCAACGGTCCTGTGACACAGCAGCTTCCAATTCCTGATGCATGGGCAGCGAGCATCAGGTTTTGAGCAGCCATGGCCGCAGAGATTTCTGTTCCTGCGACATCACCTGCCGTATCTCCCAGAATGTGGTATAGAAAGCTTTCCGGTCTTTTGGCCGAAATGATAATTAGGGCAGGGGCATGAGAAAACCAGTCGAACATACTTACATATTTCTGCAACTCTTCCTTTATTACTTCGCTACGGCTCTTATCAAGGACCGACTCCCATCGTGACCGAACAATGTCTTGCATCTTCTCCTTCACGGATGCGGAAGTGACCACTCTAAATTCCCAGTCCTGCCGATTACTGGCAGAGGGAGCCCAACTGGCAGCTTCAATAATGCGACGGACCACTTCCTTGGGTAAGGGGTCCTGGCGAAATTTGCGTATACTGCGTCGTCCCCGAACAAGTTTAAGAAACTCTTCAATCTGATTCACAGTCCCATGCCTCCATCCACCCGAATGACCTGGCCTGTGATATAGGTTGAAGCATCGGATGCGAGAAAAGCTACGACTTCGGCTATTTCCTCCGGTTGCCCAAAGCGACGGACAGCAATGGTATTTAGAAGGGACTCCACATGATCCTGGCGAATCCGCTCTGACATTTTTGTCTCGATCACACCCGGGGCTACGCAGTTCGCAAGCACACCTTTCCGGCCTGCTTCCAGGGCCAGGACACGGGTCATGGTTTCCAATCCTGACTTACTGGCAGCGTAGTTTATCTGTCCACGGCCACCAAAAGAACTTGCTATGGACGAAACATTAATAATTCGTCCCCATCGATTGAGTAACATAAACTTTGCCGCTGCCCGGCAAAGGCGAAAGGCCCCAGAGAAATTGGTATCGATCACTTTATCCCATGCCTCGTTTTCGATTCCCAAAGCGGGCGCCTCCATGTTAATCGCAGCACAATTGACCAAAATATCCAGTTTGCCACAGGTGTCGAAGATCCTTTGGCAAACTTGTTCAGGTTCTGAAGGGATGTTCAGATCCAGGTGAACGGTTTCTGCCTTACCCCCTTTGTCCAAAATCTCGGTGGCACCTGCTTCAGCTGAAGCCCGATTCTTATGAAAGCCAATATAAGTTTTCACGCCATCCAGAGCCAGTCTCTTGGCAATTGCAGAGCCGATTGCTCCGCTTCCACCTGCGATAAGAGCAATGCGTCTTATTCTCTCATCCATGATATTTCCTCAAAACCAGAGAGGCATTCTGTCCGCCGAATCCGAAGGAATTGGTCAAGACATATTCGCCTTTGAACGAGGCTCCGGGTTTACTCACATGGTTGAGTTCACAACCTTGTCCTACGCGCTCGAGTGACGCATTGGGCGGTAGCACCCCCTTGTGAAGAACGAGCAGACACGCCCCCAGTTCGACCGGGCCTGCTGCTGCAATCAGATGACCCGTCATAGATTTGGTTGCCGTTACCGGGATCTTTTCCCAGATGTCGGCAAATACACGCCGGATTGCCTTTGCCTCGACCTCGTCATTCAATTGCGTCCCTGTACCATGTGCATTGATGTGGTGAACTTCTGGAGGAGAAATTCCCGCATCTCTCAGGGCTTGGGTCATGGCTTGGGATGCGCCCTCTCCTGCCGGGTCAGGCGCGCTCAGATTGTAAGCGTCGAGTGTGGAACCAAAACCGCTCATTTCAGCAAGAATCTCTTTTCCTTCGGCCTTGGCTTTCTCCAGTGGTTCGAGGACGACCATGGCAGCACCTTCTCCGAGCACCGTGCCTCTGCGTGCTGAATCAAACGGACGGCATGCCTTTGCTCCTCGCGCGTTATCCGTTGTCAGGGCGCCAAGCAATTGAAACCCGCCCACACCGAGCGGGTTGATCATCGAATCGAAACCACCACAAACGGCCACCTCGAAGCGACCCGAGCGGATGGCATGAAAGCCATGTCCGATGGCCTGCGCCCCGGCCGCACAGGCAGAACAATTTGTGAGTGTTTGACCAGGACGCCCAAACTGTTTTGCGATCAGGCCCGACGCCCTATCAAGAGGTATCTGCAATGGTGGGCCGCTTCCTTTCAAGCTTCGTACTGCAACGGCTTTGAAATCAGGTTTTCCTTGATGGACGACCTTTTTCAGATCGAAGATCTCAAGGCTTGTGCCGATATGGAGAAGCATTCTGTCACCCATACTCGCAATCCCTGCCTGAAATAGGGCCTCAACACAGGCCGCATAGGCAAAGCCGACTTTGGGGTCCTCTCTCGACAGCGTTACAACAGGCTCAGGCAAGGCCAATTCCTCCTTAACCTCGCCAGCAAGTTGCACCTCAAATGTTGAGGCATCGAAGTGTGTGATCCAGCTGATTCCGCTGACCCCATCAGAGAGGGCATTCCAGAAAGTCTCTCTGCCGATGCCAATGGATGAAACCACGCCAAAGCCGGTGATGGCGACACGTCTCATGTCCGCGCCCGTAATTCTACTTCAAACTTTTGTCGGTCCACGCCACATATGGAAAACCTGCTTTTTCCAGCGAGACTCTGGAGTCCGAAAAGGATGGCCGGAGCAGCGGCAAACGTCCGCCCCATGCGTTCTGAGAGCGGATCGGATATTCCTTCATCAGAAGGGGTTAACCGTATATCTTCGATTTGAGCGTAAATTTGTTTCCCATCTCTCCTGGCTGTTTCTAACCTTTCAAAAACGAGGTAAGCAGCGCCGGAAGCAGGATATTCACCATCCCTGAGTAGTCCTGCCTGGCGAAGGTAGACAAAAGTGGCTGGGTGAGCGGCAGAGTCCGCGGCACCGGCAAGAGCGCAGTCAACTTCCCCGGTTGCCACAGCCCTCCATGCCTCGAGTAGCGCTGCGCTGGTTTGTCCCTCCCATGGGCTAAAAATGAGGTTCGGCCCCTTGATACATTCCATAATCGAGATTAGACAAGGAGGCATATTGGCCAGGATCTTGAACGAAAGGAGCGGATTGGTCGCTGGAAAGCCACGCTCTCCCAGGAGCCGGCAAGAAAATTGTCCGTTTTCGTCGATAGACTCTTCGACCATTGTTTGGACTTCATTGATATTGGCAGATGCCAGACCGGTCGCAGCATAAAGCCCTGTACGCTCCGGTGAGAAGCGAGTTTTTGCGTCTGCGTCCTCAAGGGCCTCTCGAGCTGCCAGACACCCGAGAACAGCTGCATCTGACATATATTTGAGCATCCGTCGGCTGCCCAGTCTTCCAACGATATTGACTTCAGGCAATACGGCAACGCCAACGTTCTCCAAAGGTGTCCCCACCAATTCCTGCAATGGTTTACGCCTTGCAGATTCTCCATTATACCAGGCTTGCGCACAATCATTCGCAGTGGCGCCGATGGGGGTAAACAGGCCAACACCGGTCACCACCACATTACTCGGTTTCATGGGACACCACCCCATTCAGCCAGAGGGAGAGAATTTCAGAACGTCTGGATTCCAGACGGTCATTATTGAACTCGTGAAAAGTAAAAACCAGGCTGCATTCAGTAATCAATTCTCCATTAACGTGGGCCTTGATGTTTGTTCTACCACCGACTTCGTTGATGGAGTCAACCTCTGCATGATAGACAAGTTTATCTCCGGGGTAGACAGGCCTCCGGAACTTCGTCTTCTCGACAATACTCATGAGCGCTTTTATATTCCGGCCGGTCTCCTGGCGGACTCCTTCTTCCAGCAAGAGCCCTGAAAGCTGTGCCATACCCTCGATCATCAGAACGGCGGGCATGATAGGCTTCAGAGGGAAGTGGTCATCAAAAAAATCTTCACTCAGGGCAACGTTTTTCACAGCAGAGGCACGTTTACCGGGTTCCCATTCAGTGATGCGATCAATAAGGAGAAATCTCATTTTTGGGTTTCCTCTTTGGCACGTGGGTTATCATCGAGATACTTGCGGCCAATCCAGGCCAGAATTCCTCCAATGATACCCCCGAAAACAATCCCTACTGCCCAGACGATAATGATGAAGAGTTTGGCTTCCCCAGGATGGTGGGTTGATATTAATGATACGATCGGAGGAAGAAACGTGGTTCCAATCCCTACACCTGCACCAATCAAGATACCGTCAACAACGGTTGCTGGACCATCGTTGGAACGATGTTTGATCAACCAAAGATGGACGCCATAATTATTCATTTGAGCCGCAACATAGCCACCCACAATGAGAACTATCGCCAGACGGAGCAGGTACACTTCCCGAAAGGGAACCACAAACAGCACGGCGATGAACCAGACTGCCGTTGGGACCCAGCAGTAAGAAGCACCGATTAGCTTTGCATGACGAATATAAATTTCACACAGACGATTCATCTTTATCCCTCCTTCCTGAAAGCCTCATTCCTTCTACGCATCAAACGACAGAAGGTGTGAGGGCAACAACAAACGATGAATTGCTTTCAGCGCTTTATGAAATCTTCTCGCCTGGATGCTTTAATGATACGAAACATTATCAGTAAGGCCCTGTGTTTGCAAGGAGAAAAAAAGGATTAGGTTATAAGAAGTCGAGCAACGACCGGGAGATCCTTTTTGATTCCGGATAGTAGCAGATGTTTCCAGTCCTCCTTCCCAGGTAGAATTTTATTATACTGGGCACATTGATAAAAACCAGCTACAGGGACTTTACCAATGGGACCTGGATTTGCAAGAGGAAAGTTAATAGAGTAATCAAGAATCAGTCAAATGGCGTTGGCATTTTAGCCAGACTCCCAGTGAGGGGTTGTACTGGAGCTTGGTTGGCTGAGAAGGGCGAAAGGTGGTCGCCTCAAGGGATGATCAAGAGTCATCTCACGAAAGAAAAGGTTTTTCACCTTAAAGGAAATTCCATTTTCGGACCATCCATAAAGGAGCTTCCTCATTATCTGAAAAAGAGAGGCAGAGCCATTTCTAACTCTGCCTTGGCGTTTGGAAATTGAATGAAATTCCATCACGTTCCGTCCCAGTCCATGACCGTTTTTTCAGATGGCAAAGGGATGATGAAAACTGGTTTTTGGGCTCGGTTCAATACGGCACTCGAAACACTTCCAAGAAACGTATGGGCCAAAAATCCCTTTCCGTGGGTTCCAAGGACGATTACGTCGCACCCTTCTTTACTCGCAGCATTCAAGATTTCTTCAGGGGGATGGCCCCGGGGAACAAGGATTTTGGATACGAGTTCAACGCATGGAGCACCGATTTGAGACTCTGCTTTTTTACAAAATTCGCCTAGGCGTTTTTTAATCTCCTCAACAGTCTCCTCCTGCTGCTTCTTTTTCAATTCGTCCGTGATGCCTGTATAAGCTGCTGCATAAGCGGGAACGGGTTCAATCGCATGCAAGATGACAATCCTTGCGTCATGCCTTCTTGCCATATCCGTTGCATACAAGAACGCATAAGAGGAGTTTTTACTGAGATCGGTGGCGTAAAGGATCTTCTTAATGTGTGGAGTCATCTCTTTCCTCCTTTCCTTCTCATTTTTAATCTAACAACTAACCTTAAAAAATCAAGGCTTCACCTGTAATCACGAACGCTTTTGATGGTTTCCCTCCTTCCCATTCTCTTATACATCTTATCCGATTGCTTTAACAAATCAAGACAAATATTTGTCCAAAATCGTTCTATTTCCGACAATATGTCACTTTCTATCAGGGTAAACTCCAGTCTGAATCTTCATTTATAATTTAAATAAAACCATAAATTCCATCTAGTTATGAAACTAAAGCGGTTAATCTCATTCTGGTATAATTCTTGCTCACATAATTCTTAAGAAAATCAAACAGGAGCAATCCGATGGAGTTAACGGAAAAGAGTAATGCTTCAGTTAATTCAGAAAAAAGAAGATATCCGAGAGTTGATGTCGATTTGCCGATTAAATATGGTAGAACCCAATTATTCCTCAAATACGCTCGGGCGGTTAATGCCAGTCAAGGGGGATTACTTCTCCGCCTTCCAGAGGAAGTAGAGATCGGTCAACATCTGGCATTGAAACTATTTTTTCTTTCTCATCCTGAACTAAATACCATTAAGGCGTCCGTCCGGGTGGTTTGGATGGATATTCATATGAGGAAGGATTGGTCATGGGATTATCAGACTGGAGTGAGATTCGTGGATATCTGTACAGAGGATATGACTGTTTTAAGGAATTTCCTAATCAACGTTGGACAAAAACCACCCTACACTGCCTAGCGAGCCCGTAAGAAAAACCTTACCTTTGTGTTCCTGATCACATCGTTTGCTTGCAATAATTGCCATCTGCAATTTCTAAAACATATTGACATTCATTCATTCAGAATGATAACTTAGCAGTCAAAGGTGTCCCATTATGCCGGGGTTAACACTTCAGCATCCGATACGTGCGCTGGATCATCAATTATTGTTTCCTCAGGGCGCCCTTTTGACTGAAGAGACCGTAGATGCCGTTATCCATTCACACAGGACTTATTCCCATCAGACCTCTCCCCTCCTTTTGTACGGGTCAGTGAAACAGGACTGTTTAGATTTTCTTGGCACCCCTCCCTTTGTGACCATTTTTTCAGACCAAAAGGAAATCAATGATCTCGTGAACCTTTTAGAGACGGTCCGTTTTCCCATCCCCGTATTGCAATCGCTGGATTATTTCAAAGCGAATGACTTTTACACCTATGCCCATGTGCTCATGGTGTTTGCCTTGTCTACGCTTTTGGCAAAAGATCTACTCCCCGACCACCAGGAGCGTATCCGGTTGTCTGCAACTGGCCCTACCCACGATACCGGAAAGGTCTGTGTGCCCCTGCACATCCTGAAAAAGACGACCCCCCTCACCAAAACGGAGCGGGGCTTCCTCGAACATCACACAGCAGCAGGCTATGTGCTCCTCAGCTATTACTACAAGGACATCCAACACCTTGCTTGCAAGGTGGCCCTTGATCATCATGAAAGGAGAGATCGGTCAGGATATCCCCGGGGCATTCTGCTCGAGGATCCGATGGTAGAAATCATCGCTGCTTGTGACGTTTACGACGCACTCATTATGCCCAGACCTTATCGATCGGGAGCCTATGATAATCGAACGGCCCTGGAGGAGGTTACCGAAATGGCGAAACAGAATAAGATAGGATGGGATGTGGTTAGAGCACTCGTGGCTCATAATCGCAAGTCTAATCCTCATTACAAAGAAATAACCATCTCGGCGGAAAAAAGGGGAACCCCTCCTTCGTATAATGTCTACGGCATGATGGAAGAGGAGACAGACCCGAACGACCGAACTGGGTGATTAATAAAGATGATCTAAATCCAAGGAATGTCATACTCCTGTGATTGATTTCCATCTGGTCTTTCCCCGATTTAGTGGACACGCCGAAGAGATCGCGTCATAGAGAATGGGAGATAGGGGGGTGAAGATCCTTCTCATTCAACCGCCCGTTCGCGATTTTTATCAGACCTCCATTCGGACCCAGCCCATTGGTTTGGCTTATCTTGCTGCCTCATTAAAAAATCGCGGTCATGAGGTGGAGATCCTCGATTGCCAGACAGAAACGAAAAAGTCAATTCCCATTCCTGCAGAGCTTTCCTATCTTAAAGATTTCTATCCTTTCAATGATCGAAGCCCTTTCAAACTCTATTCCGGTTACTACCATTTCGGAATGGATTGGGCCGATATCCGAAAGAGGGTTGGAAATTCAAAGGCGGATGTTTTTGGGATCTCCTCCTCCTTTACCCCTTATCATGGAGAAGCGCTGGAGATTGCTCAGATCATAAAAGAATGGGACAGAAGAAAAATTGTTGTCATGGGAGGAGCCCATGTCAGTTGCGATCCGGAAGGTGTTCTACAAAGCCCTTCTGTCGATTATGTTGTCCTGGGGGAAGGGGAGGTCCGTTTTCCTCTTCTTCTAGAACAGATTGGGAAGGGAAAAGCGAAAAACAATGAAAGGATCGACGGGATTGGGTATCGGAAAGTCGGTACGACTCGAAACCGAGATGGAGAAATACGAATCAACCCTCTTCAGAGTTTCATCCAAGATCTTGATTCCCTTCCCCAACCTGCGAGGGAATTGCTCGATCTGGATCGATATCGGCTGAGAAAGAAGCGATCTACCATGATCATCACCAGCAGGGGTTGCCCGCATGGGTGCGCCTACTGTTCAGGTCATCTTGTCATGGGCACTTCTTTCAGGACTCGAACTCCAGAGGCCATACTTGAAGAGATGATGGAGTGTCAGGAGCAATATGGAATCGAGAGTTTTGATATTGAAGACGACAATTTCACTTTTGATCAAAAGCGGGCGAAGCAATTAATGAATCTCATTATCGAAGCCTTTGGAGAAGGGAAAATTGAGCTTTCTGCAATGAATGGAATCTCTTTTGCCTCTCTGGATGGAGAACTTCTACAGTTAATGAAAAAGGCAGGGTTTAGAGCAATCAATCTTTCCTATGTCAGCACAGATCCTTCAACGAAAGAAAGAATGGGAAGACCTAAGACAACCACTGAGTTTGATAAAATCCTGGAAGAGGCAGAGGAGGTTGGCCTTCACGTGATAGCCTATGCCATTCTGGGGATGCCTGGCCAAAGCATCGGGGAGATGGTAAATACCTTGATCTACCTGATGGGGAAAAAAGTCCTCATCGGACCGAGCATCTATTACCCTACGCCGGGGACTCCGCTTTTTGAGCGATGTAACAGGGAGGGTATCCTTCCTTCTCGCTCTGTCCAGTGGCGGTCAAGCGCCTTTCCCATCGAGACAAAGGAATTCAATCGGATCGATTTATTAACCCTGTTTCGTCTGGCAAGGGTCATCAATTTTATCAAGGGAAAGATGGATGGAAAAGAATTAGAGGAGGGGATGACGTGGAGAGAACTTTATCAAGTATTGCAGGAGAAGGTTAAGGTTGAGACGGAAGATAAGGTTGAGGATAAGGTTAAGGAAATGACATGGAGGGATTTGCTGCTAATTATTTTCGAGGGAAAATCCTTTTTTAATCTTAGAAAGGAATCTGGAGGAAAGATATTGGTGGAGAAGAAAGGAAGTTCAAAAAAGGTCTTAGACTGTTTTTTCGAGAGGGCGTGGCAGAGCCCTATTCTGAAAAGTCACATAGAATGAAGTAACCCTGTAAATGCCCCTACCGCATTATTGTCCCGAAAGCTGATGATAATTGATCGGAGGAAGGGGACAGCGACCGGAATCAGCCGATGCTGCAGCCGACCGGCTGGATAGCTTTGATTAGGCGGGAGCAACGCCTATTCTTTTCTCAGCCGGACTACGTTAGTACTCGTAATTTCCGCGTTTTCAGGGACGGCCTTCCGGAGGAAACGTGGCGATACGTTCCAGTGCTGCCCGTCCTCGGTGATAATGGTGACAGTCTTTTTGTTATAGCGTGTTAGCATTCCAACCACCGGTGGCAGCCCTTCCGGCTCAAAAGTGACCCGGTCGCCGATCTGGAACTTCAGCATGTGCTCATGTGCGCGCTTCTGATTGAGGAAACGCAAACGTTCAACGATCCTGTTGTTGAGGGCAATGAGCTCTGCTTCGCTCAGCTTGTCAATATCAATCTTCATTGTTTCACCTGCCTTGCCTAATATATGCAATTAGGGTCTATCTATTATGTGTGCCACTTAACGACTCTGTAAAAGAAGCCCGATTTTGGATGTTTCCCAACTCGCAGTATTTGATTTTGTTGATACCAATCTACCCCCAATGACTTTTCCTACAGACTCATGTACCGGGCTAAGCGGCGTGGCGCTTTAAGTTGCGTCGGCTTGAGCCCTTTGAACCGCGCTGAGTCGAACGTGCTAACTTTAGAAGTGATCTTAATGCCTCATTCACTGAAGATGAATCACCAAAAGCCTCGGCTACGTCCGGTTCAAGGACGACGACATTAGCCCCTTCCTGCAACAATCGCTTATAATACTTGCCGCGGACAGCTTTAGAATAGTCAAAATCGTATTCGGGACGCAATTCATCACGATCCATTCGTTGTTTGGTCTTCATGTCTTTTCCTTTCGTGCGCAGTTGCGAGTCGTGCGTTGATGATGCGTAGGGCTTTTCCTCTTTCTGCATACGATACAACAAGCAAGCGACGACGAGAAGAAAAACCTACACTAATGAACCTCTGCTCTCCAACTGAATGATCAGAGTCACCGAAAGTGGCCGATAACGAATCATAAAACACGGTTACTGCTTCTTCAAACGATACCCTGTGCTTCTTATAGTTCCTTTTTGCTTTTTTTGGATCCCATTCGAACTGCATCGAGAAAACCTGGTATTAAATTCTGCCTAACATTATTTTTTGTGTTGCGGCCATATTTTTTACGAGTTTAAGATTTGTAGCCCTCTTAAGGGATCCCTTGTATGCCAAATTGGTTACGCAGCAGTTCCTTTTAGTAAGGAAATGTTGTTTTTAACAGTATTGTATCAGATCGGCATAATTTACTCAGAAAGTAATACTAATCATTCAAATGTAATATACGCTTTTTTTGAACCTTAGGGAAGCTAAAATTTCTAATACAAAGACATTAAATAACTTGTCATTGCGAGCCCAAGGGGCGTGCCTGCACGCCGAAGTGCTTGTTTTGGAAGGTCTGCGGAAACGCGTTACGGCACGCAGGCGTGGCAATCTCGCTTTTTAATGAGATTACTTCGTCGCGTAGCTCCTCGTAATGACAATCTGCTTATTGCGTTTGTATTAATAGAAGATAATGAAGAGGTCTGGCGATAATATTACTTTCAACTTTGTCATAGGCACGTCAAAAGTCCGTTCAATCCCGCCGC
>Ga0299915_10002742_pt1 | contig 12827 bp, 26 predicted proteins | sample RVTome_13_FD_200263 | JGI IMG/M metagenome (GOLD analysis project Ga0299915, IMG submission 200263) | Soil microbial communities from uranium-contaminated site in the Upper Colorado River Basin, Wyoming, United States - RVT92D227 (version 2) ...
TTGGCATCCGGGAACAGGCTCTGATATTCCTTGGGCATCCCGATAGAGAAATTCCCGGTCTTGGGGTCGAACTCTATCTTCTGCCGCCAGCGTTTGCCCAACGGTTCGATGTAGATTTCCTTGGTCTTAACCGTGGCCACGGCGCTTCCTCCAGTAGTCGGCGTCAAACCCACGGCTACGCTTACCGCCCCTGAGCCGGACCATCACGCAGTGGCTGAGGCGGGGATGGAGGCCGGTCACCGTGCCGGTGATCTGAGTCGGCTTGAGCCGCTTGTAGCGGTCGACCAGGATGGTCTGGCCCTCGCGGGTCAGCTTGACCCGGTCGCCGGGCTTGAGTTTTACGGTCATGACCGCCAAAGAGAAGGGGCCACCCGGTCTGAGTGGCCCCTGAATAGTAACAAGTCGTTGTGTTTAGGTCAACTTATTTGTCGATCAGCATCGAGGCCAGACGGCGCAACGTCGTGGACGCCATCTTGACGGACCGGCGCCGGCCCGCTAGTTGAGGACCCGAGGGCCGGTCCGTCGTGTCCCTGAACCTACGGACCGCCAGTTCCCACTTGATGGCGGCCCTGGCGATCTGGAGTTCAACCGAGATCGGCGCCATCGGGCGCTCGGCCTGAGCCTTAACCTTTTTTCTTGCCACGGCCAGCCTCCGGGTTGACCTTGCCGCCCTTGACGTCGACGCCGGCGGCCCTAAGCTCCTCGACCCATATCTTTTTCATCTCTGGCGTGCAGTGGGCCATGGCGTCGGTCCAGGTCGGCGACCGCTTATGTTCCATCTGAAACTTCGTCCCGTAGTAGAGGGACTGCGCGTTGTGGGGCAGGTCTGGTTCGTGCTTGGTCGCGCACTCCTGGCAGTGGTCGGGACGTGGCGGCAGCAGGGTCATGGTGTGGCCCCCGGTCGGGGCCTCGACGGTCACAGGCTTAGGCATAGTCTGGCTCCTTTGGAAGTTTGTGGTCACGGGCCACACAGGCGTCGACCGCGATCTCGCGGCTGTAGAGCCGGCCGCAGACGCAGGGCAAGTTCTTGGACCACGTCGGGAACATGGACTTTGTGGCCGCCGGCACCTTGGGGGCCGGCGCGTCGGCAATGAGCTTCATCAGCCGGATATACTCGCGGACGTGCCAGTCGTCGGCGGAGCCCATGCGGGTCCAGACCTTGATCTCACAGACGGGGCAGACCGTCAGGGTGCCTAGCGTGGGCTCGGCACAGACTCGACACCCGGCCACGATCGGCGGGCCCGACGGCTGTTCTTCGTCATTCGGCATCTTCGTCCTCTTTCGGTGGAAACCATTTGCGGTGAACGGCATGGAGGGTCTTGAACCCGGAGGCCTGAGCATGGCCGCCGCCGCCCAGCGCCACCGCGATCTTTGACACGTCAGGAGCCTCCACCTCGCCGACCTTGCGGCTCCGAAGCTGGTAGTTCCAGAGCGTCCGGCCCTCGACCCAGGTCAGGCCGATGCCGCCGTAGCGCAGCGCCAGTTCCTCCCCGACCTCAGAGACGATGGCCGGCACCACGTTGGCCCCGCGGACCTTAATCAGGTAGCACTCGGCGACGCTGGTTTTATCGGGAACGTCGATCTCGACCCAAAAGCTGTTCTTCACCGCCGAGTCCACGAGCTGGCGCTTGTAGCGCAGGATGTGGGCACCATCGGCCAGCAACTGGTCGAAGACCTTCCAGACCTCAAACTGGTCCCAGACCTTAAAGTCCATCGGATAGGACCGCAGGGCCGCCGAGAACTCGTTGATGCGGTCTAGCTTCTTGGTCCAGAGGTCGTGGTCTTGGATGTAGTCGATGAACAAAGGACGAAACTGGTCGGCGGCGTGGTAGTGGTCCCAGGCCATCATCGCTCCAGAACGATCCATGTCAAAGATGAACTTGGCTTTGCTAGATTCGATGACGGTTCTAGCCGTTCCCCACTGAGAAGAACTGAAATCTGGATTCTTTTTGGTCCATTCGGTGATGTCCAGCATTGTTGACTTATGGTGGTCGAGGACCAACACCGACTTGGCGGCGTCTATGACTTCCTTCATGATGCTGGCCGGGTAACAGAAGTCGACGAACACGACGTCACGGCCCCGGATCAAGCCCCAAGGGACCTTGCCACCGTGGGCCCCGGCGTAGAACTCGGTGTCCGGGTGGGCGTGGCGCACGGCCCAGGCGGCGCCGAACCCGTCGTCGCAGTTGCCGTGGTAGACGCAGAGCAGGGGCTGGTTCATGAGGTTTGGGCCTTTCTCATCGCGGTAAAGGTCTTGAACACTGGGGACCGCATGTCCAGCTTGGTGAAATCATACATACGGAGCCGCTCGGCGATCCGCATCATCTGGTTTGGCCGTTCAAGGCACTCCAGCAGGATCATGGCCCCGGCGCAGTGCTCGGACTTGGGGCCGGCCATCAGATCGTCTTCACCATCCTCGGAATCGACTGTGGTCTTGTGACAGGGGAACGTTCCTTGGGCGTCGACGAGGCAACGCTCGATCTCCTTGACCCTGGCCTTCTTGAGGTATGGCCGGACGTCAGTCCTGAACGGGCAGTTGTCGCAGGGCCTCGTCAGGTTGAAGTTCACCGGCGGTCCCAGAGCCTCATTGACGGCTTCTTGAGGTAGATTTTCCTGAGTAGTATCGGGAACGGAGGCAGGTTGTCCAGGGTCCTGACCATGACCACCGGTTCCGGCACCCCGTGATGGCCCCTGCCGATCATGATGTCGTGGGCGAAGCCCGACATCCTCAGGCTCCGCACCGTGCCAGCGTTGAGGCCAGGGCCGAAGAACCAGACCTTAGACCCTAGTTTGAGTCCGGCCTTCATGGCGTCGGTCCTGGCGTCCCGGCCGGCCTGGAGCGTCATGGTCACAAGCTGTTCGCCGATCTTGACGGCCCGGGCCTGGAGCCGGTGGCGCTGTTGTTCGGCGTCGACCACGGCTTTGACCGAGGCCACGGTCTTCTTCGAGAGCTTTACGGTCTTGGTCTTCATTGGTCGACGTCCTTTAGCTTGAGTCGTTTACGGCGTTCGTCGAGCCAGGCGATGGCCCTTTCAACATCCCAATCGTTGAGGCCAAGGGCCTCCTTGCAGAGTTCCAGGTCGTAGCCGGTCTCAGCATGGACGCGCTTGACCAGTTGGGCCTTCCCGTTCTGCTCTTCTGGCGGCAGTGGGGGCGGCGGCAGGTCCTGGTCCTTGGGCTTCTCGATCGGGATGAAGCCCTCGCCGCCGCACGTCGCACAGGTGCCCATCGTCGGCATCAGGGTCTGGCCAGGTCCCTGGTTGACGAGCGCCATCTTGCCGGAGCCGCCGCAGGCCGGGCACGGCCTCAGGCCCTGGCGGCGCATCATCGTGATGAAGTTGTCGTGCAGGTGCTGGCCGAAGGGCTTGGCCACTATCGCCGCAGCGTCGCAGACGAAGACGAACGGGGTGCCCGGTATGGTGCAGACCGCCGACTTGCGGCCCTGGTCGTCCTCCGACGTCGACTGATGGTAGACCATGGCGTTTACGCCGATCAGGAGCAGGCCGTAGCTGGCGCTTGGCAGCGCCCCGTCGTCCGTGAACTGGTTCATGACCCGCCACATCCGCTGTTCGTCCTCATGGCCGCCCAAGAACAGGGCGCGGACCAGCACCGACTCGATGGGCGGGTTGTGTTGGGCCGTGAACTTGTTAGGCACCTTGGACTCCGCGTTGTTCAATACTGAGCATGAACAGGTTCTCTTCACTATATTCTCCGAGAAGCATAAAATGCTCAGAAAATATCTTTAACCTAAGAAGTGCAGAAACCGAGGATTCAATTTTTGACCCGAAAATTGAATATCTTTCGATCTTTTTTCTAAGTTTAGAAGACCCATCTACTTCAATGATCTGGATTTGAAACATTTTTCCGTAGCCGTCGTCCCTTACGTGCCTAACAATTTTGTAGGCGTCCGGAACGAGCTGGGCACCGAAGGCTTCTTTTATGTTTTCGTAGGTTTTTGGATATTTTATAAATAGTTTCGACGGGTTCAAAGGAACGTCCTCAGGATTTTCATACTTTTTGTGAAACTCCTCCACGGTTAATCCTTGCTCGTCCAACCCATCCTCGGTCAGATCAAGCTCTTCCCCGGTCCAGAAAAACCATCTGTAGATATTCACATTAAATTTATCAACCTGTGCGCCATCGCCCAACAGGCTTAGTGCTTTTCTGACTGCATTTTGATGTAGAATCCCAGGCATCAGATACACTCCTTAGATTTTAGAACGGCCTTCATGACTTGGCTCCAATCATGGTCTCCATCGCCTTTCGGTGGGCCGCATAGTCCGTCCGGAAGCTGTTGCTGTGCAGGTAGGCCTCAATCTCTTTGTTGTGGACGATCTTCAACAGGTCGGCCAGCCGGCCCTCTGCACAGACGCAGTAGACCCGGCACCCTTGGCCGAGTTCTCCAAGGTTGTGGCGCTGGCCCACCGCGTAGGCTTCGGCCTCAGGGCGCCTGAACCACACGGATTCCGTGCGCCAGCTAAAGATCGCCCATCCACGGTCAACCATGGTCTCGTTGTCAACCCTGATGGCGTCGCAGCGGAAGTCAATGTCGGAGCGTCTCCAGTTATCGTTGGCCTTAGCCTCGACACGATCTTTTGCGTCGAATAGATCGGCGTCAACCCACAGGTCGCCGTCGTCGTCGTGGAAGAACTGGTGCTCGGTCAGTCCGTTGATGGTGTCGATGCCGAGGACCTCCCGCTTCTGGACCAAGAAGATGGGGTCGCGGGTCGCTTCCTGGTTGCCCACGGCGTCTCGGCTGTCGGGGTCCTGGTTGACCTTGTGGCCCTGTGGGTTCACGACGAACACGGAGCCGAACTGGAGGGCGTCGTCTTTGGCGTCGGTCATGGGTGCCATCCATGTGGGATGTGAAAGTAGTGGAGCAGGAACTCGGCCACCATGTAGCCGATGCCTATGATCCAGGGCCAGACCCGCTTCACGCCTGGGTCCCGAAGGTCTTGGGCCGGTTTTTGCCGCCACGGCGCCGCCCGCGTGGGCGGCTTCCGGGCTTGTCGGGGACGACGGCCACAGGGCCGTTGTCGATCCGGGTGACGATCGCCACCTTGGTCGCGCTCTCGATGTCGGGGTCGACGAGGTAGAGGACCCTAGTCGTGACCTTGATACCGGCATGAAGGGCGGCGGCGTGAATTTGAGGTAGTTGTCCTCTGAGGATCACCGACTCATTGAGCCGGAGGGTCCGCAACAGGCTACCTCGGGCCGGGATCAGCGTGGCCGAGTAGAACTTGTAGTTGTGCTTTGGCATTTGGGGTCCTCAGGTTACGGCCTACCGCAGGGGGCAAATCAAGGAGGCGTGGTCTGTTGGGTGTGTCTCTCGGGCCAGAAGCCCACTCGACGGCCATTGGCGTTAGGCCGACCCTGCTGGGCATCCCCGTTCATCCACTTTCTTGCGCCCGCCCCCTGCGACGTAGGGCCGGTCGACGCCATATAGTAACGAAACGTTGTGTTTGGGTCAAGGAATTAGTTAGGGGACCAACATTATATTTAGGGTCGGTTCACCGGGGCGGGGACCCCGCACCTCTTGGGCCACGGACGCGGTGTCTGTGACCTTGGCCATCAGGACCTGAGTGCCGGGCACCATCTTCTCCAGCTCGTGTTCCTCTACGACCCGGACCGGCCAGGCCCGTCGGCTGTCGCTGAACTTGACCAGCAGATAGGCGGAGCCGACGACCGTGACGCCCTGGACCCTGCTTGACACGGTTTTCACTGGACCCGTGGGTCCGAGCGGCTTGGGCCGGGCCGTCGAACAGCCGCCAAGGGCCATGACGATGCCTGCACAGATCGCAATGATAAAGGCCAGCGAATAGCCTGCGTTCTTGCCGCGACGGTAGTGGTCTGAGGCCATGGCCAGGGCCACGGTTTCTGAGGCGGTCATCATCTTGTGGTAGTCCTCCAGGGTGATAAAACGGGTGCCGGCGTCCAGCGACTGGTCGTCGACCGAGCGCCTGATGCCGTCGGCCAGCCACTCTTTGGGCACGTAGGGCTTGATCGTGGGTTTAGAGCGAAAGACTGGTCCTGGGTCAACATAGGACATCACTGCTCCTCGACGATCAGGGTGCCTCCGCCAAGCCTAATCCAGACGAACTTGTTGTTCACGTCGTTGAACCAGAATCCATCGTTCCCTTCGTGGATGAACTCCCCGACCGAGCCGCAACCGTCTGGGCAGACGACCATCCACCGGCCAAGGTTGGCGTTGTTCTGGCTGACCAAGCTGACCCTCATCAGGGCCGGGATCGGCGTCGGCTCCGGCGTGGTCTCGACCACGACCTCGGTGGGGGCCGGCACCGGCGCCGGCTGAGAGGCGTCGCTGGCCACGGCCTTCCGGGGCGGGTTGTTGCACCGGGTGACCAAAATTGTTAGCCCGACGCCGAAGACTGCGGGGATGATAAACGGCAACAGCCTCTTCATAGTTGCTCCTTTTGGATGAAAGTCATGACCGTCTCGTAGTGTTTGGGGCACAGGTGCCACTTGTAATACTTCACGTCGGAGCCGCCACCGTGTTCGTGCATCGGGGGCGACAGCAGGATGGCTCCGGGTTCGTCGAGCTCTTTTCCACAGATGATGCAGGTGACAGAAATCACGGTTGCTCCTTTGGCTGTGTGGCTTTTAGCTTTTCCTCAGCTTCTTCCAGGCGCCGCTTCATCCACTTTATGTCGGTCCGGGCTTCCCTCAGTTCGTAGCCAAGGCGCTGCGCATCCTGGTAGGAGTCCCGGTTGATGCGGTCGGGGTCGAACCCGCGGATGACGGCGACGGCCACGGCCCGGCTCAGGGTCGGCACCTCATGCAGGTTCTGAGTCGCGTTCCAGCTCATGCGCTCCATCGGCGACCGCCAGTCCTTGGGATACTTCTGGATGCGGGTCGAGTAGACGGTCGTGTCGTTGGTCTTTTTGGTCCAGCACTCGATCAGCCCGCAGTCGTCCGGCACCTCTTCCTTCTTGACCAAGTGCTTGGGTGTGGCGAAGAAGATGCCGTCGACGTCGGGGTAGGTCTCTAGGCGCTTCTGCGGCTGTTTCAGTTCGTGAAGGAAGTCAGAGCGGCTGACCTTGACTTCCAGGCCCAAGAACGCGAGGCCCCACTTGCCTGAGGTCCAGCAGTTGATGGCCACGGCGTCGGCCCGGCGTCCCCGGATGAACCCAGGGATGAGCGACAGCTCCTCGGCAAACGCCCACTCCGGGGCCGCAAACCGGTTGCGCAGGCACCGAAGGACGTCTTCGGCTTTCAATCCCGGTGCCAAGAGCCGGGGCCGTCCTGCCGCCAGCCGGCCGCCATGTGACAGGCGTCTGACAGGTCCTTAATTCGCTCATAGAGCTTCGGGGCCACGCCCTTGGGGTTGCCGAGTTCCTCGCGGTAGAGGGCCTCCAGCTCGGGCCAGGCCAAGATCAGCGGCTTCCAGCCGGGGAAGTAGCTGTAGACGTCGGACAACTTGGACCGCCACTCCGGGAACCGCTCCAAGAGCCGGAAGCACCGGCCAAAGTCGCTGACGTCTTTAGGCCAGTTGTCGTGTTCGTGGCGTTGGGTCGAATACTTTCCACGGCGGGCCGTCATGGTTAAGAAGATGGCCTCTGACGAGACCCCGGTGTCGCCGCTGTCCAGCCACTCACGCTCCTTGGCGTTCTGATCGTCGGCGTTGACCGCGCCCATGGGCACGCCCACGGCGTCGACGGCCCAGCCGCCCGGGACCCGTGGGTCCAGCCGGACCTTGAGCGTGATCTCGGACGGGTCGGGTTCAAAGCCCTTGAGCTGGCCGCCGTCTAGCGCCTCCCGGACCAGCATCTCGATCAGCGACGCAAGGCCCGGCGCCGAGGTCTTTATCCTGTTCATGGCTACTCCTCGTGCTTGTGCTTGCCGCCCACCATCTCCACGGCCCCAAAGCCTTGGATCACTAGGTATTCGCGGCCAGTCTTCTTGTCCCTGACCACCAGCATGTCCCGGCCAACGCCATTCGTGGTCTTGATGTATTGGCTGGACACCACCTGCATCCTTGCGTTCTGGTCTTCCTGGACCACGGTATTGGACTCGATCTTGGTCGGGCCGCAAGCGCTCAGGGTCAGGGCCATGGCGGACAGGGCGATCAGCTTCTTCATCGGGGACTCCAAGGAATGAGGGGTTGGACCTTCTTCACATATAAGGGGTGCCGCGGGTGCCCGTCCTTGGTCGTGCCGAGGCACAGCATCTCTGCCCCGCTCGATCTAAAGATGCCGACCGCAGCGTTCACGACCTCCGGTTGGGCCTTGGTGCCCCAGGCGCAGACGATTCGACCCGCCAACCTGCCGACCTGCTGGAGGTGAATGTAGTTGTCGGGGCCAATCGGGTTCACGGCCTTCCAGAGCTTTTCGGGGTCGGTGGCCCGATAGGCGTAAAGGTTGATGACCAGCAGGCCCTGAGCGTGTTCGCGTTTGGCGTAGTCGATGCACCGACGGATCGTCGGGTCATCCTTCTCGGCGTCCGCCTTTGACGGGTTCAACATACAGAAGACCAAGGGGAGTGCCCCGTCCAAGACCCCGAAGTATCGTTGTAGCCGGTAGCGGTAGACGCCGTCGGCGCTGATGACCGCGCTCATGTCCGGACGCCCCTGGCCCGGAGGTCATAGAACTGGAGGAGCCGGGTCCCTAGCTTCTTGGCGATCTTGGCCGCCATGACCTCGGCCACGATCTTGGCGGCCCGAAGGTCGAGGATGCCGAAGCGCTCCAGCGACTCGCCGCCGGCCGGGTCGAAGACCTTGACCTCCCACCCTTTTTTGTCTTGCGCCGGCCAGACCTCTGCGTGGATCAGGCTACTAATGCTGGCCTGATGGTGGTCGTAGACCCGGCGCCACGCTGCGTGGGGGCATAGCCCCATCGGGATCGTGTTCCAGTTGATGGTCGGTAGGCGCTTCACTTGAGGCGATCCAGCGATTCGCCGATCTCACCAATCATCTTGGACCTCAATCCTATCTTGCCCTTTTTTTCCGAGAAGAAGGTCTTGGCCCCCAGGGTCAAGAGGATGCCGTAAGTTGCCCGCCGGGCCTCACGCCTGGCCAGCGCCTCAACGTGGCCCCTGATTTCCTTGAGGTAGTTCTTTGGATAGAACCTGGAGTTGATGGCCCTCTTTATTTCGATGGTCAGGCCCTGGTTGAGGATGACCCTGCTGATGGCTCTTTCAAGGATAGTTTTTGGTCCGCCGGTGTTGTTCTGGCGCTTTTTTTCATACTTCTTCTTGTTCAGGACCGTCCGGATGTCCCGGCAGAGGTAGCAGAGGTCGCCCTTGTAGTTGGAGGTCGTGCCACGGCGGCGGCGTATCCCGATGCCGCACTCCACGCACCGGCGTTTCAATTTATACTTCCTTTTTCGTTTGAGTTTCATCAGCTTGGGTATCCATCTTCTTTGGTGGCCTCGTCGAAGCTCGGCGTGTTCTCTGGCCAGCGGCTGCCGGGCAACGGCTTGGGCGGCGGCACCGCCAAGGGACGTAGATGCTGGAGCAGGCGCTCTAGGGTGGCCAGCGCCTTCGTCATCTCACCGATCTTGACCAGTAGCAGGAGTTCTTGGGCCGTCAGGGAGGCCAGCGACATCTTTGAGTCCAGGGCCGCCAGCTCCCGCTTGGTCCGGTCGAGTTCGTCCTGGAGCACGCGCTCCCGGTAGGGGTTGGGCAACGGACTCAGGTCCTGCGGCAGGAACCCTTTGGTTGGGTCTGGCTTCGTGACCGGCGGCACCGGCTGGCCATGGACGAGCAGGACCTTGTCTTCGTCTAGCTTGAAGTCGTAGACGGCCCCGATCTCCACCCGCTTGGCGGCGCCCGGAAACGCCTGGTTCATCTCCCTGATGACCGAGCCAAGGCGCGTCATCTCGCGGCGGAGCACCTCGTTCGCGGCCTCCAACTTGACGACGTCGGCTAGGTCGGTGGTGGCGGGCGTCAGCCGCTCCACGACCCCGGACCACCAGCCCCTGAGACGGTCAATGGGGTGGCGGTCCTTGAGCAGGTTGATGCGGATCATGCTGGCGACCCGGCGCTCTAGGCGGCCCATCAGCCGCCGCCAAACACGGCGTCGAGCTCGGTGGCCAGGGTCTTGCGGGCCTTGGCCGACAACGACTTAGACTTCTTGATCTGATCGGCGACGGCCTTGGCGATCTCGACGCGGTAGACCGAAACCTCTTCGACGATCGAGATCGGGAGCAGGCTGGCATCGAGACTGGCGCCGTTGACCATCTTGGTGCCCATGCGGGCGATCACGGCCTTGGCCACTACCTCAGGGGTCCTTATCATTTGGCGACCTCTTCGGCTGGCGACCAGTAGATGCCGACACGGCTGGAACTCTGGTCGACCCTGTAGCCCTTGGCCTCCAGCTCCTTCTTGACCAGCTTGGCGACCTCAGAGTTGTGGCAGTCGTAGCCGGTGGCGGACTCGCCGTCGGCGACCTCCTTTTCGATCTTCATTGCGATCTGCATCAAAGCCTGGGCCTTGAGGTCGACGGCGGCCCGGACGCTGAGTTCGTTGGCCTTCGACGCTGGCATTATTTCGAGCACGGTGGTCTCCTAGTGAGGGATTAAGCTGGCTGGTTTTTACGTCCAAGACGGCGGGTCTTCGGGTCATAACGGGCCGACGCCTTCTTGCTGACCTCGGCCTGCATCTGCTTGTAGCGGTCGGCCACCTTCTGCACCACGTCCGGGGCGTAGATCGGCTTCTTGCCGTGCTTGCCGACCGGCGCGATGGTCAGGAGCCTCAAATACTTCCTGATGGTGCCGGGCGTCAGCGTCTTCTTGCCGACCAGTGGACCGACCAATTTGCCGAGCCTCTTCATATCAAGGGGCCGGTCCTTGGGGGTCCTTGTGCTCCGGAGCGTCAGTGCCCGAGGTTCGCCGTCGAGCACCTGCTTGAGGTCGTCCAGTATCTCTTCGTTGGCGACCTTGAACAGCGTCTCGTAGGTCATGGTCCACGGTGCCTTGTTGCCGAGCCTGACCTCAACGCCCTCCATGGCCAAGATCACCACGTTGTCGCCCATGGTCCTGGACCCAAAGTGGGCCCTTCGTTCAACCCTTCCTAACTTCTCCATGATTCGCTCCCGGATAAATGTTGTTGACCTGGATGCCATTGATTGATAACATTCCGTTGCGTTTCAGTCAACCATAAATCTAGGGAGGAACAGATGGCGAAGACCGGTGAAAAAGGCAAGGGGCCGACAAGGCCCATGGGTGCGGCCCCGCAGGTTCAGTGGTCCGAGGTCGCCGACCGGAAGAAGATGACCAAGATGCTTACCGACATGGCCCGGCGGATGCCGGCCGAACAGCGGGCTAAGTTTTTGGCCGACGGGCGGCGGGCGATCGACACGCGCATGGCGCGGGCCGTGGTTCAGAACCAGTTCAAGGCCATGATGGCCGAGTTGGAGCCGGTGTTCAAACGCCACGGCGTCGACTCCTTCCACCTGATCGTCAACCTGCCGAAGACCAAAGAACTGGTCAAGACCGGTCAGAAAGGGTGGGCGATCGGCAACAAGGTCAAGGGCCAAGACAGCCTGGAGCTGTCCGGCATACTTGCGGGTGCGCTCCAGTCGGCGGTCAGCGGCGGCATCGGGCGTCTCGCTATCTAGGAGGAACACGGTAATGGTATTCGCAGAATTGTTCATGGTCCTGATCTTCATCTTGGCCGCCTTGGCGGTCATCAGGTGGGGGGCCAAAAAGTGGCGTCGGGCCGGCATCGTCGGCAAGATGAACCAGATCGAAGAGACGGAGCAGACGGCGGCCCAAATCCGCCAGTTCGAGAAAGACCACAAAAATCCTGAGGCGGCCCAAAAGACGGTCGACAGGTTCAACCAGGGCCAGTAGGCCCGCAGATAGAGAAGGAGTCAGTCAACATGGCAAAGTCAACAGCAGAAGAGCCGATGGCCAGCGAACCGTTCCTGGAACGCACCACGGTCTTCGTCATCGTCGGCGTCTTGCTGGTCGCGCTTGCGCTTTCGATGGGCAAGCTCTTCCAGACCAACGACGTCGGCCACTATCAGGTCAAGCAGGCGGCGTTCACCGGCAACATGTCGGTCAAGAACGAAGCCGGCATCTATCTCCAGATGTTCGGCAAGATCACGGACTACCCTATCACCGGGCTGATTGAATTTTCAGCCGACGGACAGGGAAAAGGCGATCCGTTCAAGGCCACGTTTCGAGGCAACTCGACAGCGGACATCAGCGGCATCATGAAGTTTCAGCTCAGTCCGGATTCAAAAGACCAACTCTTGTTGAACGAGCGCTATGGCTCGGCCAGCACGGTCCAAGAAACTCTGGTCCGGCAGGCGCTGGCTGAGGCTATAAAGCAGACGGGGCCGCTGTTCAGCCCCGAAGAGGCGTTCGTGCTCAAGCGCTCGGAGTTCACGAAAATATCGCGGGAGATGTTGCGTCGTGGCATCTTCAAGACCTATACCGAGGAAGTCGATTTCAGGATGGAAGACGGGACCAAACGCACCGAGACCGTGACCAAGATTTCCTTGGATAAGAGTGGTAACCCCATCGTTGACAAGCCGTCGACGTTGCTGGACTACAACATCCAGGTCATCGACTTCACGATCCGCGACTTCAAGTTTGATGAGACGACGACGGACCTCATCGACACCAAGAAGAAGGCCGAACAGGAGAAGGTTGTGGCCCGCGCCAACGCCGAGAAGGCCAAGCAGGACACGATCACCGCGTTCGAGCAGGGCAAGGCCACGGTCGCCAAGGCCGAGGCCGAGCAGAACGTCATCAAGGTGAAGTCCGTGGTCGAGGCTCAAAAGAACTTTGAGGTCGCCAAGTTCCAGAAGCTCCAGGCCGAGCAGGAAGCTAAGTCGAAGATACTCCAGGGCGAGGCAGAGG
>Ga0299915_10002743_pt1 | contig 12825 bp, 10 predicted proteins | sample RVTome_13_FD_200263 | JGI IMG/M metagenome (GOLD analysis project Ga0299915, IMG submission 200263) | Soil microbial communities from uranium-contaminated site in the Upper Colorado River Basin, Wyoming, United States - RVT92D227 (version 2) ...
GTTCAGGAGGCATCGGCCGCCATGAAGCCCCGTGTCATTGACACCGTCTTCCCCACCGACGACGTGGTGATTGCCTCGCTCGTGATCGAGGCGCCGAAGGATGGCGTGGGCGACGCGACGGCGGCGATTCAGGCGGCGATTGACGAGGCGGCGGCCGCGGGCGGAGGCGTCGTCTTTCTTCCCGCCGGCCGCTGCCGCCTCGCCGGCCGCCTCACCCTCAAGGAGGGCGTCACCCTCCGAGGCGACTACACGCCTAACCTCCCGCAGGTTCCAAAACCTGCGGGAGGTTACACGATCCTGATGCCCACGGCCGACAAGGGGAACGCCGACGGCCCGCCCGCCATCACGATGGAGCGCGGCACCGGCCTCACCAATCTCGCCATCTGGTATCCCGACCAGGACCCGATGAAGATCGTCCCCTATCCCTGGACCGTCCGCACTTCTGAAAAGGTCCTTGGCGACAACATCACCATCCAGAACGTTGCCCTCATCAACCCCTACCAGGCCATCAAGATCGGCCCCGAGTGGAACGAGCTTCACACCATCCGCAACGTCGTCGGCACGCCGCTCAAGGCTGGCATCTGGATGGACACCTGCACGGACATCGGGCGGATCACTGACGTGGACTTTGGGCCCCGCTGGTGGGAGGAATCGGGGTTGCCCGGCTCGCCCACCACCGACCAGGCCAAGCAAGCCCTCGGCGACTTCCTGTCCCGCGAGGGCGTCGCCTTCGAGATGCGGCGCTCCGACTGGGAGTACCTCTACCGCATCCGGGGCACAGGCTACGATACAGGCTTCCTTGCGCGCCCCGGCCAGCAGGGAACTGCCAACGCAGTCATGGCCTGGTGCGGCTTCGCCCGTTGCGGCACGGCCCTGCGGCCCGAAGGCCTCAACGAGATCGGCCTGTCCGTGACGGGGTGCTCACTCGAAGGCGGCTACTCCGTCCACGCGCCGCAGTCCTTTGCTTCGACCGCCCAATTCCATTCCTGCGACCTCGGCAGCCCGCTCTTTCTCGACGGCCCTGGCACGTTGACTTTTCAGAAGTGCGTCTTCGGGGGACCCGCGGGCATCCTGACGGAGGCCGAGCGCGGACAGCTTTCCGTGCTCGGCTGCTCGTTCACGTTGAAGGACACCGTGGTGAGGCTGGGTGAGGGAGTGCGGCGCGCACGTCTCCTCGGCAATCGGGTCCCGTCCCACCCTCGGGTGGAGGACTCAAGCCGAGGCGATGGCGTGGTGAGCGGCTGGGACTTCCAGTTTGGCCAACCCCTCCGCGCCCCAATCCTCCGGCCGCCGTGTCCGGTCCCTGCCATGCGCTCGATCTTCGTCGTCACCGACTTTGGGGCGGGGGTAGGCGAGCAGGACAACACGGCGGCATTTGCGAAGGCGCTGGACGCGGCACGGAAGGCGGGCGGGGGGACGGTGTACGTGCCCGCGGGAAACTATCGCTTCGCGCGGGAGATTGTGGTGCCGTCGGGGATCGAGCTTCGCGGCATTTTCGATGTGCCCCATCACACGGTCTCCGGCGGCTCAGTGCTGATGCCGACGAGCGGCAAGGGAAAGGAAGACGGGACGCCGTTCATTCGCCTCGAAGCGAAGTCGGGGCTGCGGGGCATCACTATCTGGTATCCAGAGCAAGACCTGCGCAACATCCAGCCCTATCCCTGGGCGATCCAGAGCCTGGGGCCGGGGTGCTGGCTGGTGGACGTGACACTCGGCAATGCCTACCAGGGGGCGGATTTCTGGACGCATCCCAGCGACGGCCACGTCATCCGCTACCTCGCGGGCGCCGTGTTCAAGCGGGGCCTTTTCGTCAGCAAGTGCAAGGGCGACGGGTGGGTCGAGGACGTGCAGTTTAATCCCCACTACTCCGTCCGCGTCCATCCCAGCTTAACCTCCCGCAGGTTGGGGAACCTGCGGGAGGTTACGGAGAAGGACATCAACGCGGTGATCGAGTACCAGCGGGCGAACCTGGAGGGCATCGTCTTCGGCCGCTGCGAGAACGAGCACGTGCGAGGCACGTTCCTCTACGCCGCCTACGACGGCATCGCCTTCCGCAACGACGGGGGCGGGGCAAACGCGACGGTCATCAACCACGGCACCGACACGGGCAGCCGCTGCGCCGTGCTCGACGGCAGCGCGAACGTCACATTCGTCAACGCCCAGCTTGTGCCGCTCGGCGCCCACGAGCAGGGCGCCATCATCGTCGAGGACTCGTTCAAGGGCAAGGCGAGCTTCTTCAACACGCAAATCTGGGGCGGACGCACGAGCGGCATCATCGGCGGCAGCGGCGACGTGCTGATCCAGGGCGTCAACACCCTCTGCGGCCCGTTCATCCTCAAGGGCGGGCGCGTCACCATCGAGAACGCTCACTGGACCCGCGATATGCCCTGCCACATTCGCGTCGAGGCAGGCGTCGAGAGTGCCCGCCTCATCGCCAACCTCGCGCCGAACGAGCTCAAGATTGATTGTAGGCGGGGCGTCCCTGCCCCGCGACCCCCGCGGGCCGGAGACGGCCCGCCTACAGTTCCGAACGTGTACGCCCGCTGCAACTCGCTGGCCATTCCGTCCGCGGCCGACCGCTTCACCTTCAAGACCGGCTTCGAGGCGGGCGAGCCGCAGGGCCTGGCCGACACGCTGGCCACTCAGGGTGGGGGCATCAAGACCGTGAGCAAGCCTGCCTGCCGCCCCGCCGACACCGACGCCCACGCGGGCAAGCGTGGCCTCCGCGTCGCGGGGGTTGCCGACGACCCCGCCTACTCCTACGTCTACTTCAAGCTCTTTGGCGAGGCGATTGGCGTCGCGGCGGATTCGGTGCTCAGCTACTGGATACGGCCGTCGAACGAGCGCGGCCGCTGCGTGGGCCTCGACCTCCTCTTCGCCGACGGCTCGACCCTCCGCGACTCGCAGGCCAGGACCGCCGATGGGCAAGGCGTCCACCCCGGCAACCCAAAGGGCGAGGTCGGCAAGTGGACGAAGCTGGCCATCCCGCTCGGGAAGACGCACGCGGGGAAGGTTGTCTCGGCCATCCTGGCCGCCTACGACAGCCGGGCGGGCGGCGGGCCGTTCGAGGCGCGGATCGACGACCTCGCCATCGAATCCGCGCAAGGGGCGCTGCCGCACCGCGCCGAGGCGAAGCCGAAGGGCGGAGCCTACAAGGGAGAGGTGCGGGTCGAGCTTAGCTCACCCGACGGCGCGCCGATCCGCTACAGCCTCGACGGCCTCTCGCCGACCGCCGAATCGCCGCGCTACGAGAAGCCGATCGTCCTCGACAGGCCTGGCCTCTGGGAGCTTCGCTACGCCGCCCAGGCGCCCGACGGCCGCCTCGGCCCCGTCCGCGCCGAGCTCTATGGGATCGCGCGGTGAAAGCGCTCCAGGGGATGGCGGGCCTTGACTCCTTGTCCAGAAGTGCGACAATGTCGGACAGAGGTGTACGATGCGCTACTTCAACTACAAGAAGGTCGCCCGCGAGGCCGGCATTCCCCCGGCCAAACTCGCCAAGCTCTGCAAGAGCATCCGCGTCGAATTCCCGACCGACGACATGATGTATGAGCTCCACGTCTTCCGCGCTTGCATGGCCGTCCGCGATGGATACGCGAAGCTTGCGCAAGTCATCCCCGCGTAGTAGGACAGGATCTCGGCGGTCCCATGACCGCCGGCCACGCCGACTGCTCGTGGAAACGACGATCACGTACTCGGCCTTGGCCGGTTGCAGTCTCGCGCCGGGCGGTTTTGTGGCTTGACTTGACAAACGACGCGGAGTAGACTTGTGGTCGTGGCGATGTTTGGGGAGAGGGCGGTAAACCGTAGCGATCGGGTTTGGCACCTCTGGGAACTGGAGTGGGCGCATTAGGGCGGACTCCCAGGGAACGGCCCCCGACTACTCGATCGATTCAGGAGGTGACCTGGAGTGCTGAATAACATCGCCGGGGAAGAAGGTATCGCATCACCGGAGTTGGTCAGGGATCTGCGCCTCCTATGCTCCCTTGAGAAGGAGGTACTCGCAGCGATAGCTGAAGCTTTTCTCTCTCTGCCCGATGAACCTGCCGAGGAGCCTGTTGACCAGCTCTTGCTGGCTAGGGTACGCTCCTTGAAAGGAGACCCTGAGAAGCTCGGATCGGCGATGCGAGTCGCTGGATTCCTTTGGCTCCAATGGGGGCGGCGGCGCCTTACGAGGGAAAAGGTCCTGTCGGACTTGCGAGACTTGGGCTTGACCCAAGAGCAGATAGCCAACGTCTCGCCGGTGCTTGATGCCATGGAGTGCAAGATTGGGATCCTCCAGCGACATCGGGCTGAGAGGAGCGCACTGGGTACCGGGACCGCGCACATCGATTCAGCGATCTGTGTCGTGGACTTGAGGGCGGTGTTCGAGTCGCCAGACTACCACAATGACCTTGGGGATGACCAGCCTTACCACAGTCTATACCACTTCGTGCCGGTGGTGATTCTGGAGATTATCTCGGAACTCAATGAGGACAAGACGACGCAGGCGTACCTGCTGACGGAGAAGACGCTCGGACAACTTTGCGACATACTGTTGCGAGCCAAGAAACGACTCGAGATCGTCAAGAACCGCGTTCCGTCCGCACGGGAAGGGGGTTAGAATGAGCGACCCAGCACATTCCTTCCGCGGATTTGACCTCAGCGAGAGCCGCCCAGCTAGCCTGGAGCACACACGTATAGGGGCAGCGCCACCCTGTGCCTATACTGGGGCGCCCAGCGAGAGGTACGTCTTCTCCGTGAAACCGAAGGGGTTGGAGGCGACGTTCCTGGTGACCATTGAGCTGCAAGATCGGAATATCGACGCAGAGGCCATTGAGGCACCTCGTGATCCCTCAGATGAGCAGTTCGCTCGCGAATCCAGGGCTTTCAGCGCGCTCCTGCCCGGTCTGCTTCAAGCCTTGCCGGGGCGGTTTGTGGCTGTGTACAATGGAGAGGTGATTGACAACGATGCCGACGAGTTCATGCTCGCGGAACGCGTAGAACGCAGCCATCGTAGCGACTTTGTCCTGATACGGTGCGTTTCCCGAGATGTTGTCGAGGACCATTTGGAGTCGCCGGAGGGTCAGGGGTCATGATCCGCGCGGCACTTGGCACCGTGTGCGGAGGCGAGACCTACGAGCCACCCGCTCCCATTGTGCGCGGCGTTCGCATATGGGACCTGACAGGCAGCGTTCATCCGCAAGTTTGGGATGGCCTTGTGGACACCGCTGGTGACCGGACAGTTATTCCGCTTGCCGTTTGCAGGGATCTCAATCTGGCGGCTCGGGACAAGCGGTCGACAAAGGGTTTTGACCGCCAAGCCAAGGCGAGCTTGCTCCCTCGATACTACGTTCGGGTGGGCGTCGAGGACATTGGCGAGGTTTCGTTGCTTGTCTACGGGGTGGAGCGTCCAAGCGTCCTGCTAGGTCGGGATTTCCTGTCAGGGTTGCTGCTGCTCATGGACGCTGGTCGCTCCCAGTGGTGGCTTGGCCGTCCGACCTGTGTCACGCGATGTCTGTTGCCTTTTCTTGCCCTCAGGTGAACAGGGCAGGGCCTCCTCTCACGTTGGCGTTGGCCCTGCTTCATTCCCCTGTGATCTCCTTGAGCTTCGCGAAGAAGGCGCGCTTGCGGGGCGTGTTGATGGACCAGTTGGTGGGGGGGCACTGGTAGCCGTCGATGTGGTTGCTCTTGCCAGGGTCGAAGTAGCCCCAGGAGGCGTGCTCGCCAATCGCGGCGACGAAGTTGTTCGCCGGCTTGTCGAAGTCGAAATGGTCGTCCTCGTTGAAGAGGATGGGCATGGGACGGTAGCCGGGCACCTGTCGGGTCTTGCGGACCATCTCGGCGATGCGGGCGGGGTCGCCTACGCCGTTGCCGTGGATGAGGAGGAAGTCGGCGGCGCGGACGACGTTCTCGCGCGGGATCGTGCCGCCGCCGTAGCTGGTGCTGACGAGGAGGCGGCGGCCGTCCCGCTCGCAGGCCTTCACCCGCTCGATGAGCTCGTGGACGCGCGGCGGCTGGAGGATCGGGTGGTCGTAGCGGACGTCGCACTCGTTGTTGACCTCGATGAGGACGTTGCGGTAGCCGCGGTCGAGGACCCAGGCGACGGCGTTGTCGAGTGCCCGCTTGACGGCCGCCTCGTCCTTGAGGCGCTGGTCCTGGCCGAAGTAGAAGACGCCGAGTATGGCGGCCATGCCGAGCTCGTCGGCGCGGTCGAGGATGCGCTCGAGGCGGGCCATGTAGTCGGGGCGCAGGTCGCCTGTCTCGGTGAGGGCGGAGTTGTGCCAGGGCTGGTCGCGCGAGTAGCCCTGGGGGCTGCCGCCCTGGAGGTTGATGGTGAAGGCGAGCAGGCCGTGCCGCCGCCACTCGGGCATGGCGGCGAGGAACTCGCGGGTGTTGCGCTCGGGGTCCCACTTCCCCGTGTCGGGATAGGCCCACTTCGAGACGGTCTCGGGGTTCAGGTCGTCGAAGATGCCCTGGACCATGCGGGAGTTGAGGAGCAGGCCCTCGATCTTCCTGCCCTGCCAGGTTCGGCCCGCATAGGTCGGCTGGCCGTTGATGAGGAATGCGTCGCCGCGAATCGAGACTTCGGTCTTTCGCTGCACGGCTTTCCCTCCAGGAGGTGAGGCGTCGAGCGCGGCCGCCAGCCGGGCGAAGAAGCCGTTCAGGACTTGGTCCTGTTGGGCGTAGTTGCCGGGGACGGCGGCTTTGCCCATTCGTGCGATCACCATGTTCCACTCGGGGATGACGAAGCAGAAGTTGGTGCTCGCCCCGTGTGCGCCATAGGTGCGGGGCGGCGCGGCGGGCCACCGGCGCTGGCCGCTGGCCATCACGCCATTCGTCCACCAGTAGAAGCCGTAGGCGCCGCTGAGCAGAGCGCGGCTGCGGCCTGGCATCGTGGCGGGAACCTGCGTCGCCGTCGCCTCGTCCACGAAGGAAGCGGACAGCAACTGCTTCCCGTCCCAATTGCCGCGGTTGAGGTAGAGAAGCCCGAGGCGTGCCAGCTCGCGGGGCGTGGTCTGGATCCCGCCGTTGCCCTTGAGCGTCGGGGTCCCTGCGGCGTTGTAGTGTATCATGCCGTCCACGGTGCCGCAGACGCCCCAGTCCCACCGCGTCATGCCTATCGGGTCGGCGATGCGGCGCTGGAACAGGTCCTTCAGCGGCTCCTTGGCGATGCGGGTCGCCAGGATTCGGCCCAGCAGATGCACGTCGTGGTCGTTGTAGGCGACCTGCGAGCCGGGCGGCTCGAACTCCGGCTTGTCGGGCGTGGTGACGTAGACGATCGGGTCGCCCCACTCTTGTCCCTTGCCGACGCTTGCGACCTTGCCGCGGTAGCCGCCCGTCATCGAGGCCAGGTGCCGCAGCGTGAGCTTGGCGTAGGCGGGATAGGGGTCGTCCAGTTCGGGCAGGTGCTCGACCGCCCGCGTGTCCAGCGTGCATTTCCCCTCGGCAATCAGCAGGCCGAGGAGGGTGCTGGTGAAGACCTTTGTGGCCGAGTGCAGCTCGTGATAGGCATCGCAGTCGGGGCCTTTCCAGATCAGGCGCCCGTTGCGGACAATGACGACTTCCCTCGCGCCCTCCGGCCCGAAGCTGCCGTCCATGTAGCCCACGGCGGCCTTGAGCTTCGCCGCGTCGAGGCCCTGCGATTCGGGGGATGCCTCCCGCCAGTCGGCGGCGGGGAACACCACGGCTTGCCCGGCAGCCGCAACAGTAGCGGCGACGACTGCGAGCAGCATGGCGGCAGCAGCGAAGGGACAGCCGCGCGGTCCTGAGTGCATCAGAGATCCCTCGGAAGCGTCGAGCGGATTATAGCTCTGCCGTGCGGAGAACGCAACGAGCACCAGCGCGGGGGTGTTGCAATCTGAAGCCACGCAGCTATACTGTGGCACAGCGTTGTGTCTCGTCTCCTGGCTCCAGGCGCGAAGGGGCGGCGGTTTGAGGTGTTTGGCATGGTGGATGAAAAGACGATTGCCCAAGCCGCCCAGATGCTGCTTCGAGCCGCGCCCGGCTCGCGGGTGATCCTCTTCGGCTCCCACGCGCGAGGCGACGCCGGCCCCGAGAGCGACCTCGAGGTCGTCGTGGTGGAGCCGGGCGTCGCCGCCCGGCGGAGCGAGGAGGTGCGGTTCTACCTGGGATAGACGCCGTGCGGGTCAGCAAAGCTCTCGCGCCAGCAATGGCAAGAGGGGATTGGGGAATGGCCGAACAGCAGTTTGTCGTCTCGTGCGACGAGAAGACCGGGCGGGTGTGCTCGGTGAGGCTGTACGGGGAGGAGCTGCTCGACCAGGAGCAGCCGCTGCGCTCGGAGCTGTTCGTGAACGGCGAGCCGCTGCCGCTGCGGCCACACGCCGACCCGAACGACCCGACCCGCGAACTGAAGCACCTGAAGGGCGAGCGGTTCGTCAACCAGCTCTCGGGCTGGGGGCTGGTGCTGGCGCGCTCGATGGGCGGACGGCCGAACGCGAAGCACAAGGTCTTCGGCATCCACTACCTCATCCGCCGCGAGCTGGCCGACCAGACTTGTCCCTGCCCCGGCCCGGGCGGCCCCGTGGTCGAGGCGCCGCTCTACGTGGACACGTTTTCGCTGATGAACTGGAATTGGCGCTTCTGGGGCGTCGACACGCGAATGATCTTCGCCTCGTCCCACTCGACCGGGCCGTTCGACGAGTTCGGCCATTGCGGCTACGAGCACGACACGCCCGAGCGCTGCAAGGCGTTCATGCAGAACATGTGGCGGCGGCAGTATCCGGGCGTCCTGGCCATCCACGGCGGGCTCTTCTACAACGCGAGGACGGAGCACTGGCTCGCCATCACGTGCCGGCGGCCCAACGTGGGCTACCTGCTGAACATCGCCGACGCGGGCCGCGGCGTGGGCTACGACTTCACGCTCCACGCGCCCTGGGGCCTGGGCGAGTCGCTCCACATGCCCGAGATCAAGCTCTACTACGGCAAGAGCCGCGACGAGATGATGCGCTGGCTCGCCGACTACGTGACGTTCTACTACGAGGAGCCGCCCGCGTGGGTCTTCAAGACCGTCTGGGGCGAGGGGCTGGCGTGGAACAACCAGCCGACCTGGACCGCGCAGGCCGACTACTGGGAGAAGCGTCTGGAGAGCGGGGAGTTCAGCGGCATCGGCTACTCACTCGTGACAAACCGCCCCGTGTGCAGCGGCACGACGCCCCTCGGCTACGAGCCCGACCCGAACCACGGGACGCGCGAGGAGTTCAAGCGAATGTGCCGCCGCCTCGCCGACCGCGGGGTGCCGCTGCTCGTCTGGATGAGCCATTCGGGCCTCCAGCCCGGGGCGCCCGACGTGGACGACGACTGGTTCATCAAGGGCATCGACGGCCGCATGTGCCGCTCGTGGGGCAGCATCGACGGCGGGATGGCCTACCCCAACACGGGACACCCGGGCTACATCGAGTACACGAAGAAGTGGATCCGCTTCTACATCGGCGAGTGCGGGGCGAAGGGCATCTTCCTCGACTGCCTGGGCTTCGCGAGCCCGCCCGACTTTGCGCCGAGGCCGTTCATGCGGTTCCCCGGCGACACGAATCTCCAGTTCAACCGCTTCATCGAGGAGGTCTACGCCTGCATCAAGGCGTGCGACCCCGAGGCGATCCTGCTGGGCGAGGGCGCGCCGCTCGACGCCCCTGTGAACGTCTTCTCGGTCCACTCGAACCCCGTCCGCGCCATCGACGGGATGGGGCCGCGCGATTTCTTCCTCTCGCTCAATGCCTGGTCTCCGAAGCGGATCGTGATCGACCAGGGGCCGCGGCTTTTCCCCGCCTCGGGCATGTGCTGCCGCGAGGAGCGGCTAGGCTTCGAGGCGAAGAACCGCTACCTCACGAAGCTCCTGAAGGAGCGGGGCGGCCGCGACGCCTTCGTCCATCTGCCCGGCGACCTGTCGATCGCCGGCGACCTGCTGGCCGTCGCCGGGCGGATTGCGTCGGATTGCCAGCAATCCGTCGGCAATCCGCAGGCCGAGGCGCCGCCCCAGCCCCCCATTCGGCTCCCGGAGCCGTGGGCAGCGGTGACCGAACTGCTCGAGGAGACCGACGGGTCGCGGGTGAGCCGAGCGCCCGACGGGACGTTCCAGAACGTGGCGCCCGGGATCTACCGCATGATAGGTTGAGGCGCGGAGGGGCGCCGGGCGGCGAGTGCCAGACCTCAGCCCGCCCCCGCACCCCCGCGGCGAAACTGTTGTTCGCGATCATGGGCCGTGCTACAATACGTTGGGACGGGCGGAGGGAGCCCATTACACCGAGGAGGGTCCCCATGAACGAACGAACCGGCCTGGTGACCATGCACGGCAAACCGTTGACCCTGCTGGGCAACGAGATCAACGTCGGAGACGCCGCGCCCGACTTCACGGCGCTCAACACCCAGCTCGAGCCAGTCGGGCTCTCGTCCTTCGAGGGCAAGGTGCGCGTGCTCTGCTCCGTGCCATCGCTGGACACCCCGGTCTGCTCGACCGAGACGCGGAAGTTCAACGAGAAGGCCACCCAGATGGGCGAGGGGGTGGAGGTGATCACGATCAGCATGGACCTGCCGTTCGCGCAGAAGCGCTGGTGCGGGGCCAACGGGATCGAGCACGTGACCACGCTGTCGGACCACCGCGACGCGGCGTTCGGCACGGCCTACGGGGTGCTCATTCAAGGCCTGCGGCTGCTGGCCAGGGCGGTGTTCGTGGTGGACCGCGCAGGGGTCGTGCGCTACGTGCAACTCGTCGACGAGGTGACTCACGAGCCCAACTACGATGAGGTCGTGGAGGCGGTAGAGGCGGTCGCGTGAGGGGATAAAGGGGGGACCGGTATGCTGGGCACGAAGGTGGACGCTGTCGTGCGGCACCTCGCCGTTCTTTTCGCCGTCCTCACGCTGGCGTCGTGCGCCGCGCCGAGCGCGCAGCGGGCCGCTGAGACCCTGCACGAGATCGAGGTGGGCCATGGCCCGCTCGCGCTGGCCGAGGGGGGCACGCCGCCCGGCCTCCCCGCGCTCACGGAGCAATCGGGCCTCGAGGACTGCCTCCGGTATGCGGCGCTGAACAACCCCGGGCTGCGCGCCGCCTTCGACCGCTGGCGCGGCGCGCTCGAGCGCGTGGCCCAGGTGACCACGCTGCCCGACCCCCGCCTCACCCTGATGGGGATGTGGATGGAGGGCCGCTCCGGCCTCGCCGAGCGGCGGGTGGAGGTCATGCAGGAGTTCCCCTGGTTCGGCAAGCTGCGCCTGCGCGGCGAGGTGGCGCTCGCCGAGGCCGACGCAGAGCGTCAGCGCTTCGAGGCGGCCGCCCTCGACCTCGCCTTCCGCGTGAAGGACGCCTTCTACGAGCTCTACTACCTGGCCCGCGCGATCGCGGTGACGACCGAGAACATCGACTTGCTCAAGTACATCGAGGCGGTGGCCCGCTCGCTCTACCAGGTGGGGAGCACCCAGTATGCCGACGTGATCCGCTCCCAGGTGGAGCTGGCGAAGCTCGAGGACGATCTCCGCACGCTGCACGAGATGAAGGCCCCCACGGCGGCCCGGCTCAACGCCGCCCTCAACCGCCCCTCGGAGACCGCGGTTCCCCTGCCCAAGGCCATCCCCGAAGAGACGCTGGAGACCGATGCAGCCCGCCTCCTCGCCCAGATGCGCGAGGCCAACCCCGAGCTCAAGGCCCTCGGGGCCGACGTCGCCCGCCAGCAGGCCGCTGTGAGGCTGGCCGAGAAGGACTTCTACCCCGACTTCTCGCTCGGCCTGCGCCTGACCGACACCGCGTCGGTGGGAGGGATGGATAGCGACAGCCTGATGCCGATGATCGGCCTCACCCTGCCCATCTGGCGCGGCAAGTATCGGGCGGCCCGCAACGAGGCGAAAGCCATGCTGAGCGGCGCCCAGCTCTCGCTGGCGGACCGCGCGAACGCCCTGTCGGCCGAGATCGAGATGGCCTGGTTCAAGTTTCGCGATGCCACGCGCAAGATTGGCCTCTACCGCGACACGCTGGTGCCCAAGGCCCAGCAGTCGCTGAAGGCGACCGAGACGGCCTACAAGGCGGCCAAGGCGAGCCTCGCCGACCTGATCGACGCCGAGCGGGTGCTGCTGGCGTTCCGCCTCGAGTATGAGCGGGCCCTGGCCGACCGGGCCCAGCGCCTGGCCGAGCTCGAGAGCCTCATCGGGCGCCCGCTCCCGCGCGCCGCCGCTGAGTCTCCTGGCTGGGAGAAAGGAGAGCAAGCCACCCAGCCCGCGAAGCCGTCCCAGAAGTAATGCAACCTCGCGAGAGCGCATGCCAAGAAGGAGACAACCGATGAGCCGAACCGCCGCATTCGCCACCTTCGCTGCCCTGGCCATCGCCGCAGCGATCCTCGCCGCCGGCTGCACGTCGGGCGACAGCGCCAAGACGACCAACGCCCCCGCCAGCAAGCCGGCCGTCACGGCGCCGGCGGCCCCTGCGACCGTCGCGCAGACCACCTGCCCCGTCATGGGCAACAAGATCGACAAGAACGTCTACACCGACTACGAGGGCAAGCGGGTCTACTTCTGCTGCCCCGACTGCATCGCGACCTTTAAGAAGGACCCCGCGAAGTGCATCAAGAAGCTGGCCGACGCCGGCGTGACCCTTGAGAAAGCGCCCGCGGGAGCCGCGAAATAGCTCTTGTTGCGGAAAGCCGAAGACCGCCTGAAGGCGGGACTCCGAACGAAGCGAATCCTGGTTTGGAGTTCCCCCTTTAGCCCGCATTTCTCACCGGGTGCCCAAGTCCCAAAGGGACGATAGGCTCTAGCTCATGTTTGACAGTTGGCGACCGCGAGTCGCGTCAGAAGGCCGCGGATCGCCCATTCGCGGCCTTCCGGGTGCTTGAGTGCGGCCGATAGGTG
>Ga0299915_10002745_pt1 | contig 12822 bp, 7 predicted proteins | sample RVTome_13_FD_200263 | JGI IMG/M metagenome (GOLD analysis project Ga0299915, IMG submission 200263) | Soil microbial communities from uranium-contaminated site in the Upper Colorado River Basin, Wyoming, United States - RVT92D227 (version 2) ...
GCAATAAATGTAACCCTAACTTCAATTTTCTATCCCTTCTAATATTAAGATCGCATCAACTAAGGTTTTATGTTTTCTTTGATTGTGAAACGGAAGATTTGTTCGCCACGCCTAAAACTTTAGTTAAGTCGTGTCATTAGCATGTTCTAGCTCACGGTTTTAATTTTATCGCATTTGGTGTTCTTTAAAAGCCCGCGTATGTAATACAAACTTAAAAGGTCTCTTTTTTAATCCTGTTAAGTTGTTGTTAAATACGAGCTAAATATCTGTAGTATCGCATGCGGGGATATTGTTAATAGGATAAAAAAATTGGATGGGAGCTTTTTCCTAGATTTCCCTTGGTCTCGCGATAATCTCTCTGATAACCATGTTAAATAGTTCGTGGGAGTATGATGGTTTAACTACGACCGCTGTATCCGCTCCCTTTCCAGAGCCTGCGATTGCGACGACGTCTTCGTCAACTGGAAGAGTTCCTGCATCAGCTGCCATAGCAGTTATTTCAACTACTACCTTCATTTCCTGACCGAAGAGCCTCAGGGTCTGAGCGATGATACCTGAGGGGTACATGGTGTCGAATTTTGCCTGGATTGCTCGGTTTACTCCAGAGAATGCGTGGGCTGCGTAGATTATCTTACCTCCTTTCGACTTAATCTTGTCAGCATTCTCACCTAGCTCTTGAGTGCCTGACTCCTTTTGCCCCCAAACATGTGGGACTACCACTACGTTGAATCCCTTAAATTTATCAAGGACTTGGAGCGCTGTACCTCCTCTTGTGCTTGCAACTACAATGTCTTTTATTCCAAGTTCCTTGGTTCTTTCGGGGGCTGCTTTTAGGGTCTCTTCAGTGTTGGTTTCCCCGGGTCCTGAAAAGTAGATAATGAATTTTTTTTTCTTGCATGAAAACCACACTTGAATCAGTAAATAAGTATTATTATAAGCTTTGTATGGGCGTGACCGCGATCGCGGTGCGTGCTCTGGTTCTTTAGGGAAATACAACTAGCCTTTGTACATTTAATTTAGTGCCACCAGACGCCGGATTCTTATGTGGCAATATGGTAACTCTGACTGAATGTTCGTGTTTATCTAAGCCGGATATAGACCAAAAGAAAGGCACCCTATATTGATATATGCCAATGGTATGATCGAATATTTCAGTATAGCCATACTGGTCAACTTCAACAACTTTCTTACCGTCGATGCTCACCTCAGCAATACCCGCGTCATCCTGTCGTAGCCCTTCCCAAACCAGCGTTGTTCCTTTAAACTTAGCTTCGAAATAGCTACCCGGTTTTTCAGCATATTTAATTATATTATCTGAAAACCAGTTACCGTAGAAAACAATTTCGTCAGTCGATATTGAAACTTCGTCTGGGCGCTTAAAGTACATTCTATAAGCTTCACCTTCCTTTAACTTGTAGAATGGCTTAAATTCATGGCCTAAAGATTGTGGCGGTGATGTTAATTCGAATTTTCCGTTAGACCATTTCAGCCAGTTGGATGGGTGCTTCATGTCTTTGTCAGCAGGTAGTTCACATAGATATGTAATTGATGCCATAACAACAGGTCCGCAAACAACAGCAACTGGGGACACGAAACCCGTCACAGGTTCCAATCTTGGAGATAAATCAAACTGAAGTAACACAGTATCATCAGACCTCCATTTACGATCTATGGTTGCCCATTTACCCGAAACTGTCTCTGTCTTGTATACTATGTTATTGACTTTTATTGTAACCTTATTGTTCGCCCATCTTGGAACCCTGAATTTGAGACCAAAACGACCTGACCTCTCCTGCTGTACTCTTATTAGAACCGTGTCTTGTTCTGGATATCGAGTTTCTTGTACAACTGTGACTGAACCATTCGGCCCGCTCCATTTGACCTCAGAAGGAACATAGAGATTAATATACAGGTTTTCTGCATCATAAAAATAAATTAAGTTGTGATAGTCAGTCACCGCTTGGGGAAGTGTTCCGGTGCAGCAGGACCAAGGCCATTCCATCCAAAGGGACTTTTGACCACCGTATAAATTATATTGCGACCCATACATAATCAACCCATAATCGTTTACAGGGATTAGAGCTCCAACACCATTGTAAACTAATCGCTCAATCCAATCACCATATTCAGCTTCTCCTGTAAATGTTATGAGGTAGCGAGCAAGTTTAAAGCCTGCCCAAGACCCACATGCCGTTTCAAAATGAAATCGGCCGATGCTTGAAATATCTTTTAGCGTCTCAGCTAATCCGTTAGGTTCAACTAAGTTCTCCCTTGGTCCATAACCACCAGTCGCGAAACATTGAGTATCTTGCAGAAAATTGTAAGCATTTACTATTGTGTCCAAGTAGTGATGTTCACCTGACACTTTATAGGCCATAGCAGCTCCGCTTAGAGTGTTGACATGACTATATGCATGATAATGCTTATTTTGAGATGTTTTCAAGGCTACGAATATATCCTCTTTTTGAGCAAAGCATTCCCAGAATTTTATGTATTCCCAGACCTTCGCGAAATTAAAATAATGTTTCTCTCCAGAAACTTCGTAAGCCCGATAAAGGTTTTCCGAAAGAGTATACCACTCGCCTCCACCTGCATAAGGTCTTGACCGATCCAGATTCTTCTCTGCCCACTTTGTTATTCTGTCAAGGTGCTGAAGAGCGTTTTTATCCTTAATGTATTTGTATATGTCTACGAGGCCGCAGACTATTTTGTCGTAGACATAGTGACTCATAGAGCGAGACCACTCTTCTTCGGAGATGGTTTTTGCCCACTCATCCATAAGATAAACGGCTTTGTCTCGCATAGCTGTATCGCCAGTTACCTTATACATTCGAGCAAAGGCAGAAAGCCACTGTCCAAAGGCGCTTTGATTTTTGCTGTACCACCCCCCTAAGTGTTTACCTGGTGATGGAAGCCCAGCTTTGGAACGGAACTCTTTCAAGATGTTATCGTTTGAAATTCCGTAATAGAAGTCCCGAACTTGCTTAAACTGGTTCTTTAAAAGTCCATCAAGCAAGTTAACCTTTTCATAGTCGAATGACTGAATCACATTTTTAGGATTTACTATTTCAACCATTTTCCTAAATATACTAAATTTTCATTCTATTTATATTTCTTTTGAAGCAATACCATTTACTATGTTGTTTAATGTTAAAACCCACCTTAACGGTGCTTTTCCAAGGACATAGGTACCACTTTTGTTGATGTATTTATCGATTGACGCACGCGCGCGAAAAATACTAGCTCGAGCGAAGGTGAATGACTGAGGTGCGTGAGACTATCAAAAAGAGAGCCCCGATCAATCGCGTGCGAAGGTAGTTAGTATAAAAAAAAGGGATATTTAGTTTTGGCCAAATTTACTCGCAGGGCGGTTTTGTAGTAATATAGTAGGTATGTGCTATCCTTGGCTTGGGATAGGCCTTTTTACTATGCGTCAACCCCATCCTCACGAGAGCCTCGGTTATCTTGAGAGTGCATATACTTTGGCTTAATACTGGTACATCTAGATGTTTTTTTAAGTAATCGTATGATCCCGAATACGCTATTATAACGTCGGCTCCATCCTCCTCTATGGCCTTTTTTGCTTCTGCTAAGGCCACTTCATTCATCTTCTGGAACTCCTCCTCCGATAGCAATTTCTTATTAAAGCCTGTTGGAGGGAAGCCCAAAGTACGTATCGACGCAAGTCTAGACTCCAAGCCGTACCGCTTCACGACCTCTAACATCGTAGCTTCGCTGTGGCCACGGCCGCAGAATATGATCGAGAATTTATTTCCGAGCATCGATGCCACGTGCAAAGTGGCGCATGGCGCACTCATGACGAGGATGTCACAGAGCTCCCTAGCAGCCTGCATGCCAGGCTCTTCGAAACATCCGATCATTACTGCGTCAAAGCTCCCCTCCTGATCGGCCTCATAAGCAGCCCTTGCGTAGGGTATGGCGGCTAAGTCTCTTTCGAAAGACTGCTCTACGTGAGGACCCATAGCATCGGGTTGGTCCCTGTAAACGACTTCAGTATCTGGATCCTTAAATTCCTCGTAGGATAACCCAGTTTCCCTTTTCGGTCTCGGCTCTCCCGGCATCCAACCTGCAGCTATAGCTCCCGGACTCAAAATCCTAATCTTTTTTTCATCAAAAATCATCGAATAAATATTGTTTTATCTGGATTTAAAATTTATTAAAATTAAGAAGGACCGATATAAAAAATTACCTTGTTCGTCGTATCAGGTTTACTGCGCACCTGTTGCTCTGCGTTAAATTCCTTGTAACTCCTCTATCGTTGCGACCTTTACTCCAACTTTCGAAGATTTGACATTAGTATAGCTGTTACAGAAACAGCGGCCAGCCATAGGACCCCTCCCACCTCCATCGCGATGGCGACCCCGGCCAAGTCAGCTAGTGCCCCCGCCCACGCTGCATTAATGGGCATGAACATCCAGACTTGGAAGCGCGCGCCCATCACTCGGCCCCTCATCTCTTCAGAGGACGTGGTCAACAGTAGTACCTCGGATGTGCTGTTATAGAGGGAGGTCATGAGGCCAACGATCGACCACGTAGTCAGCGATAGGGGGAACCACCCCATCATGGGAAACAAAATCAGCCCGACGCCCATTAATACCGCGCTGATGATGAGGAGCCAGCCTTTCCTCTTGAAGCCACCTAGGTTAGCTACCATCAAAGCTCCCAGAAATGTCCCGACCTTATCCGCGGCCATAAGCAGCCCGTATCCTGAGGCTCCGACATAGAGAATGTCCCGAGCGAAGATGGGGAGCAGGGTCAACCTGAAGCCATTGACGGAGACGAAAAAGTTCCAGTATAATGCTATCGCTAACAGTCCCAAGAGAGAGTGGTTGCTGCGAATGTACTTTAAGCCCTCCTTGATCTCCAGAAATGGGTTCCCTGGCTTTATTGCAGCAGTCTGTCCCTCCACCCGTATCATGGAGAAGCTCACTAGGGAGACCATCCTCATGATAGCCTCAACTAAGTAGCAGAAGCCTATGCCGTATACTTCAATAAATACTCCCACCAGAAAGGAGCCTATAATACCCATAAAGGCTGCAGTGATCCTATTCAGCCCCATCGCGTTCATCAGGTCGTGCTTGCCGACAATGTCGACAAGAAACACCGACTCTGTAGGTCCCGCTAGAGCATCTATCACGCCGGTAATAAGGATGACAGCGATGACGTGCCAGAAGGCGAGGAGCCCAGTGTGGAGGAGGAAAGCCACCACGAAGGCCTGAGCGATGTTGATGGCACGGAAGAAGATGAGGAGCTTGCGTCTGTTAAATCTGTCAGCTGTTACCCCACCGAAGAAGCCAAGGAAGAGGGGGATGGCTCCGATAGCGTTGGTCAATCCCATTAGAAGCGTGGATCCCGTCAACATAAGAACGAGCCAGCTCTTCGCAATCATGTTTATCGTAACAGCCGAATTCTGCAACGCAGCGGAGAGCCAGAGATAGCGGAAGTTGAGGCGGCGGAAGGTGGAGAAAAATTTGAGGTTGGTAAAGTTCGTCGCCATATCTATCAAAACACCCTCCCCTACAACGATTGAAGTCTTAGCCTTATTATGGTGACGCTCTATAAATTCGCGCGCTTAAATTTGTAAACAACCTAGTGCGCAGTTCTCTGACTTTTATCTATCGTAAAGAAATTAATTTATCATGCACGCGAAATTTTTATGTGATAACATATGATGGTGCACTTGAGCATTTTGACTTGAAGGAAAAAAAGAAAAGTTGGAGAAATACGCGGAAGAGGTAAAGAATGCTGTCAGCGAAATTAAAGGTGTAGAGTTTAAAGGAAGTCTTTCTCCATGGATCAAAAAATATAATTTGACATTTTTCTTTGAGAGTAAGAACTTACCTGATTAGAAGTGCCTAAGAAATTAAAGTGGACAAGAGACAATAAAACACTGCCACATTCTGAAATTTACATATATATATGTAAAAAACAATTATTTGTATCAGATTAAGATCTCCTTTTATTTTAATAATCATAATTAAAGGATTCAAAGTCATTTACCTATCATTTTTCTAAAAAATATGGTACACGTGAAGCAAGAAAAACACGAAAGTATTTCACTAAAATAGATGTAGATATTAGATATCAACGTTCATGAACTAAATACATCCTCACAAATTATTTTTTATTTCTAGTAAAGAATCTGCGAGAACTTATGATGAAAGAAATTACTGTTCCTACAGTACAGATAGACGCCATGAACGGAAAACCACTGCTAACACCCACAGAATCAGCGACGCTCCCTCTTAGAGGGCCGTATAACATACTTAGCGTTTGAGAAAATACATTATTGGTAGCCAAAGTAACACCTCGCTGTGATGCATCGATGATTTTAAACAGATAAGCCATGTATGATGCAAGGAAAGCTCCAAAACACGCTCCTTGAATGGCCATCATAACTGCTAGACTACCAAAATCTGAAAAGAAAGGTATGAGAAATATGCCTATGATTGCAGATATTAATGAAAAAATCATCACTGTCTTATTTCCAACTCTCTTACCCAATAGGCTGATGGGAAATCTTATTATAGTAGTGAATATGCCTCTAATAAAAAAAAGGCTACCTATTTCTACTACTGTAAATCCAACATTACTGGAGTACGCTGGAAAATATTCCTGTATTAAAGCATAAACCAGCTGATTCATGGAGTTTAGTATCAGCGCTGACAGAAGCACTGGATTTTTAAAAATGATTTTAAGGCTCTTTATGAGGTTGGGTTTTTCTCCAACATCTTGTATTGTTTTATCTTGTTTGACCCCACTTCTCAAACCTGTGACTATTCCTCTTCTTAATCCGAAAAAAGCTACCAAGAACCCAACCAATGCAATGGCAGATGCTAGAAGATATGCGGTTCTGTAGCCCCAACCAGTAACAACCCAGCCACTAACTAGAGGACCAGTGATAACTCCTAGACCCATGGATACCATGTATAGCCCTATCACTTCATCCAGTCTGGTACGCTCGGTAACATCAGCTATGTATGCCTGGAACGAAGCACCCAGCGCGACATTCCCCAAACCTTGAAATACCTTCAATGGTAATAGATTGTAAAAGCTCGTTGCCAATGAATAAAAGAAATAGGCTATGGATGTTGTTATTTTACCCAAAACTACTACAAACTTTCGACCCTTTCTATCCGAATATGTTCCAAAGGGCACAGCAAAAAGTATTGAGATAAAACTTTGTATTGATACTAGAGTACCTATAAATGTAAATGAAGCCCCCAGACTCAGAGCGTAGAGTGTTGCAATAGGAGTAATTATTCCGCCTGAGAGATCACTTAAAAAAGCTATAGCACAAATTGTCAGACTATCCCTATTAAATATACTCCAAAATGAACTCTTTTCTTCTGTATGAGACATTTATTTATGGCCTCGCGAGCATCAAATATTGAAGCTTCCTAAAAACCCACCAACTTCTGTTTATATCCACCCTTCTTCATATAGCGACGTCAACAAAGCAGGCTTTCGAAATCCTTTACGTGACACAAAGCTTGTACACTGTAATCAGTATTTAACTTTGTTCCCATTAAATTGCCTTCCATTAGTTGACATATTTTGAAGGGAAAAAAAGTCGTAATGATCTTAATGGCAAGACTCCTCTTCGTAATTACTCTCATATACCTCAACATATACTCCTCCAGTTGGCTGAAACTGGTTTAAGTAAGTCTCTGCATAGCGCGCGCTCAATTTTATGGCATATTCATAGGTAAATTCAGAACACGTTACATGGTATTTGGCCTACTTCTAATTATTTGGTCAGTTTTAATAATGCCACGCTTGCGGTGGCCTCGCGATTGCATCTACATCATGCAATTATTAATTAATACCTCGTGTCATTTGAACATAATAATTCATGGGGAGATTGTAGATGTATCTATTAATGATACACTCTATTTCAATATTGTCATTATAAACGATGCTTATCCTTCAGGCAGTTTGGGTATAGGAACAAGATATTATAAAGTTATGTTCGATAATATCTATGTAGAACCAAAATAACTCCTCAGCCCAAACATATGCGCATCTCGCGCGTGATGCTTAATAAGGAAAAAGGTATGAGAAATATTGCTATTAAAGCAATGCTTTCCGGCACTCATTGAATGAATCTATTCATCGATGGCTACCTCTTCAAATCGAAGGATTCATGTTTTACCTAACTATATGGATATTCTTTTTCTCGCGCACGAAGAGAATACAATAATCGAGTAATTGTTCAAGTATTTATCAGAATTGTCGTGAATACAGTCAGCACAAGTTTCTATTTTATGAACGCACTCTTTATCTAGATATGAGTCTAATAAAGCGCGCCTATATGAAGTCGTATTTAGACTTACCTCCAACCCCACCGTGAAAGTACTTGCATGCGCCTATCCGCCCACACCTAGGGACAACATGACGCTGCGCCACCAAGCACCGCCAATCGCGCGCACGACCACCACCGAAGAGGTCAGCGCTTCCACGGCGAACCGATTCTACGCCTGAGCATCCAACGGATTATAATACGCCCTCCCGTGCACCAGCACACTGTAACACACCGTCGTCAGCTTCCGAGCCGCCGCTGACAACGCAGCCTTCCGACCACGCCGCTCCGCCACCCCGTGGTAGAACCTAGTCACCGGCGAGTCGACCCTCACGTGCACCATCGCCGCCTCCACCATAGCCCACCGGAGCCACCTGGATCCCTGACGGGTGATCCCACCATGCCTCTCAACGTCGCCGCTGCTACGGGTGGATGGCACCAGCCCAGCGTAGCCAGCCAGGTGATCCCCGCTGCTGAAACGGCTCACATCCCCGATCTCGGCCTTGACGAGGAGGGCGACGTAGTAGCCCACGCCGGGGATCGTCATAAGCAGACGCACATCCGGGTCGTCCCCGGCCTTGCGCTTCAGCCTGGAGGAGAGTGTCTTCACCTCGCTCGCGCGCGCGGTCGGGGATACGCTGCCCCCCCTTAGGCCCCTCAACTCTCCTCAGCGGCGCACCCTCCTCGACGGCCCTGCCGAGGCTGTCCATCGCCCTCACGGCCTCCAGCGGATAGAGCCCCGTCGCCGTCTCCTCGCTCAGCATCACGGCGTCTGCGCCATCCAGGATCGCGTTGGCGACGTCGCTCGCCTCTGCGCGGGTCGGACGCGGGTTCAGGACCATCGACTCGAGCATCTGGGTGGCCACTATGACGGGTTTGCCCACGGCGTTGCATTTTCCTATGATGCTCTTCTGGAGGAGCGGCACCTCCCACGGCTTCACCTCGATGCCGAGGTCGCCGCGTGCCACCATGACGCCGTCGCTCGCGGCTATGATCTCGTCTATGTTCTGGATCGCCTCGCCGTGCTCTATCTTGGAGATGACGGGCTGGTCTCCGCCGGCGTCCCTAACCGCCCTCGTGAAGTTCTCGACGTCGCGCCTGTCCCTGATGAACGAGGCCGCGAACCAGTCGGCCTCCTCCTCGACGCCGAACCTGATACCCTCCAGATCCTGCTCCGTCGGCGGCCTCACAGACAGGGTCGCGCCCGGCGCGTTGACGCCCTTATGGCTTGAGATTTCGCCGCCTGAGACGACGCTTCCGGAGAACCCCTTGAGGTCGTCGTCGATCGAGTCGACTGTGACCTCGATGAGGCCGTCGTTGATGAATACTCGGCCCCCCACCCTCACCTCGGCCGGTAGCTTGTCGTAGTTCACGGGCAGGACGCGTCTGTCTCCCACGACGGCCTCCGTGGTGAAGTGGACCTCGTCGCCCTTCCTGAGTACCGCTGGACCAGTTATCTCGCCGAGCCTTATCTTTGGTTCCGGGACGTCGATGAGGACGGCGACGCCTCCGATCCCCCTGAGCGTCCTTACGACCTCCCTGTGCTCCTCCTCCGCGCCGTGGGAGAGGTTGAGCCTCGCGACGTCCATGCCCGCCTCAGCCATCGCCCCAAGCATCTCGGGGGAGTTCGAAGCAGGCCCTATGGTGCAGACGATCTTCGAACGCACGTAGTCTTCACCCGACAAGCCTCAGCCCTCAAAGTTTGATCCTCGTCTCAGCCCTTTTAAGCACCGCGCAGCCGCGGCTTTCATAAGGTCTGGGAGCCTGAGTAGAGGAGTGAGCTGGGATGCCCTGCCTGCTGATCATCCATGGTGAGATAGGGGCGGGTAAGACGACGACCGCCGCTGCGCTGGCCGAGAGGGTAAGGATGAGAGGCATCCGTGTGGGGGGCGTCCTGAGCAGGCGCGTCTTCGAGGCGGGCCGTCTCGCCGGCTACGACCTCCAGGACGCCGATAGCGGGCGTGTCTTCCCCCTCGTCAGGCTCAGGGGCGCGGTCACTGGAGAGGGATGGGACAACCTCGGCAACCCCCTCTATGCCTTCTCCGTCGCGGGCTTCAGGGAGGCGAACATGCTCCTCTCCGAGGTGGCCGAGAGGCTCGACGCTAAGACCCTACTCATCCTCGACGAATACGGCGGTGTCGAGTCACGGGGGCTCGGACTACGCCGAGGCGCAGAGTCTGTCCTCGGCTCCCTGCACAGGGGGGGCGCAGCCGTCTTCCTATGCAGGACTGAAAGGGTCGACGAGGTCGTCGCCCTCGCCTCGGGGAAGGTCGACAGCGTCCTCTGCCTCGAGGCGGGCGACCATGAGGCGGCGTGGAGGATCGTCGCCGGCTGTCTTGGGCTGAAGCCTTGAAATATCCCGTATGCGATTCTATCCTATACGGTGGGAGCGGGATGGAGTACGATAAGATTCTGGGGGATCTGCTCGGCAGGGACGAGTACCTCGTCGTCGGTAAGAGCGTGGTCAGGACCGACGCCCTGGACAAGTGCCTCGGCGGGGCGAGGTTCACCGCGGACTACATCCCGAGGGGGACCACGGTCGTCAAGGTTCTCAGGAGCACCAGGCCCCACGCCCTCTTGAGGCGCGTGGATGTCTCAGCGGCCCTCGGCGTGCAGGGGGTGGAGGCGGTGCTGATGGGCGCGGACGTGCCGGGCGAGAACCAGATAGGCTACGCGCTGCCCGACCAGCCCTTCCTGAACGACGTGAAGGTTCACTACGTCGGCGACCCCATAGCCCTCGTCTGCGCTCGGGACGAGGATGTAGCCCAGGAGGCGCTCGATGCCATCCAGGTGGAGTACGAGCAGCTTCCCGCGTTGCTCGATATAGACGCGGCTCTGGCCGAAGGAGCCCCCGTGATCCATAAGGAGAACAACGTAGCCGTCACGACCCGGATCAGGAAGGGCGACGCCGAGAAGGGGTTCAAGAAGGCTAAGGTCATCGTCGAGGACACGTACTGGTCGCCGTACCAGGAGCACATGGCCATCGAGCCGGAGGCCGCGTACGCGGTGCCCGACGGCGCCGGGAAGGTCACCGTCGTCGCCTGCATGCAGAGCCCCCACGTGGTGAGGGAGAAAGTCGCCCACATCCTCGGCTGGGGCCTCAACCAGGTCAGGATCGTGCAAGCCCTCACGGGCGGAGCTTTCGGAAAGAAGGATGACACGGGGCCACTGATAAGCGGCTACGCGGCCTTGGCGGCGGTTAAGACCGGGAAGCCGGCGGCCCTCGTCTACGACCGCAACGAGGTCCTAGCGACGACACCGAAGAGGTTTCCGGCCAGGATCAAGTACAGGAGCGGAGCCGACAGGGAGGGCAAGATGACCGCCGTCCAGGTCGACATAACACTCGAGTGCGGCGCATACGCGAACCGCGCCCCGTTCTGGCTATGGAGGCAGACCGCCCACGCATGCGGCCCGTACGAGGTGGAGAACGTCTCCGTCGACGGTCGCGCCGTGTACACGAACAAGGTCTACGGCGGTAGCTTCCGAGGCTTCGGCAACTTGGCCCTCCACTTCGCCGCCGAGCAGCAGGTCGACAAGCTCGCCTACGAGCTCGGCATGGACCCGGTCGACTTCAGGCTCAGGAACATCCTTCGGGAGGGCTCCCACACGACGTGCGACCAGGTCCTCGACAGCAGCGTCGGCATGGAGAAGTGCCTCAGAGGCGTCGCCGAGGCGTCAGAGTGGGTGAAGCACCGCGAGCCTGTAAGGAACGGGAACAGGGTGAGGGGCTGGGGCGTCGGCTGCGCCTACCACGGGAACAGCACGAGCCGCAGCACCCCCGACTGGAGCGCCGCGAGCCTGATGCTCCACGAGGACGGCACCCTCACCTACCGCACCGCCATCTGCGAGCTCGGGCAGGGCAGTCCGTTCGGACACGCTAAGATCGTCGCAGAGATCGTAGGCGCCAGCATCGGCTCCATCAAGATCGAGCAGCCAGACACAGACTCGACGCCAGACTCCAAGCCGACCCACGGGAGCAGGGGCCTCATGATGGGGGGCACCGCCGCGGCCGACGCCGCGATCAAGCTCAGGGAGAGGATGGTCAGGGTCGCCGCAGACATGCTCGGCTGCCCCCAGGAGCAGGTGGAGCTCCGCGACAGCGTCGCGTACAACAGGAGGAAGCCGGGCGTCAAGATACCCTTCAAGGAGCTCGCGGAGGAGATGCACGTCAGGGGCGAGAACCCCGGCAGCTACGGCTTCTACGCCTCGCCTAAACGGTTCTTCGACCCTGAGACCGGCCTAGGCGTCAACTACTCCGTCTACACCTTCGCCGCGAGCGTAGCGGAGGTCGAGGTCGACCTCGAGACCGGGCAGGCCGAGGTGGTGAAGGTCTGGCCGGCGATGGACGTCGGCAAGGCCATCGACCCCCTCATGGTAGAGGGGCAGATCCAGGGCGCGGTCTCGCAGGGGATAGGCTTCGCCCTGATGGAGAACCTTCAGCTAAAGGACGGCGTCGTCCTCAACCCGGGCTTCAAGGACTACGTGATACCGTCGGCGAT
>Ga0299915_10002746_pt1 | contig 12820 bp, 11 predicted proteins | sample RVTome_13_FD_200263 | JGI IMG/M metagenome (GOLD analysis project Ga0299915, IMG submission 200263) | Soil microbial communities from uranium-contaminated site in the Upper Colorado River Basin, Wyoming, United States - RVT92D227 (version 2) ...
GCCCGGGGAGCCGGTCAACATCAAGGTTTTCCTGAGGACCTACCGGGGGGAGGTCAGTATCCAGGAGATCCAGGTTCCGGCGCCCAACCTGCCCACCGGCTCATCCTTCCAACTGGTCGTGGGCGATGCGGCCTCCATGCAGCTGGTGGAGATGCGGCAATACCGCGACTTAGCGTTCATCCCCCGCAGCCTGGAGCAGCTCATCAGGCTTCTGAACAACCTGCGCAAGAACAACCGGGTCTATCTCAAGGTCCTTTCCTCCCGGCCCGGCTTGTTCTTGAAAGGGGAGGAAATGTCCAACCTGCCCCTGACCATGAAGTCCTTGTTCGCTTCGCCCCGGGCTTCCGCCAGCAACGCCAAAGAGATCGGGCTTTCCACCCTGGGCGAATACCAGCTGCCCATTCCCTACGTTCTTGAGGGAATGGTCCGCATCCCGATGAAGATCAAAAAATAGGAGTGTTCGGCATGAAAAGGCTATTCTTAGGCGCGGCCCTGTGTGTTCTCGGCCTGGGTGTTCTCTCGGCTGTCCTGCCTCAAAAATGGAGCCTGGCCGGCGGCCAGGATTTCTGGAAAGGCAAGTTCAACGGCATTTCCTCAGGCGCCGAAGGCCCGCTTTTTCTGGCCGTCCGCGAAGAGAAGAAGGACGGTCCGGCCGAGGAATTCTACCTGTCCTTGGTCGAGGCCGCGGACGGGACGCTGTACCTGGGCACCGGCCATGGCGGCAAGGTCTATCGTCTGGCCAAGGATGCTCCGGCCGAGCTCTATTTCCAGACCACGGAGATGGACGTTACCTGCCTGGCCCTGGATGACAAAGGGGTCCTTTATGCCGGGACCTCGCCCAACGGCCGGGTGTACAAGATCACGGCCAAAGACAAGGGCGATACCTTGTTCAACCCGGACGAGAAGTACATCTGGGACTTACTGCCCGGCCCGGCCGGGAAGCTTATGGCCGCGGTGGGCGAGGGCGGAGCCGTATATGAGGTCAACGAGCAGGGCGAAGGGCGAGCCGTGCTCAAGGTGAACGAATCCCATATTCTGTGCTTGGCCCGGCAGGCGAACGGCGACCTTCTGGCCGGCAGCGCCGGCAACGGCCAGCTCTATCGCTTGAACAGCGCCGGGAAAGCGTCGGTTCTGATAGAGGCGCCCTTCGAGGAAGTGAAGGGTATCGCCCTGGACGGAGAAGGAAACATCTTTTTGGCCGCCTGCGGAATGCCGGCCAAGCCCAAAAAGGATGAGGCGGCCAAAACGGATTCATCCCTGGCGGCGGCTGTGGAGGTCACCGTGGCGGCCGACCGGCCGGCGGCCGGCCAAGCGGCGGCCGACTCCGGCGGCCCTTCGGCACTGATCAGGGTCAACCGGGAAGGTGTGGCAAAAAGGCTGTGGAATTCCGATGACGAGCTCATCTTTGACCTGCTCTGGGATGAGTCGCAGAAGAGAGTCGTCTTCAGCACGGGGAGCAAAGGCCGTCTGTATGCCGTAGAGGCGGCCGGCCAAGCCTGGCTCCTTTCTCAAGGGAGCAGTGAACAGGTCAGTCGTCTCGTCCCGGCCGGAAATAAAACGTTCATACTGTCCAACAACCCTCCGCGGCTGGATGTGCTTTACGCCGAGCAGAGGATGGAGGGCGATTACCTGAGCCCGGTCCTGGACGCCAAAGTGGTTTCCTCCTGGGGCCGGATCACCTGGGAGGCGGAGTTGCCCTCGGCCACGGTCCTTCAGCTCCAGACCAGAAGCGGCAACTCCAACGAGCCTTCTTCCACGTGGAGCGATTGGTCGCCGCCCTATCAGAAGGCGGAAGGCGAGCAGGTCCTCAGCCCCAAGGCCCGCTACCTCCAGTTCCGCGCTTTGTTCAAGACGACCGCCGGCCGTCTCAGCCCCAGGTTGAACAAGGTCGAGTTTTACTATCTCCCCGCCAACCTGGCCCCGGCCATCACCAGGGTCGAATTCCTGCCCCCCAATGATGTCTTTCTCAAACCGCCGGAATCAGGGGACCTCATCTGGGGCAGCCCCAAATCCTTATCGGAGGGCGAGGAGGAAGAAGACTTTTTGAAGGTCATATCCTCCATCAAAAAATCCAAGAAGAAGGGGTATCGGACGCTGATCTGGGTAGCAGATGACGAAAACGAGGATCGCCTGCTGTACTCCATTTACTCCCGGCGCGAGGACGAGGGCCAATGGCGACTCTTGGAGAAGGACTGGAAGGATATGATCTACGCTTTTGATACGATTGTCCTGCCCGACGGTTTCTATATCTTCAAGATCGTGGCCTCGGACAAGACCTCCAACCCCCCGGGTTTGGCCCTCCAAGGAGATAAGGCCTCCAAGCGCTTGACCATCGACAACACCCCGCCCGTCCTGAGGAATGTTCAACTGGCCAAGGAAGGCTCGAGGTTGAAAATCAGCTTCCAGGCCGAAGACGCGTTCTCTCCCATTTTGGAAGCCAAGATCCTGGTCCGCCCCGCGGACTGGCAGGAGGTCTTTCCCGCGGACGGGATCTGCGATTCACTCCGGGAGAGCTTCTCTGTGGCCCTGGACTTGACGGCCGGGTCGGACAACCTGGCGGTCATCATGGTCAGGGATGCTCACGACAACACGGCCGTTTTCCGGCAGGTGTTCTAGCCGCGCCGGCTCTCAGACGCTCTTGACCCGCTCCAGGTACTTGTTCTCCCGGGTGTCCACCCGGATGATGTCGCCTTCCTTAATGAATTGAGGGACGCTGACCTGGAGCCCTGTCTCCAGGACGGCCGGTTTGTTGCTGGCCGACTGGGTGGCTCCCTTGAGAAAAGGCTCGGTCTGGGCCACCCTCAGGTCCACGGTGGTCGGCGGACGGATGCCGACCGCCAGCCCTTGGTTGAATTCGGCGATGAAGACGATGTTGGGCACGAGATAGCTGACGCCCTCACCTAGGACTTCGGACCGAAAACTGACCTGGTCGAACGTCTCCCGGTTCATGAAGACGTATTCGTCGCCGTTCTGGTAAAGGAATTCCATCTCCGTTTCCTCCAGGTAAGCTTGCTCCACCCGGTCGTCGCCGCGGAAGCGATAATCCTGGATGGTTTGGTCTTTGAGGTTGCGGAGGCGGGTTTGAACCATGGTCTTCCAGTTCCCGGGCGCGACATAGGTGGCCTCCATCACTCGATACAACACGCCTTCCATATTGAGAACCATACCCTTGCGGATCTGCGTGGCGTTGATCATGATCCCTCCTTGGCTGGGCCGACCGGCCTATCGCTCCCGGCGGATGCCGTCATCCGTCCGGACGATGTCCACCCGGGCGCCCTGGCCTTCAACGGCCCGCGCCACCCGCTCCACATCCCGCGGCGCGTAAGCGAACATGGTGCCCCCTCCGCCCGAGCCGTTGATTTTGGCGCCCAGGGCGCCCGCCCCCAGGGCCGCCTGGATCATCCTTTCGATCTTGGGCGTCGACGTTTGCAGATAATCGCGCAGCACGCCGTGCTGGGCGCTGAGCATTTGTCCGAAGCGGATATGGTCGAAAGTGTTATGGTTGAATAGCGCTTCCCCCTCGGCGGCCAGGTTCCGGGTGAGGAGCGTTCCCTTGAGCAGGCGCCTCTGGTCCGGAGCGGACAAGGCCTGGATGGCTTTCTCCGTCTCAAGGCTGAGCGGGCTGTGCAGGGAAAAGCCGGGGATGGTCCGGCGGACTGATTCCGCAGCTTCCAAGACATTCCCTTTGACGTAGCCCAGCATCCCGGTCGTGTCCTTTTTCTCCAAAGAATTGGCCAGGACGAAGGGGCCCAGGGGATTGGGCAGGGCCTGCAGCCGGAATTCATCCCCGAAATGGATGGACACCACATGGCCTCGGGCCGAGGAATAATGGTCCATCTTGCCGCCCGGTTCTTTGAATTCGGCCACTTCGGTCAGGAAGGCCAGGCCGGCCACCGTGTCCGGCTCGGTCGCCCTGGGATCGCCGGCCGCCTCCAGCAGGAATTTTACCCAGGCCACGCATAGGGCCGAGGAGCTGGCTGCTCCGGCATTGATGGGGATGGTGCCGTGCACCAGGCAGTCCCAGCCCGAGTGGAGCTCGACTCCCTGGCGGCGGAGGACGTTGACCGCGCTCTTGAGATAATCCCGCTTCTTGTCGTAGAGGATGGGCCGATCCAGGTCCATGTCCTCGGTCTGACCGATGTCCGGCAGGTCGAGGCGGAGGCGGCGGTCGGGCCGGCGGCGGCCGGAGATGGTGATGCGCAGATTGACCGCCGCGGCGATGATGGCCAAGCCGAAGTAGTCCTGGTGCTCCCCGAAAAGGCACATCCGGCCCGGAGCGGAAACGATCAACTCGGCTTCAGGCATTATTCTCTTTTAGCCGAGACTCGCCCCTGTGTCAAATTGATAACAATAATCGCTAGCACGGAAATCGAGATGCTTCCAAATTGAAGTATGGTTGGGGAGGGCCAAGATCATGGGCTTTGGCCCGGCCTAAGTTAATTTCCGGCAGCGAACTTGGGTTGACGGATGCGAACCGGGTGGATGACGAAGTCGCCGGCAAGGAAACCAATATCGCCGCCTTCCGGGGGCCTCGTCCCGCGGCCGGGGCGGCCCTTGATGGCCGCGAAGAGGGCTACGCCGATTGAGTAGAAGTGATCCCGGGACAGTGGAACGCTGTGGAAGAACACCGAGCCGCGCTGGGCTTTGTAGGGGGATGGGCTCCACACTGTGGTCTTGGGCGGCCTGGGACGCTGGCTGAACGACTGCCAGTAGATGCCGGGCAGCGTCAAGACGACTTGGGGCGGCAATCCCCCCTTTTCTGCGGATTCCGGTAGGGACTCTTCTCCCGGCCCTCCCCCCGCCGGGACAAACATGCCTGCTGAGATGCCGGCCTGAGTGGGGCTGTCTGAGGCGAACCAGACGTTGACCTGGACATCATAGGTATTGGTCCCCGGCATTACTTCCCCATGGTGGGTAATGGGGACTTCGATGTCCCGCGTCCCGACCCTTGGTATCTCCCGGGGCAGCTCCGACCGAACGACTTTGAATGTCTGCCAGAGACACGCCCAAGCCCAACCCTGGCCTTCCTGGCCAACGGGCACATCCACGATCACTTCCAGCCCGCCGAGCAGGTCGTAGGCCGACCTGGCATCCGCCGCCCCGCTGTGCTCGGCGTTTGACTGGCCGAAATCGAACGAGCCCGTCAACTCTCCCTCCCATTCGCTGATGTCGAAGGTCGCGTAGGCGCGGGCTGCATAGCGTGAAAGGTGTGCCAGTTGCGCCGTGGCCGTCCCGGCGGCCAGATCCACCCTGGTCTCCAGGTTCTGATAGGGCGGCCGGGCCGCGGCGGCGGCTGCAGCCCCAAGGCCGCCTTGACCCTGGGGCTCAGACCGGGGCAGCACCTGCATGATCGCCACGTCTTTAGCCTTGTACCCCTTGGGCACATCCGATGGTTTGTAGCGGATGATGAACGTCGCGGGTTGCGCGAACCGCAACCCATCCGGCTGCAGTTCGTAGACCTGGCCCACGGCCGGGCCCGGCTCGGGCGGCAGCTCGGTGAGGGAGACCTCGGTATCGGCCGCAAGCGCTCCGGCGGAGATGGTGAGCGTGGCCCGGCCCGAAGGAGCGGTCAGTTCGCCCCCCTGGCGGGCGGAAATCATCCGGGTGGTCTTAGGCGAGCTTTGATTCTGAGCGGCTGCCAGGCCCGACAATTCTGAGGCGTCATTTGTCGATAATGAGAGCATTGCTAAATAGCCGAGCGCAGCCAAGGCCAAGCAACCGATCACGATGCCGTGTTGACTTCTTTTTTTATGTTGCTCTAATGAACCCATTCACCCCTCCTCAGGCCCGGCCACGGCCTGTCTAATCATTGTGGGGAAGTATAGGTATCAGCTTGAAGAGATGTCAAGAGAAGCCCACGAAAAAGAAAAAACACTAGTCGGTGGAACAGGCGGTTCTTTCCTTGGCGTACATCTCCCGCGACTGGTCTTCGAGCTCCTTGTAGGCCCGGGAGCGGTCGATGAGGCTCTGGAAATCGACGTCGGCGCCGTCGAATTCCGGCCCGTCCACGCAGGCGAAACGGGTGGCGCCGCCGACAATGACCCGGCAGGCGCCGCACATGCCCGTGCCGTCAACCATGACGGAATTCAGGCTGACGACGGTGTGGATGTTGCGCTCCCGGGTGATGTCGCAGATGGCCTTCATCATCAGGACGGGGCCGACGGCCAGCACGTAGTCAACCTTCTCCCCGCGGTCGAGCATCTGCCGGAAGGCGTCGCTGACAAAGCCGTGCATCCCCTTGGACCCGTCGTCGGTGGTGATATCCAGACGGTCGCTGAGGCGGGCCAGGTCCTCCTCCAAAATGAGATGCTGGTGCGTCCGGCCGCCCAGGATGGTCACCAGGTGGTTGCCGGCTTCCTTAAGGGCCTTGGCGATGGGATAGACGCAGGCGCAGCCCACGCCCCCGGCGATGCACACCACCTGCCCGAAGTTCCGGATCTCGGTGGGCCTGCCCAGCGGGCCGACCAGGTTCAATATCTCGTCTCCCACCTGGAGGTCCTCGAGCATCATGGTTGTCTTGCCCACCACCTGGAAGACGATGGTGATGACGCCTCGCTGCGGATCTTTTTCCAGGACTGTCAGGGGAATGCGCTCGCCGCGGTCGCTGACCCTGAGGATGACGAATTGTCCGGCCAGGTGTTTCCTGGCCACCTCGGGAGCCTCGACCTCAATCCGATAAACGCTTGGGGCGATCAGCTCTTTCTTCAGTATCTTGGCGCCCATGGGGCCTCCGCTTTAATTTTTCATTAAAATAAGACACCTATTATTGATAGATGGGGCGCGCTTGTAAAGAGCAATGATAACCCGCCGTTTCCGTTCCTCGTTGTCATAAAAGATGTTTCCTTGACATTCCGGCCGGGCCGATCTAGAATCCCGCTTGAGACGAAGGGGTTCAGTTGATTTTCTCCCGCAATGAAATTCTCATCCGTGACGGCAAGGGAGCGAAAGACCGGACCACGATGCTCCCCGAATCGCTCAAGGCCTCACTTCAGGAGCATTTTAAAAAGGTCAAATTGATCCATGAGCGCGACTTGGCCGAAGGGTGGGGCCGCGTTCCTCTGCCCGGCGCACTGGACCGTAAATATCCCAATGCGCCTAAGGAATGGCGCTGGCAGTGGGTCTTTCCCCAGGAAAACCGGAAAACAGCGATGATATATACCCATGTCCTCAACCGCGGTCCGTCCGGCGTTCGAAGCCCGGTGGACGAGCTTTAAAAAGGGAGGTTTTATGCCGATCCGCATAACATACCGAAATAAATGGCCGGATGGGTAGCAAGTCGTTGAAAGGAGAGTATTTATCGACTCTTTGGTAAGAAATCGGGAGATGTCTTATACGGACAACATACAAGATTCTTGCATCTTATGCGGACCCATCTAATATATGTTGGGCGTCACCGCTCGGAGCATTACGATGAAAGTGCGCAACGTTCATGAACGCAGGTTTCCTGCAACCGAGCCGGTCGGGGCACTGATCGACTCGCTTGCGTCGGACAAAGACGCGTTGTGGCCGATCGAGTCGTGGCCTCGGATGGCGTTCGACCGCTCGCTTCAAGCGGGGGCGGCTGGCGGTCACGGACCGATCCGATATGTCGTCGAGGAATACACTCCGCAGGAGTCCATCAAGTTTCTTCTTACGAGACCTAAGGGGTTTGATGGAACGCACGGGTACGAGGTCGTCGCGATAGGGCCCGAGACCGTAGTGCTGCGGCATACGCTGGAGATGACCACGAGCGGCCTCGCCAACCTGTCCTGGCCCCTGGTGTTTCGTCCTCTGCACGACGCCTTAATCGAGGATTCGTTGGCCACTGCCGAGGCATCGCTACGACATCCTGCGACAGTTCAGCGGTGGTCGCCCTGGGTGAAGCTTCTGCGCTGGGTCATGTCGCGAGGCCGAGCGCGTCCACAAGTGACGCCCAACAAGCCGATGCAGCGGACAGCCTTCGGCCGCCGCTGATCGGCGAGACGTTAGCCTGCCGGTTGCATCGGGACTGACGACCGCGCTGGCACGGATCGCTTCGGGTACGAGACGCTAGATTTGGCAATGTGACACCGAATCACGCTTGTGGCGTCATTCCACCACGAGCATAACATCGGTCACCGGAGCAGCATGACTGAGGCATTAGAATCAAGCGGCACCAGTCAAATCCAAACACTGGTCGCGCGACCCTGGTTGCTCTTTTTGGGCGCTGGTGCATCGGCCTGTTGCGGCGTCAAGCCTTGGAAAGCGCTGGCTGAAGCGGCGATTGAGTTGGGCCGGAATTCTGGCGCACCAGCAGAAACGTTGAAGTATGCCGAGAACATGCTGAATCGCGAACGCCTGGCGCTGGTGTTTGACGCTATCGAACAAGAGTTACCACCCGGCGCTTGGACAAATTGGCTTAGGCAGGAAATCACGCAAGTGCGAGGCTTCGGAGAGCTTCATACATCGCTGTTCAGGCTACGCCCATCGGGGGTGATCACGACTAATTACGATACGATCGCGGAGGGTGCATACGGGCAAGTGCTCGGTCGCGGCCCAGCTGTGTTTGAGAACGACGCCTCGGGTCTCCTCTCAGTCCAAGCCGCTGGCCAATTCGTGTGCCACTTTCACGGAACTGTCGATGGTCGAGGTACTCTCGTCCTAGGCGCTCAATCCTACCGTCAGTTCTATGGTGGTTCGACAGCACCCCGCGATTGCATACGGCAGCTGCTCCTGCGTTACAACGTGCTCTATGTCGGGTTCGGCCATGGCGATCTCGATTTTGAGCACCTTTGCCAGGGAGCTCTTGATCACTTGAACCCGAACTGCTATGCGGTATCGCTTCAGCCTTCCGAGCAACTCTCTGGTGCCTTTACGGAACGGCTGCGAAGATTAAACATCCAGACGCTGGCATACGAGAGGATCGATTCGCAGCACACGGGCCTCCTTCGCGTGCTTGAATCTGTGCAGTCAACGCCCGCTTCGAGGCGCCCAGGGGCCCTTCGATTAGGTCGGGAAGACGGAGAACCGCTGCCGACCAAGTCGGCAATAGTCGGCATCCTCTGTCTCGAAGGCGGCGCGCACGGCGAGATGAGGGAGCTGCTACCAGCCTCGGCCCTACTGGCGGCCATTCTGGATTCAACTGTTCCAACGTCGATGACGGACCTTCACGCTACTCTCGTGACCGAATACTCGCTGCCGTCGTCTGTGTCCGTGGACAAGGTCCGTCAACTTGCCCAGCAGCTCGAGCGAGAGGGAATAGTTGCCAGTTCGAACGACACTGTAACGGTGGATGCTCCCACTCGGGAGCGATACATGAGCCTCGTTGAACAGAAACGAGCGGATCTCCGCACGCTCGTCGTTCACATTGCAGCCATCGCAGTGGAAGAGGGGGCACAGACTATCGAGCGTCGCCACCTTGAAGGTAGCATCGAAGTCTTCCTTTCTGAGCTATTCAAGCGTCACGGTGTTGACGTTGCCGATAGCGTGCTTGCCAACAGGCCTGTAGTGCAGGACCTTGCAGATGCGGTGAGCCGTTCGGTAGAGAGCGTGGCGCCCAACAATCGTCGTGCACAGGTCGCGATTCAACGGGCGGTTCTGCGAGTCTTTCGTGATCCGTCGGCCCATGATGCAAAGGCGATCTATTGGCTGTGTCAAACCTACTTCTTGATCGGTGCGTACGCGATCGACCCTGAAGGATCGGTTCTGTCGAAATCCCTATTCGCTGGCGTTCGGCTCTGGCTGGATTCGAATGTCATCCTCCCGGTCCTAGCAGACTATCACCCATTGCAGGTGAGCTACTCGCGGCTGCTAGAAGGTAGCGTGTCCCAAGGCTCACACCTGCTAGTTCTAACGGATGTTCTCGACGAGGTGTATGGGAATTCGGAGCGAGCGTGGCAAATAGCATCCGAACTTGACCATGATCCAGTGGCGATTGAGGTGTATGTCGAGGCGCTTGGCTGGGAACGCGCAAACGTCTATTTGGTCGGCTTTACACGTGCGCTGCGCGCTGGAAAGATTCAGACATGGCAAGAATACGCTAAAGGTACCGGTGTGCCTGAGCCGAGCGGCGGAGCCTTCAGGCCCGCTGTTCGGGCGCTCGTCGAGCGCAAGATCGGAGCGAGCGTCCTACGACCGTCGCTCGACCCGACGGAGATCGCGGCCGTCTACCCTTTGACCGATGAGATTGAGTCGCAGCGCAAAGCTGCGTGGCAGTTCAGGTACAGGGTGCTGTGTAAGAACGAAGCCTTCCAAATATTGCAGGTATACCATGACCGGAAGCTGGCGCCACGACCCGATGCAACACCAGCCGCTTGGTTCATCAGTACAGACGGTTTCGTGAATCGACTGTTCGAGCATCATGCGGGCGCATGGTCGCTCCCGTGCGCTCAGCATCCGATTCGATGGTTCCAGGCATTGGAGGCCGTGAATGCGGCTGCTGCCGCACACAAAGGGTTTTCACGACTGTTCATGAACGTCGCTCTGACTGCGTATCGTGAGGACGAGGTAAGGAAGCTTCTCGCGAGTATTCACGCGCGATACAAAGACCTCATGGCTAAGCGCCCGGAGGAAGTTAAGGCACTATTCTTGGGGGTGTTGAAGGAGTTTGCCGCGCGGCCGGATAAAGACGTCGCGCAGGGTGCGCTGAGTCCAAAAGAGCTCTCCGAACACGAAGACGAAGCGATTCGCCTGGCACTGTCGCGATTCAACGAAGAAGCTACGAAGCTGTTTGGCGAACATGACGTGTTGAAGGCGCAGCTTGCTGAGGCACGGACGGCGGTGCGAACGCTTGAAGAGGAGCTACGCAGGAGAGGATCGAAGGAACTGAGGAAAGGGTACCGGCAGCGACAGCTTGAGCAGCAAGTGCGTCATCAAGAAGAGCGAATATCGGAGCTGCAACGCGCCCTCAAGGATGTAGGCAAGAGAACATGAAACCGCCTTTGACGAGCGAGGTGCCGATTGAAAGGGACCCGCTATTGCCAAACAGCATCTTGCGGACTGGCTCCGCGATGCTCGATCAACTGCGCACAGTGGGCCGACTTCTCAAGCGGCTTTACTGGTCGGGCCAGCAGACGACCACGGCGCTGTTGCGGGGGCTTGCGGAAGGTGTGTAGTTCAGTGGCGACGCAGGCTAACAAACGAATGGAGCCGGCGCGCCATCGATCGTGAAGGCGCGCGGCTCATTCGTGGCGTTAGCCACTACAGGAGCGATAGCGAGTGGATGATAATCTGAGAATTCCAGTAGTGTTTACTCCCGAGAACGAGCCCTGCCTAGGGATCAAGTCCGTGCTCTGGTTTGACCGCATAATCGTCTGGGCTCTTGCTGGGAACAAGCTGGTTGCCGAGTACACACATAGGCATACCCAGACGCTCAGTCCGCTTCAGCATGCAGCTTGCCAGATTATCCCACAAGGGATCAACATTGCTCTGGCCATTCGAGAACTTATACGCCAAGGCTATCTTTTCCCATCTCTGGTCTTGATGAGACCATTGATTGAACGTGCGGCTGTCATCTCATATCTGGATACGCATCCAGACGCCTGTGCGATTTGGGAGAGTGGATGGAAGTACAGCGAACGCCCTTCATTAGGTGCGATGCTGAATGAAATCAGCGGAGGCACTGGCATTGAGGAGGCCCAGAGACTATGCAGTGCACATAACCACATAGTTCATGGTGATCCCATCAGCTCTTATCACAACTTGGTGCACCTTCAGGACAATAAGGTCGGTTATGCAAGTGGCAAGATTCTCAATAACCCTGAATTCTGCGATGGAATATCCATGGAGGCACAGTGCTATCTCGTTGTCTTGGCGGCCAGGATGTCAAGCATTTTCCCCGAAGTAGACATCCCTGCCATGGAAACATATGAGGATGTCTGAGTGGTGGCTAACCATTCGTTGCAGAACGACGCCGGGGCCAGGCGTTGTTGAAACAGAAAGGGTGGTTCCGGCCCGGCGCGCCTGAACTCAGACGTTGGACGGCAGAGGAAAGGCACTCGTGACGGATCGCCTTGAGAGAAGCCTCGATCGCCTGGCGGACTATTCGGACGAGGCCCTTCTCGCGGAGCTCCGACGGCTCGCAAACGATCTCGGCACTACGAGAGTTACGATCCGTGACATCGACAACCACGCGCGATGTTCCTACGCCCTGCTTAAGGAGCGCTTCGGCGGCCTTACGAACGCCCTGAAGGCTGCTGGGCTTGATCCGCCTGGTTTCCACCGAGACATCCCGGACGATGAGTTGCTGGACGAGTTGGAGAGAGTATGGGAGGAGGCTCTCTCGCGTGACGGCCGGCGTCCCTATAAGCGAGACCTCGCTCGGTACAGATCGAGGTTTTCGCAAGGGCCGTACTATCGACGTTGGGGGTCATGGATCCGAGCCTGCGAGGCGGTTCTGGGCCGATCCCGCAGCGACTCAGACTCCTTGCGCCGCAAGCCCCAGGCGCAGGGTGCAAGAGAGCGCACCACCCGGACCTCCGTCAAACAACGGATCCCACTGCGGCTGCGCTACAACGTGCTTCGGCGCGATCGGTTCGTCTGCACGGTTTGCGGCCATTCACCGGCGACGCATCCCGGGACTGTACTCCACGTCGACCACGTCATTCCCGAGTCCGCAGGCGGAGAGACTGCTGAGGAGAATCTGAAGACGCTCTGTGAGCGCTGCAACCTTGGTAAAGGTGCTTCATCGAGCGATCTGCCGTCCAACAAGCGCTTGCAGCCGTCGGCGGCCGGCGCGAGAATGAGCCGCCGCGGCTGAAGCGCGACGTTGGGCGGCCAATTCTGGGTTTCCATAGAGGAAGGAGAAAAACGAAACATGATTGTCCGAATCTGGCATGGATGGACAACTCCTGGCAACGCAGGT
>Ga0299915_10002747_pt1 | contig 12819 bp, 10 predicted proteins | sample RVTome_13_FD_200263 | JGI IMG/M metagenome (GOLD analysis project Ga0299915, IMG submission 200263) | Soil microbial communities from uranium-contaminated site in the Upper Colorado River Basin, Wyoming, United States - RVT92D227 (version 2) ...
TATCCGGCTCCCCTCAAGTCATTGACCAGAACGGCACTACCGGGGGTGCCGAAATGCAGTACTGGCAGGGCAGGGAAATTCTCCAAGTGAAGGGTATGGTGCGGACGGTGCTTGCAGCCGGCGGCGATGTCGCCCGAAACCTGGGGGCCGGCCCGTCAAATTCGTCTTCTCCGACGATTATCACGGCCGAAGAACTCGAATATCTCACCTCGGGCGGACGTGCATCATACCAGGGAAACGTGCAGCTCTTGTCCGAGCGCGGGCAGCTGTGCGCATCAAAGCTGGGGATCGAGGGGGATGGCTCCCTGATGACCGCTACCGGAGGTGTCCAACACACCATTTTTTCCCCAAACCGGTCTGCGGAAGAGCCTACGCTCATCACCAGCTCTGCGCTCCAGTATTCCACAGGCTCCCAAGCGATTGTATACCAGGGGAGCGTGACGCTGAAAACCAAGGACATGCAGATGTCCAGCGATGTGCTGGAGGGCTTGGTCGATCCTGAGGCGGGAAGAATCCGGCGCGCGCTGGCGCAGGGCAAAATCCGGATCATGCAGGGTGGCCGGGTTGCAGAAGGCGACGCCGCAGAATACATGCTGGATCCAGGCGTGGTAGTTGTAACCGGCCAGCCGGCAAAGATTTCAGACCCGGCGCGGGGAAGATCGCTGGCGCGTCGATTGACATTCTATATGGCCGATGATAGGATTCTGCTCGAAAATCCCTGATTTGATACTCATGCAAGTGATTGATATATAATGACTTCTGATGGATGACGTCAAGCTGCAGGCCCTGGGAGTAGAGAAGTCATACCGCGGCAGGAAGGTCGTCAGGGAAGTCAGCCTCGAACTCGGGCAGGGGGAGGTTGTCGGCCTGCTCGGACCGAATGGCGCCGGAAAAACCACCACGTTCTACATCATCGTAGGGCTCATCCCGCCCGATGCCGGTCGGGTCACGCTCGACGGCAGCGACATAACCTCACTTCCAATGTATTTGAGGGCGCGCTCCGGGATAAGTTATCTGCCGCAGGAACCGTCCGTGTTCCGAAAACTCTCTGTTGAGGAGAACCTCTGGAGCATTGCGGAAACTCTGGATCTGCCGCCCCTGGAACAGGAAGCGAGGGTAAACGAGCTGCTTGAGGAGTTTGGCATCGCCCACCTCCGGAAGCAGGGTGCGTATTCCCTGTCGGGGGGTGAGCGGCGCCGTCTCGAGATTGCACGCGCACTGGTCCTGACGCCAAAGTTTGTGCTTTTGGATGAGCCTTTTGCCGGCATCGACCCGCTGGCGGTACTCGACATTCAGCGAATCATCGCCAAGCTCAGGGCGCGCGACATAGGGGTGCTCATCACGGACCACAACGTACGCGAGACTTTGAATATAACCGACCGGGCTTATATAATAAACAACGGGAGCATACTGAGGGCTGGCGCCCCCGAGGATCTGATTAGCGACCTGGAGGTCAAAAAGGTATACCTGGGCGAGAATTTCCGCCTCAGCTGAGCCAAGATGAACGATCGGCGACACCATCTGCGACAAACCCTGGACCTGCGGCTCACTCAACGATTAGCTCTCACTCCATCACTGCTTCAGAAAATCGAGTTGCTTCAGCTCAACAAGATGGAGTTGCTCGAGATGCTCACTCAGGAGCTGGTCGAGAATCCGATTCTCGAAGAGGTCCTGGAGCAGGAGATGCCGCCCGAGGTTGCCCCCGACGACCGGCATCCAGATGAGGCGGGCGTCCCGGCTGCGGGCGAACAGGGCGGCGAGCGGGATTCCTTCGACGAGATCGACTTCCGATATTTTTTCGACGAATATCTGGATACCGGCTACCGGAACCGAGAGGTTGAAGAATCGGAGAAACCCACCTTTGAGGCCTTCCTGGTGCGCCCTCCTTCGCTCGGCGATCACTTGAACTGGCAGCTCGGCCTCACGGAAGTCGACGGCCGAACGGCGGAGGTGGCGCGGGAAATCATCGGCAACCTGGACGAGGACGGATATCTCACCATATCACTGGAAGAATTGTCTCAATTGGCGGGGTGCTCCATCGGGGAGGCCGAGGCGGCATTACGTGTAGTGCAGAGATTAGATCCCATCGGGGTGGGAGCGCGCGATTTGCACGAGTGCCTGTCACTCCAGCTCGAGGAGCTGGGAATGAAGGACACGCTCGCCTGGCGCATCGTCCAAGAATACTTGCCGCTTCTGGAGCATCACCGGTTCAAGGAGGTCGCGTCCAGGACGTCATCCGCTTTTGAAGAGGTCCTGGCTGCAGTGGAGGCGATCAAGCGGCTGATTCCCAAACCCGGACAAAAGTACAATCCGGCAAAAGCGAACTACGTGCAGCCCGAAGTCACCATCGCCAAAGTCGGCAGCGAATTCATGATTCTGCAGAACGACGAAGGCATGCCCCAGCTCCGGCTCAATCCGGCATATAAGGAACTGCTCAAAAGCAGCGGGGTCAGCAGCGAGACCAAGAGCTTTGTCCGCGAGAAGTTTCGCTCGGCAGTGGACTTGCTGCGTAGCGTCAGCCAGAGAAAACAGACAATTTATAAGGTGTGTGCTGCCATCGTGAACCGGCAGCGCGAATTTCTGGAACAGGGGCCCTCGGCATTGCGCCCTATGCTGATCAAGGATGTGGCTCACGAGCTCGGCGTTCACAGCTCGACCGTGTCCCGGGTGGTAACGAACAAATATGTGGATACGCCGCAGGGAGTGATGGAACTGCGGAAGTTCTTCACCATGGGAGTGGAGAGTCCGAATGGGGAGGAGCTCTCGATCGTCCAGGTAAAGATCAAGGTCCGGAAGCTGATCGAGAACGAGAACCAGAGCAAGCCGCATTCGGACAACCAGATCGCTCAGTTGCTCCGCAGGGACAACATATTTATCCAACGGCGCACGGTTGCCAAGTACAGGGAGCAGATGCAGATTCCCGGATCGCGCGAGCGCAAGATGGGATACCTGTTGCGCTCGAAAGGCTGAGCTCCGAACCAGGCCGATTGCTGACCGCCTTCCGATGCCGCAGCTGCCGCGCAGCCCGGCGGTTCCGTCCAGTCAATTGGGAGGAAATGGGTATGAAGGTGGAAATCACGGGTCGACATGTCGTTATCACTCCAGCTGTGCGCACCTATATCGGCAAGCGGCTCCGCAAGTTCGGCCGGATGCTTGGTCCCGATGCCAGCTTCCATGTGATCATTGATATCGAAAAGCAGCGCCATACTGCGGAAATACGATTGCGATCCAAGCTGCTGGAGCTGACCGGCCGGGGCCGGACCTCCGATATGTATGCGTCCATCCTTGAGGCGGTAGAGAAAATTGAAAGACAGGTTCTCAAGCAGAGAGCCAAGATCATTGAAGCCAAGCGGCAGCGGGCCCGGGCCCAATCGGTGCAGGAGAAGTCGGCGATCGGGAGCGGCCTGGCGGGCATGCCGAGGGAGCGGGGCGACGGTATTTCGGTCGTCGAGGAGATAGACAGCAAGCCGAGGACGGTGGAGGAGGCCGCACTTGAGCTGGAGCAGTCTGATTATCCGTTCGTCATCTTCCACGATATCGAATCAGGGAGCGTCAATGTTCTCTATAAGCGCCCGAACGGCTCGCTGACTCTCATCCGCACCTGAGTTCCAGCAGCATGCGGTGCTCACAGCACCCCAGGACATTGGAACCGTCGGACCCAGGGAGTGAAACAACGCGATGCAAGAATCAACGGGCCAGCCGCAGATGTCGGTGAGTGTCGGCGAGCTTTTTCGTGCGGCGGCGGCCGACCTCCAGCTGGAAGGTCTCCAGATCGATCGGGGGATGGACAACGACATCAGTTCTCCGCGGATCCAGAAGCTGGGTCTGGCCCTGGCGGGTTATACCCACTACCTTCATTCCAACCGAGTGCAGATCTTGGGCGGCAGCGAGGTTAACTATCTCAACATCCTCGGAGACGCGGAGCGGTGCAAAGCACTCCAGGGCCTTCGCGGGCACAACATCTGCTGCATCGTGATCACGAAAGGCCTCGCGGTGCCCGATGAACTGATCAGTGTCGCCCGGGAGGAGCACATTCCGGTTTTGCGCACCCGATCGCTCAGCTCGGTCGCCATTTCCAAGATCGGGGAGTATCTGGATGAGCGCCTGGCTTTGCGAACGAGCGTACATGGCGTTCTTCTCGATGTTTTTGGACTGGGTGTTCTGTTGCTGGGGCCCTCGGGCATCGGTAAGAGCGAATGCGGCCTGGAGTTGATTCTGCGGGGGCATCGCCTGGTGGCAGACGACTTTGTCGAGATTACGCGCCGCGGCCTGGAGCGCCTGGTTGGCTCGGGCGGCCCGGTCCTAAAGTATCACATGGAGTTGAGGGGTCTGGGGATCATCGACATCAAGGAGCTGTTCGGCATCTCCGCAACGGGGCATTCGCAGAACATAGATATGGTGGTGCGGCTTGAGAAGTGGAAGGCCGACGCCGAGTACGATCGGCTCGGTCTGGAACAGTCCGACATCGAGTTTTTGGGCATCGTGTTGCCGGTAATTGACATGCCGGTGGCTCCCGGGAGAAATGTCTCGACGTTGATCGAAGTGGCCGCCAGGGTTCACCTGTTGCGCAAGCGCGGCTTTCTGCCCTCCCGCGAGCTGCACGAGAGTAGGTCTCTCGGCAAGGCAAACCGGCCTGCTGCGCCATCATGAGAACCAGCTGAGCGGCTATGAGCTTGCAGGATCTGGTAATCGTCACCGGAATGAGCGGTTCCGGGAAAGGTACGGTGCTGAAAGCCTTCGAGGACCTCGGCTATTTCTGCATCGATAACCTGCCGGTTCCCCTGATTCCGAAGTTTATCGAGGGCATCCATGTCAGCGGCGGCGTAGTGGAGCGTGCCGCTCTCGGGCTCGATATCCGCGCGGGCGACAAGCTGGCCGATCTCGAGCGAATCCTGATCAAGCTGCGTGAGCATGAATTCCGGTTGCAGGTGCTCTACCTCGAGGCGCGCGATGAAGTGTTGGTGCGTCGCTTCAGCGAAACGCGAAGGCCGCATCCGCTGGCGGGCGAAAAGCCGCTCCAGGATGCCATCCGGCTTGAACGTAAACGCATGCGAAAAATCCGTGATTTTGCCGACCTGATCGTCGACACCTCGGAATGCACCATTCACCAGACCAAGGCGATGGTAATGGAGCGATTTCGGCTGCACCCCCGCGGGGACCGCCTGACGGTCTATCTGGTGAGCTTCGGCTACAAGTATGGAGTGCCGCTGGAGGCCGACCTGTTGTTCGATGCCCGGTTCCTTCCCAATCCCTTCTTCGTACCGAGCCTGCGCGCGCTGAGCGGCACGAGTGAAAAGGTGATGAAATACATGCGCTCCTTTCCGGCCACGAAAGAGTTTGTCGGCCGCGTTCGGGATTTCCTCGCTTATCTGGTTCCCTATTACGTCCAGGAGGGGAAAAGCTACCTTACGGTCGGCATCGGCTGCACCGGCGGCCGCCACCGTTCGGTGTTCGTAGTCGACGAACTGGCTCGGCTGCTGAAGCTGAAGCGAGCGCAGGTGCAGGTGCGGCACCGGGACGAGGACCGGTAGCCTATGGTTTATTCAACGAAAATCGAGGGGGATTCATGATCGGTGCCCTGGTGGTCAGTCACGGCCATCTCGCCCAGGAGCTGGTAGCCGCAGCTGAGATGATTGTGGGCGAAATATCGCACATTCAGGCGGTGTCCATCGGGTGGCATGACGATGTCAACGAGGCGCGGAAGGAGATCGAGAAGCGGCTCGCCGATGTGGAAACCGGCTCGGGTGCGCTGATCCTGACCGACATGTTTGGGGGCACCCCCTCCAACATCGCCTTCGCATTTCATGCTCCCGGGAAGGTGGATATTATTACAGGAGTCAACCTCCCCATGATCATCAAGATAGCCACCCAAAGTGAAGGGATGACGATGGATGCGCTGGCCAAGAGCGTATACGAGAAAGGCCGGTCCAGCATCGCAATGGCCAGCTCATTCTTAACGCCATGATACGACAGACCCTGACGGTGCAAACCAAGCTCGGGATCCACGCGCGCGCGGCCGCCAAACTGGTTCGGTTGACCTCCCGCTTCAGCAGCAGCGTTTACCTGTCCCGGGAGGGGGCTCAACAGGAGATCGACTCCAAAAGCATCCTGGGAGTTCTCATGCTGGCGGCAACCATGGGCACGCGCCTCGCAGTCACCATCAGCGGAACTGACGAGGCGGAAGCGAGCGAAGCTGTCCGTGCCCTTTTCGAAAACAAGTTCGGAGAAGAAGATTGAGCGATCGCGCTGCAACGAGGATTTTTTGCGGGAACGGCGTTTCTCCCGGCCTCGCGGCCGGCAAGGCGCTCAAGCTGGACAGCCATTTCCGATTTGTCCTCAAGGCCTATGTCGGAGAGGGGGAACTGGATTGCCAGGTGTCGCGGTTCCGGCGGGCCGTAAAGCAATCCAGGGAGCAGCTCGAGAGCCTGCGGGCGCAGTTGGAACAGAAGGTGGGCAAGGAGCACAGCTTCATTCTGGACGCCCACATGCTCATGCTCGAAGATCCCAGCTTCCTGGCTGAAATCGACGCTCTTATTCGAGAAAACCACGCCAATGCCGAGTGGGCGATCCAGGACGCAGCCGAGAGAATTCGTCGGGCCTATTCAGCGCTGGATGATGAGTATTTCAGAGAGCGCGGCCGGGATTTCGAATATGTCGCCCAGCGCCTCCTGTCAAACCTGACAGGCAGTAATCAGTTCAGCTGGAGCTCGCTTCCGGACGACCTTATTATTGTCGCCCACGACCTCAGTCCATCCGCCTTTGCTGTGATGGACCTCCAGAAGGTACGGGGCCTGGCACTGGAATCCGGCGGACGCTCTTCGCACACTGCCATTCTGGCCCGCAGGCTCCAGATCCCGACGGTTATGGAGCTGCACGATTTCGTCTCGGCTGTCAACAGCGGGGATCCGATTGTGCTCAAGGCCGATGAAGGCCGGGTTGTTCTTTGGCCGTCGGAAGAATGCCTGGAATCCGCGCGGCGACGCCTCGAGGCATCGGCAGCAGTTGGGGAACCCGCATTCACTGGTGAGACGGCTGCGGTAAGCGAGGACGGCGTTGCCGTTTCGTTGCGCGCGAACACCGAATTACCGCATGAGGTGGTGGTCGCAAAGCGCTGCGGGGCAGAAGGGATCGGGCTCTTTCGATCCGAATTTATTTTCTTTGCGCATCCTCAGGGCCCTCCGGACAGGGAATCCCAGTTTGAGATCTACGGCATGCTAGCAAGAGAGATGAGCCCGCATCCGGTCGCGGTGCGCACGCTGGACACCGGAGTCGGGAGACTGGTCACTCGCTCGGATTTCGCCTCCGAGCCCAATCCCAGCATGGGCCTGCGCGGCATCCGGCTGAGCTTTGCGGAGCCGGCGCTCTTCGTCACTCAGATAGAAGCTATTCTCCAGGCCAGCAGCCTGGGCAGGCTCGAGATCGTCATACCGATGGTCTCCACCGTCGAAGAAGTCTGGGAGGCGAAAAGAATCATCGCGAAAGTCGCCTCCGGTATGCAGAAGTCCCTGGACTTCGATACAGGCAGGGTCCCCCTGGGAGTCATGATCGAGGTCCCCGCGGCCGTTCTCACTCTGGATTCCATTGTCCGGGAGGTCGATTTCATTTGTGTGGGCACAAATGATCTGGTGCAGTATCTGCTTGCCGCCGACCGGGACAATCCGCAGGTCGCCCATCTATTCCAGCCCCTCCATCCCTCGGTGCTGCAATGCCTGCACCGCATTGCCCGTATATCGCTGCAATACGGCAAGCCGGCCAGGATTTGCGGCGAGGTATCCTCGAACCCTTTTTTTGCCGTCCTGCTGCTGGGAATGGGATATCGGCTTCTGAGCATGAATCCGCTCTCGATACCCCAGATTCGAGAAGTTGTACGCCGGGTTCGCATCAAGGATGCCGAGGCGCTGGTTGAGAAAGTGCTGTCTATGTACACGGTTCAGGACATATCCACATTCCTGGTGGATGCCCTACCGCCATTGCTCGGCCTGGATCTCTCACCGCATGCCGCGGATCTGAGCCGGAAGGTGGTCCGCGACAGAATCCAGCCCGTGTGACACTTTGGCTGCTCTATTGCATCTATGCTGGTAGAAGAGGCCCGATAGGGGCGAGTCATAAAGGAGAATGGCCATGAGGAACGGAAGAGCGGCATTAATCCTCGGCTGGATGGTTTTGATGGGCCTGCCTGTGACGGCAAGTTCCCGCGACCACATCCGACTAGCCCGATTATCCCACGTGGAAGGACACGTGAGCTTCCAGCACGTCGGGGAAATCGATTGGAACGCGGCAAGCATCAATATGGCGCTATTGCCGGCCGACCGCATCTATACAGGTGACAACGGGCGAGCCGAGATTCATTTCGACGACGGAAGCGTCCTGCGGCTCGCTGAGCGGACCGATGTGGAGCTCGTGGCCCTGGGAGAGGACCTGATTCAGTGCAGGGTGCTCGTCGGTCTGGTCTCCCTGACTGTGCACAGCAGCGTTCGATTTGAGGTGAACACACCGGCAGCGGCATTTACAACCTTGGAGCCCGGAGCCTATCGCTTTGATGTCACCGAAACCGGCGACAGCGACGGGATCGTGCGCCAGGGCCTCCTGAATGCGGCCAACAACAGATTCACCCTGGAGGTTGGGGCGCGGGAAGTTATTCATGTGACCCCCGGGGATCAGGGTTCCCATCAGCTCGCCCGATACGACCAGCGCGACGCCTGGGACGAATGGAATGACCGGCGAGATGCGGACCTGATGGCATATGACAGCCGAAAGTATCTGCCGGACTATGTTTATGTCGGCGCCGGCGACCTGGATCGCTATGGGCGCTGGGTGACGGTGGAAAGCTACGGACCGGCATGGGTGCCTTACTATGTGGACGCCTCCTGGTCTCCATATTGGCACGGCCGGTGGGTATATCGGCCCTTCTGGGGCTGGACCTGGGTATCGCATGAACCATGGGGATGGCTGCCATACCATTACGGTCGCTGGCACCATAGCATCGGCTTCGGGTGGTGCTGGGTTCCTGGGCCTTCCTTCGGATTCCACTTCTGGTCACCCGGATTGGTGCGCTTCTACCACGGTCAGGGCGGGATATCCTGGTGCCCCCTGGGTCCCGGTGATTACTACAATGTCAATAATTATTTCTTCAATACGAGATACAACTATCACCTGAACAACCTCCGCCTGCTCCAGACCAGAGGTCCGGAGGATCTCACAAATCGGCGGGCCCCGGGGGCTTTTAAAAGCCTGGGAAGGGACGAGTTCGTCAATGGAAGTCCGGATGGCAGGACACGAGTGGTTCGAGACCGAGATGGAGTGCCCGGCGAGGGCCGCGGTCAACTCGTCGCGGGCGCACTTCAACTGCAGCCGAGCACCCGCTCCTATGCCCCGCTGCCGGACCGCTCGCCGGCTCGGCCGACGCGCGACAGCGGCCTGCCCAGCGTGGTCCGGACACAGCCTGCGGGAAGAGCAGCGCAAGAGGGGCGCTTCGTCGCGATCCGCAGCGCGGAAGCGCTGAACAGACCCCAAGCGGGGAGAAGCGCCGGCGCAGTCGTCGTACGTGAGGGGCGCAGCTCCGAGCGGCGCGACTATCAGGTCGACATACCGAGAGCAGGCGCAGCCTCTTCTCAGCCCACCGACACCCGTGATGGGGCAAAGACCATGCAGTCGAGGCAGCCTGCCTGGAACCGATTGACGTCGGCGCCGCCCGTTGAAAACAGCGCTCGAGGACGAGAAGTCGAATCGAGTCCCCCGGGGAGGGCGGCTTCCTCTTCGCGCGCCAATCCCCGGACCGGTCTAGGTGAAGACCGCCGGGACGCCGCGGCTCCGGCTGCGCAGACGCCTGGGCGGGCTTTGCAGACGCCCCAAACGGAACGGAAAACCGAGCAGGTCAATCCCAGGAGCCGCGGGACCGTGACTCCGACTCCTCCGCCCGCGCGTCCTCCTTCTGTTTCGAGCGACTGGAACCGCAGGTCCGATGCCGGGTCTGTGGACAGAAGCACCGCGGGGCGGCCGGCGCCGCCCCCGGCCGCCAGCGCAAGCCGATCGTTCTGGGGTGGCGCGTCGGGAGCAAGCCGATCCTTCTCTGCTCCGGCTCCCGGCCGCGCGAAGGCATCGTCTCCGGCAATCAGCTCGCGCAGCGCGGGGAGGCCGGGGAACGTTTCAGGATTCAGCGCGCCTTCTTCACCTGCAGGGAGATCGTTCAGTCAGGGCAGCGTGCGGACTCCCGGGGGGGCACGGCCGTCGTCAGGATCTGTCTCTCGGAGTCAGCCGGCACGCGGCGCCGGCTCGCCGAGAAGGCCCTCTAATTAGTGTCTGACCGGCACGTGTTGTGTGCCGTCAGACACTATATCTAAGTTCATTGATCAATAAGTTCGCCGGTGTATTTTTCGACAGGATAACAGGATTCAAATAAATCCTTGCGGACTGCAAAAGTCTTCTCTCCCAACCGCACATAGTATTTGCCCGCGCGCCGGTTGCCTCGCTTCGGGGGATCTTTTGTTTGTCGATGGGCGCCGAATTCTGTTGATCCTGTAATCCTGTCAAAAAATTACCGCACCGTATAGCTCCCGGCGCCGATGGGCACGCGGGCTGCGTCAACTCCGTTGACTGGGACCGGGGTCGGGCCTAGAATCAGCGGGTCTGGCGGCAGCCTATGGAAGATTTTCGCAGATTGTTTCCCTTTCTACGCCCCCATCTTCCCAGGTTGGCGCTCGCATTTCTGCTGCTCGTTTGCGCCGGCGTGGCAGAAGTGCTGACTACCGCGCTGCCCATATGGCTCTTCGATGAGGTGCTGATCAGCGCGCAGGTTCCTGCCGGTTCCCCAGCTGCAGGCGCTCAGAGGACGGAGTTGCCGGCAAATTCGGCGATGGAAAAACTGCAATTCCTGAGGCGGGCGCTTGCGCTTCTGCCCGGCGGGATTCTCGCCCAACTATCCATGGGCCTGCTGGTCTTCATCCTCGTGAAGGGCATCTGTATTTATTACTCCAATTATGGCATGAGTCACGTTGGTCAAAGCGTTGTGCTGGACCTGCGCAACATGCTCTTCGATCACGTCCTCAAACAGTCGATGGGATTTTTCGCGCTCAATTCCACCGGACGTTTGATGTCGCGCATGAACAGCGACGTCGAGCAGGTTCAGGAGGCGGTTTCCACATCGGTGGCCGAGCTGTTCCGCGAAGGTGTCCTGCTGATCGCTCTGGTCGCGTGGGTTTTCTACATCGACTGGCGGATGGCGAGCCTGGCCCTGATCATCGCTCCGGTGGCGCTGGTGCTGACCCTGATAATGGGGCGGCGAATCCGGCGCGCCGGCCTCAAAAGCCGGGAGAGCATTGCCACGCTCAACGACCTGCTGCAGCAGTCGATCAGCGGCATGCGGATTGTCAAGGCCTTCGGTATGGAGGTCAACGAACTGGACCGCTACCGGAAATCCGGCCGGAGCCTGTTGCGGGCAAATATGCGCGCAGCAGGGATCCTTTTCCTGAATTCGCCGCTGATGGAACTGCTCGGGATCATTTGCTTCATCCCGATGCTTTTCTACGCCTACCTGCGCATAGCCCAGGGCACGCTGACCGTGGGCACCTTCAGCGGATTGTTGTTCGCCCTCTTCCGGATGTACGATCCGATCCGGAAGCTCAGCCGGCTCCATGTGCAGTTTCAGCGTGCATTCGCCTCCGCTTCCCGCGTCACAGAGTTGCTCGATACGCACATCGAAATCCACGACAAGCCGGATGCGGTCCCGCTGCGAACCGTGAATGAGGGAATCGAATTTCACAACGTCCATTTCGCCTACCAGGACGCTTCGGGCAACGCCCGAGTGCTGGAAGATATCAATCTCAACGTGCAGCCGCGTAAGGTTGTAGCGCTCGTCGGCAGCAGCGGCGCCGGGAAGACCACGCTGGCCGCCTTGATTCCGCGCTTCTACGACGTCACGGGCGGGCGCATTACGATCGATGGGACGGATATCCGGGATTTCACTCAGTCTTCGCTGCGCCGCAACATCGCCATGGTCACGCAGGAGACCTTCCTCTTCAATGACACCATCCGCAGCAATATCGCCTACGGTGATATTCATGCCGGTGATGACCAGATTGCGGCGGCTGCCAAAGCAGCCCTGGCGCATGATTTCATCATGAGTTTTCCGCAAAAATATGACACCATCATCGGCGAGCGCGGCCAGCGGCTGTCGGGAGGAGAACGGCAGAGAATCGCCATTGCGCGCGCGATCCTGAAAAACTCTCCCATCCTGATTCTGGATGAGGCCACCTCGGCCCTCGATTCGGAATCGGAGCAGCTCGTTCAGCTCGCTCTGTCCAACCTCATGCGGAACCGGACAACCTTTGTGATCGCACACCGGCTTTCGACCATCCGCAATGCCGATGTAATCCTGGTCCTGCACCAGGGCAGGATCGTTGAAATCGGCAAGCACGAGGACCTGATTGCGGCCAGAGGGCCATACCATCGTTTTTACCGGCTGCAGAGCGAAGAGGCGCTTACCTCATCCCCGCCCTCTTGAGCGGCGGATCTGAAGGGCTACACCGGGTCGGTTCGCCTCACACGCGCCAATCCTGTAAGGGCGGGTCTTTAACCCGCATTTCTCACCAGCTTTCTACTGCGGCGGCGGATCCGGGCCTTCTGACGGGCGTCCTCGGGCTGCGTACCCTGCGACGTAGTGTTCAACTACGTCTCGGGCACTCAGCCCTGCGGGTGCCCGTCAGAAGGGTCTGTCAGGAAATAAGTGGTGCACTTCGCTGCAGGCTCCCAGGCCCGCTGGCGCGGCGCGAGCGACGAGCATACCCTTTGGTATGTAAGGAGCGAGCAACAAAGCCAGCGGGC
>Ga0299915_10002748_pt1 | contig 12818 bp, 7 predicted proteins | sample RVTome_13_FD_200263 | JGI IMG/M metagenome (GOLD analysis project Ga0299915, IMG submission 200263) | Soil microbial communities from uranium-contaminated site in the Upper Colorado River Basin, Wyoming, United States - RVT92D227 (version 2) ...
GCGCTTCACTTTCGGCATGACCCACCTCGATGTCGTCATGCTCGACCAGGATGGATTCCACACCTACCAGGTCCTGCTCATCCTCAAATCGAGTGTCACCGACATCTGGAGTGACGCTTTTTCCCGGCGCAACCCTATGGGCACGGCTTTCCTGGCCGTCCTCGTCGCGATGGCCGGTCTGATGGGAGTCCTCGAACTGCTGACCCTTGTCCTGGGGATGCGGATCACGAAGGGGATCACCTCGGCTGTCAAAGCCCTCGACCGGGGGACCCGTCGGATCGCCGCCGGGGACTTCGAGACCAAAACCGTCGTCGAGAACGAGGACGAACTGGGCGACCTGGCCCATGCCTTCAACGAGATGGCCGCCGCCGTCAAGCGCGGCCGCGAAGAAGCCGTCCGTCGCCAGACGATCGAGCGGGAACTCTTCGTGGCCCGTGAGATCCAGGAGCGGCTCCTCCCTCATGCCATGCCGCGCGTTGCCGGGTTCGAGATCTCTGGGACCAGCGTGCCCAGCCAGCATGTGGGCGGCGACTATTTCGATTTCCTGGAGATGCCGTCGGGCCGGCTGGGGGTCGCCATCGCCGACGTTTCCGGCAAGGGGATCCCGGCCGCCCTGCTCATGGCCAACCTGCAGGCCAGTCTCCATGGCCAGGCGCTCGAATCGGGGGACGCCGCCCTTATCGTGTGCAAAATCAACAACCTGCTGGCCCGGTCGACCGACTCTAACATGTTTGCCACGTTCTTTTATGGGATCCTGGACCGCATTTTGGGCGAATTCACCTATACGAACGCCGGCCATAATCCGCCCCTGCTCATCCGGGCGGACGGAGCCGTGGAGCGGCTGGAGCCCTGCGGCCTCATCCTGGGCTTCATGATGGACCAGGCTTATGACCAGCGAACGGTCAAGCTCGAGCCGGGGGATATCCTGGTCCTCTTCACCGACGGCATTACCGAGGCCGTCCGGCCGGGCGCGCCGGCCGAAACGAAGTACTTCGGCGAGGAGCGGTTGCTGCAGGCCATACTGGCCGGGGCGAGCGGCGGCGCGACGGAGGTCCAGAAGGCCGTCTTGACGGCCGTCGCCTCGCATACGGGCGAGGCGGCCCAAGAGGATGATATCACCCTGGTCGTCATCAAGAGGCGGACGGACGAGCCCGGCCCGGCGGGCTTCTCGCCTGTCGCCGGCTAAAATAGCATTTCGAAATCGACCCCCCGCCGGCCCAGCGCTGAGGCTAAGCGAGCCTTCTGAGCGGTGAAGAACGACTCTTTCAGGAAAGCTTCCAGGCCGTGGCGGGCGTAGAAAGCCCGGACCGTCGGACCGTAATTCAGCCGGTCGACGAGGACGTGGTCGACATGCCCCGCGAGCAGGCCGGCAAGCCGGTCGGGGTCGGACGGGATGAGCGGGCCGATGAAAGCGAAGGTCCGGACCCCGCGGCGATGCAACTCGCCGAGCACCTCGATGCGTTCTAGAATAGGAGAAGCATGCGGTTCGAACAGCCGGCGTGTCGGTTCGTCGTCCGTGGTCACGGTGAACCCTACTCCGATGTCCTTGAAGCGGACGAAGAGGTCGAGGTCACGCCGGACCAGGGCGGACTTGGTCTGGACCTCAACGGGCATCTGGTAGCGGACGAGCTCCTCGAGACAGCGGCGGGTCAGACCGTAGCGGGCCTCGGAGGGCTGGTAGGGGTCGCAGACCGAAGACACCCAGACCGTCTCCCGGCGGGCGCGGACGAGCTGGCGCCTGAGGAGGTCCGGCGCATTGATTTTGACGTCGACGAAGGAGCCCCAAGGCTCGGCATGACCCGAGTACCGGGGGATGAAGAGGCGGGCATAGCAATAGGCGCACCCGACTTCGCATCCGGTGTAGGGGTTGAGGCAATAAGGGTGGATCTTGGAGCGGTTAAGGATGCTCTTCGCCTGGACCTCGCGGACGTGCAGCATAACTCCTCGCGATTAGGCTATAATATAGGAGTGGGCTCAAGAAGTCGAAAGGGAGCGTCGCCCGGGGTCGAGGGAAAGGCTTGCTTTTTTCGAGTTTAATCCTATAATTATAGTAGGCTTTAAAGAGCCGCCCCCGGTGACGGGGGCCAGGTTAGGGAACGACGGGGTCAGGCCCGGCCGATGCCGGGCGGATTGAGATACAAAGAGTGCAAAGGAGGACTCTGATGGCGCGCACAATCTCTCGACGTGCAGCCGCGGCTGTTGGGTTTGGTTTTCTGGCTCTTGTCTTCCTGACCCCCCAGGCCGGAGCACAGTATTTCGGCCGGAACAAGGTCCAGTACCAGCCCTTCGACTTCAAGGTCATGAAGACGCGTCATTTCGACGTGTATTTTTATCTTCAGGACGAGGAGGTCGTCAAGCAGGCGGCCATTATGGCCGAACGCTGGTACCAGCGTCTGGCCCGGATCTTCAACCACGAGCTCAAGGGCCGCCAGCCCCTCATCCTGTACTCGTCCGGACCGCAGTTCCAGCAGACGACGGTCATCCCCGGAGAGCTGGGGGAGGGGACGGGCGGGGTCACCGAATCCTTCAAGCGGCGGATCGTTCTTCCGTACGGCGCCACCCTCGGCGAAACCGACCATGTCATCGGCCACGAGCTCGTCCACGCGTTCCAGTACGACATCATGTCCCAGGGCCACTCCGACAACGCCCGGGGCGGGGCGGAGGCCGGCCTTCGCGTCCCGCTCTGGTTCATCGAGGGGATGGCGGAATATCTGTCCATCGGGCCGGTGGACCCCACGACGACAATGTGGATGCGGGATGCCACCCGGCGCAAGAAGCTGCCGGCGATCGAGAAGATGGACAACACCTACAAGTACTTCCCCTATCGCTACGGCCACGCCTTGTGGGCGTACCTCACCGGCCGGTATGGCGATGAGATCATCGGCAAGATGATGAAGACCGTCGGCCGGGCGGGGAGCTACGAGCCCGTCCTGGAAAGCCTGACGGGGGTCAAGCTCAAGCAGCTGTCGGCCGACTGGCACAAGGCCATGGAGGACGCCTACCTGCCCCTTGTCGAGAAGACGAAGAACCCCGCCGATTACGGGAAAGCTCTGGTCAAAGGCTCGGAGCAGAATCCCTATAATATCTCCCCGGTCGTCAGTCCGGACGGCAAAGAGTCCGTCTTTTTCTCCAGCCGCGACCTTTTCTCCATCGACCTCTTCCTGGCCGACGCGGCGACGGGCAAGATCCAGCGGAAGCTCATCTCCACAGCCGTGGACCCGCACTTCGAAAGCCTCCAGTTCATCCGGTCGGCCGGAAGCTGGGACGGGAAAGGGGAGCGGTTCGTCTTCGGGGCGGTCAGTAAGGGCCGTCCGAACCTCACGATCGTCAACATCGCCAAGGACAAGGTCGAGCGGGAGATCGCCTTCAACGAGCTCGACGAGATCCTCAACCCCTCCTGGTCCCCGGACGGCCGGTGGATCGCTTTCTCGGCCTTGGCCGGCGGGGTCTCCGATATCTTCATCTACGACCTTGAGCAGAACGTCCTCAAGCAGCTCACGCGGGACTCCTATTCCGACCTGCACCCGGCCTGGTCCCCGGACGGGAAGCGGCTGGCCTTTGCGACCGACCGCTTCTCGACGAACCTCCAGTGGATGGACATCGGCGAGTCCGAACTGGCCCTGCTGGACCCCGAGACCGGCCGCATCGAGAAGCTGCTGGGTTTCCCGACCGGAAAGAACGTCTCCCCCCAGTGGTCGCCCGACGGCCGGAGCCTCTACTTCCTCTCGGACCAGAACGGGAAAACGGACCTCTACCGGCTCGAACTCGGAAGCGGCCGGATCTTCGAGGTCACAAACCTTTTCGGCGGGATCAGCGGCATTACAGAGCTCAGCCCGGCCATGACCGTGGCCCAGCAATCGGGGCGTATTCTCTACAGCGCTTACGAGGAGGGTCACCACTCGATCTATGCCATTGACGCGGCCGAAAACCTGCAGGGCGAGGCGTTCCTGGCCCAATTCCCGGGCCTCAACCTGGCCGTGCTGCCGCCGCGCAAGGCCCCCGAGGGCGCGCTGCTCGGCCTCTTGAAGAACCCGCTTTTCGGCTTGCCCAAAGAGACGAATTTCCCTGTCTCGGCCTATAAACCGAAGCTGACCTTGGATTACGTGGCGCCGCCGACGCTGGCTGTCGGGGTCGACCGCTATGGGACCTACGGGGGAGGAGGGATCGCCGCGTACTGGAGCGATATGCTGGGCTACCACACGATCGTGACCGGCGCCTCGACCGGCAACCGGCTCATCGACTCCTCGGCCCTCCTCGCCTACCAGAACACGCGCCACCGGATGAATTGGGGCGCCGTTATGCAGCGGGTGCCCTATATCGTCGGGGCTTATTATAACTATTATTTTGACGACACGGGCCGCATCGCCGGCGAACCCGCCTGGATCGAGCAGGAACGGCTCATCCGCCAGATCAACTGGGAGGCGGCCGCCTTTGCTTATTACCCGTTCAACCAGGTGCGCCGGTTCGAAATGAACGCCGGGGCCCGTTATATTCAGTTCAACGACACCCTATACACTCGGGCTTACTCGTACTTCACCGAGATGCTCATCATGAACGACAAGGAATCGCTGGAGGTGCCCAAAGGCCTGGCCCTCGGCTACCTGACGGGCAGCCTGGTCTATGACAGCGGCATTTTCGGCGCCACGAGCCCGATCCTCGGACAGAGCTATATCCTTCAGGTCCAGCCGACCTTCGGCTCCATCAACTACGCGTCTGTTCTGGCCGATTATCGCAAATACATCATGCCCGTCCGGCCGTTCACCCTGGCCTTCCGCGCCCTCCATTACGGACGGTACGGGAAAGGCGGTGAGGACACCCGCCTTTGGCCCATCTACCTGGGCTACTGGGACCTCGTCCGCGGATACGAGTCGTTCACCCAAGATGAATACCAAGACGGCGGAGACTTCAACCTTGACCGCCTCTATGGAAGCAAGATGTTCCTGGCCAATTTCGAGATCCGCTTCCCGTTGCTCCGCGTTCTGGGCCTTGGAAAGGGCTTCTATGGCGCCTGGCCCATCGAGTTCTATGGGTTTTACGACATCGGCTTGGCGTGGTGGGACGGGTACGACGCGAATAGCTATTATCTCACCACAACGGACGACCCGCGGCCGTGGTTCATTTCAGGCGGCACGCGCAAGCCGATTTCGAGCGTCGGGGCGGGGCTACGGACCAACGTCTTCGGCTTCCTGATCATCGGGGTCCATTATGTTTATCCTTTTGACCGGCCCCAGCGCGGCTGGCACCTCCAGTTGAGCATCTCCCCCGGCTTCTAAGCTGGAGTTTTTCCGCAGGGAGCGCCGCTTCGGCGGCGCTCCCTTTTTTTCTATTCGCGGCCAGGAGACTCAAGATCCACGGATAAGCGCCATCCTGCCTCGCCGGTTTGACAATCCCCGGGACGCATGCTAAGAACGAGGATCATTCTGTTGCTGCGTCTTCTAGAAAGGAGCCCGAAATGAGGACCCGCTTGTTCCGTCGCATTTTAAGACCGATTCTGGGCCTGGCCTTCGCCGCCGGCCTCGTTCTCGCCTTCCCGGCCTGTAAGAAATCGGGAGAGACGGCCGCCTCGTTGGCGCCTCCGCTGGCCAAGAAGGTCCCACATGCCCTGACCGCGCACGGCGAGACGCGAATCGATGACTATTACTGGCTCAACGAACGGGACAATCCGGAGGTTCTGGCCTATCTCAAAGCGGAAGACGAATACCGCCAACAGATTCTCAAGCACACGGAAACGCTTCAGAAGACCCTTTACGAGGAGATGGTCGGGCGCCTGAAACAGGACGACTCTTCCGTGCCCTACCTGCTGAACGGATATTATTACTACCTGCGCTACGAACATGGCCAGGAGTATGCCTTGTACGCCCGGAAAAAGGGGAGCCCGGAGGCGCCCGAAGAGGTCATGTTGAACGGGCCGCAGATGGCGCAGGGGACGTCGTTCTTCGGCCTGGCCGGCATTTCGCCCAGTCCGGACAACCGGCTCTTGGCTTATGGGGTCGACACTGTCAGCCGACGCTTATACACGCTCTGTTTTAAGGACTTGTCCACGGGGGAAACCCTGCCGGACGCCGTGCCCAACACGGATGGAGGGGCGGCCTGGGCCGCCGACAGCCGCTCGGTCCTCTACGTCGTCAAGGACACGACGACCCTGAGGCCGTTCCTCGTCCGGCGCCACGTCCTCGGCACCGACCCGCGGGAGGACAAGGACGTTTATGAAGAGAAAGATGTGACCTTCGAGCTCGACGTCTATCCGTCCAAATCGCGGGAATTCATCATGATCGCCTCCGACAGCACGCTGACCGACGAGGTCCTGTTCCTCCCGGCGGCCCGGCCGGACGAGGCGCCGCGGGTCTTCCAGCCGCGGGTCACGGACATGAAGTACGCCGCTGACCACGCCGGAAACGCCTTTGTCATCCTGACCAACTGGCAAGCCCGCAACTTCCGCCTGATGGAGGCCTCGGTTGCAGCGACGGGCCGGGATGCCTGGCGGGAGATCGTCCCGCATCGTGAGGACGTCCTGCTCGAGGATTGTGATGCCTTTAGCGACTATCTCGCCCTCCAGGAGCGCCGTAACGGCTTGACGAGGCTCCGCGTACTCGACCGCCGCGGCGGCGAGGGCCGGAGTCCGGAGTTCGCCGAATCCGTCTACGTCGTCGCCCTGGAGAACAACCGGGAACAGGCGACGTCGCGTCTCCGCTATGCCTATACATCCTTGACGACGCCGGACTCGGTCTACGAGTTCGATATGGCTTCGGGCGGGACGACACTCATCAAGCGGGACGAGGTCCTGGGCGGGTTCGACTCCGCCAACTACCGGGCGGAGCGCCTCTTGGCGACCGCCGCCGACGGCGTCAAAGTCCCGATCTCGGTCGTCTACCGGCTCGGGTTCGAACGGAACGGGCGCGCTCCGCTTCTCCTCTATGGATACGGCTCGTACGGCGCGAGCAACGACCCGGAATTCTCCCCTTCGGTCATCAGTCTCCTCGACCGCGGTTTCGCCTTCGCCATCGCCCACATCCGCGGCGGCCAGGAAATGGGGCGGTCATGGTACGAGGACGGCAAGCTCCTCAAGAAGAAGAACACCTTCACGGACTTCATCGCCTGCGCCGAATTCCTGGTCGCCGAGAAGTATACCTCCCCGGACCGGCTCTTCGCCCGGGGCGCGAGCGCGGGGGGCCTCCTCATGGGGGCCGTCGCCAACCTCCGGCCCGACCTTTTCCGGGGCGTCATCGCCGGCGTCCCGTATGTTGACGTCATCACGACCATGATGGACCCCTCGATCCCCTTGACAGCGAGCGAATACGACGAATGGGGGAATCCCGCCGACAGGGCTTATTACGATTACATGCTGTCCTATTCTCCCTACGACCAGGTGACACGGCAGGATTATCCCGCGCTGTTCGTGACGACGGGACTCCACGATTCGCAGGTCCAGTACTTCGAACCGGCCAAGTGGGTGGCCAAGCTGCGAGCCTACAAAACGGATTCCAACCCGCTCCTCCTCTACGTCAATTTTTCGGGCGGGCACGGCGGGGCGTCCGGCCGCTTCGAGCGGCTGCGGGAGACCGCGATGCTCTACGCCTTCATCCTGGACCTGGCGGGGGTTAAGGACTAGCGAAGCCGAGCCATCGCCGGGCCGAGCAAAAGGACGTCCACGGCCGGCCGGGTTCAGATGACGGCGGCCGAGTTCCCCGCGGCGTCTTTTTTGGGAAACCAGGGAAAAAAGGCATTCGTCCGGCGCGCATAAGCGGCGAATTCCTCATGGCCCGCATATTTTTTTTCGAGCAGCGGCACGCCGGAAACCCAGCGGAGGAGCACCGTGATCGTCACCGGGCTGACCACGGCCAGAAGGCCTCTCGGCACGGCCAGCGCGATGAGGAACAATCCCCACCACATCGTCGCCTCGCCGAAGTAGTTGGGGTGCCGCGTCCAACGCCACAGGCCGCTGGTCATGATGCGGCCGCGCCGGCCCGGGTCCTTCCTAAAGCTGGCGAGCTGCCGGTCGCCGACCACTTCGAACAGGAACCCCACGACCCAGACGGCCAGGCCGATGACGTCCCAAGGGCCGAGCGGGGAAGCCGGGGCGTTGCAGATGGCGAGGGCCGGAGACGAAACGAGGAGCATGAAAAGGCCCTGCAGCAAGAAAACCTGGAGGTAGGCGCGCGGGATAAACCGGCGGCCCCAGGCTTTCCGCCAGGCCGCGTAGCGGAAATCCTCGCCGCGACCCCGGTTCCGGAAGAAGATATGGAACCCCAGACGGAGCCCCCAGACAGCGATGAGCAGGGTCGCCAGCAGGGGCCGGGCCGTGACGTTACGCGTCACGAGCACGGCCGTCAAGGCGACAACGAGGAAGCCCGGACCCCAGGCGATGTCGGCGATGGAGTTATCGCGCCGGACGAGGGCGACAACGAACAAGGCCGTCATATAGACGAGGATAACCAGCGCACAGACGGCGAGGAGATGCCCCACCGGACCGCCTCAGTCGCTCATCAGGCCTAAGCCCAGCGCACCGACGCCATTGTGGATGCCCACCACGGGAGCGAGGTCAACGACGAAGGCGGGCTTTCGGCCCAGAGCGGCCGTGAGGCGCTCCGCGTAATCCTGGGCGCGGCCGGGAGCGGCGGCGTGGACGATGGCATAGTTCCAGACCTTCCCGCGCGCGCCTTCCGCCCGCATCAAGCCGAGGATCTTCCGCATCGTGCCGCGGCGGCTGAAGGACTTGCCGATCGGGGCGGCTTTCCCCTCTTCGTTCAGGATGATGAGGGGCTTGATGTTCAAGGCCTTGGCCAGAAGACCTTTGAGCGGGCTGACCCGGCCGCTCCGGACCATGTACTTGAGGGTCCGGATGTCGACCCAGAGGCGGGTCGAGGCGATCCAGCGCTCCGCCGCGGCCACGATCTCGTCGTGACTCAGCCCGGACCGGATCGCTTCCGCGATGCGCAAAACGATGAGGCCCTGGGTGACGGAGATATGCTTGGAATCGAGGACCGTGATCTTCTTGTCGGGGAAATCCTCCCGGACCTTCTGGGCCAGCCCATGGAAGCCGGACAGGCCCCCGGAGATCGTCACCATGATGATGGATTCATAATGGGTCGCCAGGAAGGACAGCGCGTTCTGGACAGCCTGGGGCGAGGGGATGGAGCTCGTCGCCCGGCTGCGGCGCGTCCGCATGAGCTCGTAAACGCGGGCCGGGGTGACGCTCAACTTATCGAGGTAGAGTTGGTCACCGAACGAGAGCAGGAACGGGACGACGTGGATCTGGTGCTCGTCGAGGAGCGAGGGCGGCAGGTCGCAGGACGAGTCCGTAAGCAGGGCGATGGGCGAGCGGCGGTTGTGGCTGGCGTCATACTGGCGGAGCATGTCGTCGACCTTGATCTCGACGAGATGACCGTATCCATCCAACGGCTCGAAAACGTCGGCCGGCCGGTCGGTGTGGATATGGAGGCGCACGTTCGTGTCCGAGCCGGCGACGATGACGGACTCGCCGAGGTCCCGGATGGCCGCTTTGATCCGGTCGGCGTCGAGCTCGGTGCCCGAAAGAAGGGCCTCCGCGCAATAGCGGCGGCCCAGGAGGTTCTTGTGGGTGTAGGGGAGGGCCGGCACCTCTGCCGCTTCGGCGCGGGGCTTGGTGATCGCCCGGATATCGCCGCGGCGGATGAACTCGGCGACACCCTCGATGAAGTCGAAAAAGCCCTTGGCTCCGGCGTCCACGACGCCCGCCTTGGCCAGGACGGCGAGCTTGCGCGGGGTCTCCTCCAGCGAGCGCTTCGCCGCCTGGAGCGAGTGGGTGAGGAGGTCGGCGAAGTCGGCGATGCGGTGCCGTTCGGCGAAAACGGCCTCGGCCCAGTCGTGCATGATCGTCAACATCGTCCCGTCGACCGGGGTCACGATCGAGCGCCGGGCATGGTGGACGGCCTGCCGCAGGGACTCGGCGAAATGACGGGTCGTCAGCCGGTACTCCTCGCGGACCTCGCGGCTGAGGCCGTAGACGAACTGGGCAAAGATGAGACCCGAGTTGCCCCGGGCCCCGAGGATGGCGGCGTCGGCGATGGAGCGGAGGGTATGGCGGGCGGAGGCCGAGGCCCGGGCCCGCTGGGCGATCATCCGCATCGTCGAGGCCAGGTTGGTCCCTGTGTCCGCGTCGGGAACGGGAAAGACGTTGATCCGGTTGAGATAGTCCTTATCGCGGATAACAGCCTCGCCTCCGGCCAGGAAGGCGTAGTAGAGCCGGCTCCCGTCGAGATATTTGATCTTCATCTAGGCCGTCCTCCGCGAATGTCCCGCCCCAGGGGATCACGTAATTATTATACCATACCCCTCACCCGGGCCAAGTCGCGCGTTTCCCAGATAACTTGCCCAGGCAACGAGACTCCCTTGAACGCGCGACCGCCGGGGAGTTTGAGGGGGGCGGAGTGGCCCCCCTCAGGGGTTCAGCGGAGCGAAGCGGAGCGCCGAAGGGGGAGCTTGACTCCCCCTTGGAAGTGCCCCGGCTCTGCCGAGTACGGAAACAGGCAACTTATGAGACGGGGCACTATTTCAGCTCCTTGACCCGGATGTCGCGGAAATAGACGGGGGCGATGCTGTCATGGTTCTGCAGGCCGATATAGCCCTCGGCGGCGAAGTCGCGGACCTTGCCGCGCGGCTCCGCCCGCCAATCGAGGACGACTTTCCCGTTGAGCTCGACCTTCAGGAGGCTGCCCTGGAACGTGATCTTGAAGTGGTTCCACTCGCCCGTCGGCTTGGACGCCGGGACCTTCGCCGCTTCGGCGTCGAAGGCGGCGCCGGTCATCTCGGTCCCGCGTCCGGCGTCGTTGATCTGGACCTCGAAGGAATGGTAGATGTAGTCGTCGCTTGTGACGACCCCGGGCACCCGGAGGAAGACGCCGGAATTCGTATTTTTCTGGGCGCACTTGAAGTCCAATTCCAGGATGAAGTCCTTGAAGGTCTTCCGGCTGTACCAGAGGAGTCCCATGCCTCCCTGGGACTTGAGGACACCGGTCGCCTCGTCGAGCTCAAAGTAGCCGGGCCCGTAGTGGTTCCAGCCGTGTTTCTCGTAGCTGCCTCCGGAGCGGGCCAGGAGCTGCTCATACCCCTCGTCGGGGGTCACGGCGTCGGCGAAGGGGGCCAACAGGACGCAGGCCAAGACGGCGACAAAGACGGATCTTCTCATGGCTCAGGACCTCTTTCTCTTCTTGATTTTGGGGTTCCATTTCCCTTTGGCCACGGCCGGGACATAGGTGTCCAAACCGGGCGGCGGGAAGGCGAGTGTCCGCTCTTGTTCCGCGCTCATGTAGGCGGTCATCAGGAGCTCGGCGACGTTCACCCCGTCGCTCCAGTTCTCCGCGGGCCGCTGGTGGTCGAAGAACGACTGGACCATGTGCCGGTTCTCGGCCGTGTAGCCGTACTCGATGTCCTCGGCCGCGACGACGGGCATCAGCCCGACCTCGGCGTTCTGCTTCTCGACGAGGTCTTCGCCGGCCTTGCCCCGAACGTTCCGGCTGAAGAAGACCTTGAGGCCGGCGTCCAGCGTGTTGATGGACATGGAATATTCGGGACCGAGCAGCTCCATGCTCAGCCGGAGCCCCGCGCCCACGTAGCACCATGACGTCGTCGTTTCCACGACGAGGGTCCGGCCGTCCAGGTCCTTATACTCGATGAGCGAGCGGGCGAAGTCCTCGGCGGGGCTGCGGAGATAGTCGTTGCGCCCACCGCTCTGGTCGAAAAGGAGCTTGGCGTACTTCGGGTCCTGCCACTTGAGGCAGGAGGCATAGGCCGTGACCTTAACCGGCTTCAGGACCTCGCGCGGCTTCCCGGGCGGGGTCAACATGAACCGGGCTTCCTCGACGGAGTGGCACATCATGTCGTTGAGGACGCCGCCTCCCTGGAGGGTCCCGTTCCAGAACCAGGGCATGTGCGGACCGCTATGCTCCTCGGCGGCCCGAGCGAGAAAAGGAGGGCCGCAGAGGCTGGCGCCCCGGGCCCAGATAATCTCTTTGCCCCGGGTGACGGCGGGGGCGAAAACCTGGTTCTCGAGGTAGCCGTCGAGCAGCTTGGCCTTGCGCGCGAGTTCCAGCATCGCCTTGGCTTCCTTGACGTTGCGCCCCAGGGGCTTCTCACAGGCGACACCGATCAGGGCGGCCTTCCCAGACGTGACGGCGTGGGCGATCTCCTCCATGACCTCGAGTCGCGTGTAGTTCGGCGAGCCGATCCAGATGGCGTCGATGGCCGGGTCGGAGGCCATGGCCGTGATGGACTTGTAGACCTTGGCCTCGCCGACGCGCAGCTCGCGGGCCAGTTTGGCCGCCTCGCGGGCGCGGCTCTCGACCGGGTCGACGATTCCCAGGACGTCCGCATTGCGGACCCCCGTCCAGGAGCGGATATGGAAGCGGGTGATGAAGCCCGCGCCCACGAACCCGATCCCCATGATCTTGTTCTTCATGCCCAGTCCCCCTTCGCCCCGCCGACTTTGGACGTCAGGCCGGGGCCCGGTCGGCGGCCGTCTTTTTCTCCCGGAAGAAAGCCAAGAACGCCACGAGACAGAGAAGCGTCAGGACGGTCGGCACGAGGAAGGTCGACCGCCAGTCGGCGACCCCGTCCTTGGTGAAGACCTGCTGGATCCAGCCCGAGAAAAGGCTGCCGACGAAGTTGCCGAAGCCGAGGATGATCGTGGCGATGAGGCCTTGGGCCGAGGCCCGGATATCCTTGGGCGCCACGTTGTCGACGTAGATATAGGCCGCCGTGAAGAAGAACACGTAGCAGAAGCCGTGCAGGGCCAGAGAGGCGACAACGAGCCACGACGGCGTCCCGATGACGAAGATAATGTA
>Ga0299915_10002752_pt1 | contig 12802 bp, 10 predicted proteins | sample RVTome_13_FD_200263 | JGI IMG/M metagenome (GOLD analysis project Ga0299915, IMG submission 200263) | Soil microbial communities from uranium-contaminated site in the Upper Colorado River Basin, Wyoming, United States - RVT92D227 (version 2) ...
AATTCCGGTGGCTCGAACCCAGCTACGACAGGCGCCGCCACTTCGACCTCCTCGCCGGGACCAGCAAGACCAGGGAAGCGCTGGGCCGGGGAACACCCGTGCAGGAGATCGTGGACGGCTGGAGGGAGAAGCTAGAGGAGTTCGATGAAATGAGGCAAGATTTTCTAATTTACAGGCCGGGAGGAGGCTGAGTATGCCGGAGACCATCGTCATCAAAGGAAACGTCCTCACCCCTCGCGAACAGATTGGTGGAGGCTCCGTCGTCGTCGAGGACGGGAGAATAGCCGAAGTCAGCGAAGGGAAGGCGCCGCAAGGCCGCGTCCTGGACTTCGAGGGCTGCTACGTCGTCCCAGGGTTCGTGGACATCCACGTCCACGGGGGGGCGGGCGAGGATGTCATGGACGCCTCTGACGGAGGCCTGGACCGTCTATCCCTCTTCCTGGCCGCCGGCGGAGTCACATCGTTCCTAGCCACAACCAACACCGATTCCCATGAGAGGACCCTGAAGGCGGTCAGGGAGATCGGGGAGGCGGCGAAGCGGGGAACCAAAGGCGCCAGGCTCCTCGGCCTCCACATGGAGGGGCCGTACATCAGCGCGGAAAGATCAGGCGCCCAGAACAGGGCCCACATCCGGTTGCCTGCATTAGACGAGTTGGGGCAGGCGAGCCTCGAAGCCGGAGGAAGCCTCAGGATGGTGACGCTGGCCCCAGAGGTCGACGGAGCCCTAGAGGCCGTCAGGTGGCTGGCTTCGAGGGGGATCGTCCCAGCCGCCGGCCACACAGACGCAACCTACGATGAGGCCCGCGCCGGCATAGAAGCCGGCATCAGGCACGCCTCCCACCTCTTCAACGGCATGCGCAGCCTCCACCACAGGGAGCCTGGGCTTGTCGGTGCCGCCCTCGATGACGAGAGGGTGACGGTCGAGCTCATCGCCGACTGCTACCACATCCACCCTGCCGTCCTGAGGATCGTCGCCCGCCTCAAGGGGGCCGGCAGGACCGCCCTCGTCTCAGACTCCATAGCGGCAGCCGGCCTGCCGGACGGGGATTATAGCCTCGGCGGGATAAAGGTCGCCGTGAGGCACGGCAAGAGCCTTCTGGAGTCGGGGACGCTGGCCGGGAGCACAATCAGGTTGTGCGACGCCGTCAGGAACATGGTCGAGAAGGCGGACGTGCCGCTCCGTGAGGCGGTGGAGATGGCGTCCACGACGCCTGCGAGGGTAGCTGGGGCGGCCGACAGGAAGGGGAGCATCGCCTCTGGGATGGACGCCGACATAACGGTCCTAGACAGGGGCCTCTCAGTCATGCTCACCATGGTCGAGGGCAGGGTCGTCTACGAGAAGGAGGTGCGGTGATGGCCTTCCTCGACCGATTGAATCTGATGAGGAGAAAGGAGACCCGTGGGATCATAGGTCTCATCTCGGGGACCTCCGCCGACGGCGTCTCCGCCGTCGCCACGGAGATCACCGGCTCAGGCACGTCGACTAGGATACGAATACTCCACTCCATGACCAACCCCTACCCACCGGAACTACGGAGAGCAGTCTTCGGCCTCTTCAGTCCAGAGACCTCGACGGTGGAAAAGATATGCGTGATGAATTTCGTCCTCGGAGAGTTCTTCGCTGAGAGCGCGTTGAAGCTGATGAGCGAGGCCGGCTTAGAGCCTAGGGAGGTTGACCTCATCGGCTCCCACGGCCAGACCGTACAACATCTACCCAGCTGGCGTGAGATCGCTGGCTACAAGGTGAGGTCGACGTTACAGGTTGGGGAGCCGGCGATCATCGCCGAGAGGACGGGGGTCCCCACAGTCGCCGACTTCAGGAAGGCGGACGTGGCCGCAGGAGGCGAGGGGGCGCCCCTCACCCCGTACCTAGACTACATTATGCACCGCCACCCGACGCGAAGCCGAATTCTCCAGAACATCGGAGGCATCGCCAACCTCACCTACCTCCCCGCCGCGGCGAAGATCGAGGACGTGGTGGCCTTCGATACTGGTCCGGGGAACATGGTCATCGACGCTGTCGTCAGACATTATACCGACGAAGCCTTCGATGAAGACGGAGGCACGGCCGCTAAGGGGTGTGTCAACGCTGAGCTCCTGGAAGAGCTTTTGGCCAACCCGTACTTCGCGAGGCGTCCGCCTAAGACTACGGGGAGGGAGGAGTTCGGCGAGCCCTACGCCTCAAGGGTCATCAGGGAGGCGGAGAGGAGGGGCATCGGTTTCGAGGACTTGATGGCGACAGTGACCGCCCTCACGGTGGGGTCGATAGCTAGGGCATACGAGGGGCTGCTCCAGTCAGGGGGTCACGTTGACGAGGTCTACATCTCCGGCGGCGGCGCCAGGAACCGTTACATGATGGAGTGCCTAGCCTCCAGGCTTAAACCGGTGCCCGTAGGGGAGAGTAACCTCCTCGGCATACCCGCGGAGTCGAAGGAGGCCGTCCTCATGGCTGTGCTCGCCAACGAGCACGTCATGGGCAACCCTGCCAACATCCCAGGTGCGACTGGGGCGAGGAAGGCTGTCGTCCTAGGCGCCATGTACCCTGCCTAATATATCTCCTGTAGCCAGGTTATACGCGTGAAATAAATGGACAAGCCCAGGTTGGACGAGGTCTTCTCCCGCATAGACAGGGGTGCGATACTCGAAATGGCCAAGAAGCTCATCAGGGTCCCGAGCGTCACGGGCGACGAGAGGGAGGTGGTTGAGCTCGCCGAGGAGCTTGTGAGGGGGATGGGGATCGAGACCAGGCTCTACGGGCCACCTGAGCGCCCGATACTGACGGCGACCATCAACCCCGAGGCGGAACGCCTCCTCGTCTTCAACGGTCACCTCGACACGGTGCCCATAGCGTCGAGGGACGCCTGGGAGACCGACCCCTACGACCCGGTCCTGAAGGACGGGAAACTATACGGTCGCGGCGCCAGCGACATGAAGTCATCCTGCGCCGTCATGATCCACGTCCTGGGGATACTCAAGGAGATGCGGCTGCCCCTCTCGGTGGGCGTCCACCTCGTCCCGGACGAGGAGAAGGGAGCCACCCACGGCACACGCGTCCTCCTATCGGAGATCTGGAAGGGGAACCTCAGGAAACCAGACTACGTCATCATAGGCGAGAAGAGCGACCTCAAGGTCAGGATAGCCGAGAGGGGCGGCTTCGGCTTCAAGATCAGGTTCAAGGGGAGAGCCACCCACACCGCCTACGCCAGGGTGGAGGGCGTCAACGCCATCACTAGGGCGGCGAAGGGTGTGCTAGCGCTCGAGAAGCACATCGACAAGTTCCACCCGTGGATCGGGAGCCCGGTCCTCAGCGTCAACAGCATACAGGCGGGGACAGCCTCCAACCAGGTCCCAGACGAGTGCGTCATCGGCGTCGACAGGCGCCTCATACCCGGCGAGACGGCGGACACCGTAGTCACCGAGGTGAAGACCGCCCTAGACGAGGCCGGGAAGGGCGACCCCTCATGGAGCTGGGAGATCGTGGCACCCAAGGACGAGAGCGGTAACTGGGTCTACAACCCTGCTAACTACACGTCGCCGGACACGGAGCTCAGCGAGGCCTTCTACGCGGCCATACCCGCGGCGCTAGGCAGGGAGCCCGAGGTCTTCGTCGAGTGGGCGGGGGGCACGGACGGCGCCTACTACAGGAGGGTGGGCATCCAGACGATAGGCTTCGGGCCCAAGGGAGAGCACGCCCACGGCCCCAACGAGCTCGTCTACGTCGACAACCTTGTCGACCAGGCGAAGGTTTACATCGCCCTCGCCGCCGAGCTGGCGAGGAAACAGCCCTCTCCCGCCCTTTAATGTGAACCGCGGCGGGAACGTCTCATCAGCCCAGACCGAGCATCATACCCGTCCTGAGGCTGCAGGCCGTGAGGGAAGACTGGACGACGCCGTCGCCTGCGCTCATCGACCTTGCTTCTGTCTCCTCAGGCTCAGACATACCTGTAGGAGCGGGAAGCTGGATTTTTAGGCTTGAATTCGGCGCAGCCCATAAGTATCCTTACACTAATCTAAATCTGATATATTATGGGCGAGGATCAGGCCCGGCGGGACTACGTCAACCACTTCCTAGACACCGCGACCCAGCTCTGGGGACGGGAGGCCGTCTCCGAGATAAGGACTATCCTTGAGCGGACGGCGGAGGCCATCTGGGTCCTCGGCAACGTGAAGCTCGGCCCAGAGGACGAGCCGGAAACCGCGCCGGGGCGCAGGAGGGGGAGTTAGGGGACTTGGAGCATCACAGCCTGACGATAGTTGAGGCGTCCAGGCTCATAAGGGGAGGAAAGCTATCCCCCGTCGACCTCCTCGAATCGATCCTCCAGAGGATCGAGGTCCTGGAGCCCAAGGTCGAGGCATGGGTCACCCTCGACCCACATGGGGCAAGGGCCGCCGCCGAGAAGATGGCCGACGAGGCCGGGCAGGGCAAGATCAGGGGGCCCCTCCACGGGATACCAGTCGGCCTGAAGGACATCTACAACACGGCTGGGCTGAGGACCACGATGGGCTCCCAGCTTTACGCGAGCCACGTCCCAGAGGGCGACGCCGAGGTGGTCAAGAGGCTGAGGGAGGCGGGGGCCGTGGTCGTAGGCAAGACGGAGACGACGGAGTTCGCCTACCTCGACCCCGCGCCGACGAGGAACCCCTGGAACCTCGGGCACACGCCGGGAGGATCAAGCAGCGGCTCAGCCGCCGCCGTCTCCTCCCTCATGGTGCCGCTCGCGTTCGGCTCCCAGACAGGCGGCTCAACCATCAGACCCGCCTCGTACTGCGGCGTAGTCGGCGTCAAGCCGACATACGACCTCATCAGCAGGGAAGGCATATTCCCACTCGCCTGGAGCCTCGACCACGTCGGCCTCTTCACGCGCACCGTCGAGGACGCCGCCCTCGCACTCGACGTCGTCGCCGGGACCCAGACGTCAAGGGTCTTGAAGGCTCCGCCGCCTAGGGTCGGCGTCCCCAAGGAGTTCTATGTGAGAGTAGCCTACGACGAGGTCAAGCAGGGCTTCGACGCCGCCCTGAGGCGCCTCGAGGGGAGAGGCGCGGAGGTCGTCGAGATGAAGCTACCCGCGAGCTTCAAGGCGGTCCACGACGCCCACAGGGTCATCATGGCGGTGGAGGCCGCGGCCGTCCACGAGAAGAGCTTCAAGCAGAAGATGGCCGGCTACCGCCAGAACATCCGCGGCTACGTCGCCTCCGGCCTCCTGGTCCCGGCGACCTCCTACCTTCAGGCGCAGAGGGTGAGGAGGAGGTTCACGGGCGAGATGCTGGCCGCGATGGAGGGTCTAGACTGCGTCCTCACGCCCTCTACCACGTCGCCGGCGCCCCAGGGGCTGAGCTCGACCGGCGACGCCGCCTTCAACTCTCCCTGGAGCCTCACTGGCTTCCCGACGATAACCGTGCCTTCGGGGCTGAGCAGCCAGCGTCTGCCCCTCGGCGTCCAGTTGACGGCTCCGCCGTTCGAGGAGGCGAGGCTGATGGGCGTCGCGCGGTGGTGTGAGTCGGTCCTCGGACCAATAGGCTCGCCCGAGATGCAGGTAGAACAGGGAGCTTAGCTGGCGGAGGATCACCCTATCGTCTTTATCTCCCTGCCGTTCTCGATGGCGACGAGCTCAACGAGGTGCTCGATCCCTGAGGTCCTCACCTTCTTCCCTATCACCTCCTCGATCTGGAAGACGCCGGCAGGGTTGTCCATGTGAACCCTAATGCTCACAGGCTTCTCCTCGCCCCGCTCTATGTCGACGCGCTTTATTGCCGTCGCCGATATGCTATGGATGTCAACCTTACCGGTCCTGTAGGGTATCCTTGCCCTCCCCTCGGCCATGTCCGTGCCGTCAGCGACCTTCGCCGAGCCAGCCTCGACGCTCAGGCTCTGCACATCTTCCTCGTGGGAGTAGATGGTGTGGAGGGCCTCGCACTTGACGCCGAGGATCTTCGCCTCGTCGCCCGGGTAGACCTCCGGGAGGAGCCTGTCGAGGATGGGGGCAGCGAGGTAGCAGCTGTGGAGGAAGTGGTCGTCCCTGTGGACCGCGTTGCCGAGGTCGTGGAGGTAGGAGCCGCAGAGGACGACGAGCTTGGCCCCCTCGTAGTCGCAGACGCCGTCCCTCACCGTCGTGGGCTCCACGCTCGAGGCGACGAGGTCGAAGATCTCCATGGCGCTCCCGACGGCTATCCTGGCGTGGACGGGGCCGTGGTCGTTGTAGTGCATCCTGTTCACCACCATGATGTTTGACTGCCTAAGGTAGGCTTGGACTTCGGTGTCGTTCTCCAATAGGTCGAACATTCGCCTCACCCTAGGCTCCTCGAGGTGGCTGAAGATCAGTCGGCTTGAAACGGTGACCAAGTGCTGTGACCAGTATATGACTGGGCCATACGCCGTTAATTGTCTATCGAAGGCGTAGGTGGTCCAGGGAGGCGACGGAACCGGTGGCTGGCTCAGGCTGGGATCATGGGGGCGACGAGGGCCGCCATCAGGAGAGAGACGGCTCCGGCCGCGACCGCGACTGTGGCGGCGACGGCGAGGGGTCTGGCTCCTAGCCCCGCTATGCTCCTGAGCCTGACCTTGGAGCCGACGCCGACGAAAGCCGTCGCCAGAAGGAAGGGTATCACCCAGCTGGAGAGGGCTGCCTTGATCCATGTCCAGTCGAAGCCGGCCGCGATGAGGCCTGGGGCGTATGAGTCGAGGAGGGCGCAGAGGAGCGAGTTGACGACGAAGGCGACGGCGAAGAGGGGAACCACAAACTTCGTCTTCCTACCGCCTGATACGCCGGCTAGAAGTGTAGAAAATAGGAAGACAATCGGTCCGATCATGAAGATGCGGACCGACTTGATGAGCATCGCGGGCCTGGTCACGTCTGGCCCTAGCGTCTCCGCGGCGGCTATCACCTGAGCAGTCTCGTGGATGCCGGAGCCGACCCAGACGGCGTAGACGTTGCTGTTCTGGGCGAGCCAGTCGCCGACGGCGGTGTTCAGGAAGAGATATGGATAGAGGAACATGGACGCTAGGCCGAAGAGGGTGATGCCGCTGACGGCGAGGCCAGTCTCCTCCTCCTTGGCGCCGACGGCTGGAGCCAGCGCCGCTATAGCGGAGGCGCCGCAGACGGCTGTGCCGACGCCGATTAGGGCGGAGAGGCGCCTGCTCAGGCCGAGCCTCCCGCCGAGCCAGAGGCTGAGGGCGAGGGAGAAGGCGATGACGGTGAGGGCGTTGACGACCCCGACGCCGACCTGCCCCCAGATGAGGGCGCTCGTCACGAGACCGAGCAGGGCGACGGCGGTCTTAAGGAGCTGATTCGAGCAGAATGCAACGCCAGCCCTGAACCGCTCCGGGACGCCGAGGAGGTTGACGAAGACGATGCTTATGATGAACGCCCACATCATTCCGCTGACGGGCTTGTACATTGTCCAGGCAGCTATCGATAACGCGGCGAGGGCTACGCAGAAGAGCACCCCGGGGAGGATATGCCTCATTCTCAGTTCGGTTTCTGCCCCCATACCTCTTCGTCCAGCGATTGATGCTGTTCTGGGATGAAGACGGGCTATTAACCGTTTCTAAGTCCACGATACAGGGGTGCTCGGTGGCTTGGCTTGGAACAGACACACGGCTGCTGCCAAAGCCTTAAATCCCCAACGTGAGAACACTCCGATCCCGCTGAACGTAACCTATAAAAGCGGGTAACAGTGTGGCTTAGGGCTATGGATAAGGGATGGTTGGCGGCGATTGCCGTTGTCGGGGGCTTCGGTATACTGGGGCTGAAGCTCCTCGCCTTCTTCATATCGGGCTCCGTAGCCCTCCTATCAGACGCCCTTGAGTCGATAGTGAACATCGCCGCCTCAATTATGATGCTCGTCTCCGTCCGGATCTCTGTGATGCCCGCTGACACCTCCCACCAGTACGGCCACCAGAAGGTGGAAAACATCTCAGCCTTCGTCGAGGGAGCCCTCATCCTCGTGGCGGGAAGCCTCATAGCTTACACAGCCTTTAGCCGCCTCTTCTCATCCGTCGAGCTTGTCGACCTCAACCTCGCCGTCGGGGTCTCGTTTTTTGCGACGGCGTGCAACTTCGGACTGTCATGGCTCCTGTCGAGGTCGGCGAAGGAGACCGGCTCCGTCGCCCTGGAGGGCGACGCCAAGCACCTCCTGAGCGACGTGGCGTCGACAATAGGCGTTAACGCAGGCCTCCTGGTCGCAGGATTCACTGGCTGGAACATCCTCGACCCCCTGCTCGCCCTGGCGGTCGCCGTCCTCGTCGGCAGGATGGGCGTCCAGCTCGTGACGGAGGCGGGGAACGGGCTGATGGATCAGGCCGCCACAGAGGAGGAGGATAGGATCAGGAGGGTCCTAGAGGAGCACAGGTCCAGGTTCGTCGACTATCACGAGCTGAAGACCAGGAGGAGTGGTAACCAGGTCTTCGCCGAGCTCCACCTCTCAGTCGACGAGGCGCTGACCGTCGGGGAAGCCCATGAGCTGACCGACCACCTCGAGGAGGAGCTCCAGGCGAAGCTACCAGAGGTCACCCTCACGATCCACGTCGAGCCGACCGAGGCCGACGAGGTCCCAGAGTAACCCGTCGAGCCCCAGCCTCCACGACAATGAGGGCCTTCAACCCTGAGTCTCCCTGTGGTCCGAGGGTCGGCCCGAGCCACTGATCCGGGGGCTTCTGGTCAGGCCGCGGCTCGGAGCCACAGCAGGGTCTTTATGGTGGCGGAGATGGGGCTCGCGGAGGATGAGCCGGCGAACAGCCACTCTATGAACGATGCTACCAGCGACGCCGCCATGTAGAGGAGCGCGGCCGCCGCGGCTACGCCTACGATGGCGACGAGCTTGGGGACGAGCTGCCCCTCGCGCCTCCGCGGGACGCTTACCGGTGCTGTCATCCCGAGATACTTGTGCGGCGAAGGCTTTGAACCTTTTTGAGGTCCCTTTTCACGGGCCCCTCCGCTCGCTCCGTCCCCTGGCCTTCATCCCGAGGAGGGCGAGCCCGACGAGGAAGGAGAGGCCGACCAGGCTCATGCCGGCCCTGTTGTCCGTTCGAGTTTGGTCGAGCTCCTGCAGGAAGGCGAAGGCGACGAAGAGGGAGAGGGAGCCCGAGGCGACGGTGAACCTGTGGAGGTCCGTCGACCTCCTCCAGTCGTAGTCCGCGAGGCGGCGGATGAGCAGTACGTCGAGGAGGGCGCCCAGGGTGGCGACTATTGCCGGATGTAGGAGGGGGTTCTGTATGCTAGGTAGAACCCAGAAGACGGCTCCGCTCGCCAAGGCGCCGAGGGTGGTCAGTGCGCCGTAGAAGAGGGGTCTCTTCATCGGCCTTGAGCCTCTCCTCGCCCAATCGGCGGGAAGACGGCGTGCGAGCAGCGCGAAGCCGGCGGCGAGGAGGGCTGAGAAGATGATCTGTGCCTCGGTGGGCTTGTAGTCCGTGATAACGGAGAAGAGGATGAGCCCGCCGACGATGTCCGCTCCGAAGATTAGGGCGACCGCCCTGAGCCATCCGCTGCCGAGCCACGGGGTGCCCCTACGATCGGGGTAGGCGAGCTCGACGAGCATCACGGGCACGGTTATGCTTACGATGGCGTGGTAGAGGGTGAGCTCGACGGCCCAGACCCAGTTGACGCCTAGCCAGCGGCCGAAGACGCCGAGTGCGCCGAGGTCGGGCCATGCGGGGTTGAAGAAGCTGGCGACCATGAGCCCCTCCTCGAGGACGCCGTAGGCTGCTCCGAGCAGTAGGAGGCTGCCCATCCCCTTCCGCCATCTGACCTTCAGCTCCCTACAGAGGACGGCGCCTCCGCCGTAAAGGGCGGTCATGATGGTGAATCCGAAGGGGGTGAAGTACTCGGCGGGCGGCGAGGAGCCTGAGAGGAGCTCGCCTACAGCCGGCGCGAGGAGGAACAGGACGAGGGCGGGAGGCGGCCTGATTCGGGGCAACTTAAACTACTCTCCGCCTATGCGCCTATGAAGTCTTCCAGCCCAGGTGGGATGAGGTGCGAAGCATAATGGAGCGGGTGTTTTAGTGTTAGGCGGCGATGACCGAGAGCTACTACTCCTCTCGGCGGGGGCAGCTTCTCAGGGAGTTCGACGATCTGGCGGGCAGGGTGAGAAGAGTCTTCGTGCCCAAGATCGGCGTCGGACCAACAGATGAGATGATCGCCGAGACGAGGCGGGAGTACGACGCCCTCATCCCGGGGTCTCCTATGTCGGCGGGAAGCAGCCCTTCACCAGGTTCCTGATCTCGATGGCCCAGTTCCTGGCGATGTACAGGGTCCTTGGTAGGCGCGGTGCCTCCTTGGAGGAGGCCGGCGAGCTTATCTACCGCGTATGCGAGGAGGTCATGGGGTCGTACCCTGGATTCGTCCTGAAGATCCTCGGAGGATCGAACTTCTCGGGCAGGCACATCAGGGATCTGAGGAGGCGCGCCGAGGAGTCGCAGAGACGGCTCTACCCCGGGGGACTACATCTACAGCTTCGTCGAGGGGGACGGCGAGGGGTCCGACTACGGCGTCGACTACACGGAGTGCGCCTCCGTCAAGTTCCTCATGGCGGAGGGCGCCCCGGAGCTTGCGCCCTACCTCTGCCTCATAGATATCCTCTACAGTGAGAAGTTCGGCTGGGGGCTCATGAGGACGACGACCCTTGCAGACGGCGACGAGAGATGTGACTTCAGGTTCAAGAAGGGCGGTGAGACCAGGGTCACCTCAAGGGTTCTGAGAAAGCGCGACCCACGTGCACCGTAGAATATTTTCCTCTCACGGCGGAGCTTCCCTCCGGGGTAATCCTGCGGCAAGAAATTTGAAAACTACAGCTTTTTTTAATCCATACCTTAAACATGCGGATACAGCTGGTTAAAAAGGGAAAGTGTTCTGCTGGTCGTCGGTTTGCCGGCTGTAACTGTTTTTATGGCTTCAGGTTGGGCTCCTTCTTCTCGTCAAGCTCGACGACCTTGCAGCATCTCCTGTCGAGGTGACCCATGAGGTCGACGCCCGCCCTCGCCCTCTGCTCCTCCTCCTCAAGGTACCTCTCGAAGCCCACCTGCTTAACCCTCTCGTAGTTCTCCGCGACGAAGGGGTACCACTCCCGCTGGTACACGGTATCATTGCAGGTCGTGTATGAGTCGCAGAGGAGGCAGCTCCTCAGCCCCTTCCCCTGGGCGCATGGCCTGTTCCTGCAGGGGGCGCCGTCGCCGGCGAGGCAGCCCCGGCACTGGGCCTGTGAGAACCACTCGAGGCCCTTCCTGAACTCCCTGAAGCTGAAGGGCTTCACGACCTCGTCCATCCAGCTGTACCTGACGGTGTCGACTAGCCTCTTCAGCTCGCCCGCTGTGAACCTCACCCTACCGTTACCGTTGGGGCACTGGCCGCAGTAGACGCCGCAGACCCCGTACTTATCGTTCGTCATGCCTGTAAAGGTAGGGGAGACTTAGTTTAAAAAACGATTCATGGTGCCGTCGATGACGCTCACATGAGCCTCGACGGGTTCTTTTTATCTACAGTAACTCATCCACCATTCCCTTAACCATCTCAGCTATCGCCGGGGCGCAAGTCAAGCCTGGGGACTCTATGCCGATGAGGTTGATGAACCCCGTGAGACCCCTCTTCTCCTCGTGGTTTATGACGAAGTCCCTGGCTGGCTCGCCCGGCCCCTGGAGCTTGGCCCGTACTCCCGCCATGTCCGGGTGGAGGTCCTCTTTCCTTGTCTCTGGGAGATAAGTGACGATGTCGCTCCAGAATGGCTCGACGGGCGACTCGACCCTGTAGTCTATTTTGTCGACGTAGTAGGCGTTGGGGCCAAACTTCAGGCGTCCCACCAGGTCTGGGACCGTATGGATGCCGAGCCCCAGCGTGTCCTTCAGCGGAGGGGGGTAGACGAGCATCGTCGCTGAGGGCTTCCCGCCTAGGCTGTAATAGTCGCCCTTGCACCAATGGAGTCTATACCTGGCCTCATCGATGTCTACGCCGACCATCTGCGCGACCCTGTCGCAGAAGAGGCCGGCGGAGTTCACCACGATCCTGGTCTCGACGCTGAAGGGCTCGCCCCCGCTTATTGTCTCGACTATGTAGCCGTCGCCCGTCTGCCTTACGGCGGTGACCTCTGTGCCGAGTACAAGGGGATCCGAGCCGCTCTTCCTCCTCGCCTCGCGTAGAAAGTGATCCATGAAACCATGAGCGTCTATGATCCCCGTGCTCGGGCTGAGAACCGCGGCGTCTCCCCTGACCCTCGGCTCCAGCCGCCTTATCCTCTCAGAGTCGATGAGCTCAAGGTCCTCGACGCCGCAAGCCTTTCCCTGCCTGATCAGACCCTCGAGCTGCCTGATCTCATCATCGCCGTTACCGACGATGATCTTGCCCAGCCTCTTGTGGGGGATCTTGTTCTCAGAGCATATCCTGTACGTCATGGGGTTGGCCTTGACGCAGAGCTTTGCCTTGACGGAGCCCGGGGCGTAGTAGATGCCGGCGTGGATGACCTCGCTGTTCCTGCTGCTCGCTCCCTGGCCTATGGCCGGCTCCTTCTCGAGGATGAAGATATCCCTGTCTCTATCAGCGATCTCCGAGGCGACGGCGAGGCCGACGACGCCTGCGCCCACGACGACAGCATCGACCTTGTCCAACGTCAACTCTCCTTTTTCCCACGCCTTAAAACCGTTTCGCGCTTCATGTAGCCTCCGCCGTGATTTAATGGTCCGTCATCCTGGAGGGACCGACACCTATTTGCTCTTCAACTCAAATAAGGCGCTTCGAGTCCTTTCCGAGGCGAAAGAAATTAAACAAAACCCGGGCATTATCATGTGCCTATGATGAACGTAGAGGCGCTGTCGTTCGAG
>Ga0299915_10002754_pt1 | contig 12795 bp, 10 predicted proteins | sample RVTome_13_FD_200263 | JGI IMG/M metagenome (GOLD analysis project Ga0299915, IMG submission 200263) | Soil microbial communities from uranium-contaminated site in the Upper Colorado River Basin, Wyoming, United States - RVT92D227 (version 2) ...
TGCCAAAGAAATGTTGCGTGGCGTCCTGACGGCCCTTAACATCCCAGGGGAAGTGATTTCCATCGCCATCATCAAGCCCCTATCCGGAAGCGCATCCATCGGCGTATTTACCGACATCGTCAAGACGACCGGGCCCGATTCGCTGGCCAGCATGATTTCCGCGGTCATCATGGGAAGTGCCGAGACGACCTTTTACGTCCTGGCAGTCTATCTGGGCGCCGTGGGCATTAAGAAAACCCGCTATCTCGTTCCGGTGTGCGTCCTTTCCGATATCGTCGGCATTGGCCTTGCGATTATGATTGTAAAAATCTTTTTTTGAAGGAAAAAATGTTTTTCAAAACGCCTGACGATACCTACCGGGCCTACCAGCGCTTCGCCGAGAAGAAGAAGTTTAAAAAAGCCTATCATTGCCTGGAGAGCCTCCTCCATCAATTCCCCGGAGACGTGGACCTGATGGAGGAGATTGTGAATCTCTCCATCTACGACTGGGGAAAGTATGAAATGGCCAGACCGTGGCTGATCGACCTGACCCAATTCCGCTCCTTTTGGGCGGACTATGCCATGCTCAGCCGCGGGGAGGTGGAGATTGGCAACAACCGCAAGGCCAGGGAATACTTGAACCGGGCGAAGGAGCTCTTGCGTAAACGGGCCTCTCCCCAGGATAAAACAAAAGCCAAGGAATTCTTTTCCTATATCGAAAACCGGCTGGAGTATAACGAGTGGAGAACGGTCGCGGAAAAAAGGGGACCGAAGTCTCCGCCGGTTAAGAGGGGAAAAACCGGTCCTCCCCGCAAAGCCCACGCCGTCAGGGATAACAATATCCAGGGACCTGCCTCTGCCAAGCCCCCTCTCGCATCGCCCTCTGCACAGTCTAAACAAGAAGGGACGGCCATCGAGAGGGAAAAAGAATCACTCAGGATTCCTTCTTTTAAGATCCCCGTGACCATCTCTCCCCCCGATCCATTAATTTCAATGATGAATCCACCGGATTCTCTTTCCTCTTTGCCGGAGCTTAAGCTCCTGATGGAATACGTACATCTTACAATCCAGGGCGGTTTTGACGAGCTTTTGTGTCTGAATGCCCTCCGGGGCGTGGAGAGGTTCTGGTACCAAGTCGAAACGGTGAAGAAAGTGCTGAAGTATTTCCGGGGGAGGGTGCTTTTGGGCGATGAGGTAGGTCTGGGGAAGACCGTTGAAGCGGGGATGGTCATCAAGGAATATCTGCTCAGGGGGATGGTTGGGAATATCCTGATCCTTGTTCCTCCAGCGCTAATTTCCCAGTGGAAGGAGGAAATGCAGATAAAATTTGGCATAGAATTTACGACCACCGACGACCCTGCGGCATTGGAAGATCCGGAAAAATTCTGGAAAGGAAAATACATCATCGCCTCCCTCCATACGGCCAAAAGCAAAAGGAATATGTCCTTGGTAACCCGGGAGTTCTTCGATCTTTTGGTCGTCGACGAGGCCCATCATTTAAGGAACCGGTCAACTTTGGCCTGGAAATTGGTCAACCAGATCCAGAAAAAATATATCCTTCTGCTTTCCGCCACGCCCTTGCAGAACAATCTGATCGAACTCTTCAACCTCATCACCCTGTTGAAACCGGGGCAATTCAAGACGGAAAAACTCTTTCGCCAGGAGTACCTTGTAAAGGGAAACATCCGGACCCCGGCCAGTAAGGACAAACTGAGGGAGCTTCTGAGGGAAGTGATGATCCGCAACACCAGGAGCGCCATTGACCTGAAGCTTCCCAGAAGATACGCCACGACTCTACGGATTGAAACCACCGCGGCGGAACGAAAAATATACCAGGGGCTGAATGAATATCTCCGCAGCACCGGGTTGAACCGGCAGACCGTCACGCTTCTTTTGCGGGAGGCAGGCAGCAGTTCGAGTGCTTTGAGAGAAACCCTCCTTCACCTGCCCCCCAACCCCCGTAAACAGGAGGTCATGGAATGGATCGACGGGTTGGAAGATGGTTCCAAGGGAAAAGCCCTGATGGATATCATTCAGCGCAACTCATCGGAGAAAATAGTTATTTTTACCCAATTCATTAAGAGCATCGATTATATAACGAATTTACTCCGGCGAAGCGGAATCCCCTTTGCGGTCTTCAAGGGGGCTTTGTCCACCGAGGAAAAGAATGCGGCCATAGAGAACTTCAGGAATGAAGTCCCCATCCTTGTTTCGTCTGAATCGGGCGGGGAAGGAAGAAACCTGCAGTTCTGCAACACCATGGTCAATTTTGACCTTCCCTGGAATCCGATGCGTATCGAGCAGAGAATCGGCAGGCTGCACCGTATCGGGCAGACTCGCGACGTCTTCATTTTTAACCTGTCGGTGAAGGAAACGATCGAGGATTATATGATGGACATCCTGGACCATAAGATCAATATGTTCGAGATGGTCATCGGCGAGATTGAACCTATCCTGGGACACCTGGAAACCGACGAAGATTTTGAGAACATCATCCTCCAAATCTGGCTGCGGAGTCAGAATGAGCGGGATCTGGCGGCAGGGTTTGCCGGATTGGGGGACGAGCTTCTCAAGGCGAAGAAAGCGTATCTGCAGGCCAAGGCCTTTGATGAGGGAATTTTTGGCGAAGACTATGAAATATGATGAATTCGTAAAAAGTCGAAATTCCATAGAATTCGTCATTCCGGCGAAAGCCGGAATCCAGGGTTTCCTGTGAAAACAGGAATCCAGATTCATATATTTCTGGACCCCGGCTTTCGCCGGGGTGACGACCCAGGAGACTTTTTACGAAGCCATCAAATATAGAGGGATGGAATATGGCGCCGGGCCGGCTCTTGCCTGAAGTTATGTCCGATATATTGGCTTTCCAGGGAGCCATCATAGAGAAGACGGCGGATGAGTGTCTGGAGTTCCTGTCTCCTCCGTCCCTCGCCGCCATACTCGGCATCCCCGAGCACGGGAAGATGAGCTTCACCTATCAGTCACCCCATGGTGAGGCTATCAGCGCTGGTTATGACTCGGACCTCTTCCGGGCGATGGCCAATGTCTTCTCCGGGAAAAGTCGCCTGGCGATGGCCGCTTATCCTTCTCCTTCCCTGAATATTGAAAAGATTTCCGGGTCGGTTGCGGAAAAGATTGTTCTGACCAACGCTACTTTCCGTCCGCATAAGGTGGAAAGGCAGGCCGTCAATTATCTGCTGGGATTTTTCCAATATACCGCCCTCTCCGATGAAAAAAGAGAGGGATTAATACCCCTGCTGATTAGCGAGTTGAACCTTTCGACCTGCGCCCCCGGCGAGCATATCATGGAAATCATGGAAGGGTTGCAAGAAGCGGTCCCGGACCAAAAATCCAAGCCGGAAATCACCAAGGTGTTTCAGACAGCCTGCTCGGCCGCCTCCACCTTCGTTGCGGAAGAACTCGACCCGTTTATCAAAAGCCTGGATAAGAGGCTTAACCGCGACATCAAACGGGTGTTTGAGTATTATGAGACCATTAAAATCGAAACCCAAAAGGCCGTGGAAAAGAGAGCTCTATCCGGCGAGCAATCTGCCGCCAGGCAGCGGGAGAAAGTAACCGCCATTGAAACCGAAAAGCGATGGAAGATTCAGGATCTGATCTCCAAATACGCCTTGAATGTCCGCATCGAACCTGTGGCGGCCATCGTCATCGAAACTCAATCCCCTGTTTTCTGGTTAGAGATTAAAAGGCGCCTCTCTTCCCGGCCATTCCCCCTGACGTATAATCCCCTGCTCAGAAAATGGGACCCCCTGCCCTGCGAATCCTGCTTCTACCCCCGGGGCGGGTATTCTATCTGCGATGATAAATTGCATATCCTCTGCTCCGCCTGCTTCAAAAAATGCCCCCAATGCGGAAAGCCCTTTTGTTCCGCCTGCCACAAGCACGGATGCCCCAGGTGCTCCAAGGGTAAGGTAAAATGATTTCCTCCCTTCCATACTTATGTTTCCTCTCATCACGGCGCTGGCCCCGTTGATTGAGATTTCCCAGCCAACGGATAGTTTTTCATTGAAAGGAGGAGAGAAGACCAACGAAGGAAAAGATTTTTAAAATGGATCATTAAATATCAAGTCCCATAGAGTTAAAAACAAAATTTCACTCCCTCCCACCTTGACCGTTGTCCGTAAGCTTTTATGAAATAGGGGACACCCTATATTCCCCCTGTCAAGAGAAAAATTGAGTTGGTGAAAAATTCGAGGGTTAGCAACTTCACCTTATTTTGACTACACTTCTCCCGTAAACTCCGGAAAGAACTTTTTCCAATCGACGAATCTTTCACTTTCGACGAACTCTTTACCTAATCGTTACGTTTATCCGATATGTCCGCCTGAGGCGGAACCATCCATCATCCCTAATCCAGATTAAAGAGTTCAGTGAAAGGCCCTGGATTGTCCCCCACGAGGTCATCTGCCTCAACGTTGTTGCTCGGGCTCTCTCGTCGAATCTAAATGCTCTCTTATTCGAGGTTTAAATAATCCGGATTAAAGGGCTCCTTTTCCTTCATCAACGTCCAGGCAATAATCAAAAGCTTGGCCGCCAACTTCACCCGCATCTTGGTCTTGATCCCAGGCTCTCTCTCCCGGCCCCAGAGCTTGTTCGTGTAATAGACCATAAAATGATGATTCTTCGTGGAAGCAACGAGAGCCGCCTGGTACAAGGCATAACGAAGATCCGCTTTCCCTTTCTTGGAAATGACCGGAATCGCAGCCGGCGAAGTTTTCCCACTCCGTTCCGCACTAAGGTCTAAACCACCCATCTTCAAAACCTGTTTCCCACTCTGAAAACGAAAGGGATCTCCCACCGCCCCTAAAACCTTGGAAGAAACATCCGGACCAAAACCCGGAATGCTCAGCAGAAATCCATACTCGGGAAACCGGGAACAAACTTCCTGGATTTTCTCATCGATCTGCCGAATGCTTTCCCGGATCTGCTTCAGCCCCTCGACCATCACTTTTACCTCAAAGGCAACCGCCGGCCCAACCTCACAGCCTATCGAATCCACCGCCATCTTCCAAATGGCCTGCAACCGATTCTCTTGCGCCAACCGCCTCTGACCCGAAGACACCGTCTCCACAAATCTTGGATATTCCAAACCGGCAATCACCGAAGGATCCAAGCACCACCGCACAACCGCCAAACTCGTCTTCTCCGACTGCTCAAAATACCGATCCAACTCCGGAAAATACTTCGCCACAATATGATTGCGAATCCGCACCCGATACCCATGCTCCTGTCTCTTCAATCGCCTCTTCAACGATAACAAATTCCGCAAATCCTGCAAACCCCCTACCGGAAACTCATAAAACAAACACTTCCCCTGCGAAACCAAATCCGCTACATTGGCCGCATCCCGCGGGTCATTCGAGTCCCAACGCCCATCTAAAGTCTTACGATTCTCATGCGCCGCCACCCCAGATACCAACACCACTCCCCGCCCACACCGAATCAAATGCTCTCCCAAAGGCTTATGATAATTCCCCGTAGGCTCCAAACCAAAAACAACTTTCTTAAGCCCCTCTTGAACTCTCAGCGCTTCGGCTTGCACCAAAAGCTTGCTGAATCCCTCTATGTCATTTTCAAAGACCAAACGCTTGCAAAGCGTCTTCCCGGCGGCCGTGCCAAAAAAAGCATGATGCTTGTCTTTGGCCACATCAATGCCAACGATCAAATACTCCGTAGATTTCCGAATCTCTCTTCTGAATTGACGAAACTCCTCCAGCCTGGTATGATCTTCTTCGTTCATGATAAACCTCCTGCTTTAGAATTTGAGTGTGGTGGAACATACTCTTATCTCTAACAGGAGGTTTCTTTTTGCGGTAGAATCCAGAACACAGAAAAATAATTTTTTCTATGCCATTCTTAAAAGTTTTACCCTTTGATAAATCAATATATAACGTTGTGTCCCAGGTTGCAAAACATTTTACAGCATACAGCATAACAGTTTAGTCCCCATGTATGAAATGGGGGACATCCGAATTGACTTGATAAATATGATTGGATTGTCTCGAGATAGAGTATGTTCAGGAAGCCAAGGCTCGATACCTCTAAAACATTACACCATGTGATGGGGCGGGGAATTGAGGGGAAAAAATATTCAGGAAAGATGGGAATCGGGAGGGTTTTCCGTTTTTGGGTCTTGTTTGTTGAGTTTTCTTTTTCCTTTATTATCCGACTCAGAAATAGCTTCCGGGTCGGACCTAGCCAACTATTCGATTCTCAAGTATATATGCCCCAAAAGAAGGTATTGTTATGCCTTAAATCCTCATTTGGGGGAGCAAAACCGAAAGACAAAGCTTATCACCCGCTATGAAGCCTTAGCAAAATAGCGGTTTGGTGTAGCGGCATGTTGGGCAAATCTAAATATCTAACTTGCCACTAACAGTGCTTCTCGCGCCTCGTCAGGTAATGGGACAAGGATGAAATAGGACTGGGGATAAAGATAATCTTCTCCGGATTCGTCAATGACTCTAAGATACCCTTCTTTTTCGGCCTCGTCATCCGGAAGGACTTGATAAATCTTGCGCTTCTCCAAATCCTCACAGTCCTTATTCCCAATGCAAAGCGCAAATTTCTTATTTTCCTTTTTTCTCGCCATATCTTTAACCCAAAAACCTCTTTATTTTCATTTTCTTTCTACCAATGCCATGAGCTTCATACCAGTGTAACTCAGCTCTGTGTATCCTTCCGGTTTCAAGACGAACTTTTGCTATCCCTTTAAGCTTACTCCATCGACCGAGGCCATATTGTTTCTGAATCCGCATTATATCTCGGATCTTTCCCCCTATGGCAATGGTTTCAATTTCCTCGATTTCTCCAATTATATCAAAATACACTGGATTTATCTACCTCATTACGAGCGCGATCACCGGCCAGCAGAAGCCCAGCCCTCCGACATAGTCCCTCCAGGAGTTACCTAATGGGGATAGGTGGGAATGGTTTTGGGGCCTTGTTTGTTGACTTTTCTTTTTTCCTTTATTATCCGACTCAGCGTAGAATAATGCAACCTCAAATGAAGAGGGAAAATTCGCCTGTCACGAGAAAAAAGCACTTCGCGTCTATGAGATTAGGCGGTAAGAACGTGGAAGCGGGGGAGGCCTTTAAGGGTTTTGTCAAACGTGAGCGTAATGGCCGCTCCGGCCTTTTCATTGGCACGGCCTAAGTAGTAATCGGAAAAATCACCTTTCCCATGACGATAGTCGGATAGAGCCTGCCAAACAGTATCTTTTTCGACGATCTCAAACTGCGCGACCCGCAAAACTCCCTCAAGCGCCCGCAGTAGATCGGTTTTGGGGAAGTCATACGCACTTTCCAGGACCCACATCAGTTCGCACAGAATGATGGGCTGAATCAGCATCCTTTCGCCTTTGGCAGCGGCCCCTTCGATGGTTTTGGCGGCTACTTCTGCCTGCCTTTCATCATCCTGCGTAAGATAACGGACCAGTACGTTGGTATCCAGGCCTTTGATCATTTGCCTTTTCTCCGCTCGCGAATGACCTGATTCATCTTCTCCACCGAAACGGCCGGCTGGCCAGGGCGATGCAAAAGACCTTTTAAGCTATGAACATCATCAGATACCGGTCGGATTAATACATCCCCATCTTCCTGGATGATAAAATCAAGCCGGTCGCCGGGCTCCAGTTTCAAACGATCCCGTATGGTTTTAGGAATGACCATTTGTCCTTTACTGGTTAAAGTAGAGGTGGGCATGTTCGCCTCCCCTTCATTCTTACTTATTTTAATAAATCTTACTTTATAGTAAGATATTATCCGAATCCTGTCAAGGATTATACTGGCGGGGGCATCTGACATAGTTCGCGGTGCCCGTTTGCTTTTGGGTGGTGCGGGTTCCCAATTACTTACCGCGCCTTTCTATTTCCAAGAATTCAAATATTCGAGCCGGTTTCTCATATCACCTCATAAGATGTTAAGCAATTTCTGTACGAATATCCCTCTTTCCGCTCTATAGCTCTTTTCCCCCAAAAACTGAAAAGGGTCTGAAGGATTAAACCCTTTCGACTCGGCTTAAATAAATCTTGCACAAAGTAAACAATTTTTGTTAATATTGTTTACATAGGTAAACAATATGAAACTCGATATATGTAAAAAAATAATCGCGGAATGGCTCGAAGAGCAGGTCCTTCCGACGGTTATTCGGCGCGAGGCGGATTCGATTGATCTTAAGAATTTATCGGAAATCCTCGCGATCGTAGGGCCCCGGAGGGCTGGGAAAACCTTTTTTATGTATCAGCTGATCCAGGATCTATTGGATCGTTCGGCCAAGAGGGAGGATATTTTATTCATTGATTTTGACGACTACCGCCTGGAGAATTTTAAAGCAGAAGACGTTGAGATACTGCTCGTTGCTTTCAATCAGCTCACCGGGAAATATCCGCGATTCATCTTTTTCGATGAGGTCCAGCGCCTTCCCGGCTGGAGTCGGGTTCTCCGCACCCTCCACAATCAGCGACGCTATGGGATTATCATTTCAGGCAGCAACGCTGAACTGCTGAGCAGGGAAATATCCCTCGAGCTGCGGGGAAGATGGCGCGACCATCTCATGCTTCCTTTTTCTTTCCGGGAGTACCTGCGCCTTAGGAATATCCCCTATTCCGAGAAGATCTTCTTCACCCCGGGGCGGGGAACGATCCTGCGGGCGTTTGATTCGTACCTTGCGGAGGGGGGATTTCCAGAGGTCCTGAAGAAAGAAAGCAAAACGGAGAAAAGACAACTTCTCCAGAGCTATTACAAGACCATTTTCTATAAAGACATACTTGAACGATACAATATTAAAGCGAAGTACATCCTCAAGGCAGTCATGACTTATTGTTTGAAAATCCACGGCGATCTTTTTTCCGTATCGGCTTTTGAAAAATACCTTAAAGGGCGCGATTTGCCGGGCAGCAAAAGAACGATATCCAATTATATCCGTTATTTGGAAGAGGCCTTCTTCATCATCGCCTTCGAAAAATTCTCCTATTCACCTCGTAAGAGGGTCATGAATCCGGAGAAGGTCTATTTGCTCGATAACGGGTTCAGCTCCCTCGCCGTCGATTTTTCAGAAAACAAAGGGAAGATGCTGGAAAACATTGTAGCCATAGAACTTTTCAGGAGACAGGAGGAAGTCTATTATTACAAAAATAGAAAAGAATGTGATTTCATCATCAAGAGGGGGACAAGGCCCGTTTTAGCAATACAGGTCTGTTGGGAGATGACGGCGGGAAATCAGGAAAAAGAATGCCGAGGCCTCGCGGAGGCCATGGAATCCCTGAAGATCCGCGAGGGGATCGTACTGACTTATAATGAAGAGCGCAAGGTCGAGTTTCGGGGACAATCAATCCCTTTACTGCCGGTGTGGAAATGGCTGCTGAGGGAGAATGGGTGGAAGGTGGGACCCCTTAAATAATTCAATTGATCGGGAGAGGCTTGCATGATAAGGAAGGGACTATGCCGAGATCAGCTCGCCTTGACCCTCCCGGAGTTCTGCACCACATCATAATCAGAGTATAAAGGGGGGGCATCCTCCTGCCAAGAGAAAAAAGCACTTCGCGTCTATGAGATCAGGCGGTAAGAACCTGGAAACGGGGGAGGCCTTTAAGGGTTTTGTCAAACGTGAGCGTAATGGCTACTCCGGCCCTTTCATTGGCACGGCCCAGGTAGTAATCGGAAAAATGGGGAGGGGGTCGTTCGTAGGGTGCTGGCTCCAATACAACATCCCTAAATGGTCAAGCAGCCTTTAGAGGGAAACCCCTTAAATTATTCAATTAGCAAGGGGCATCTGACATGATTTGCGGTGCCCTTTCCCGCCTCATCCCCTTTTCCAAGGATCCCCAAAGTATTCGGATCTTCAAATTTGAGATGCTCCTAAATAAAAAACGATATATAATTGAAATCAGCCCGATCAACCACGGCCAAGGTTTTTTCGTTGAGGGAAAACCCAATTACAATATAGGAGGAGCAAATAATGGATTTTTTTGATCTGCTGGTGAAGCGGCGGTCCATCCGGGATTTTGAGGAAAAAGAAGTCTCCGTCGAGGTCGTCAAGGAAATAATCAGGGATAGCTGCCTGGCTCCCAGTTCGGGAAACGGCCAACCCTGGAAGTTCATCATCGTAAACAACAAAGACTGGATCAAGAAGCTATCCGCCGAGAGCAAAAAGAACCTTCTTGCGGCCATCGAAAAAAATCCTAATTCGCCGATTAAAAAATATGAAGCGGCCATGCGCAACAAGGATTTCAACGTATTTTATAATGCTCCCTGCCTGGTTTACATCGCGGCTCCAAAGGAAGTCAGGTCCCTTTATGTGGATTGTGCTCTGCTCGCTTGCTATTTTATGTTCGCGGCAACGGCCAGAGATCTTGGAACGTGCTGGGTCGCTCTCGGGTCGGAAATCCGGGATCCTGAAATTCTCCGGGCCATCGGGTTGCCCGAGGATTGTCAGATTGTCGCCCCGATCATTGTGGGGTATCCCAAAAATATTCCCACTGCGGCAACCCGCAATGGACCCCAGATTCTTAAAATCATAAACTAAAAAATCATTTGCCACAGAGCACACCGAGGCCCCCGAGATGAAAATACTTTTATTTGATTTAAACCCCTTGCGCCTGGCGACTTAGGCCTAACGATCTTTTTAAACGCTTTGTTCTCTGCAAGATCTATAGCCATTGTAGAGGTGGTCATGAATCAGGTCAGTCCGCAACCGATCCTAAGTTTGGCCCGGAATTTTATGGAATCCCGCATCCTTCTTACCGGTGCCGAGTTGAATCTCTTCACCCTTTTGGCCCCTACCCCTTTGTCCGCACAGGAAGTTGCCGGCAGAATCGGGGGCGATTGGCGGGCCTTATCCATCCTGCTGGATGGACTTGCGGCCATGGACTTCCTGGTCAAGGAGGAGGGGAAATATCAATGCCCCTCTTCAGTCTCTCCTTTTCTATCTGATCATGGACCAAGATCGATTCTACCGATGGTCCTCCATATGGCCCATCTCTGGCGGAGATGGTCAGGATTAACGGATGTTGTGCAGGGGTTAAAAGCCGAGGAAAAGCCCTCAGCCTCAATGCGCAATCCTGACGCACTGCGGTCTTTTATCGGGGCCATGCATGTAATCGCTACCCCTCTGGCCTCGCGAATCGTGGCCGCGGTCAATCCCGGCGCTTCGAAGTTTCTGCTGGACGTGGGCGGCGCTTCGGGAACTTATGTGTTGGCTTTTCTTCAGGCTTCCCCGGAAATGAAGGCCACTCTCTTCGACCGGCCGGAAGTAATTGCCATGGCCCGGCAACGTCTGGGAAAAGAAGGGGTTCTGGATCGCGTAACCCTGGCCCCTGGGGACTTTTACAAGGACGAACTCCCCTCCGGCCACGACCTGGCTTTTGTCTCGGCCATTATCCACCAGAACAGCCCGGCCCAAAACCTTGATTTATTTGCCAAGGTGTTCCGGTCTTTAACTTCCGGCAGCCGGATCGTTATCCGGGACCATATCATGGCGCCTGACCGAACCAGCCCGAAGGATGGGGCTGTCTTCGCCGTGAATATGCTTATGGGCACCGCCGGCGGCGGCACTTATACTTACGATGAAATAAAAGAAGGCTTGAATCAAGCAGGGTTCATCCGCGTGCGCCTCCTTCAGCAGGGGGAACGCATGGATGGTCTCGTTGAAGGATTCAAACCATAACCCTTCCCTTTCCCCTTTCGCCTTGGGCCTCAGGCCCTGCGCCTTATGTTTTTACCGCCAGTCAGGATAGCGGCGCCACCAAAAGGGATGGGGATCATTGTACCGGGGAGGGACGATCGGCGCGTATTCCAGATTGCGTTCCCGCAGGGAATTTCCCTGGCGGCAATAAGCGGATGAAGTATTTCAAGATGGCCCTTAAAAAGAGGAAACGATGAGCCTATTTTTACTGACTTTTTTCTTACTCTACGGCGGTCTGCACTACTACATCTTGGCGAAGGTTAAAGATGCCTTTCCCCTGGGGGCTATTTCCGGATTTATCCTCATCTTTTTCATGCTCCTCATGGTTTTCGCGCCGCTGATTGCTTATACCTCTGCAAAATATGGGTTCGAATCATTGGCCCGGCTTTCCGCTTATATCGGATTTACCTGGATGGGTTTGGCTTTTTTATTCCTTGTTAGCTCCCTTCTTATCGATCTATTGCGCATCATTTTCTTCGCCGGTGGATTCATCCTGAAAAGGAGCTTGATTTTCTTAACCCCAATCTGGCTATTCATCATTCCCCTACTTTTTTCTCTCGCGGCGGGCGCCTATGGCTTCTTCGAAGCCCGGGATATTCGCACGGAGCGGGTTGTGATCAAATCCTCCAAAATGACCAGCGAAGCCGGGCCGGTGAGGATCGTCCAGATAACGGATGTCCATCTGGGGATGATCGTCCGAGCGGAACGCTTATCAAGTATTCTGGATGAAGTTAAAAAAGCCGATCCCGATCTTTTGGTTTCCACCGGCGACCTGGTGGACGCCCAGATTAATCACCTTGATGGATTGACGAACCTCCTGCGGGAGATCCGGCCCAAATACGGGAAATTCGCCATCACTGGCAATCATGAATATTTTGCCGGGCTGGCTCAGTCTTTGGATTTTACCCGCAGGGCTGGATTCACCATGCTTCGCGGAGAAGGCCTTACGGTTGGGGGATTGTTCAACCTGGTCGGAGTCGATGACTTGACCGGACAAGGGTTTGGCCTTTTTGAAGGCCTGGCGGAAAAGAACTTGCTTGCCAGCCTCCCCCGGGATAAATTTACAATCCTTTTAAAACACCGCCCCCTCGTCGATAAAAATTCTCTCGGCC
>Ga0299915_10002755_pt1 | contig 12791 bp, 9 predicted proteins | sample RVTome_13_FD_200263 | JGI IMG/M metagenome (GOLD analysis project Ga0299915, IMG submission 200263) | Soil microbial communities from uranium-contaminated site in the Upper Colorado River Basin, Wyoming, United States - RVT92D227 (version 2) ...
GTTGATCGGCAGGGGATTCGTCGGGGCGAAGATCGTTGGACTCCCCCGGCTGGCTCTGCCCGGGTCCTCCGGCCTGCCGAAGCTCTATGCATCACTCCTGCGCTTCGACCTCCTGATATACCTCTCGGTGCCGGTCGCGGTCGCCATCTGGTGGTTGCTCTTCCGCACGCGCTGGGGGTTGGGGGTGCGAGCGGTGGGCGAAAGCCCTGACACGGCCTTTGCCTCAGGGCGCAACCCAAGGCTCATCCGCTACCAGGCGCTGTGGCTGGGAGGCGCGCTGGCCGGCGTAGGCGGCTCGCACCTCTCCATCGCCTACGCGATGAATTGGACCGAATACATGACAGCCGGGTTGGGGTTCATAGCCATTGCCCTGGTCATCTTCGCCAAGTGGCACCCCCTGTATGCCGTTGCCGGCGCGCTGCTATTCAGCGGCGCCGTCGCATTCCAATTGCTGCTGCAGTCGAGCGGGATCCAGGTGTCGCCGTTCCTGCTCAGCACCATCCCGTATGTGCTGACCTTGGTTGTGCTCATCGTCTGGGGCGGCCGCCGCAGGGTGGCGGCCCCAGCAAGCCTCGGACGCGTCTACCAGGGCGCCGAATAGAAAGGAGTGAGCCCCAGGAAGCAGGAGGAGACCGAGACGATGCGCGCGACTTGTCATCGAGCCAAACGACGCATGCTTAGGAAACGCGAGGAGAACGGAACATGAACACGAGAACCCTTCGCGCACTGGTGGGGCTGCTTCTGACGGCGGCCCTACTGGCCGCCTGCGGCGACGACGAGGGTGGGGCGACTACCACCGCCCCAGCAACGACGACGACCGCCGCGGAAGAGACGACGACGACCGTCGTGGAAGAGACGACGACGACGGCCGCCGGCCCATGCCTGATCATCGGGGCGCTGTACGGCGGCCCGGTAACCGATGCCGGCTACAACCAGGCCATGCACGAGAGCGTCATGGCCATCAAGGAGAACATCCCCTGTGTTGAGATCATCGAAGCGGAGAATGTCCCCGAGGAAGCCGGGGCGACCTCCACGATGGAGAACATGATCCAGCAGGGAGCGGGGATGATCATCGCCACCGCCTTCAATCACCAGTACCCGGCGCTCGAGCTGTCGCAGCAGTACCCGGACGTGGTCTTCGAACATGCCGGCGGGTGGGAGATGGGGGCGAACTTCGCCAATTTCTTCGGCGAACCGCCGGATACCTGGTACATGATGGGGGTGGCCGCGGGCACGATCACCGAATCCGACAAGCTGGGGTTCGTGGCCGCCTTCCCGCTGGGATGGACGCTGACGTTCATCAACGCGTTCGAGTTGGGAGCGCAGTCGGTCAATCCCGATGCGCAAACCATCGTGGCGTACACCTTCGGCTGGGGAGATGCGGCCAAGGAGGCCGAGGCCACCAACTCGCTCATCAACCAGGGCGCCGACGTCATCACCATGCATGTCGACTCGCCGGCAACGGTCATCTCGACGGCCGAATCGCGCGCCGTCTACTCGATCGGCTTCCAATCCCTGGCGGCTCAGCAGTTCGCTCCTGAGTACTGGATCACGGGAATCGGGTTCACGTTGGGCGACAAGCTCACCTGGCTGGCCTCGACCGTGATCGACGGAACCTGGGAGCCGATCTTCCTGCGCTGCGGCCTTGCCGATGGCTGCATGGCCATGGCGCCCTACGGCCCCAACGTCCCGCAGGAAGTCAAGGACGCGGTCGCCCAGGCGCAGGCGGATATCGAGGCAGGGACGACGGTGGTCTTCGCCGGCCCGATCGTCGATCAGGACGGGACCGTGAGGGTCGCAGAGGGCGAAGTGCTCACTGAGGACCTCATGGGCTCGGTGGACTGGTTTGTCGAGGGCGTGGTCGGAAGCCCCAAGTAGCGCCATCAGAAACCACCGTCCGGGTCATCGGCGCGGCGGAGACGCCCGCCGATGACCCGGACAGGGGTCTCCATGAATCACAGCTCGAGCGTACCCCGCTATGTCGCCGACCTGATCGGCCAGATGGCGCGTCAGATCCTGTCCCCGGATTCGACCGGGACGATCCTGGCCGGCTATTCGCGCGCGATCTACCTCTGCAGTGCCGGAGGTGAATTGCTGTGGCTGGCACCCCGGGACGTCCCCATGCACAGACGGGGAATCCGCGTGCCGGTTCCCTCGCCGAGGCCGCAGCCGGGCTCCGCATACCGGGTGGCCGACGGCATGCTCCTGCTGGGCTCCGCGGCCGCGATCGAGGTGAGCCAAGCGTGCGTCTGGGCGCCGCAGCGCCTCGTCAGTTCGATCGACCAATTCACGACGCCAATCTGCGCCTCGGATCAACTCTCGATGCCGCCGTCTCCGACCGGCTTCGGCGCCTTCCTGCCTCGCCTTCTGGAGTACGCCGCGGGATCACCCTTCCCTCCCCTGGCGCCTGGACGGGATCGAGTCCTGGTATCCGCCTACCCCGCGATCTGCGGCATTGCCAGGGCCTGCCAAGGGGAGGACCTGGGTGCGCTGCTGGGGCATGCCGCAGGCCTGATCGGGCTGGGCGAAGGGTTGACCCCCTCAGGCGACGACTACGTCGGAGGGGTCCTCTTCGGCCTGGCGATGCTTCAGGAAGCGGGCGCCCCCCTGACCTGGTGCTCGCCCGGAATGCTGGCTTCGTTCGTCGAGGCCTCCAAAGCCCGCACCAATCGAATCAGCGCGGCTCTGCTGAGCGATCACGCCGCCGGCCATGCGTCTGAGGTCTTGCATCGATTCGCCTTCGCGTGCCTGATGGATCGGTCGGTGCAAGCTGCCCACCTGGCGGCCGATGACCTGATCCGGATGGGCCATTCGACGGGCTGGGACCTGCTGACCGGGGCATGGACCGCGATGGCGCTGGTCCCCTCCGGGGCGGTGCCGGCCCACCTCCAGGCTGATGCTTGGGCGTATGCCACAACGACTTGAGGGAAAGTGGGAACCATGGACATCAAGCAGCGAATCTCGGAAGCCAACGAGGAGGTCGCTCGACGGCTGACCTCCGGTTTGCCCGTGCTCGTCGACATCGCGCCGGCGGGCGAGGTCATCCCGGGGATGCAGGGAAAGATGATCACCCACTCCGGCCCACCGATTGAATGGTCGCGCATGTGCGGCGCGCAGCAAGGCGCGTTGATCGGCATGGTGATCTACGAGGGCTGGGCCGAAACCCTGGAGGAGGCGCGGGCGCTCCTCGACCGAGGCGAGATTCACCTGGAGCCCAATCATCCGCACGGCGCCGTGGGGCCGATGGCGGGGACGATTTCCCCGTCCGCTCCGGTGTGGGTGGTGGAGAACAGCACCTTCGGCAACCGGGCATTCTGCCGCCAGGTGGAGGGCCGACAGCAGTTCGGCGATTACAGCTCCGAGGCACTGGAAGGCCTTCGCCGCTGGCGTGACTTATGGGCTCCGACCTTGCGCCAGGCGCTCCTACATGTCGGCGGGTTGGAGCTCAATCCGATCATCATCCAGGCGCTGCAGATGGGCGATGAGCTGCACAACCGCCACAGCGCCTCCTCGAGCCTGTTCGCCAATCAGATGGCGGTTGCCATGTCGCGGGCGGACATTCCACGCGATCGGGCCTTGCCGACGCTCCAGTATCTTGCCGGGCACAACCTGCTGTTCCTCGGCCTGGCCATGGCGGCTGGCAAGGCGATCTCCGATCCGGCGCGCGGGGTGGAATCCAGCAGCCTGGTGGTCGCCATGTGCAGGAACGGCACCGAATTCGGGATCCAGGTGTCGGGCTTGGACGGAGAGTGGTTTGTGGCGCCGGCGCCCGCGGTGGAGGGCCTGTACCTGCCAGGATTCACGGCGGCCGATGCCGGCCTCGATATGGGAGATTCGGCGATCGCCGAAACGGTCGGCTGGGGAGCCTTCGCGCTGGGGGGTGCGCCGGGGATCCTGGCGCTGGTCGGAGGAACACCAGAGGACGCGTTGGGGTATACGCGCGAGATGAAGGGGATCACCACGGCTGCGCACCCGACGCACCGGATGCCCGCCCTGGGATTCGAGGGAACTTCGGTGGGCATCGACATTCGAAAGGTCGTGCAAACCAACGTTTCCCCCATCATCGATACCGCCATCGCCCATCGGGAGGCGGGTCATCCGATCATCGGCGCAGGCCTGGTGCGGGCACCGATGGGGTGCTTCAAAGACGCCCTGCGGGCCTTTGGCCAGCGGTACGCATCGTAACGAACCCCCTCAGGAGGCTCAGAGATGCTCTCCGGTTACGCGATCCGCAAGAACCAGTACTACGACTCGGTCTTTCTCATGGGCGTCAACAGCCGCTTGTCGAAGATCGCCGGGGTACGGCAGACTGCCGTGCTGATGGGCAGCGAGAAGAACAAGGTCCTTCTGGAGGACTTGGGCATTCGAGCCCGGGCAATCGATGAGGCCGGGGCCAACGACCTCGTGATCGCCGTTCTTGCCGATGACGAACTCACCGTCCGCTCCGTACTGGACAGTGTGGACGCGGCGCTGCTCGCCGTGGAGGCCACGACCACCCCCTCCGAGATTCACACGCTGCAGGACGGTCTGCGAGTGAAACCGGGCGCCAACCTGGCCGTGGTGACCCTCCCCGGCGAATACGTCTACGCCGAGGCCCGCAAGGCTCTCGACGCCGGGCTCCACCTCTTCATCTTCAGCAGCAACGTCCCCCTCGAGCAAGAGCGCGAGCTCAAGCAGCTGGCGCGCTCCCGAGGCTTGTTGGTGATGGGACCGGATTGCGGCACGAGCATCTTGGGCGGCGTAGGGGTCGGTTTCGCCAACGCCGTGCGTCGCGGGACGATCGGGGTCATCGGTCCTTCGGGGACCGGCCTCCAGGAGTTCACCTGCCAGGTCCATCACGCAGGGGGCGGGATCTCTCACGCCATTGGAACGGGCAGCCACGACTTGTCGAACGACGTCGGCGGGGCGACGACGCTGATCGCGCTCGAGGCCCTCGAGCGCGATCCGTCGACGGACGTGATCGCCATCATCGCCAAGCCGGTCGGGGACCGAACGCTCGGGGTCCTAGCCACCCGGCTGCAGGCCTGTACCAAACCGGTGGTGACATGCCTCCTGGGCAGGTCGGGCCGAGAATCGGGTCCGGGACTGGAGTGGATGCCGACGATCGACGCTGCCGCACGGGCTGCGATCGAGTTGTGCGCCATGCCCGCTACTCGGTTGGCGGCCACCTTGACGATCGCGGATCCGGGCCTCAGCATCCAAGTGAGAGCCCGGCGGTCAACCCGCCAGCGATACCTGCGGGGTCTGTTCGCCGGGGGCACGCTGTGCTACCAGTCGCAGCAGATTCTGCGCCAGGCCGGCCTGACGGTCTTCTCCAACGCACCCCTGAGCGCGGACGGCCGGCTGCAGGATCCCGCGCACAGCGTCGAGCACACGCTGATCGACATGGGCGACGACGCTCACACGCAGGGCAGGCTGCACCCCATGATCGACGGGACACTCCGAGCGCAGCGCATCCTGGCCGAGAGCGTCGATCCTGAGGTCGCCATCTTGCTGCTCGACTTCATCTTGGGCACCAACGCCGCCCCAGATCCTGTCGGCGACCTGGTGGAGGCGATCATCGAGGGCAGGCACCGGAGGCCGAAAGGGGCAGGAGACCTGACGGTGGTCGCCTCGATCTGTGGGACCGAGGAAGACCCACAGAACCTGTCGCAGCAGTCGAGCGTCCTGATGGAGGCAGGCGTGCATGTGTTCTGGAGCAACGCCAGGGCGACGGACTGCTGCATTGAGCTATTGAGGGACGAGTAGGAGGCGGTATGACCGTTCCGATCGACGACCTGTTGCGCGGGCCGCTGGTCATAGTCAACCTTGGGCTGCGAGGATTCGCCGAAAGCCTCGAAGCTCAAGCGGCCGACGTCGTCCAGGTGGATTGGCTCCCACCTGCCGGGGGGGACGACGAGATGATCGATCTGCTCGACAGGCTCCTGTAGGCAGAAGCCGTCCAGGCGTATGGCGACGGAACCAGGGCGCGCAGGGCGGCGCTGAGGCGATCGGCATCGACGGCGATGACGAGTGGCCGACGCGCACCAGGAGCATTGCCTCCGCCGGGGTGGGGCGGCGTTCCAAACGCCCGCCTGCGGCATGGTTCCGATCGGGGATCGCGAGCGTCTGTACCCTCCCCTCGGCCAGTGCTCGGCAATGTCACCCGGTACGTTTCTCCCCCCAGCTGGGGGTAGTACGGCGGAGCCGGGAGGGGGTCGTCGGTCGACCCTTGCTTCCGGCCTGTCCGAGGCGGGGTCGCAAAGCGAGCCCAGACCGCTACGCCAGCGCTGCCACCAGGTCGGCGACGTCGTGCTCGTCGTTGTACGGGGCCAGTGACACTCGAACCCGGCCGCCGCGAGAGCTGCAGATGATCCCCTCGTCTCGCAGCCGCGACACCGCCCTGTCGGCCGGTTCGCCGGGGCGTGTCAGTGAGACGATGTGCGGTGCTGCGGCGGGACTCCCACGGAGATGGAACGGTTGCCAGCCGTGCTGTTCCACCCCGTCGAGCAGCAGGTCTTCGAGTCGCCGGGCGTGGTGCTCGACACTGTCGAGTCCTGCCGCCAGTAGTTGGTCCATTGCCTTCGTGACCCCGATCACCGAGACGTAGCTCATCGTCGCCTGGGTGAAGCGTCGAGCGCTGTCTGCCAGTGAGAGCACGGTGGCGTCGAAGTCGAAGGGGGAGGGAGCACCCATCCAACCGGCCAGCGGTGGCGTCTCGGCGATGACGCGGGGAGCGAGAGCCCCGATCGCCACGCCGCCGTGGCCGCCGAGCCACTTGTAACCACTGGACACGACGATGTCGGCCCGCCAGCCACCCGCATCGGAGGGAATCGCTCCCGCCCCTTGGGTGGCATCCACGACCAGCCTTGCTCCAACGGCATCGGCGGCGGCGCGAAGCCCAGGCACGTCGATGACCGTCCCAGTGGCGTACTGAACCCACCCGACGGCGACCACCGACGTCCGGCTGTCGATCCGGGCCACGAGGTCTGCGGTCAGATCGGACTCGGGGCGGTCCTCGACGAACTCCAGAGCGCAGTCGCCGCGCTCGGCCAAGCGGAGCCATGGGCGGGTGATGGCGGGAAAGTCGGTGGCGACGGCGATCACCTTCGACCCCGCAGGCGGCGACAGCAGCTGTGGTGCCTGACTCAGCAACTCGCTGGCGCTGGTCAGGGTCGCGATCCGAGACTCGTCCACGGCGAACAACCGGGTGGCACGCTCGCGAAGGCCGTCGAGGAATGCGACCTCGTCGTCGTCGGACATGTGTAGGTTGCCGTGGCGCGCCACGCGATCGAGTAGGTCGTGCATGGCTGCGACTGCCGGAGTCCCGATCAAGCCCAGCGATGCCTGGTTGAAGTACCTGGCCTCCTGCAGAGTCGGATAGTCGCTACGAGCAAGAAGCGGGGGCATCAAGAGACCTCCCACGGCCGTGTTGGCTCTGAGCGTACGCGGTGGGGGTCATCGCGACGGGACCCAGGCCCTCCGAGGGTGTCGGACCCCTGCCACGACGATCACGGGCGGGCGCCCTCCCCGCAACCAGGGTGCGGGAAGCGCGCATGAGGCGGGGCAATCAGAGACCGGGCAACTCCTCGACGCGGGCGCGCCCGATGCAACCAATGCCTTCTCCCACAGCCCGGCAAACCAAACCCGGCTCTGGGTCCAGAGTTGTGGACTCACCCGCCTCACCGACTCGATCTGAGCGGCGCCGCCCAACCGCTCCACCAGGGCCCAACTCCGCTCACGGCCAACCGGAGCGCCGAGCCTGGTGGCCCCGGCGGGGTGAGCGCCGCCGCCTCGGCCAGCGTTGCGGAATGTTCCTTGACCCGGACTCCCCGGGATCCTGTCGCGCGCTGCCCCCACCGTGCTCCCAGACTGGCCCTCACTATGAGGCAACTGTCGGCTACGAGATCGGTCAACCGCCAGTTCGGGGATGGTTGACGCCGCATGCTCGGCGGGCAGCTGAGGCGTAGGCTGCGAGTAAGGCCGACGACCAGCCATGGAGGTGCCCCGGTGACAGCCGCCCCGCGTCGCGGTTCTCGGAGGAGCCTTCGCCTTGGAGGAGGCTGGAGGTTGACGATCGCCGGCCTGGCGGTCTGCATGCTGGTGGCGGCTGCGTGTGGTGACGCGGAGCCCGGGTCAGGTACGACGACGGGCGGGACAGGCACGACGATGGAGGGTCCCTCCAACACCGTTCCTTACTTTCGATCGGCCAACTGGTCACCGGCAGAGGCACCCGACCAAGACACTGCGGAGAGGGTCAACTCTTCCCTCTATGAGACTGGCCTAGTCATGATCCTCCCGGCGGCTCCGTTGGCGGCAGGCGACGAGACTGCTGCGGAGTTCTCCTCGGAGGGTGTGGCCTCCCATCCTGGTGGCCCGATGATCTGGTCTTCTGCGGTGCTCACGATCAACACGGATCAGGGGGTGATCGTCACCGTCACCACACCAGGGCGCGACACTTGTCCGGCGGTTGCCACGGTGATGACCTTCCGGGGGGATCCCCAAGCCTGTCTCACAAAAGGCGATTCCACCGTGTCGTGGTCCGAGGCGGGTCAGTACCTGTCTGCCAGTTTCGGACCTGGCTTCGATGTCGAGGCCGGTCTCGCCTGGCTCGAAACCTGGTTGTTGCAGCCGCCCCCTTGGACCCAGCAAGTTCTGCGCATCGAGTGGACTCCCGCCGAGTCCCCCAGCGACACTGATCTGGCGGCCTTGACCGCCCTGCTCGATGAGTGGGATAGCCTTATGGTCGTTCCGACGTCTGGTTCGCCGACCGGGACTCAGACTGGCGCCGTCCTCGATCTTTGGGACCAGCCGCGCGGACTGGTGATCGGCGACCTCGATGGGCCGCTGGTGACGGTGACCTGGGCCGCCAACGAGTGCCTTCCCGACATGCCCCGGATCACGCTTCGCCGGGATACCGACGCCTGCGCCACTGCCGGGGCAGGAGCCTATTGGAGCGAGTCCGGGGAGAGCTTCTCGGCCAGCTTCCCTGACCGTGCGGATCTCCCCTTCGAAACAGCGCTCGCCTGGCTGGAAACATGGCAGATTCTGCCGTTCTCCTGCGACCCGGGATGGGCCGATCTGGACGATGACGCTGCCAACGGCTGCGAGTACAGCTGGCTGGACGCCTACGAGCCCAACGACACCACCGTCTCCGCCTATCCACTCGGCACCCTCACCCCCGGCCAGACCGTGACGGTCACGAGCACGATCAGTGCCAGCGGCGGAGACCCGATCGACTGGTACGCCCTCAACCTCACCGAGGGGCCGCAGGCCGGGGACGAGATGAGGCTGCTGGTCACGGCTGCGCAGAGTTCCGAAGGCGGCAGCCTGCACCTCTACGACTTCACGAACGGCTCCCTGACCGCAATAGGGTTGTGCAATGAGGGCGAGGGCGAGTACGAGGGCGGTGAGGAAGGGTGCGCCATGGGCTGGCCGATGGAGCAACAGATGCTCTTCACCTGGTCCGGCACCGGCGACTCCGCGGGCAACAAGGTCGTGCTCATCAAGGTCAACACCAACGCCGGACTCAACTACCCCGAGGACTACGAACTCACCATCCTGTTCGCGGGGTGACGCAGCACCGAAGCTGCCTGCCAGCAGAACCCTCAGGCCCCCCGGCCTTGCGTGGGCCCAACGCGACGCCACGCAGGCAGACGACGGTACCGGCCTCCAGATGCGAGCACCCTCCCCTCCGGCACGGTGAGGGAATGTCACCCCTCATGTGAGGTGCTCATGGGGAGTAGTGCGCGGGTAAGGTCCGGGTCGAAGGGCCCGGTCAATGACCAGGGCCGTCACCGCCCGGCGGACTGGTACGTTCGGGCGCTGGAGGTGCCGTGGCGGGCAGCATCGATCGGTTTGTCGAGGTCGCCCGCCGCCTGATCCCACCGGGCCTGAAGCACCGGCTCGGCGACTGGGCTCGCGATCACCCGCTCGCCTACCGGTGGAAAGTGCGGATCCTCGCCCGACGGTGTGACGTCTTCCTCGTCTCGTTCCCCAAGTGCGGCCGCACCTGGCTGCGGATGATGCTGGGGCATGCGCTTCAGATTCGATTCGGATTCCCCGAGCGACGCCTCATGTTCGCCACCAAAGCGGGCATCGACCGCCCGGGCATGCCCCGTATCCTGGCGACGCACGACGACGACCCGCAGGTGAAGCGGGCGGAGCGGGTGTTCAGCGACAAGCGGGCCTACTGGGACCGGAAGGTGATCTTCCTGATCCGCAACCCTCGGGACCTGCTGGTCTCGTATTACTTCCACAGGTCGAAGCGGACGACGGGCGACTTCCGCTTCGAGGGCGACCTCGACGACTTCCTCAGCGCAGACGCCGGGATCGTCGAGTCGCTCGTGGCCTTCTACAACGCGTGGGCGCGGCAGCGGGAGGTCCCGAACGGGTTCCTCCTCGTCCGCTACGAGGACATGCATGCCGACCCCGCCGGCCAACTGCGGCGGGTACTCGACTTCATCGGCGCCGAGGGCGTGGACGACGGCGCCATCGCTCGGGCCGTGGACCTGAGCTCGTTCGACCGGATGCAGGAGATCGAACGAACCGGATCGCGGAGAGGACGATCGCTGCGACCGGGTGATCCTGCGGACCCCGACTCGTTCAAGGTTCGGGAAGGCAGGGTCGGCGGGCACCGCGACGCCCTCACCGAGGCGCAGCGCGCCGACCTCGACCGGAGGCTCCTTGCCCTCGACCCCTTCTACGCCTCGTATCGCTGAGGACTCGCCTCTAACAACCCGTCGCGTTGGACGAGGCGCCCGGCGAGCTCGAGCCGGGCGATGCACGCGAGGCCCGCCGACACCCGGTCCCATCCCCGGCCGGTGAGGCCGGGACGATCCATCACAACGCTGAGCGTCTAGCCCGCCATCGTCGTTCCAGGGGAGCGCGTCGAGAGCCTCCCGCCCGAGCGACGGATTGAGCGACCCCCTCTCCGCCTGGGACGCTTGAGCGCCGACATGCCCTTGCGTGCCACCGGGACCCTCCCCTCCTCGACCGGCTGGCGGAGCATGTCGAGGAGGTGCAGGGGGAATTCGGCGAGTTCATCGAGGAACAGCACGCCCCAATCCGCGAGCGCGCGGGAATGATCAGCCAGCACCGACCGGCGGACCCGATCCTCATAGTCACCTGAGGCGTCTGCTCGCGGAGACGTGCCAGGGGGCGCTGTGGGCACCGATGTCGCGCATCGGCCGTTAGCGCGCCCGCCGCGCCCTCTCGCCGAACGTCGCCGCTGCCGCCAGGACCACGGCCAGGGCACCGACCACCACGTGGAGGACGGCAGTCGCCGGGTTCCAGCCCAGCACGCTCAGCGATGCTGCTGAAGCGAGCTTCCATACACCCATCCCACCGACGAGCATCCCGGCTCCGAGGATGGCGGGAATGGAACGGTTGCGGCGCGCCATTGCCGCCCACGCGAGCGAGCCGCCGACGACGAGATGGATCAGGCCGAGCAGGGGGCTTGCGGTGAAGGCGAGGACCGATCCTGCGGCGGCGGTCGGCGAGGCGAATCCGGTCACACTGAGGACCAGCACCGCGATACCCAGGAAGAAGACGGAGAAGCCGGCGGCCACCAGGCGCGGCGGCCCCGCCTCCGGAACCGGCGCCGCGCCAGGATGGATCTCGAACCTGCCGAACACCGCCACCAGCAGAGCCAGCGCGGGAACCATCGCCAGCACCCACACCGGCCGCAACAGCCACCACTGCCCCGACCCGACACCCGGCCGGGGGAAACCGAGCGGGTGCAGCACCCCCACCGCAAGGGATAGGGCGGTGACATGCCACAGGTACATCGAGAGAACGCGACGATTGAGCGCCGCCACCAGGCGTCCCCGCTCCGCCCACGCCCGCAGCGCCGGGCGGGCGATGAGGGCGATGCCTACCAGCCACGAGGTGAGGAAGATCAAGGGCAGGCCGGGCGGATCGGTGTTCCAGCGCGTCTGGCCCGGTACCCCAACCATGCTGACCGGGTAGCCGGCGAGAAGGGTGAGGACGATCAGCCCAGCAACGCCGGACGCCGCCATCACCCAGCGACGTGCTCCGCTCCCAAGCATGCCGTCCCGGTACCAGAACCCGAGTTGGTGGGCGAACAGCCACACGAAGGCGTAGTTGAAGACGCCGACCCATGACACGTCGAGCCCGAGGCGGAGAGCGTCGACGAGTGTCGCACCCGCGGCGAGGACCACGAGAACGCCGAGGGGACGTCGACGGTGCAGCCGGAGCATAACGGGGGCCAAGCCGACGACGCCGATGTAGATCCCGAGGAACCACATGGGGAGCGCCGCCACCTCGGCGGCCCTCACGATCACGTTGGGAGAGGCGGGCTGCATCGCGTCGAGGACCAGGCCGACGACCAGCCACACCCCGAAGAACACGGTCGTCGGCAGCAGCAACCTCGTCAGGCGACCCCGCACGTATGAGAGATACGATCCGCCGTGTCGCCGAAAGTGCGCGGAGTTGGAGAAACCCCCGATGAAGAAGAGCACGGGCATCACCTGCACGATCCAGGTGATCGGCCGAATAGCCGGTATCACCGACAGCGCGTTGATCCCCCGGATGCGCTCGGCGTCCCACTCGACGGTCGCGGTGGCCCAATGGCCGATCACCACGACCAGGACGGTGACCGCCCGCAGAGCGTCGATGAACGGATCGCGCTGTCCGGTCCGAACGTCGGGTTTTGGCTGCGGGGACGGCTGTGCCGGGTCCATCCCACCCCCGTGTGACTGGTGGCGAAAAGGGTAAGCACGGGCAAACCCGGCCGCGGGAAGAGGGGACAAGTTCCGGTGTCAGGACGCCCGCCTCGGCCAGCGTGCGGG
>Ga0299915_10002756_pt1 | contig 12787 bp, 10 predicted proteins | sample RVTome_13_FD_200263 | JGI IMG/M metagenome (GOLD analysis project Ga0299915, IMG submission 200263) | Soil microbial communities from uranium-contaminated site in the Upper Colorado River Basin, Wyoming, United States - RVT92D227 (version 2) ...
GATGTTGAGTTACTGCAAGACTTAGTCATGACTGCTGTTAACGAGGCTGTTGCCAAGTCACAGGAGCTTGTTAATAAGCACCTCAGCAGTTTGACGGGTGGTCTCAATATACCGGGGTTACTTTAGAACGAAGTTTGGAGACACGTCACTCTACGTCACCCTGACCCTGAGTGAAACGAAGGGGAAGGGTCTAGCGAGGGAGCGAAGATTCTTCGCTCCGCTCAGAATGACAGAAAGACCGAAGGGCCAGAGAAAATGAGAACCGTTGCTGAGCCTATATCCAGATTGATTGAAGAGCTAAATAAGCTGCCGGGAATCGGGCCCAAAAGTGCTAAACGGTTGGCTTATCATCTCTTACGCAGCTCTGATGAAGAAGCCAAGGCTTTGGCCGAAGCCATTTTGACATTGAAGGAAAAGATAAAGCTTTGCTCGCTTTGTTTTGACAACACTGATTGTGACCCCTGTCGCATCTGCCTGGATAAAGAACGTGACCATTCCAAGATTTGTGTTGTGGAAAAACCTTCAGACATCCTCCCTCTTGAGCAGACCGGGAAGTATAATGGCGTTTACCATGTGCTTCATGGAACTATCACCCCAACACAGGGTATAGGGCCTGAAGACCTGAAGGTAAAGGAGCTTCTGGCTCGCCTCAAAGATGGCTCAGTAACCGAAGTGATTGTGGCAACTAATCCTAATGTTGAGAGCGAGACTATGGCCATGTATCTGCAACACCTTATCACGCCTCTGGGCATTCGCGTCACTCGTCTGGCTCGTGGCCTGCCTTTTGGGGCTGAGCTGGAATATGCTGATGATTTGACCCTGGGGCAAGCGCTGGAAAACAGGCGAGAATTCTGACAAGGTGTACATGACGGCACCTCGAAGATAGAACGCAAATTCTCCCATCACATCGGAGGTAGGTCTTTCACAAGAACCTCAGCAATCTTGCAGTTCATCGGCTCGCTATTATGGGTTGGTATGAGAGGCGGCGCTCGGACCCTATCACTCAATTCACGAAGTTTCTTACCAAATTTGGATGAAATTGTGGGAAAAATCTTTGAAAATCAAAAAAGGTACGTCTAATGCCTGTCAGATTTTCTCACATCTTAACAACATCTTAATATTTATGTGTTACTATATTGACTGGCAACCCGGTAGGATTCTGAAAAAATAGGGGGTTCCCTATCCGATGTGTTAATTGAGGTGAGGAGCAGAAGTGACAGAATTGCGGGGGACAGAGATTATGGGGAGAGATGATGCGGCGCCTTTGGCTGGTCACCTGAGTGCGGCCAGCCAACGATGGAACCGACCTTCAGAAGGTCGGTTTCGTGTTTTCAGGGAGGGTGATGCTTATCGAAGTGAAAATTGTGCGATAGAGAGGCGGATAGGGCCATGGTCGAGAGAGTGATACATTAACGAAAGATTAACAAAAAAGTGCCAAAAGGAGAAAAAATGAAGAAGATATTTAGTATGCTGTTAGCGCTGGCACTGGTGCTGGGCTTCAGCCTGGTGACGGCGATGCCGGTGGCGGCGCATCCAGGAACGACTTACTACGTGTCTACTGCGGGGAACGATGCCTCTGGTAGTGGCACTGCAGGCAATCCCTGGAGAACCGTCCAGTACGCCATTGGCCAGGCCAGTGCTAACGACACCATCATAGTGGCGGCGGGGACATACGAAGAGAATGTTGTCATTGACAAGTCGCTGACCTTAAAGGGTGCCCAGGCCGGGGTTGACGCACGGACCCGCAGTGGCGCTGAAACGATTATTGAACCAGATGAGGAAGAAATAGGGATCAGCATACTTACCGCTGCCGACCGCGTCGTCGTGATTGATGGTCTGACCGTACAGAACGCCGTGCACGGAATCGCGACTCCAGAGTTTGGGCTAATGGCGGCTGACATTACCGTCAGAAACGTACGTGTCTTGAGCCCCGGTGAATTCGGGATTAGCCTCACCTTCACCACAAGAGCAACTATTGAGTATTGCTATGTGGAAGCTGCGCAAATAGCCATTAATGCGGGTGCCGTTCTGCCGGCTCCTCCGACTATGGCGACCTTCAGGAACAACGAAGTCGTTAACTCTGAGTTTGGCATCACCGGGTACCTCGGAGATTCGCTTATCGAAGGTAACCTGATAAGGGACTTTGCTAATGGAGGCGTAGGTATTAGCGCCCAGTTCCTTGACACCGAAATCAAAAACAACACTGTAAGTGGTTATGTTGACGGCGCAGGCCTGACTTTCGAGAAATCACACCACGACCGGCCTATTTCTGAGAATGTGAACGTGAAAGGCAATAATTTCACAGGGAATCTCCATGGTATCTATGTGTGGCCTGACCAGACAGAGCTTAAAGGAATCACGGTCAATTTCAACAACATCGCTGACAACTCCTGGTCTGGTGTACGGAACGAGGTAAGCGAGACGCTGGACGCCACCAGAAACTGGTGGGGCGATGCCAGCGGGCCACACCACTGGGATATCAACCCCGATGGTGGCGGTGACAGTGTTAGCGATAATGTGGATTTTGAGCCCTGGCTGCGCGCTCCTCTAGTAACCGTAAACACGGAGACCGTGACCAATGACACAGTCGATGCCAAAGACCAGGCTGACACCGAGATTGCAGTAAACGGCACGGCTAAGGTAACCGTGGTTCAATACGCTGATAATCCCGGTGGCAACGCTACCAGATGCCTTACTCCGCTGCACAAATATATCGATGTGTATGCTCCCAATACTACGCAAGTCACCGAGCTCGGAATAAGGCTTTACTATACCAATGCTGAATTAACTGCGGCAGGCATCAGTGAAGAATCGCTCCGGCTCTTCTCCTGGAACGGCACGGCCTGGGTAGAGTGCTCAGACAGCGGAGTCAATACCACCAGCACCAATGGCTACAGCGGTTATATCTGGGCACAAATAAGAGGTGATACCAGGCCGACTCTAGCGCAATTGACTGGCACCCCATTCGGTGGTTATGGCTTACTGTCTTCGGTTCTTTTTATTGCCAGCACCGAACTACGCGATGGCCAGGAGGGGTCGGCCTACGAGGCGACACTCGAGGCCTGCGTCGGCGCCAAGCCCTACACCTGGGCGATAACGAACGGCGCCCTGCCAGATGGGCTGGCGCTTGACACCAAGACCGGCATCATCTCAGGCACGCCGACCAGAGCCGGTGTCTTCGATTTCACCATCATAGTCACCGATGATGACCAGATTGCGGCAACCGCCCAGCTTTCCATTACTATCACTTCACAATGGCCGTGTTTTGTTGCCACCGCAGCCTATGGTACTGATACTGCCAAGGAAATAGACATCCTGAGAGAGTTCAGGGATACGGTTCTGCTGCCTAGCAGCTTGGGAGCCAAGCTTGTATCTCTGTATTATCAAATTAGCCCTCCCGTAGCCAACTTTATCTCCCAGCATGAGGTTCTCAGAACAGCAGTGAGGGTGGGCTTTATTGAGCCGATTGTAGCCATATTAGATTGGAGCCACGATTTGTGGTCGGCGAGCGCCCCACAATAACGAGCGGATTGGAGAAGAATAGAGCTGACCCGTTTTTACACTGTCGATAATTTCCTTAATGAGAATTTAATAATCGCACTATATAATCTAATCGTACGATGAGTACTATAAGGCGAATACAGCGTGGGTGGTCAAGTGGGTGCGAAGCCTTCAGAATGGCACTTGTGCCTGTGCCGGTTGGGGCGAAGCCTGATGATGGAGGCTTCACAGCTAGGAGGTGACATGCCATGTACTAAGATTTGGGAGAAAGTCAACTGTAACGAAGGAGGTGAAGAATGAAAAAAATATTCGGTATACTGTTTGCCCTGGTGCTGGTGGTGAGCCTGGGGCTGGTCACGGCGGCGCCGGTATGAGCGTAGCCAGCCATATGATCATGAAATTACTTCTGTCAAGATGGAGGGTATAAAGTGATTATTAGAAATGTGTTTCAAATAATACTTCTGTTAACGCTGATCTTTTCTATTATTGCGGCGACCCCCGTAGATGCTCAAAAGGGGATAGGTAACGAAAGCGGCACGGCAACAATTAGTAATGGCATCTATGATGTAAGTGTGGAAGACGTGACTGGAGGTAATGGACTTGGTACGTACACTGTCAGCACTGGAACCGGGCATCGACAACCAAATGAAGACGTGTTTTTTGGTGGTGTAGTACAAGAGCCCTGGAGCACCTATTTGACGGTTAGGTCATATCACACGTCAACAGAATACGTATCAACATCATATAGTCCTACTCCTTCTGCTGGATATAGCGTGGTAAATCTGGACACTGTCTCTACTACCGGGTTTACTAGCCCAACTCCTACCTCAGCAGTAGCATGGTGGGATTTGAATACGCCGGCTGACCCAGACGACTTGTATATTGAACAGGTAATAGAGGTGGCAGGAACTACTCTCACCGATTCGAGAGTCAGGGTGTCGACTGAAGTAACAAATACTGGCGGTGATCCCGTAGATATTGGGATTAGGTATGAATGGGACATAATGATAGACGGCGAAGATGGGTCGTGGTTTCGAGCAACGGACCCGGATGGACCTTGGATTTCTAGAGAAGACGAATGGACTCCACCAGCATTTGAAGGATTCGAGACTACAAACGACCCGGTCAGTCCCGTGTTTAGCATTTTTGGAGGTGCGACCGGACCAACCGCATTAACGCCTCCAGCAACACCTCCAGATCTTCTCCAGTTTGCCTCATGGGGAAGCAGCCTCGACCCAGGTTTATTTGGTTTTGCATTTGACTTCACGCCAACTGCACGGACTATTGCTGGGCCGGGGTTGGACAGCGCTGTAGCTTATTACTGGGGAAACACCGATGGCAATGCGATAAGATTGAATGCAGGGGAAGGAATCACTGTAACGCAGTACTTGTATGTTCAGCCGACCGGCGCAGGAAAAGGGGGAGTAACAGAGACGGTGACTGATGACATCGTTGATGCCAGGGAGGAGGCTGACACCGAGGTCGAGGTCGACGGCACAGCTACGGTAACGGTGTTTCCGTACGACGAAAATCCCGGTGGGCTCCCTCCAACTGACTTCAGCCCACTGGATAAATATATCGATGTTTACGTTCCCGATACTACGGAAGCGAACGAGCTTGAGATAAGGCTTTACTATACCGATGCTGAAGTAGCTGCGGCAGGCATTGACGACGAATCGCTGCTGCAGCTCCTCTGGCGGGACGGCAACGATTGGAACGAGTGTTCAGATAGCGGAGTCAATACCGCCGGCACCGATGGCTACGGCGGTTATATGTGGGCAAAAATAACAGCTACTACCACGCCATCGCTGGCCGACTTGGGGGGAACGCCATGGGGTGGCTATGGCCATCCGTCAGTACCTCCGGGGCCCTGTGGGTGTTTTATCGCTACCGCAGCCTATGGTACTGACACAGCCAAGGAAATAGACATCCTGAGAGAGTTCAGGGACACGGTTCTGCTGCCCAGTAGCTTGGGAGCTAGGCTTGTATCTTTCTATTACAGGACCAGTCCGCCCATAGCCGACTTGATCTCCCAGCACGAGGTCTTAAGGACAGTGGTGAGGGCAGGCTTTGTTGACCCGATTGTGCAAATATTAAATTGGACGCACGATTTATGGTCCGGCACGAGGCCCGTGACCCTAGCAGCAATCCCAAGCGCTAAATGAGCGCTAGGGGGGAGTAAGGAGAAACGGTGTAAGAGCCGAGGTCAACCTCGGCTCTTACTTTGTGACGCTCGTTCTTTAGCTATCCTGCAGGCTGGATTGCCATGGTGATGGCCATTACAGTTGGGGCAAGCGCTGGAAAACGGGCTAGAATTCTGCTAAGGTGTACACAGCGGCACTTCGAAGATACAACAGAAATCCTGTAAGTGTAAGAGGTAGGGTTTTCTCGTTTATCAGATGGGTTCTTTTCCACTTTGGTTGACAGGTGACGTAGCCATTTGTATACTCGTGCTATGGGAAAACTGATAGCCGTTATTTGCTTCATTATTTGTGGGGTAATCACAGGCATCATAGCATCAGCGTACTTCCTGAAGTTAGAGCCTTTCAAAGACACGCTATCTATTGTATTACTCACCCGTATACTCCCAGTCGTGGATGGCGTGTCGTTTATTATTGGACTATTAGCACTCACCTTCGGGCGTGAGCGTTCATAAGCACTTAGCAATTTACGAGTAACTATCAGCCTTCTGTACAAAACCAAGCAGATAATCTCTAGCGCACAAATAAGCAGAGAAAAAACCAGAAGTATCCACAATAGGAACTGATGTGCTGTTTCTATTGTCACTGTATCCTTGCCCTCCTCGCCCCTCTGAAGTAGCGTTTACTCATCAATCCACGCCCAGCGAATACCTCGCCCCTTCGTAACGCTGGTAATTTGGGCGGTGTTGGCTTGGGATGGTGAAGTCTCAATATTGGTCTAGGTTCTGTGCTTATCTCAATCTTAGCTGTGTCTGTAGGCTGTTTCACTACATCCAGCCAGTCATTAACAGATAACACAATTCCTGCCCTCTGTGCGGGTGTTTTACCTTTCAGCGAAATGTGCGGTCTGAAGTAGTTATAGTGAATCAGCCAGCCTTCGATAAACTTCCTAGCTGTCTCTGGCTTCTTTAGTCCTCTTAGTACCTTTGTGCGGTCTTTTAAGCTACCCTGAAACCTCTCTATCAGATTGGTGTTAGTCTCAATATCGAAGGGTGAGCCTTGTCTATGTTTTGCGTCTGCACCGAAGGCTAACTCAACGCCGTCGAGGTAGGCAGCGAGTTTATCCGTAATTACCACTTGTGGGGTCTTGTTGGCACGTTCAGTTGCCTTGTCCATCAAAGCTCTAGCTTCTCTTGTGCCTCTGTTTGGCGATAGGTGAGAAGCCAGAAGGAAACGAGTCTTGGCATCTATACAGTCAAATAGCCAATACTTCTTGCCGTTTATCTTTATGACTGTTTCATCGGCAACCCAAGTATTGCCTACGTGCGGGTGAATGTCTCTTACCTTGTACTCCGCTTCTTTTGTGAAGCGGCCTAGCCATCGGTATATCGTGCTTACGGACGGACTGTAATTGTGCTGTTGCTCTATGTTTTGCCTGACTTCATTAAGAGACATCCCACTAAAGTACGATTGTAGAGCATCACCAACGTGGTTAACAGGGCTTCGCATTTTAGGCAAGGCGAAGTTGCCAGCAAACTTCCGCTTACAATCACGGCAATAGAATCTCTGGCTTTCCTTATACTTGCCATAGAGCCACAGGTTTTTAGAGCCACAGTATTTGCACTTGAAATCCTCTGCTAGAACGTATCTATTAACCATTCGCCGAGTCCCCTTTTTGAGGATATAGTAGATATCTGTTATTCCCATACCCTAGAGGGTAGCATGGAGGCCGTGAGTACGAAACGTACAGTGTTTTGCACTTTGGTTGAATAGATATAGCTCTCATGTTAAACTTGCCCCAGTATGGGGTTCAGAAAGCACGACGATAGTTTTGCTTCGCCTATCCTTAGCAACACTAAGGCTGCCCGTACACTCGGTGGCGTCCTTATCGGAGTTGGTGTTATAGGGATACCGTTCCAATTGTCTGGAGCTGGGGCTGTGTTTTTTGTTTTCGCTGGTATAGGCATTATTCTCCTTAGTACAAGCAATGACGCTATGCATTTGGCTGCTCTCGGTTCTTTTGGAATTGCCTTATTCTCGCTCGGTCTTGCTTTAGGGTGACTACTAGGCTGATAACGATAATAATCAAAACTACCACTGTTATAGCGAGACCAATTAGGAGATATGTTTCATTCATATAAGCCTCTCAACCACAGTGGAACAGAAGGATCAGATGCGCGTTATTGACAAAGGAGGAACAGAACATGGTAAACCTAAAACAGATCGATGAGGCGTTGACTCACTATGTCCGGCCACAAACCTTTCCACTGGCCATACGGATGTGCGAATCCGAAAAAGAACTCCCCGACAAGACTAGAACGCCTCAAAAAGACGTGGGAATAGACATTTCGTTGTGCCATGCAATTAATATGGTGCGGCGCTACGGCTGGACTATTGCTGTCGACAAGTTTCAGAGCTGCTACGTTGCTGGCATAAGTATGGGTTTCCTGCCTGTGCTGCCAGATGTCGCTGACGGGAGCTTCCAAGAGTCTCTTGGGTTGTGGGGGATGAACAAGAAACAGGCAGCAGCGGCTATTGAAAACCTTCCCAAATTTGAATATGGTAAGTACAAGCACGTACTCATGGCCCCTCTAAACAGAGCTGCTTTCGAACCACATCTTGTCCTGGTTTATGGCAATCCGGCTCAGATATGGATGCTTCTCACAGGCTATCTCAATGGGACAGGTAAGAGCAGTCTGGACGCCACTTTGTCTATAGGAGCCGGATGTGCAACCTATATCACGCGGACTATCGAAAAAGACGAGTGCCAGTTCACCCTGCTGAGCCTCGGAGAACGGCTGATTCCTCACACTGAAGATTGCGAATGCGCCTTTTCGATACCGATGAGTAAAATTGAGAAAACGATTCAAGGTTTGGAACTTGGTCACAAAATTGGCGTTTTCAGGTATCCGATTCCCTCGTTTTTGAGATATAACTCACCGCATCCACCCGGATATGACAAAATGCTGAGTCATCTGCTGGGAAAAGAATCCTAGTGAGGCGGGTCTCAGCCCTTGTTCCGGAGCTCACTGACTCTTTTGCCAATGGGAGGAAGCCTGAGAATTTGCCTGCTAGTGCAGCACGAGCTATACTATAGACCACGTCAGTCCGCGAATAACCGGACTATCAAATCCTTAATCATTATCGAGCAAGGAGGGAAAAATGAGGACAAAAGAGCAGTATATACAAGGCCTGGCAAAAATGAAGCGAAATGTTTACTTCGATGGCGCGCCAATAGACCGCACCGACGAGCTACAGATGGACTGTATAAATACCATCGGCACCACATTTGACGAGGCTGCCAAGCCAGAGAACCAGGACGTGTGCACCGCTATCTCTCATCTCACCGGCGAGCGCATCAGCCGCTTCACCCACATCCACCAGAACACCGATGACCTGCACAAGAAGCAGGACATGACCCGCATGCTCTGCCAGAAGGTAGCCGGCTGCATCCAGCGGTGCATGGGCATCGACGCCACAAATGCCATCTACAACGTTTCTTACGAAGCGGACAAGCTGAACAAAGGCGCCACACAGTACCACGAGAACTTCAAGAAGTGGCTTACTCGCTTCCAAACCGAAGACCTGGTGGGCTGCTGCGCCCAAACGGACGTCAAGGGCGATAGGATGCTCAGGCCTGCTGACCAGCCAAACCCGGATGCCTACGTACGTATTAAAGAAAGGCTCAGTGATGGCATCGTGGTCAGCGGCTGCAAGTTGCACATCTCCGAGGCATCAGTTGCTGATGAGGTGCTGGTAGTGCCAACAAGAGCGTTGCGTCCAGAGGACAAGGACTACGCCGTCGCCTTCGCCATCCCGGGTGACTGGGAAGGACTGAAACAGGTTGTTACCGTCCATAACCTCAGGCCAAGAGAACATTTCAAGCGTGGCTTCCTGCCCGGAGCTACAGATTCTTACATGATATTTGATAACTGTTTCGTGCCCTGGGAAAGAGTCTTCCTGGCCGGCGAATGGCAGCATGGCGGCGTGGTGGCTCTCCTCTTCGCCTTGTTCCACCGCCACTCCTATTCTGGCTGCAAACCGGCTCTTGGCGACGTACTTTTGGGAACTGCGGCACTGGCTGCCGAGGTGAACAACATCCACAAGACACCCGGCGTCCGGAAGAAGCTGGCTGAAATTATCATGGTCACCGAGCTGGGTTATGCTGCGGGATACACAGCCTCTGCCCTGGGCAAGCCAGAGGTCTACATACCCGGGATAGGATTCGTGCCCTATGGCCCCGGCTCCTATATACCCAATTCAATTTACTGCAACGTCGGCCGCTGCCTGACGGGTGAGGCAGTCTATCATGAAACTGAGATGCTTTGCGATATCACCGGCGGCGTGGTGGCGACCTTCCCACACGAGAAAGATTTCCTGAACCCCGAGACCCGTGACTTTCTCTTGAAATACACAAAGCGCAATCCAGACATGCCCGTGGAGGACCAGGCACAGCTATGGCGTTATCTGGGTGACGTGCTCTGCTCAGCGACCGCAGGCATACACAATGTCGGCAGTTACCATGGTGGCGGCTCACCTATCATGGAACAAATCGCCATCACTACCCAGTACGACGTCGAGTCCAGGAAGAAACTGGTTAGACACATCGCCGGCATGAGCGGCGGCGACCGTGATGCCCTGAGCAAGAAGATGACCTCGCCGGGCAAGGCACCGGGCAAGACACCCGCCAAGGCAGCCAAACGGTAACCGGTAGGTCTCTGCAAGAATCTGAAGGGACTTCTGTCTCACGAGCCTGCTGCAGGCAGTCTCTAGAACAGCTCGTGATACGAAACTTATCATTCTAGACGTTAGTATACTGCCTGAGCTAAGTAGATTATGTCAACCAGACAGAACTGTAGATCCCCCTAGTCTGGTTCACCTCTCTTCTTGTTTTGTACCACAGGCCATGATCTGAAGCCTCAATTTCAACCTCTCACTACCGAAACGTTCCCTGTGCTCAAATCCCATCCAGCCGGTGAGATACCCTATCTAACGTTACCCCCAGTCTGGCAGCAATTTGTTTCTTCTCAAGCCCAGCGTCCCTCAACTTGAAAATCTCCTTTGTCTCTGCTCCCTTCTCTTTCTTTCTACTAGCTATTTCCCTTATGTCAGCAATGTCTCCTATCTCCCTGGTGTCCAAAAGTCCCTTTTCCTCCATGCCGGAGAAGATGCTCTCGCCCTGTTCAGTCCGGATTATCATCACTGACCATCCCTTAGCAGAGCCGCCACTGCCGACAGCAATATCGACCAGTTCGGCGGCGAAATCCTGGCAAACCAGACAATGTTTGGGCACACAGCTCTTGACGTCGGCTATAGGCAGAGACAGCTTCTTCCCCCCCGCATGTATGTTGAACTCATTGGAGACATCCAGTTTATCCACCCGTCTGATATCCAGCCGCTTTTGCGCGACTTTCTGTGCCAGGCAAGTATATTCGTAGTTCTCGCGACAAAACAGTCCTATGGTCAGTTTCACCGCCGACGCCAGGGGTAAGCCCTTGTGCTTCAGGTATCTCACCGATTGTATGTGGCAGGGAGAACCCACAACGCAGATTTTGCTCAGCCCGTGGTCGACGACAGCAGCCCTCAACTCTTTGAGCACCGGCACCACGCCGTACTTGGTGCCTGCTGCACGGACAATCTCGTCCCCAGTCGTAGCGATACAGGCTACGGGTGCCCAGGTGTCTCTGCCAACTACCAGCGCCCCGTCAATGAGGCTGCTCTCCAGTGCATAGAGTAGCAACGTGGTTACGACCCCGCCATTCTGGCAGGTTCTTTCAATTTCCCTGTCTTTTGTCCTTGCCGCCACGATACGCCTGTATGAACCTATGCTTTCCTTTCTTCCCCAGCCCATAATGCTGCCCTCTATATCCTTTATCAGGTCGTGTCTGAGCATATAGCAGGCATCGTAACAAGTGTGACAGCCCACGCAATCCATCGTACGCTTGAGACGCTTCGGCTTGTTTTCAATAAACTTGATGTGAGAATCGGGACAAGCTGTGATACATGCCCCGCATACTGTGCATTCCCCTGAGTCTACTATCCTGGCTTCTAGGTCTTCATAGCTCGGCATATGTTCATACCCTGCTCGGAGAACGGCAAATCAGGCTATTGTACCAGACATAGTATCGAGATGTCGGACGCACCTCAACTTGAATTGTGGGTACCCGACCTTGATGGGTGCCAACCGTATGTCTGACAGGCACAGCAGAGCATGCCCCGGGTATCTCTTGTTCTCAGGAGCTACACCGCACAACACGAATCTTGGAGGTCAGTCATGAACCTAGGCCGCGCAGGTAGGTGTTCCATGTTACACTAGAAGCTACCTGCTCTATTTCAATTCCCCACTGGCTTTCATCTTAGCTATCTCTTCTTCCCTCAATTGCCTTTTGAATAACTTCAAGGTAACGGTAAGAGGTAGCTCTTCCCTGAACTCAATGAATTTGGGCACAGCATAAGCGGGCAGCTTCTCCTTACAGTGACTTATTATCTCTTCCGCTGTCACTTTGCCCCGGAACTCTTCTTTCAACCTGATGAAGGCTTTTATTCTCTCGCTGCCCGCGCGCTCCGGGTCGGGAATCCCAATCGCCACGGCATCGCCAACCGCGGGGTGCTCGTACAAAGCATCATCAACCAACCTGGTATAGACCTTGAGCCCGGAGATATTAGCCATATCCTTAATGCGGTCTGTGATGTAGAAATAGCCATCCTCTTCCATTCTCACCACATCACCGGTGGGCAACCAGCCGTCAACGAGCCCTTTGCCCACCTCAGGCCAGTAGCCAATCATTATTTGGGGCCCTCGAACCCACAGCTCGCCTTCTTGTCCCGGGGCAGCCTCCTCACCAGTGTCCAAATTTATGATTTTCACGTCCGTATCCGGTACTGGTATTCCTATCGAGCCAAACTTTTCGAAAGGCATGAAACCCGTGATTTTAGAGAAGGATGAAAGGTTCATGTGCGTGCCACCACCGGTCTCGGTAAGACCGTAGGCCTCAGTAATGGGCACGCCGGTTTCCCCCCTGAACTTCTGGGCAATTTCGGGGGCCAGAGCTGCTGTCGTAGACACAAACATCGTATTAATCCTGCCCAGCCCCGCAGCTACCAGCCGTGAGTATTGAGTGGGCACACAGGCACAGAAAAAGGGA
>Ga0299915_10002757_pt1 | contig 12785 bp, 13 predicted proteins | sample RVTome_13_FD_200263 | JGI IMG/M metagenome (GOLD analysis project Ga0299915, IMG submission 200263) | Soil microbial communities from uranium-contaminated site in the Upper Colorado River Basin, Wyoming, United States - RVT92D227 (version 2) ...
GGTCGTTCACCGATCTCCACCATCGGCTTAGGTTTAACTTCTGTCTCTTCTGCCAGGCGTGAGCCAAAACCACCAGCAAGAATGGCTACTTTCATAGGAAGTCCCTTTTTTTAGTACAATTTAACGCTTTTTGTTCGAGGAATCAACCTCTATAGAATGGAGTAAATTCCTCTCTATTTTTTATATGTCAGATAGCTGGGAGAGGATTTCAGGGGCTACGCATAACAAAATCTTTGAGAGTTTTGATCAAAGCGTCTCTTTCGGGATACATCTTTCCCTTATCAACTTTTTTGCCTCTTTCCATCATCTCTTTGACCGCTGACTCGAGTTCCTCTAACTCATAGACAATTTTTATCCACTCATTTCCTACCAACCGCTGGGCGAGTTCCACCTGATGGTCATCAACGTGTTCCCCATAATGGTGCCGCCTTGGGACAACAACAATGGGAATTTTGAATTTTAAGGCATTCAAGATAGTTCCTGTCCCACCATGCCCAATGACTAATGAAGCCTTTTGAAAATAGGAAAGATTTTCTTGGTAAGATGCGTATCGGAAATATTTAGCATGTTGAGGTTCATAAGGGACAGTTCCAATTTGCATGATCACTTCTTCATCGAGCTTCCCTGCTATTTCGTCCATTTTTTTAATCAGCCGTGTGAATTCTATCCCTTTTACGGCTGATCCTATGGTGACAAAAATCATAGGAGTCTCCCCCCATAGACAGCTTTTGGCCCCGCTTTTTTCAAAAGCTCAGGCCATTGGACGAGAAACAGGTCCACAATCGGATAAAGAACTTTTGCTGCATAGGACAGGTCTTTCACCCGGGTCAATGTCTCAAGATAGATTAACTGTGTTCGGAATAATATTTTCCCTATATAGAAGGCGGGGACTGCAATTTCCGCCCCAGTTGAAAAAAGAATGGATGGTTTTTCCTTCCAGAAGATCCGGATGAATTGAAAAAGGTTGACAAAGGCTGTAAGCATTACAGCGAACAGGGATGAATACCCTAATATAATCTTTAGCCGGTAAATTCGTTTGACCTCTTCAAGTTCAATTTCCCTGAGACTGGGAAAACTATGAACAACCAGAAAAACATCATGCCCTTGAAATGCCTCAATGACGCTTAAAGCCTCGGTCAGGTGACCTCCGCTTCCTGTAACAATACCTATCTTCTTCATCGCATGTGGCCTCTCCTATCACACATCGGTTTTTAAGTCCCGCCCCTCTTTTTAATCACTCTGGCTGGGACACCTGCCGCGACACCATATGGAGGTATACTTTTATTCACAACAGAACCAGCCGCAATCACAGACCCCTTCCCTATCGTCACACCCTTTATAATGACACACTGAGAGGCAATCCAAACGTCTTCCTCAATGTTAATCTCCTTGCCATTCATTCCCTGCTGGTTGATGGGGAGGTTTAAATTTTGGAAACGATGATCGAGATCTACTATAATATTCTGAGGCCCAATAATGACATTGTCTCCAATCCTTATTTCCAACCCGCTATAGATCACACTACCCTCCCCGATATGGACTCCATTCCCTAGTTGGATCTTTCCTTCCGAAGTCGTACTAATCGTTACCCCTCTGAGAATACGAACGTCATTCCCAATCGTTATGGCGCCTGGAGAGTTTCCAACGATTCGAATGCCTTCATAAAATTTCACGTTCTTCCCAATCTTCCCCCCCATCGAATGGATAACCGCTTTCCAAAACCAATATCGAAGGTTAAAACCGATGTTGAAATAAAGAAATTTTAGAATTTTTCCCAACATAAAACATCCTTTTAATATTTCATTCCATCTTTTTTCCAATAACTGGTGATAATGGCTCCTCGTCCTAAACTACTCTCCAACTGGGTGAAGAGACCTGCCAAGAGAGTACTTAATATCCAGGCTACTCTCTGAAGCACAGGACTTTTCCCTTGACGCTCCTCTCCCCAGGCTTTCTGGGGATCGAGATTGGGAAAGAGAGAGATCACCAGGGTGGGTGGATGCCACCAGTTCATAAAATGATCTATTTTCGTCACGGTAAACCCAACTCTCCCCAATAAGGACTTGAGTGTTTCCGTCCCGAAATAATAGAGGTCTCGCGGAATATCAAAGGCCGCCCATTGATCTTTAAATATCTTATATTGCCAAGAACCCTTATTGGGAACCTGAATGATCACATAACCGTCATCCTTTAAAATTCTATGAATTTCGTTGCAAACCTTTGACGGGTGATGCGTATGCTCTAAAACATTATACAGAGTCACCAGATCAAAGAATCGATCAGGAAACCCGGCTGAAAAAAGATTTCCCTTGGACACTTTTAAACGAAGATGTTCTCTTGCATAGTCTGCCGAATCGGAGGTCTCAATGCCGTAAGTTTCAAAGCCTCTGTTTCGAAGGACATCCAGACGATCCCCTGTGCCACATCCGACATCTAACACCCTGCCAGAATTCCTACCGGTAACTTGGGCCACTTTCGAGACCTCATCCCTGAGGAGATGATATCGGTAAGTCTTCTCCAACTTCCTCACCCATTTAGTAAATAAGGAATCCGCCTCCAGAGTCTCCTTCCAGGAATAAGTTTCCGGATAGAATTTCGATATCTCCGCTTCAGTGGGCCTTGGGTTAACATAAACAAGGCCACACCTCCTGCACTCCACCGCCTGATATTCATCATCGGTGATGCCCAGCTTATCTCTCTTTCTAAAAAGAACCTTTGCATCATCCACCCCGCAAAGGTGACAGTCCACACGTTCCATCAAAATTCTCTCTTCCCAAACTCCTTGATCTCACGGATGATGAAATCGACCTCCTCATCCTTCAGGTCAGGAAAGAGCGGAAGGGTCAATAATTTCTTCCAGACGGAGTCAGAGACAGGTGTATCGCCTCTAAAAGAACGGTACATGTCATAATGATTATTCGGGATATAATGAACCCCAGTGGAAATCCCTTTTCCCTGCAAATAAATATTCAGTTGATCTCTCTTTTCCGCCTTTACTACATAATTGTGATGGGAGGACGCGGCATAAGATTTTACGGTTGGGATCTCCAGCCAGGGAAGTTCTTTCAGGCCCTGATTGTACCGTGCGGTGATCTCTCTTCGCCTCTGGTTCATCCTGTCCAGTTTTTTCAGTTGAACCAGACCGATGGCAGCCGGGATATCATTCATATGGCATTTGAATCCAATCTCCTCCACATTATAATACCATGAATATTTCTCATCCTTTTCTTCTCTGGCCCAGGTATCCTTTGAAATTCCCATCCATCGGAGTTTCAGGAGCCTCCCATAGATCTCTGCATCATCCGTGGTGATCATCCCTCCCTCCCCCGTCGAGAGATTTTTCACCGCATGAAAACTGAAGCACCCCAGGTTTCCTAAGGAACCCAGTTTCCGGCCTTTATATTCTCCGCCGCAACCGTGTGCAGCATCCTCCACCACGGCAAGGTTTTCCTCTTTGGCTATCCCGAGAATAGGATCCATGTCACATGCATGTCCGCCGTAATGGACGACCAAGATGGCCTTTGTCCTGGGGGTGATATTTTTTTTGATCTCCGAAATATTGATATTCAGTGTATCGGGTTCAATATCCGAAAAAACAGGAATTCCACGATTATAAAGGATCACATGATTGGTCGAGATGAAGGTCATGGGCGTGGTAATGACTTCCATCCCTCCAATATTGAGAACCTTCATGGCCAGATGGAGAGCAGCCGTTCCTGAATTGAGGGCCACTGCAAATTTTTTTCCGATATATTCAGCAAACGCTTTCTCAAACTCTCTGGTCTTTGGACCCAGGCCAATCCACCCCGTTTGGAAGGGCTCCCGCAGGGCTTCTAATTCTTCTTCGCCGAATGATGGTTTGAACACAGGAATCATAGGCCCCTCCGGTTATTCGCTCAACGCAATTTCTTTTGCTGAAATTCCATATCGTTTGATCAATCGATAAACCTCCCGATTGGGAATCCGTTTTTTTTGCTGGATCGCTTTTCTCTTTCTGAGCATCAACGGAAGCTGCTTCCAGATGGAGAGGTAGACCTTCAACAATATCTTGACCAGCTCAGTTTTGGAAAAATCGCTTGTGAATTGGCCTGCGGCTCCCCTGCCCCTCAAGGCACCATAGGCCTGGTAGAAGTATCTCCAGAGCGTGTAAAATTGCCCGAGAAGGATGAGGGAAATGGGAAAATTCTTTACCGCCACCCAGATCCGGTTTCTCTCAACCAAAAATGCTTTAAAAGAAGAATATCTTCCTCCTGAGCTGACAGAATGGTGATGGTACACAATGGCTTTCGGGCTATAAATGCATTTCCATCCCGCCAGCCGTGCTCTCCATCCCATATCCGTCTCATCGGCGTAAGCGAAGAAATCTTCATCATACAACCCGATATCTTCTAACATCTCGCGTCGGTAGAGACAGGCACAATCGCTGGCGAAAAAAATCTCTTCCTCCTGATCATATCGGTCCCTTTTTTCAAGCCTTCCCCTGCCGAACGAAAGCCCATCCGGACAGACCACAATCCCCACCCCATCAATAATGTCAGGCCTATTTTCCAAAAGAATTTTAGAGGCGCAAGCCCCATAGCCCCTATCTTTTTCGATGGATTGCTTCAACTCCTCGACACATCTTGGGTCCAGCCGGGTATCATTATTTAAAATCATGATATATTTCCCCTGGGCCGCCTGAATCCCTATATTATTCCCTGCACCAAAACCCAGGTTTGTTGCATTGACAATTAATTTGACTTCCGGAAATTTCTGCCTCACATCCTCTGCTGAACCATCGGTGGATGCATTATCCACCACGATGATCTCAAGAGGACGATAAGTCTGATCATAGAGAGATTTCAAACAATTGTCCAGCACGGAGCGCCCATTCCAGTTCAGAACCACAACGCTGATGAGCAATGCATCCTGGTCAGTCATTTTTCCAAAACCTTTCGATCTCGAACCTCAATCACTTTTTTCTCCCTAAGTTAAACCAAGGATTTGATCCATTCTTGAAAATTTGAAATGCCTTAAAAGAAATTCAAATTTTTTCAATGCAGATGAAATACCGTAGTATGAAATCACGCGGTTGTAAAGAGGGAGTTTAAATCGAGGGGTCCTGTCATAACTTTCCCAAGGGTGAAAATAGACCAGGAAAGGTTGGTCGCGATTGATTCTTTTCAATCCCCACATAAGGAAAGAAAGTGGGAAAGCCCTCAAATAGAAGCCTCCGGAGATCGGAATCCTTAGCCCTCCGATCTTCAATGGACAGAATGGAAACTCCATGAGGGGACTGTGGGGGTCCTCTTTTCTTACATCTTCCAAAGAGATACGATAAGGTTGAGTGGGTGCCCCACGAACCCCATAAAGAGGATTGATCTTTAAAGGAAAGATGCTCGCATCATATTGGTACCCAAAATCCGAAAGAACTCTGAGAGCCCATAGGTTACGGTTGTCAATAGAAAAACAAGGGGCGCGAAACCCTTTTGTCATCATCTTTCCCAGAATCTTTTCCATGACAGAGTGAAAATGATCGAGTTCCTCACGGAAAAGGCCCTCATCCATATTCCACACCAGTTTGTGAGAAAATGTGTGGCAGCCAATTTCGTGGCCTCTCTCAAAGATGGATTGAATGAGACCAGGATTCTGCTCAACCAATTCTCCTACCACAAAGAAGGTGGCTTTCGTTTCATATCGATCTAAGAGTTCAAGAAGGGGGCGTGTCGCCTCTTCCGCCTGAGAGGAGGAGGATCTTCTCCCTTCGACCAGTTCGGAGTGGTACCACTCCTCTAAATCAATAGACAATGCATTAATCATTTCCACAAACGTTTTGTTTTCCCTCTTCTCAGATCACGTCCGTGTCTCCCCAATTGATATACCATCCTTTGGGGTCGAGGAGAACGTCTTCCTTCCAAATAGAATAAACTAAAAAAGAAAATGTCTTTAAACTTGGGAGAAACCCTCCTTTTTTCAAACTCCGACAATAGGGGTGCGGCTTTGGAACCATAAACCCGAGAAGATCGACTCCTTCCTGGCGGCTATGATGAATTCCCTTTTCCACCAACGCACCAAGAACCTCATCATCAAGGGCATGCAAATCGACGATGACGGCGCTGTTAAATTGAAGCAGTTCAACCTTTCTTAATACAATATAACCTTTCATCTCTCCCTTTTGCAGGGCCCGATAGATGACATAGGTTCGGGTAGGATGTCGAAGGTAACGCCAGGTCAAATAGCTCCGGCTCCGATTACCCATAATGGGGTAAAGGGGAAGTGCTTTCTCCCAGAACCGATCAAAGGATTCATCCACTTCATAGACCCTTTCGATTTCAATCCCCTTTCCCCTTCTTTTCTTTCTCCAACCGAAGAAAAGGGAATAACATAATCTCGCCATCGCTCCAATAAGAAGGCTTACAGGCTGAAAGTGGAGGAACCGATTTGCGATCCCATGGAATCGAATAGGAAAAACGAGGACAGGAAGCTTCACCACTTCTTTCCATCCTGCCTTGATTAAACTATTTAAGGATTCTTCACGGATGGAGTAGGCTGTCATAAACAGCCCTTTTTCCCTTTGAACCTTATCGATGGCATATCTTGCTGTACCGAAAGATATCCCTCTCCGTCTGTAATCCGGGTGGACCATCATATCATGGGTCAGGGTCCCGAGAACCACTTTCCCTCGGACGGAAAAACGCTTCGGAAGGTCAGCCAGATGGCCAATGATTTTGTCCCCATCTTCAGCAAGATAAATCCATCCCACACCATCAGGGTTCTCTTTGATTTGCCATCTCCAGAATCTTGGATCGAGCTTATCCCTTTCCTCTCCTTTAAATACTAAATCTCGGAGAGTGAAGATCCCTTCCATATCTCTTTCATTTCCTTCCCGAACTTGCCAGCGCTCCATGTTACTCCTGTTTCTGTTTACCCTTGTAAGTCATCATATCTTTCTTTTTTCCTGAATGGATCAGGACGGTAGGCCAGATAAAAGTTGATCACAGCGAGACAAAAGGCAACGATACCCGCGCTCATCAGAACCTGAGTCAAAGTGTCATGGAATAAGAGGATTAAACCAATCTCAATTAACGTGAACAAGAAAAGTGGGTAGAGAAAAACTCTTTTGGGGGTGGAGAGATGATAATAGAGTAAGATGAGGGTGAGAGAAAAGAAGGTCATATTGAAAGAAAAGATTCCGACCAAAGGAGAGCATTCTAAGTAAACCTTTCCGCTCAGTATTTTAATGATGAAGGAAGGAAAGAGAAGGGAGCACAAAGCAGCCCCGCCACAGAGAATAGCTGCAATCCTAAGGCTTTTCCCTAAGGTGGAGGGAGCCCTTTTTATCCGCGCCTCAGTTGAGGAGAGTTTAGGAAACATCACCGTGACAACGGGCATGGGAAGGATGAGAATAATCTTCCCTACCATTTGGGCGATAGAATAATAGCCTGCCTCAACTGGTGTAAAGAAGTGTTTGACAAAAATTAAATCGATATTGGTGAGGACCATAAAGCATAATAATACCAGTCCTGCCGAAAAAGAGTAATGATAGACCTCCGAGAACCGGGAGGGAGGAGAAATTTCTTCAATCACCTTTCCATGGGCTAATGCTTTTCCCTTAACAAGGCTAACGCCCAGGATGAATAAGGATAGAATCGTGGTAATGATATAAGAAGCGGCAACTGCGCCCATGGCTCCCGATAGTCCAAAACCCAAAAAGACGAAGAGGATCCCAAGGACCAATTTAAGCCCGCTGTTCATGATCAGATTGAGAGTCAATAGGCCAAATTTTTGCAACCCTTGAAGTCCTCCCCACAGAATGGGGATCACCATCGAAAAAATCAGACTTAGACCAAAAAGGATAATTAACCCCCGGGAAGAAATTTGAAGAAACGCAGAAATGTGAGAACTTGCCAAGAGGATGATTAGGAAAAATGATAATCCTATGATCGACATCAAGATGAGAAAATGCCGCAAGAGTTGAATGGCTTGTTGATACTGGTTCTTAATTTTGAAAGAGGAAAAGAACCTTGTAATCGTTGTTTGAACCGTACCCGCCGGGACGGAGATCACCATAAAGAGTGCAATCAAGGTGTTGAGATGTCCATATTCCGTGGGGGAAAGCATCCTCAACATGAAGAAATGATAAAGGAGATTAAAAAGATTGAATAACCCCATGCCGACAAACACCAGGCCGGTTTGCTTGATGAACTCATCCTTTAATCCAAAATATTTCAATAAATCACCTCGTAAATCATTAACGACTCTTCTGACTTTTTATAAATTTCTTTTAAATCCACCCCTTGAATGGATTTCATAAATCCAGGATTTGTTTCTTGAGTATTTTTATTGACGAGAATATATCGAACCCCTCTGTTTTTTACATAACGAATAATCTCCTGATAAGACTCAGCCGACCCTTCTGGTTGAGGGGCCACCGAAGGAAACATGATGAATTCCCGTTCAGCATAAAATACCTCTTGAGGGCTATTGCTCATAATGACAGTCCCTGAAGGGGTATTCTGTTTTAACCACAGCCCAACCGTTTTTTGCGAGGTGCGATGGCCTCTCTCTGGTTTCAAACCCTGTGGCAACTGGATGACCATGACACAAAGGAGCAACAGGAAAATTACCCTTTCCGGGTTGAATATTTTAAATTTTTCAAGATAGCTCTTAATTTTCAAAATGCCTTCGCTCGCCCAAAAGAGAGAAAGGGGGATGAGCGGGACGGCAAACCGTATGGTGGAGGGGACAAACGTGGATAGGGAAAAAAGATGAAATAGAACCAGAGAGGCGATGAACAGCTCATAGGCAATGATCTTTCTCCGAACGCAGATGAATCCGAAAATAAGAAACACCCACAACGAGAAGTGGTAAGCTCTTAAATAGTGATAGACGACAAAGGGAAAAAATTGAATGACATTTTGAATGATCTTTTTGAATTGAGAATTCTTTTGTTCGAGTATGCGTTGTCCCAGGCTTTTTGAAGCCCCGCCCTCCTCTCCACCGGTAATAAATAATTGAGATTGTGTTCCCAAGCCCTTTTTGCTGATTAACCATTGGCCTGTCTCCTGATGAATATAAAGGATGTATGGGACGACAAAAATTAAAACGGTCAGAATCAGAGCTCCAATCAGAATAATTTTTTTAAGCCATTTCTTTTTGAGCCCATCCCTTACAAGGATCCAGAGCAAGTAAACCAACACATAACCAATTCCTTCCGGTCTGGTCAGATAGGCGAGGCCGAGAAAACATCCTGACAATGCCATTCTCCATGCACTCTCTTTTTTTAGCCCTGTCCAGAAAAAATAGACCGATAGAATCAGAAGCCCCCAATAAGTGGCTTCAGTGAGGAGCATCCCCGAATAGGTCACCAGGTAGGGGTGAATGGAATAGAAAACTGCCGAAAGGATCCCCTCCTTTTGACCGATTTCCTGTTTAACTAAATAAAACATGGGAATAACAGCAAAGGTCCCGCAAGCAAGGGAGATCCACCTTCCGATCATCTCAACGGATGTGGAATCTGGAGAAAACAGAAAAATCAACAAGGGATAAAAAGGAGGGGCAGGCGAAGACAATCCTTTGATCCAATCACCCTTTATAAAATCCCGCGCCATGAATCCATAGGCAGCGCTATCATAGGCCATCCCCTGGGCCATCAAGACCGCATAAAGTCTCAACCCAAAAGTGACCACAATGAGAAGAATCAAGATCTGCCTTTCATTTAGGTCCTTAAAAAAGAGGATAATTTTATCGACCATTTTAATGAGGTTTGCCCTATCGATTATCTGGGGTTTTATGAATGCCTGACCAATATTTGAATAATCTTTTCACCTGCCTTTCCATCTCCGAATAAATTCATTCCCTTTCTCGTAAGTCTTCTCCTCTCCAGACACTTTAATCCCTTTAAAATATTTTGGGTCCCTGTGCCAACCAGTACATTCCATCCGCTTTTAACCGTCTCAATCCACTCTGTCTCATCTCTTAAGGTGATACAGGGAACCCTCAACCAGTAAGCTTCTTTCTGGACTCCTCCGGAATCCGTTAGAATAGCCCTGGAATTTTTTTCCAACACCAACATGTTAAGATAAGAGACCGGATCGATGAATTTGACCTTATGAGCCTTTGAAATGAGATGATGAATCTTTATCATCTTGCGTGTCCTTGGATGAAGGGGAAGGATGACAGGGACAGCTTTCGATAGTTCATTCAAAGCCCCTAAAATAGATATTAATTTTTTCGGGTCGTCCGTATTTTCGGCACGGTGGAGGGTGGCTAAGTAGTAGGGAACGGTTTGAAACCGTTCCGTACAGGAGTTCGGAGTTAAAAGGCCTAAATCCTTCAGAATCGATGACTTCTTCTCGGCTAACCTGGAATAATAAAGAATGGAGTCGTACATGACGTCTCCCACATTTCTCACAATGGTTTCCCTCCCATTCTTTATTCCTTCTTTTAATAAATTTCGAATGGCTTGTATCGTAGGGCAGAAAAGAAAGGCCGAGAGGTGGTCGGTGAGAAGACGATTGGTCTCCTCCGGCATGGTCCGGACATAACTCCTTAAGCCGGCCTCCACATGGGCCACGGGTATATTCAACTTTGCAGCGGCTAAAGCTCCAGCCAGGGTTGAATTCGTATCTCCATAGACAACGACTGAATGCGGTTTCTCATTTCCTAGGACAGTCTCAATTCGTTCAATCATGATCCCGGTCTGCTTCCCATGAGACCCTGACCCCACTCCGAGGTTGTAATCTGGTTTAGGAATCTCCAGTTCTTCAAAAAAGACCCGATTCATAAGGTAGTCGTAATGTTGGCCTGTATGAACCAATACTTCCTTGATGCTTCGCTGGCGGGGTGACTTCTGGTTATGGTGATCAATGGCCCGGCTGACAACAGCGGCTTTTATAAATTGGGGCCTTGCCCCAACGATCGTCACAATCTTCATTTCTCAACCTTTTTGTTGCCCCCTCACCCTTCTTGTAACCCCCCTTCATCCCCCCTTAGTTTAAGGGGGGAATAGAGGGGGGTTATAAAAGGGAAATACACCCTCACAAAAGCCGGAAGAACATCACCTTTAAACCAACCTCACTCCTGCACGGTCTTTCTTGTATCTCTTCCCGCATGCTTCACACTTTGCTTTGCCGTTTCGAAACGTGATCTCAACTGCACACTGGCAGACCCACCCCATGACCTTGCCTGGGTTTCCATAGACCAGGCCATAATCCGGAACATCTTTAGTCACGACAGACCCAGCTCCGATAAAAGCATAATGGCCAACCGTATTGCCGCATACGATGGTTGCATTGGCCCCTATCGTTGCTCCTCTTTTGACCAGTGTTTGCCTGAACTCTTTCTTTCTTGATATAAAGCTCCGGGGATTGAAAACATTGGTAAAGACCATTGAAGGACCACAAAAGACATCGTCTTCCAGGACGACACGATCATAGATGGAAACATTGTTCTGAACCTTGATATTATTCCCCAGGATGGCACCGCGACTGACAAAGACATTTTGCCCGATGATGCAATTCTTTCCAATCTTTGCACCCGACATGATATGGGAAAAATGCCAAATCTGGGTCCCTTCTCCGATCTCTGCTGCTTCACCCACAACGGCTGTGGGGTGAGCAAAATAGTTCTTCTCCATCCTTTTATCTCCCCCTAAGATTGACAGGAATCCCCTTCTTCTCCAAAGAGTTCTGCGCCGCCATCAGGATTTTGACCACCTTTAATCCATCCATGCCTCCTGTCTTTGGCTTTTTCCTTGACTCGATACAATGAATAAAATGTTCCGCTTCGGCCCTGAGAGGTTCCACCATCTTAACGTTTGGAATGGTGATATCTCCAAACCTCAGGCTTAAATATTCTCCGTAAGTATCATAGGAAAGATTTCGGACTCCTTTGTCATAGATCTTCAGTTTTTCGGAGGCCTCCATATCGTCGAAAACAACCATTTTCTTCGAACCCACCAGGGTGATCCTCCTCAACTTATGGGGGTCTAACCAGCTCAATTGGATGTTGGCAATCTTCCCATCGGAGAAACGGAGATTGAGAAACACCACATCTTCAATGCCTTTTTGAATGTAACTCTCGCCATGGGCAGAGACGTCAACAGGTTCTTCATCCATAAGATAAAGAATAACAGAGAGATCATGTGGGGCAAAAGAAAGAAGGGCGTTTTCATCCTGGCGGATAACCCCAAGATTGACCCTCTGGGTATAGATATAATAAATTTTCCCCAATTCTCCTGAGGCAATCATCTCTTTCAGGCGATCAACCACCGGATGATAGATCAATAGATGACCGACCATGAGGATTTGGTTTTTTTCTTCTGCCATCCTGACCATGACCTCAGCATCGCTCATGTTTAAAGCCATCGGTTTTTCGACCAATACATCCTTTCCTGCCATTAAAGCCTCCCTGGCCAAAGGGAAATGGGAGACAGCCGAGGAGGCAATGACCATCCCTTTGACCTCCGGATCTTGCAGGATGGGTTTTACATCCCCAATGGCTTTCGATTGGGGGTAAGATTTCTGCATCGATGACAATTTGGCAGGATCAGAGTCACAAATATACTTTAGGCGAACATGAGGATTCTCAGAAAATACCCTGATATGATTTCTCCCCCATGCTCCCGCTCCCACCACCGCGATGTCAATCATAGAACCTCCTCAAAAAATCAATTGCCAATGACCAATGTTCAATGGGCAATTATAGTGAACGGGTTAAATAAGTTGACATCCGATCGATTGCCATTGATTCACCCCCCCACCCTTTCCCTCCCCCTCGGAGGGGGGAGGGTAGGGAGGGGGTGA
>Ga0299915_10002758_pt1 | contig 12783 bp, 13 predicted proteins | sample RVTome_13_FD_200263 | JGI IMG/M metagenome (GOLD analysis project Ga0299915, IMG submission 200263) | Soil microbial communities from uranium-contaminated site in the Upper Colorado River Basin, Wyoming, United States - RVT92D227 (version 2) ...
CGATACTTTAAGGAATTGGAAGAATCCAGTCTCTCAAAACAGGATCAGGAAAAAATCCTCGGTCTCAACTTTTCAAGACGGTTCGGATCAGATAGGAAGGCAAGCTGATGAAGCATGCCTTTTTGGACCACCACAGTCATGTCGAGAGCCCGATTCACCATCTGGATGCCAGGGCAAAGATCATCGTCTTCTTCAGTTTTATTTTGATCGGAGTGAGTTCTCCGCCCACCTCCTTTTTTCTCTTCAGTCTTTTGGCCGCGGTTCTCATCGGCATCGCTCTCTTAGCGCGACTTCCCTTAGGCCATTTGCTCAAGAAGGTTTTGGTCGTCCTCCCTTTTCTCTTGATGGTGACGATTTCCATTCCATTCATGAAAAGAGATGGAGTCGGGGGAGGATACAGTTTAGGCCTCGGAGGCCTTTACGTATCCCAAAGCGGACTATGGATTCTATGGAATGTGGTCATTAAATCATGTTTAGGAGTTTTTTCTATCATCCTGCTCTCTTCCACGACCTCCTTTCCCCAATTGATCAGAGGTATGGAGAAGCTGGGTTCCCCAAGAATTTTTACCATGCTCACCTCCTTTATGTACCGTTATTCTTTTATCCTCATCGATGAGATGCATCGGATGAAACGGGCAAGGGATTCGAGAAGCTTTGGGGGGAGATGGCTCTGGCAGACCCAGGTCATCGGGCATATGATTGGAACGCTTTTTTTGAGAAGTTTCCACCGCGGGGAAAGAGTTTATCTGGCGATGCTTTCCAGAGGTTATCATGGAACGATGCCCCAAACCACGGCGAGTCGGTTCGGGTTGGGCGAAATGATTTTCCTCTCTCTTTCTCCTCTTCTCCTTTTTCTGAGGATCTACTTGGGATGAACTCTTCCCTCACCCCCACCCTCTCCCAATTGGGGAGAGGGGAGGGTGAGGGTAAATTAAGTTGGACCTGTGGATGAATAAAAAAAAGGTAATCGAAATTAACCACCTCTCTTATGATTATCCAAACGGGACCCCTGCTTTAAGGGATATCCATTTAGAGGTTTATCGACATGAGTCCGTTGCGATCCTTGGCCCAAATGGAGCCGGCAAGTCGACTCTCCTCTATCATCTGAATGGAACGCTGATGGGAGAAGGAGAGGTGGTCATCTTGGGCATTCCAGTTGAGAAGAATAACTTGAAAGAGATTCGGAGGAGGGTGGGTCTTGTCTTTCAAAGCCCGGAGGATCAGCTCTTCTGTCCCACGGTCTTTGATGACGTGGCTTTCGGTCCTCTCAATATGGGACTGGATGAGGAAGATGTTCGGCATCGGGTGGAAAAGGCGCTCGAGACGATGGGGTTGAAAGGATTTGAAGCAAGATCGGCCCACCATTTGAGTGAGGGAGAAAAGAAAAGGGTTGCTTTGGCCACGGTGTTGTCCATGGACTCCGAGATCCTGGCCCTTGATGAGCCCACGGATAACCTCGATCCCGCTGGAAGCCGCTTGCTGATCGAACGAATCCAATCCATCCCTCAAACAAAAATCATCGTCACCCATCACCTGCCTGTGGCAGTAGATCTCTGCGAGAGAGCGGTTTTGCTCTTTGAAGGAAGAAAAATAGAAGATCTTTCGATGAGAGAACTGCTCAAGGATCGAACCTTATTAGAAAGATTTGGGTTTGATGCCCATTATGCCGAATGGATGGTCACTCGAAAGAAAGGGTGAAGGGTTAAGGGGAACCCGCCTTTGCTAAACTGCTCTTAAGGAAGGTAGCAATCCCTGTCGCCAAAATGGTTCCGTCCTCTTTTGCCACGCGAGCCTTTGCCCTGATCAATCTTTTCCCTACTTCTGTAATTTCTCCATAGACCCTTAATGGTTCGAGGATCGGAGCTGGCTTTTTGAATCGGATCTCTAAAGAAGCCGTGACAGCTTGATACCCTAATTCATAAACCAATTTTGCCGTTGCCTCGTCCAACAAGGTACTGATAATTCCTCCGTGGACGATGCCGTCCCAACCTTGGAAGGTCGGGTTTGCGACAAAAGCGGTTTTGAGAGTTTGTCTCTCCTTGTCGATCTCAAAACTCAATCGCAACCCATTCGGATTTTTCTCTCCACAGACAAAACAGTTTCCATAAGTTTCGAATTTCATCCCTTTCCTCGTTGACTTGATTTAATTGGTATCATATAGTTTTGATGAAAGCGTTGTCAACTTTTAAAGAATTTTAGTGATCATCAAATCTCCCCCAACCCCTCTTTACAAAAGAGGGGAAAAACTTTTTCCCCTTTAGAAAAGGGGGACAGAGGGGGATTTGGAAAACAGGAGAGAGATGGAGATTGCCGATCAGAATCTTCGATTAGCCGTCGCGGCGGCCAAAGAGGCGGGCCGGATCCAGATGCTCCATTTTGGCCATTCCCATCCGGTTGAGTACAAAGGAGAATTCAACCCAGTGACGGAGGTAGACCGGCGCTGTGAGCAAGCCATCGTAAAAATGATTTCGGATGCTTTTCCGGAGCATGATATTTTGACAGAAGAGAGTCCTTTTGAGGAGAAGGGATCCCCATGGAAGTGGATTATCGATCCCCTCGACGGGACGACCAATTATTTTCATGGGTTTCCTTGTTTCTGCGCCTCCGTCGGGCTTGAAGTGGAAGGGGAGGTAAGGCTCGGAGTGGTTTACGTTCCGACCCTTAATGAGCTCTTTCATGCGGAAAAAGGCAAGGGTGCCTTTCTCAATGGTGAGCGGATCGTTGTCTCACGGATTGACAGGTTGAGCAGAAGTCTTCTTGGCACTGGTTTTCCTTATGATGTCCATGAACATGCAGACTTCTATCTGCGGTATTTCCGTCAGTTTCTCACCAAGAGTTTTGCGGTTCGAAGACCTGGCTCAGCGGCCATCGATCTTTCCTACCTGGCAGCGGGCCGTTTCGATGGATTCTGGGAATTTAAACTCCACGCTTGGGATGTGGCGGCAGCAAGCTTAATAGTTAGCGAAGCAGGGGGAAAGATCACCGACTTTCAAGGTCGACCGTTCAATATCTATTCAGGCGAGATCCTGGCTTCCAATGGGTTGATCCATGAGGAGATGATTCAGGCGATTCTGGAGACTGATACCCTCACCCCCTCCCTCTAAGAGACTGTGTCGCAATGGGCGGAAGGTGAGAACGGAACAGACAAACGGATTCCAAAGCTTTAGAACGCGGAGATCTTTGGAGAGAATGGGTAAGTGTCCATGGTACTTGAATCGCAATGTTTTCATGCTATTGGGGCTTTTGAAGTTCACCTCTTAAAGGTTTCCGCTCTAAAGCTTTTTCACGCGTCTGTCTGTTCCGTTTTTCAGAACTTCACCCACTTTTCCTATTGCGAGACAGTCTTTAAGGGGAGAGGGGAAGGGTGAGGGGAACAATTGGTATAAGATGAGGAGATGAGGGGATAAGGAGAAAACAATATATATGTAGAACATCCATAGCGTATTTTGTCAGAGCACAATGAAAAAGCAGACGGATCTTTTTGAAAAAAAAGAAAAAGAATCTTTCAAGAGAGAGGCTCCCCTTGCCGACCGGATGAGGCCTCGGACACTGGATGAATTTGTTGGCCAAGATCACCTCCTGGGTCAGGGGAAGGTTCTCCGTCAGGCGATCGAATCCGATCACCTTCCATCTATGATTTTATGGGGGCCTCCGGGGTCTGGCAAGACAACATTGGCCATGATCATTGCTACCACCACGGGGGCTCTGTTCCTCGCCTTCAGCGCTGTCCTCTCCGGGGTGAAAGAGATCAAAGAGGTCGTCCAAGAGGCAGAAGAAGAATGGAAATATAATAAACGGCGGACGATCCTTTTTGTGGATGAGATCCATCGATTCAACAAAGCTCAGCAGGATGCTTTTCTTCCGCATGTAGAGAAAGGGACCATCATCCTCATTGGAGCTACGACGGAAAATCCATCTTTCGAGGTCATCTCGCCGTTGCTCTCCCGTTCCAAAGTCTTCACATTGAATCCCTTGACAGAGAAAGAGGTTGAAGTGATCTTGAGCCGGGCTTTGACGGATAAAGAGAGGGGATTGGGAAAATACCAAACTGCAATCGAGCCAGAGGTCATCAAAGGCATTTGCCAGTTGGCTAATGGAGACGCGAGGGCGGCCTTGAACACGTTGGAAATGCTTGTCCTGACAACTTCTCCCGACCAAGAGGGCATTCGTCAGATCAAGAAAGAGGATTTAAAAGAGGTTCTTCAGAGGAAAGCCTATCTCTACGACAAGTCCGGGGAAGAGCATTATAATCTGATTTCAGCTTTGCATAAGAGCCTGAGAGGAAGTGACCCTGATGCAGCCCTTTATTGGCTTGGAAGAATGTTGGAGGCTGGAGAGGATCCGCTCTACATTGCGCGCCGGATGATCCGGTTTGCCTCAGAAGATGTGGGGATGGCAGATCCTCAGGCCCTACAGGTGGCGGTTGCCGCTCAGGAGGCCTTCCATTTTGTCGGCCTGCCAGAAGGGAATTTGGCCCTTGCCCAGGCGGCCGTCTACTTGGCCACAGCTCCCAAATCGAATGCTCTCTATACAGCCTTTCAGAGGGTTCAGAAGGATGTTCGAGAAACCGAGAATATGCCCGTTCCTCTCCATATTCGAAATCCGGTCACGTCTTTAATGAAGGATCTTGGATACGGGAAGGATTACAAATACCCCCATGATTATCCAGAGCATTTCATAGAAGAGGAATATCTTCCTGAGAACCTCCAAGGAAGAACTTACTACCACCCAACCGAACAGGGATTTGAGAGGGAGATTAAAAAGAGACTGGAATTTTGGAGGAGGAAGAGAAACGAGAAAAAGTGATACCCAAATTCGGATTTAGGATACGGTCTTTGCGAGCGAAGCCCTGCACCGCATGGTGTTCAGGGCGAAGCGAAGCAATCTCGCTTTTCGCGATGAGATTGCCACGCACCTTTTAGGTGCTCGCAATGACATGTCGGCAAAAGGATTTTCTCTTCTAAATCGGGATTTGGGTGATAGATCTTTCTTGACACACCAACGTCATTTTCTTATACTCATGCCACCCTAAGGCGAATTCTCATCAGAAAAAATGGATCAGCGTCTGGAAGGAAAAGTAGCTATTGTCACGGGTGCCGGTCAGACTCCGGGTGATACCATCGGGAACGGAAGAGCGATTTCCGTTCTTTTTGCCCGCGCCGGGGCCAAGGTCATGCTGGTGGACCGCCGTCTTGATTCTGCCCAGGAAACTAAATCGATGATCGCGCAAGAAGGCGGGCAATGCTTCGCTTTTGCTGCTGATGTCAGCAAGGCGGATGACTGCCGACGCATGGCCGAGGAGTGCACGGCACAGTACGGCCGGATCGACATTCTGGTTAATAATGTCGGAACCGGGGGGGAGGACCTGGGACCGGTGGGATTGAAAGAAGAATCATGGGAGAGAATCTTTAACGTGAACCTGAAGAGCATGTATTTGACCTGCAAGTACGTTCTCCCTTACATGGAGAAGCAGGGCAGCGGGTCCATCGTGAATATCTCCTCGGTTGCGGCAGTCTGCGCCGTATCCATGCTGGCCTATAAGACCTCCAAAGCGGGGGTGAATGCCCTGACCCATTCCATCGCCATGGAGTATGCCAAGAAAGGGATTCGGGTCAATGTCATCATGCCCGGCCTGATGAATACACCCATGGCCATCGAAGGGATTTCCCGATTCCGCGGAATCAACAAGGAAGACCTGATCAAAAGGCGAAACAGCATGGTCCCCTTAAAAGGGGGGATGGGCTCTGGCTGGGACACGGCCTATGCCGCTCTTTTCCTGGCCTCGGATGAGGCCAAGTTCATTACCGGCGCGGCCCTGCCTGTGGATGGCGGCCAATGTGCGAAGATCGGCTGAGGTCAAGGAAGGTGCCTGTCCCTTTCTTCTTCTGGCGAAGGAAGGAACACGATTCGCCTAACAAATAGGCAAGTCTTGCTGCTTGACCGCCAAAAAAGCAAATCAAGAAAGCAATCTTTCATGACGGGTTCGTCACCCCTGGCGGCGGGCAGGCGCAAACCATGAAGGCAGGCCGAGTTTTTGGGTTACGGTTACGAAGCCCGTTTCGTATATCGTCAAAGGGTTACGGTCAAGAGATTTCGAAGACGAACAACGTAACCGTTGGACGATACGGGCCCTGTACCTGATATGGATAAGCTCTGAACCAAACTTGGTACCCCTTGGCCTGTGAATCTAAGGTGGTACAAACCGACATTGCCCTTGATATGGTACAGGGCGAGCATCGTTACCTTTGCCGTAAGACAAAGTCCTATTTTTTAGGCAATGAGGAGAAGAATGGCACGGGTGAAAATATTGGATAAGGATCAGGCATCCCCTGAACTTCAGGAGAGGTTCCAGAAGATGGAGGACAGTGGTCGCCCGGTTCTGAATCTCTTTAAGATCATGGCCCACTCGCCCCAGGTCGGTCGTCGCTTTCTGCAACTGGGCACGGCGATTCTTTTAAAGGGGGTTGTCCCTCCCAACCTGCGAGAGTTGGCCATCCTACGGGTCGGCCAAATAAGTCAGGCGAAATATGAGTGGACCCAGCATGTGCCCATTGCCCTGCGCGTCGGCTTGCGACAAGCGCAGATCGACGCCTTGCCGGAATGGGAATATTCCAGTGAATTCAGCGAGACAGAAAAAGCTGTCCTAAGGTACACCGACGAAGAAACCCTGAATATTCGGGTCACAGATGAGACCTTTGACGCTGTTCGGGCAATATTAAGTGAAGAGGGAGTTGTGGAGCTGACGACGGCCATCGGCTATTACGGAATGGTGTGCCGGATTCTCGAAGCCTTGCAGGTGGAACTGGAATAATCTCCTCTCCCCCGTGCCGGCACGTTATCATACCGGCAACCTTATAAAAAAGGGTTATACCGCACAAGGCACTCTGGAGAACCGAACAGGGCGATCCACCGCATGAATACTTTTCTTAAATTTACATATCTCATTCTATCATAGAGGAGGCGATTATGAATATTGCAAAGATCCGCGAAAACAAGGTACTGGAAGAAGGTGAGCGGGTGAGCATTCTGTTTCAGGGAAAGGAAATCACGAACTTCGAGTACATGCGAACCTCCAAAAAGCTTGTCACCGCGCTGAAAGACCTGAACGTAAAGCGGGGGGACAGGGTGATCATCCAGATGCCCAATTGTATTGAGGTCATCCAGTCTTTCGGGGCCGTCTTGAGGCTCGGCGCAGTCATCGTTCCTATCAATCACCTGATGGGGGAAGATGAAATCTCCTATATCTATCGGGACTCGGGCGCCAAAGTGGTCATCAGCAGCAAGGAATTTCTTCCAAAAATCCGCGCCGCTCAGGCACAGGCGCCTGAAATGAAAACCATCATTCTCACAGACGATGATGTCCCCGGCGGATGCCTGTCGTACCATCAGATTGTCGACAGCAGCCGCGAAGAGCATGATATTGTCGAGACAAGAGACGATGAGACCGCGGCGCTTATTTATACCGCGGGAACCACGGGCAGGTCCAAGGGCGTCATCCACACCCACTATTCCCTTTATTCCAACGCCAAGATGCAGTATGAAACCCAACCTTTCCCCGAGGGCATGACCAATATCTGCGTTCTTCCCCTGTGCCATTCCTACGGCATCGCTGTGATCAATAACGGCATGTTCCGAATGAGAACAAAGACCATTCTTCTCAATTCGTTCGACCTGGAAACCATATTTTCGTCTATTGAAAAATACAAGGTCAACATCATGGCAGGCGTCCCGACTATGTATGTTTATATGCTTCTCTATCCGGAACCTAAAAAATACGATATGAGTTCTATGAAATACTGGGTGTGTGGATCAGCTCCGCTTTCTTTGGAAACCTGGAAGAAATTCAAGGAGGTCTTTGGCGGTGAAATCATCGAGGGATGGGGTCTGACCGAGGCCGGTGCGAACAACGCCTCCAATCCAATCGATGGGTTAAAAAAAGTCGGCTCCATCGGCCTGCCGATGAAGGGCACAGAGATGCGGATCATGGGTGATGACGGGAAGCTACTCCCCCCGGTAAAACAGGGAGAAATCGTGCTCCGCGCTCCCTCTGTCATGAAAGGATACTGGAATAAGCCAAAGGAGACCGAGGAGATCTTGGTGGACGGCTGGCTCCATACGGGCGATGTGGGCTATGTGGATGATGACGGTTATTTCTGGATCACGGACCGAAAAAAAGACTTGATCATCAAGGGTGGGGAAAACATTTCTCCAAGAACGATCGAAGAACCCCTGTATGCACACCCTAAGGTATCTGAAGCGGCGGTGATCGGCATGAAAGACGATGTCTACGGCGAGAACATCAAGGCGTTTCTGGTATTGAAGCCCGGAGAAACGACCACAGCCGAAGAAATCATTGAATATTGCAAAACGAAGCTCAAAAATTTTCTGTTGCCGAAGGAAGTGGTTTTTTTGAAAGCCTTTCCTAAAAATCTGGTTGGCAAGATATTGAAAAAGGAATTGCGGAAATTATAGAACCGGTAAAAAAGCCACATCCGTTCCTTGCATAGCAGGAGGTTGAATTGTATGTCCGATGAGCAGGTGCGTTCCGCTTTTGAGCCTGTGAAAATCATGGGTTTAAACCTGCGAAACCGCTTCATCCGTTCCGCAACCATGGAAGGAATGGTTTCGAGCGACGGCGTCCCAGGGGCTGAGCTTAAGGATCTCTATCAAGCCATTGCGAAAGGCGGGGCTGGACTCATCTCAACCAGCGGCTGCCTTCCGGACCCTGACTGGTCTGTGGGTTCTCCACGTCAGTTGATTCTTCACGCTGGAACTGATCGTTCCGCTTGGGAAGAGTTAACCCGGGGGATTCACGGCCATGGGGCTCTCATCTCCCTACAAATGTCGCCTTTCATACGTATAGGAGAGCGCTGGGTTGGGCCGTCCGAATACCGGCCCGGCGTCCATGCGCTTGCGGCTGACGAGATCGATCTCATAGTCTCACTCTACGCCAAGATGGCGGCACTGGCCCGCAGGGTTGGTTTTGACGCGGTACAGGTTCACGCCGGCCATGGCTATGGGTTAGCCCAATTTCTATCGCCTTATTTCAACCGCCGCGACGACGCGTACGGAGGATCGGTCGAAAACCGGGCCCGCATTCTCGTCCATATCCGCAAGGCTATCGGCCAAGATGCCGGCGATGATTTTCCTGTCTGGATCAAGATGAATTCCTTTGACGGCATCCCCGGCGGATTAATCCCTGACCAGGCTGCCGAATACGCCCCCCTGTTGGAGGAAGCAGGCTATGGGGCTATCGAGGTCACCGGTGGCGCGATCGGCGGCAGCCACGATTCCCGCGGAGCGCTTGATAAAAGCCAATGGTTCGAGGGCTACTACCTGGAAGGAGCGGCCAAGGTAAAAGCCGCTACCCACCTGCCGGTCTCGGCCGTGGGAGGCATTCGCAAACTGGACATGATCGAGAGGATTCTTTCCGAAGGCGTCGCGGATATGATCTCATTAAGCCGGCCCTTGATCCGCGAGCCCGATCTGATCCATCGCTGGGCTAAAGGAGACAAAGCTCCGGCACGCTGCATCTCATGCAATGGCTGCTTTAAAATGATGATGAAAGGTAGGGGTTTATTTTGTGTTCAGGAGCAAGATGCTAACGATGATGAAAAAGCGTGACCGTCAATGGAGTTGTTCACCAATGTCCAGTCATTTCTTCTTTTTCACGCCTTCGCCGGTCATGGGGACAAAGATAACCGAGATGATGCCGGTTGTTTCGATTTTTCCAGAGCGTTTGACGATTTTTTTCAATTCTTGCGCATAAGTTCCCACAGGCACGACCATCCGGCCCCCCTCTTTCAGCTGGTCTAAAAGAGGTTTTGGAATGTGGTCAGGTGACGCCGTGATGATGATCGCATCAAAGGGTGCGGCTTCAGGCCATCCCAAATATCCATCCCCAGCCTTCACCCTAATATTCTGATAGCCCAATTCTGAAAGTCGTTTTTTCGCCGTGGAGGCAAGGGATTCGATAATTTCGATGGTATAAACCTCTTTGGCCAATTCCGCTAAGATCGCGGCTTGATATCCCGAACCTGTTCCGATTTCTAAAACCTTCTCATTTTCCTTGAGTTCCAAGAGCTCTGTCATGAGGGCAACGATATAGGGTTGAGAAATGGTTTGGCCCTCTCCAATGGGCAGAGGTTGATCAGCGTATGCCGAATTCAAATAATCTTCGAGGACAAATCGGTGTCGTTCTACTTTGAGCAATGCAGAAATGACCCGAGGATCTTTTACTCCTCTGGCTTTGATTTGAGTTTCCACCATCTTCTCACGCATGACTTTATAATCTCCCTTCGGGTTTGACTCAAAAACCCCGGTTCCATCGGTACATTGTATAAATACCACGGAAAGAACAAAAGGCGCTAAGGTTGCGAATGTCATCTTTCTCATCGTTATCAACCTATCACAGTTATAAAAAACCTGTCAATCCTTGGCCGGCGATGGTTATGGAGTTACTTTACCGGGCAGGAGGATTGAGAGGCCGGAGATAGGAGAGCTTTTCCGACTGGGTTACAGATCGGTGAGCCAGGAGCGAAGGAGATTGAGGGATCGGCTGAGCGATGATCGAAATGCTCAGAATTTATTCAAATGGGTTTTTGAAAATGGTACGATTGAAGAATTGAACCCCTGATCCTTTTAGGGTGTCCCCAAGGCGTTCTCCTGCCTTTAGCGGTATAAGCTGAGCCATTGGAGCCCGTCTTCGGTTCTTCCGGCGGGTTTATACTCGCACCCTACCCACCGGTCATAACCCGCTGTCTGAATGGCCCTGAAGAGATTGGCGAAGTTTATTTCACCCGTACCCGGCTCATGCCGCCCCGGGTTGTCTGCAATCTGTATATGTAAGATCGTGCTGAGGTTGTCGAGGATGGTCTTCGTGAGATTTCCTTCCATAATCTGCATGTGGTACACGTCATACTGAACCCAGAGGTTCGGATGTCCAACTTCCTTTATAATTTGAAGTGCATCTGCCGTATGGACAAGATAGAACCCCGGTATATCACGGTCATTAAGCGGTTCAATAAGCAGACGTATGCCTTCGTTATCGAGGGCCTTTGCGGCAAATCGAAGATTGCCGATAAGTGTCTTTCGCACCTTCTCGACGGGTACATTGTGAGGGGTTAACCCGACAAGGCAGTTGACCTGGAAACACCCAAGCGCCTTTGCATAGTCAATCGCTTTCCCCACGCCTTCCTGAAACTCTGTCTCTCTACCGGGAATACACGCAATGCCTCGTTCTCCTGCGCTCCAATCCCCGGCCGGAAGGTTATGAAGCACCTGTATAAGGCTGTTTTCGCCAAGTTTGTTAATGAGTTGATCCTTTCCCCATTCGTACGGAAAGAGGTATTCAATCCCTTTAAAGCCGGCCCTGGCAGCCTTTTCAAAGCGGGCGAGAAAGTCGACCTCATTGAAGAGCATGGTTATATTGGCACTAAACCTGAGCATTTTGAAACCTCCTTAAAAGTAGCCTAGAGAGGATTATTTCAGAAGTCCCATGTCTGTCAGAATCTTCCTGAGCTGTTGCCTCTCCTCGTCGCTCATCGGACCCACAGGTTCCATGCACGGTCCTGCATCGATGCCAAGGAGGCTGAGACCTTCCTTAATCACCGCTGGGAACGTTCCCAGATTGAAGGCGATCCTGAGCGGTGCGAGTTTGAACTGGGCCTCGAGAGACCCCTTGATGTCACCTGCCATGTACTTGTCGTAGATATCTGCGACAAGCCTGGGTGCCACGTTTGCACAGGCGGCGATAGAGCCCTTCCCGCCGTAACACAAACCTGCATGGATGAGAGTGTCGCGGCCCATGAGGACATGGAAGTCTTTGCCCCTGGTCAGGCGAATGTATTCCCCTGAAAGGGTGAAGTCGCCCGATGAATCCTTGATGCCCACGATGTTCGGCACGTCGGCGAGCTTTGCCACTGTGCCCGCAGTGAGGTTCACCCCGGTCTTGGGCGGGTTGTTGTAAAGGAGTACCGGCAAACCGGTTGAGTCTGCGATGGCAGTATAGTGCTGTATCAGTTCATTTTGAGTTGGGCTGATGAACATGGGTGTGAGGACGGATACCGCGTCTACCCTTGCTTCTTCGGCAAAACGAGTAAGGAGGATTGCCTCTCTGGTCGTGATCGCGCCGGTACCGGCATATACAGGGACACGGCCTCTGGTATGGTCTACAGTGATCTCGAAAAGCTCCTTTTTATCCTTTGGCGAGAGGCCGTAGAACTCCCCGGTGGTGCCTACCACAAAGAGCCCGTGGGAGCCGCCATCGATGAGGAAGTCGATTAACCTCCGAAGGCCCTTCTCATTTACCTTCCCGTCACTCGTAAGAGGGGTCACCATGGCAGGGATGATGCCTTTGGGTACAAATGTCATGGCTTATCTCCTTTTAACAGGTTCGTTCACCGGCCAGGTGGGACGCCTGCCTGACAGGACTTCATCGATCCCCTGGGCCGCGTGGAGTGCCATGCGAATCATGCACTCCCGTGTCTGTGAGGCATTGTGGGGCGTCAAGAGCACGTTGCTCATGCTCATCAGCGGGTTGTCCTTCTGCGGAGGTTCCTTTTCGTAAACGTCGAGAGCCGCACCCGCGATCATCCTGTTGCGCAGGGCCTCAATCAGGTCTGATTCCACAACTACGTCGCCCCGCGAGGCATTGATGAAAAAGGCCGTTTTCTTCATGAGGGTGAACTGTTTCTCGCCGATGGCACCCTTGTTGGAGGCGCCGCCCGGGATGTGGAGGGTCACGAAATCCGCGACCCTAAAAACCTCATCCATCGACGTGGC
>Ga0299915_10002759_pt1 | contig 12774 bp, 11 predicted proteins | sample RVTome_13_FD_200263 | JGI IMG/M metagenome (GOLD analysis project Ga0299915, IMG submission 200263) | Soil microbial communities from uranium-contaminated site in the Upper Colorado River Basin, Wyoming, United States - RVT92D227 (version 2) ...
GTGATCGCCACCGGCGAGACGCACTCAGTCCGCGAGCTGTGCGAGGCTGCCTTCGGCCTCGTCGGCCTCGACTGGGAGCGCTTCGTCCGTATCGACGCCAAGTACCTTCGGCCCACGGAGGTGGAGGAGCTCTGCGGCGACGCATCGAAGGCCCGCCAGCGTCTCGGGTGGCAGGCTCGGACCACGTTTCGGGACCTCGTTCGCCTCATGCTGGAGCACGACATGGTGGAAGCCGGGCTCGACTCGCCAGCGCGGCTCGGGGGCCCGTGATCCCCTTGAAGGCCTACGTTGCTGCCTCGGCCCGGGCGGCAGGGATCGAGCTGACTCGACTTCGCAGCGTTCGCCATCCCATCGGACGGCGCGCCCGGCTCATGACATCCCTCGGGATCGACCTCGTCATCGACGTGGGAGCCAATCGCGGGCAGTTCGGAGTCGAGATCCGTCGAGCCGGGTACACCGGGCGGATCGTTAGCATCGAGCCCCTGGCTGCTCCCTTTCGGCAGCTCGCGCGACTGGCTGCGAGGGATGAGCGGTGGACGGTGATCCGGTCCGCCGTCGGGCCCCGCGCAGGCTCGGCGACCATCCATGTCGCGGCGAACGGCGGAGCCTCGAGCTCGGTCCTGCCGATGCTCGATCTTCACGCCCGGTCAGCACCCGAGGCCCGTTATGTCGCCGACGAGAGCGTCGAGATGGCGACCCTCGACGAGCTCGTCGGGCCCGTCTCCGGCGATCCGGTCGCGATGCTCACCAAGATCGACGTCCAGGGTTACGAACTGCAGGTGCTCGCGGGAGGGCAGGCGACGCTGGCCCGGTCGATGCTGGTCCAGCTCGAGATGTCGCTGCTGCCCCTTTACGAGACGGCGCCCACTCACCAGGAGATCCTCGAGCTGATGGCGCGCCACGGCTTCCGTCTCGTCGGGATCGAGCCCGGGTTCGCCTCGCCGACGGGCCTCTTGCTCCAGGCCGACGGCATCTTCGCCAACGAGGCCGCGATCCGGGCCCTCCAGGGAGTGAGTGGGTGATGGGTGGCGCATTCTGGCCCGGCCGCCGGGTGATGGTGACGGGCGGCGGCGGCTTCCTCGGGCAGGCGATCGTGCGCCGCCTCCAAGCGGGCGGCGCCGACTCGATCTTCGTGCCTCGCTCGCGCGACCACGACCTGCGAACCAGGGACGGCATCGACCGTGCCCTCGCGGTAGGTCGGCCCCAGCTCGTGATCCACGCCGCCGCCGTCGTGGGTGGGATCGGGGCGAACCGCGAGAACCCGGGCCGCTTCTTCTACGAGAACGCCATCATGGGCATCCAGCTCATGGAGCAAGCGCGTCTGGCCGGTGTGGGGAAGTTCGTCACGATCGGGACGGTCTGCGCCTACCCGAAGTTCACGCCGGTGCCTTTCAGGGAGGATGACCTCTGGAACGGCTACCCGGAGGAGACGAACGCCCCGTACGGCCTGGCCAAGCGGATGCTCCTGGTGCAGGGTCAGGCCTACCGACAGCAGTACGGCTTCAACGCGATCTATCTGCTGCCGGTCAACCTCTACGGCCCTGGAGACAACTTCGACTCGCGAAGCTCGCACGTGATCCCAGCGCTCATCAAGAAGTGCGTGGACGCCCGGGAGGCGGGCGACCCCTCCATCGATGTGTGGGGCACCGGCTCGGCGTCTCGCGAGTTCCTCTTCGTCGACGACGCCGCCGAGGGCATCGTCCTCGGGGCGGAGCTATACGACGGTCCGGAGCCCGTCAACCTGGGTACCGGCCGGGAGATCACGATCCGGAGTCTCGTCGAGCTGATCGTCCAGGCGACGGGATTCGCTGGCGAGATCCGCTGGGACCAGACGAAGCCGGACGGACAGCCGCGACGGGCGCTCGACACGTCGCGAGCCCGGGAGCGCTTCGGGTTCGTCGCCGGGACGTCGTTCGACGACGGGCTGCGCCGCACGATCGAGTGGTACGAGCGAACTCGAGGAGGCAACGCCGAGCGGTGGTCCCCGCCGACACCCGCGCCCGGCGACTATGTGTCGATCATGCCGAGCCGCATTCGGCGCGATGACGAATAGGCAGCCGCAGGTCCGCTCGGCAGGCCCCGTGCGTCCGGGGCTCCTGTGGGCCGCGGCGGCTCCGATCCGTGCCTACGTCCGCCATTGCCCCCTGCAGCGCGGCAAGGGATTGCTCGTGCGCCACGTCCTGCTGCCAACCCTCCCGCCGAACCCCGCGGTCTTCGTCGCATCGTTGCCCGGTGGAGGCCTCGTGCATCTGCACCCGCGAGAGACGATCGGCTTCGCAACCCTGCTCTACGGAGGGTTCGAGTTGGCTGAGATCTCACGCGCGATCGAGGGCTCGCGCCAAGGGACGACGACGTTCGACGTCGGCGCGAACGTCGGCATCTACACGGTCGCGCTAGCGCGCGCCGTCGGATTGGACGGCCTGGTGGTCGCCGTCGAGCCCGACCCGGCGAACCTGCGTCGGCTCCGAGGCAACCTGGCCCTCAACTCGATCGGCAACGTGCGGGTGGTCGAGGCCGTGGCCGGCGACCGCGACGGGACGGTCGACCTGTACCTGGCCGACGACCCAGCGTTCAACTCCGTGGTGGCCGTGGAAGGCCGGCTCGCCCGCCCCAGGGGAGTCGAGGTGGTGCCGTCGGTGCGTCTTGACGAGGTCTGGGACGGCCTCGGCCGTCCCACCGTCTCCTTCGTCAAGATCGACGTCGAGGGTGCAGAGATCGCGGTCCTCCGCGGGGCCAAGCAGATGCTCGCGACGGCGCGGCCGTCGCTCCAGGTCGAAGCCAGCGACGAACATCGCCTCGCCCTGCTGCGTTCCGAGCTGGCTCCCCTTGGCTACGCCGACTCCCCGCAGCCGGGATTCCAGCCGTGGAACCACCTGTTCCTGCACCGCGGCGCGCAGTGATCGTCGCCTGCGGGGCTCCAGCGCCGGTCTCCCGTGGCGGCAGTTAGCCCGCCTTCGGCCGGCACGACCTCCTCGCGCCCGCTGCCAGCATCCGCCGGCGGGCGGATTGGCCTCGCGGCGATCACGGGAGCGGCAGCGAAGACGCTGGCACTTGTCGCCCAGGTCGTCGCCGTGGCGATCGCGATTCGATCGCTCGGAACCGATGGCTTCGCGCTCTACGTCGTCATCGCGTCGCTCGTGTCGTGGGTCAGCCTGGCCGGCCTTGGCGTGGCTCCCGGGCTGACGCTGGGCGTCTCCCGCGCGGCTGCGGCGGGAGATCGCGCCGAGGAGGCGCGGCTCTTCGTCGTGGCGTTCCTGCTGATGGCCGGGATCGCGACGCTGCTCGTGACGATCGTCGTCCTCCTCGGCGAGAGCGGGGTTGTCGCGCGGCAGTTGGCCGGCTGGCTCGGGACTGCCTCGGGAGACGCCGCGACGGCCCTGCTGTGGATGACCGTGCTCATCGCCGCACAGCTCGTCGTCGTGGTCCCGGAGGCAGCGCAGCTCGGCCTGCAGAAGCAGTACGTGACCAACGTGTGGACGGGCGTCGGCTCCGCGGCGGCCGTCGTGGCCATGCTCACCGTCGGAAGCGGCGTGACATCGGTCGCGGCCTTCGTCGTGATCTCGCAGGCCCCGCAGGTCGCGGCACGAGCCGTGAACGGCATCCTCTTCGTGCTGTGGCGGAGGTTCCTGCTCCGGCCCTCCGGCCTCCGGTTCCGCGAGCACGGTCGCCAGATCATCTCGTCCGGGGTCGCCTTTGCCGGCATGCAGGTAGCGAGCTACGCGGAATTCCAGATCGGCCTGCTCATCCTCGCGGCGACCGGTTCCGCCGCCTCCGTCGCGCTCGGCGGGGTCATCTTCCGGGGGGTGACGCTGGAGGTCGCGCTCCTCGCGTTGGTCACGACGCCAACGTGGCCGGCGATCGCGGGCGCGATCGCCGGCGGCGATATGCCCTGGGTCCGGCGGGCACACCGCATGCTGACGCGTGGCGGCCTCGTTTACTCCGGCCTCGTCGCCGTGATCGTCCTCGTCGCCTTCGAGCCGCTGGTCGGGCTGTGGACCGGGACCCGCCCGCCCGACGACCCCGCCCTGCGGGCGCTCCTCGCGACCTTCCTCGTCGTCAACGGCTGGGCCCACGTGAACGCCATGACGCTCGTCGGCCTCGGTGCGCTGCGGTTCACCGCGATCGTGCTCATCCTCGAGGCCGCGTTCGTCGTCGTACTCCAGCTCGTGCTCGTGCCCGCCGCTGGCGTCGTCGGATACGTCGGCGCGCTGGCCGTCGGCGCCATCGTGGTCTACGGTCCGGCGCTTGGCCTCCGCGTGCGCCGCGAGCTCTCCAGGACCCCGGCGAGCTGACTTCCTACGTCACCGTGCCGGCAGGTCCCACCCGGCGCTGACCCAGCGGCTAAGAGCTCTGCCCGGGTCGCGCTCATCCCCGTGGACGCGAGTGGGTACCATCCACCATAGACGGCCCCGTCGCTCGCGGTCCCGTCTCGAACAGGGAACCAGAGGACGGTCGTGCCGAACCTGCCAGGCGGACAGTCGAGGGCACCCGAGGCTCCCGTGACGTCGATCCTGGGAGCAGCTCGTCCGCTGGCTGTTCTGGTCGGGGCGCTCCTCGCGCTCCAGTCGTCGCAGGCTCTCGACCTCGCGAAGCTCGCGTTCCTCGCGGTAGCCATGGTCGCCCTCTGCGGGTCGGTGCTCGCGGCGTGGCGGATGCGAGACTCGTCGTTGGTCGCTGCCGCGCGGCCGTGGTTGCTCGCCTCGGTGACCATCTGGGCCATCGTCGGACTCTCGCTGCCAGTGGCCCTCGCCAATGGGACCGCCGCGGGCTCGTGGCTCCGCGACGCCGCGTCGTACGTGCTGGTAGCGGCTGCGCCGTGGCTCGCCCTCGACCTTGGCTCTTCGGTGTCGCCCCGGGTGGCGACCCTGGCGACCACGATCGCCGGATCCCTCGCGACGCTCTCGTTCACGATCACGTGGGTGCAACGGCGAAACATGGTCGACCTGCCGCTCGACCGCGTGGTGTTCCCCTCCTTCGCCCTCGCGACCGCCTTCCTCGCCCTCCCGGTCGCCAGCTCGATCTGGGGCAGGCGCGAACGGTTCGCCTGGGCCGCCGCGGCGGCCACGGTCGTCGCCCTGCTCCTGGCGACGGGCACGCGTACCGTGCTGGCCCTGACGGCGATCCCGATCGTCCTGCTGCTGGACGCTATTCGGGTCCGTGGACGGGGGATCGTTCGAACCGCGCTCGTCCCCATCGCCGCTCCGCTCCTGGTCGTGACGCTGTTCGTGACGCCAGGCGTGATCGCCTCCCTGGGGGAGCCTCCGGCCGGTCCGGGCGCAGGCGCCGTGCCGAGCCCGACTCCCGACGATCCCGGGCGCTTCGGCACACTCACCGAGGTCGCCTCCGGGAGCGATATCAGCATGCGCCTCCGCTGGGCGCAGACCCAGTCGGCCTGGAACGTCTTCATCAGCTCGCCTCTCGTGGGTCGTGGCCTCGGCGTCCCGATCCCGTGGACCGACTACGACGGAACGACGGTCGCCGCGTTCACGGCTGACACCCCGGTGACCATCCTGGCGAAGTTCGGCCTCCTCGGCATCGTCATGTGGGTCGCGCTCGGCTGGGCGACGGTCATGACACTGCGTCGATTGCGCCGGCTGGGGCCCGCAGGCTGGGTCGCACGGTCCGCGCTCCTCGGGCTTGCGACCGGGCTCGTGGCCTTGTCACCCTTCGGGGCCCAGCTCGAGGACAAGGGCACCGGCCTGGCGCTCATCCTCCTTCTGGGCCTCGCTCTGTCGGTCATCCGGACCGCCGAGGCCCGTGATTCGTGGCAGCGGGCCGATGCGTGACCGGCGGGGCCCCGGCCCGCCGCCCCTCGTGTCCGTCCTCACGCCCTCGTTCGGACAGGCGCGCTGGCTGGAGGACAACCTGCGCTCGGTCGAGGCCCAGACCTACGCGTCGATCGAGCACGTGGTGATGGATGGCGGCTCGACCGACGGCTCCGTGCGCATCCTGGAGAGCCGGTCGCGCAACGGGCTGATCTGGACCAGCGAACCGGACCGTGGCCAGTCCGACGCCATCAATCGCGCGTTCGCTCGCAGCTCGGGCGAGATCATCGGCTGGCTCAACTCGGACGATGCCTATTTCGGGCCGACCGTCGTCGAAGAGGTGGTCCGCATCTTCGAAACCGAACCAGAAGTGGGCGTCGTCTACGGTCACGCGTTGCTGGTCAATGCAGAGGGCCTCGTGCTCCAGGTCCTGTGGGCGCCACCGTTCAGTCGGACGCTCCTCAGGTTGCATGACTTCATCGTCCAGCCGGCCGCGTTCATCCGCCGCGAGCTCGTTGGGGATAACCTCGTCGACGAGTCGTTCGACTACACCATGGACTATGAGCTCTGGCTCCGCTTGGCCAGGGGGCAGCGATTTCGCCGCCTGGATCGAATCCTGGCCATCGACCGACATCACGCGGCCCGCAAGTCGTACACGATGTGGGAAGTGGGGCGGTCCGACCTGGCTCGCCTGGAGCGTCGCTACGGCGTCGCCCACGGCCCCATCGCGACAGTGGCACGCAAGACCTGGAAGATCGCCTCTCGACTGATCGGGGTGACCCTGATCTCCGCTGCCCTCGACGAGCCCGTCGTGTTCGTTGCGGTTCGCGATGGACGGATCCGCCTTCTGCTCCGGCAGGTCGCGACCCTGCGAGCCTCGATGGCGACGGGCGATCTGCCGCCCGAGGCGGCGAGCGGCTGAAGCGGTCCGAGCGGCCCCCCGGCTCGGGTCACGCGCCCAGGGCAAGCTCGATCGCCCGGTGGAGATCGGTGGCGAACGACCGGGGAGTGCACTCGCTGGCCCGCGCTCGCCTCGCGGCTCGCTCCGCATCCGACTGGTCGACCGTGGCAGCCGCCAGCAGGGCGTCGACGAGCCGGTCCCGATCGTCAGCCGGGATGAGAAGGCCCGAGTGCTCGTCGAGGAGGTCGACGGCACTGGCCACCTGGTCGGTCGCCACCACGTAGAGCCCGGCGGCAAGAGCCTCGTTCACCACGAGACCCCAGACCTCCCGCACGGATGGGACCACGAGCACGTCCGCGTCCAGGTAGCGCAGGCTCAAGGCCTGCCCTTCAGCTCGCCCGAGGAGGCGGACGCGGCCGCCCGAGGCCCCTGCGATCTCGGCCAGCCGTCCGCGAAGCGGTCCATCGCCGACAAACGAGAGAGTGGCCCCGCCGAGCGACGGCAGCGCGCGGACGAAGGCCAGCGCAAGCTCGACCGGTCGCTTGCGCTCGACTAGGCGACCCACGAACAGGAACCTGGTGCCGGCTGCTGCCGCCTCCCGTCTCGGCAAGGGCATTCCCGCGATCTTCTCGCCGAGCGCGGACGGCAGGCACGACCGAACCACATGCGTCGGATCAGCGCCGAGGCTCTCGATGAACCGCGTGGCTTGGGTGCCCGTGCTCAGGAAGGCGTCGGAGAGGGCGACCAGCCGGCGCCTCGCCGCCATCGTCAGCGGATCTCTGAGAAGTCCAGTCCGTGCCCCACTCTCGGTCCACATCACGGCGCGCCGGCTCGCGGCGCGACTCCAGAGGAGCGGCTCGATCATCAGGGGTCCCCAGCTGTGCACGAGCACGGCATCCGGACGCAGCCGGTGAAGCTCGCGGGAGATCCCCAGGCTCACCCGCAGATGGAAGTCGAGCCGGCCGATCCGGATAGGGAGCGATGGGTAGTACGAATGCTCGAATACGGGCGGTTCGCCCCAGATGTCGCGGAAGTCGGACCATCCCCCGGTGCCGGACCCGGGATCCGCTCCGCGACCCATGTAGACGACGTGGAGTCGGACGCGCTCGGAAAGCGCATTCAGGATCGGTGTGTAGTACGGCGTCGGGCCCTGTGAGATTGCGACGACAGATGGGGCGGACGGCGCGATCATCGCCACAGTTCCGCGTCCACGCTCAGCGGACCGCCACGATAGTCAGTTTGTTCCCGGCCCGGCCCACGATCCGGTTCGCGAGGCGCCAACCCAGGACCGTTCCTTCGAGGAGCAGCCGCCGACTGAGAAACTCGGTGAGCCGGCCTGGCACATGGTGGTAGTACATGGCATAGCGCTCGGCGCGGACGACACGGAACCCCGCTGCCCGAAGAGCGGACGCGACCGCGGCAGGGTCCAGCCGGGCCACCCGGTTTCCGGCGTCCTCGCGATCGAAAGCAAGGCCGAGACGGACGCCGATCGCGGTCGCCGCCGCCCGGGCCGGTTCGATGATGCACACAGCGCGCCTCGCCACGCGGGCCATCTCCGAGATGCCCGACCAGGGATCCTCGAGGTGGTGGAGCCCATCGTGGACGTACACGAGATCCACCGAGCGATCCGCGAACGGCAGGTGCTCCACGTCGGCGACGATCGGCTCGATCGGAGTGCCGTGACGCCTCGCTCGTTCGCGCACCCGACCGGCGGCCCCGATAGAGAGATCCGAAGAGATCACCGCCGCGCCGGCGTTCGCGAGGAACTCCGCGTCCATTCCCGAGCCGCCGCAGACGGTCAGCGCCGTCCAGCCATCCAGCCGACCCCCGAACGGTTCGATACTGCGGCGGAACTTCTCGGTGAGCAGGAAGCGGTAGAGTCCCGGCGATCCCGCCGGCCGCTCGATCTCGAATTCGGCCAGGGCGGCGCGGTCGAAGAACGCCGCCTGGGCAGCCTTGTGGGCGTCACCGGGACCACTGTGGTCATGTCCGGGGTCGCCGGCGAGGTGGTCGAGCTCGTCGTGGTGCATCGCGCTGTCAACCACGAAGACCGAGATCCCGTCGCGGATGGCATAGGTCCGTCCGCAGGTTCGACACTCGCTCGCGTCGCCCTCGCGATGCAGTCCGCCGTGGCAGTCCGGGCAGGCCAGGAGTTCGGACAGGACGGGACGACCCCCTTGACGCTCGGACAGGCTCACCGGCGCATCACCTGTTGCCGCCCTCCGGGAAGGGCGAGTGACTCACCCGCGCGACCCCGCGCCGCTCGACAAGCCGCGGGCTCGACGCCGGGTCGGTCCGCGTGTTATCGAACCAGAGGTTGTCTTCCAGGCCGACCCGGGCATGGCCGCCCAAGGCGATCGCGAGCCGGTTGACGGCGAACTGGAACCGGCCGATCCCGGTTGCCGCCGAGGTCGCCCAGCCGCGGAACAGACGCCGGTCACCGTGCCGCACGGGCTCTGATCACTCCATCGACGTGCCGATCTTCTCGCCCAATGAGGGGCCCGGCGGCCATTCCCAATGCGATCCCGCCCATGACCGCGGCATAGCTCCGGACCTGCGGGATGTCCCAGAGGCCACAGATCAGGAAGGTGACGACCGCCGCGATCAAATAGGGCGCCATGGTGTGCCGGTGCAGCCAGACCTGCCATGAGGAGTAGAGGATCACGATCGCGTTCGCGATCCCGAGCGGAAGGCCCCCCTCCGAGAAGCCGTGGAGGAGGATGTCGTGGGCGTAGGCGAGCTCGCGCTGGGCGAAATCGCCGACCCGCTCCAGGCTCCGCCAACCACCACCCACGAGCGGGTTTGCGATTGCGACCGCGACCGCCGCGATCCAGGAGTTCACTCGGTCCGCATCGCCGCCGGCGATCTGTCCGATCGCCTGGACGATCGAATCGATGTTCGTCCCATAGCGGATCGCGAAGATGCCGAGGAGTGCGATCACGCCAACCGCTACGCCGGCGATCCAGAGGCGCCGCTCGACGCGCCCACTCGCGAGCACGGCAAGGACCGTCCCCACGCCGACGGCGATGAACGCTCCACGGGACCCGCCGAGGGTGAGCGTCACGAGCGCGAGGCCGATGACCCCGAAGGCGAGCCAGCGCCCGCGACGGAACGCTGCCGCCACCGCGAACGGCAGCGCCGTCGCGATCCCCATCGACGTTGGAGTGGGGTACCCGAGCCCGGCGAGGCGGCCGGCGACGACGCCTGGGAACGTGATGAGATCCACGCCGGGGACGCCGATCCACGCGACGAGGGCGAGGATGCATCCCACGACGGTGGTCCCCAGGACGACGTTCGTGAGCACCCCGTCCCGGCCGGCCACGAGGTGAGAGGCAGCGATCCAGGCCGCCATCATCGCCATCGGGCCGCCGGCCAGCCAGTGCAGGCCAGAGTCGAGGAAGGCCGGATCCCCGCCCATGGCAAGGGAGCCGGTCTGGGCCGTGTACGCGTAGAGTGCCGTCGCCGCAACGGCCGCCGCGACGGCCCACCAGGGCGGTCCCTGGCGGCGGACGCCAGCGACGCTCGGCCCGAGCACGAACCGGTCGAGGAGAACCCTGGTCGCGGCGCCGTAGATCGGGATGACGCGGAGGACCTCGCCGTCGATCGGGTTGATCGCGCCGCCCAGGAACGGGACGACCGCGACGGTGAGAAGGAGCCCGAGCCACGGCGCCAGGAAGCCGAGCGCGAGGCCCGTCACGATCCAGGCGGGGATCGCCACCGGGGCGAGGGCGGGGATGTGCCCGAGCAGCCAACACGTCGCCGCGATCGCCAGCAGCCCGGCGTCCCAGCGGGCGAGGACGCGGTCGAGTCCGGTGGAGGGAGCCTCCGACGCTGCGTTCGCCCGCCTCGCCGACCTCGTGGTCCCTGTCGAGCGTGTCGACCCTGTCGCGGTCGGGGCCGGCCGGCCTGCCGGCCGCTTCGCGCGGCTCGCCTTGCCCATCGGGCGGTGCTCCTCCCACGGGTCTCGCCAGGGCTGGCGATGGCCGCCCCGACTCACGAACCGAGAGTCTACCGGCCTGAGCGGCGACCCGCGCCGACCCCCGACAGCCCGCAGGCGACTACTTCCCCGTTCGACCGAGGACCGCCGGGATCGTCCGCAGGAGGATCTTGAGGTCGAGCAGGAGCGACCAGCGGTCGATGTATGCCAGGTCGAGTTCCACCCAGCGGTCGAACTCCGGCTCGTGGCGCGCCTCCACCTGCCAGAGCCCCGTGATCCCCGGCTTCATGCTGAGGCGCCGGCGGTGCCAGACGTCGTACTCCACCACCTCCGTGACGAGGGGAGGTCGCGGCCCGACAAGGCTCATGTCACCCTTGAGGACGTTCCACAGCTGGGGCAGCTCGTCGAGGCTCGTGGCGCGCAGGCTCCGCCCCAGCGGGGTGGTGCGGGGGTCTGCGGCCACCTTGAAGACGATCCCAGCGCGCTCGTTGAGGTGCTGGACATCCGCTAGGTGCTCCTCGGCGCCGGGGACCATCGTCCGAAACTTGCAGATGGAGAACGGGCGCCCGTGCAGGCCGGCGCGGGTCTGGCGGAAGAGGATCGGCGGTCCGTCGCGCAGGCGGATGGCGAGGCCGATCGCCAGGAGAAGCGGGCTCAGCACGATGAGCCCGGCAAGCGAGCCCGCGAGGTCCGCGACGCGCTTTGCAGCCAGACCCAGCTCGTGCTCCTGGCCGAAGGTCAGCGAGCGGACCACGAGCCCCTCGAACTCCTCCTCGCGCGCGCCCGGCAGCGGAAGGCGGACGGGGTCGATGGGCACGCGGACTACCTTGCCCTCGTCGGCGGCCAGACGGGTGATAGGGTCGAGGTAACGCAGGAAGGCCGGCTCCAGGCACACGGCCACCTCGTCCACCACACGCTCGTGGAGGACCTGCGCGATCTCGTCGATGGACCCTAGGACCGGACGGGCCAGGTCCCCGGGCGTCTCCCCGGGGACGGCGAGGTGCCCGATCACCCGGATCCCCAGCCCGGCCCGGCTCTCAACCCGGTCGGCGAAGTCGACCGCCATTCGTCCGCTTCCCACGACCAGCATGTACTGGGGGTTGCCGCCGCGCTCCCGCAGGCGGCCGAACCACGCCCGGGTGGCGGCCCGTATGGCGACCGTGACCACGGGCTGGGCCCCAAAGAGGATCACGAGGAAGAGCCGGCTGACGTTCTCCTGCTTGGCGACGAACAGCGCGGAGAGGGTGAGCGCGGCCACCACGGCGGTTGCCCGCAGGATGTCCAGGATCTCCGACTGGAGCTGCCAGCGGGTCCGTAGCTGGTACAGGCCCTGGTACCAGAGCGCTGCCACCCAGGCGAGGCCATAGAGGGTAGCCACGATGCGGATGTCCAGCCCGAGCCGTCGCCAGATATCCAGCCACTCGCCATCGCCAAATCGGGCGAGCGAGACCAGCAGGAGGACGGCGGTCGCGCTGGCCCAGTCGGCGGCGATCAGGCCAAGCCGGAGGGCCATCAGGTGTCGCCGGATCACAGCGAGCGGGCTCCCCGTGTGGAAGGTGGTCGCGTCACGGAGGCACGACTGGACGAGGGCCAGTGTACGCGTGCGGCTTTCGGGAATCGGCGAGCCGGCCGCGCTGGCCGACCTTCCTGGGGGTCGTCCGCCCCGGGCTTCGTCCCGCGTATGCGCCCGGAGACTCCTATGTGGTTGACGGAAACGCCGCTGGGCCCCGTGTGGCAGACTCACCCTAAGCCGCCGTCCGGGGCGGCCAATATGAGCATGGGCAGCGCGGCTGGGGCCACAATCCGACGGCGGGGGCTCCGCCGACGGGGCACGCCCCGCCGCACGTAACCCGTCCCGGCGCGGCACGGGATCGGGCCGCTCGGAGGGCACTTGGACGAGTGGGGCAGGGACGAGTCGGAGCTCGTCCGGCGGTGCAAGGAGGGCTCGGAGGCGGCGTATGCCGTCCTCGTGCGGCTCCACCGACCGCGCCTCTACACGCTCGCCTATCGGCTGCTGCTCGACCGCGAGGCCGCCGAGGACGTGGTCCAGGAGACGTTCATCGCCGCCTTCAAGCAGATGGAGCGCTTCGAGCCCCGCCCGTCGCTCGCCGCATGGCTGAACACGATCGCCCTCCGCACGGCCGGTCGGGCCGCCGCGCGCCAGCGGGCCC
>Ga0299915_10002760_pt1 | contig 12773 bp, 11 predicted proteins | sample RVTome_13_FD_200263 | JGI IMG/M metagenome (GOLD analysis project Ga0299915, IMG submission 200263) | Soil microbial communities from uranium-contaminated site in the Upper Colorado River Basin, Wyoming, United States - RVT92D227 (version 2) ...
AAAAGAAGTGCTGGAGACATGTTATCATACCACTTCTTGAAGGAGGTCTCAAACAGAGTCCGGGTAAGAAGTGGTGATTGGCGACGTGGGCGCAAACCCTCTCCGCCTACACCAAGTGTAGTTAACCAAGCTATACGTGAATGAAGTGCAAGGCAGAGACGCCTCCTCCGTATCTCATTCACCCTTTCGTTCCTCCTGTTCGGCCATCCATAGCTCCCACTGTCCATCCTGATTTCCCGCTTTAATATTTCATCTCACGTCATTATTGTACCATAAATGGCAAAATGTGAATACCCAAAACTACCGGAAGCAGTGGATTTCTGCAAGAATTTTCCGGGAAAGATGTAAGAAATCTGTTCTTATCCGCAAAAATAGACCAAAAACGCCATTTCTGCCGGCCAAATTCCGCCCAGAATTCGCCTGTTGGTCCGGCGCAAATGCAGGACTCCTCGGACCCAAGCCCACGAACGCCCCCGCCCAGGTGGGATACAGCCAACATCGCGTGCAGTAGGCTTGTCATTGGCCGTCGCGATCTTGGGTGGTCACTCGGCCAATGATGAATAGAATGCTGCTGTCCCCAGGCTCCACCCCATCGCCCCCGCCCGCCCCGTTATTGCCCCAGGTATATACCCGGCCGATCAGCGTAAGATTCGGATGGTACGGATCGTCCTTCTCAAGGGCCATCAAATGGTCCGACCCGGCGCTGATGGCGACAATGTACTTGAGATAAACCTGGTTCGGCTCGTTGTAGTCCTGCTCGCCGCGACGAACACAGACCGGTGTATTGCTGTCGGCCAGCACCTCGCCCGCGCCGAGGACGCCGCTGCCCCCCTGTGCGGTGGAGGGAGCTAATTGGGGGAGAGGTTGGCGCGGCGGACGTGGTTCATATTCTTAGGGGGGGGTCGTAAAGAGAGATGGAAAAGGGAGAAATTTGCAAAAATATCGGTCTATCTTTGAATGGCGTAGTGTATAATTGAGTATATGTTGCGTGGTCAAGTGCGGCCACCCAGAAGTCTGTAGAAGGTAAAGGCAGTATTGGAGGTTCTTGCAATGAAACGCTGGGCGATTTTGATGCTGGTTTTGGCAGTTATATTGGTTTGTCTGGTCGGCAGTTATGCGGGCGTTCCGATTACCAGCAGTATGCCGCGTGTGGACGTGGTGGGGCCGCGATCGCCTTACGGGGATGCGGCCCCGGCGCGGTCGCCTTATGGCGACGCGGATACGGACAGGTCGCCGTACTCAAGCGCAACCAGCCCAACAAGTCCTGAGCGGGCGCCGCTTGATCCGAACAAGGTTGCAGCGGCTGTGAGGGCGTTTCCGGGCCTGGAGAAGCAGCTTGAGCTGGTCGGGAAGGGGAGCAGGAATGAGGTGACCGAGTGGCTCAGGCCGGTGACGAGTATTGATAACCGGTCGAGAATTTCGCGCGAAGTGCAGAGGCAGGTGGCGATGGAGCTCGAGTTCCTTCGGAAGATTGCCGAGGAGGAGGGGGCAAAGAAGACAGTTGCGGCGATTGACGGGGTGCTGTTGTGGAGAGAAACGCGGCTGGAGAGGCTTACTGAGATGATACAGGAGGAGATAAGGAAATCGCAGAGCACGGGCAGCGGGTCGGTGCGCGGGCGGACCTCGAGCGGTTATAGTCCGCGGGGGCGGACTTCATCGAACCGTAGGGGGACCACGCCGGAGAACGGGGCTTACCAGCAAGAGGAGCCTGTTCAGCCTGAGCCAGAGCCAGCGCGTCGGGCGCGCTGAGCGGGACTCGGCGTGACAGTTCAAGAAGTCCGTGACATTGACGGTGTACAATTTGAGACTGAGTGAGTCACCGGGCGGCTAAGCCGGGGGCGGGGGGTGTGCAATGACTTTTCTTCGTTGTGGAAGGGTCTTTAATAATGGGTGAGCTGGCCGCGAAGGTGGCAATAGTGACTGGGGCGAGCAGGGGAATCGGCAGGGCGATTAGCGTTGCGCTGGGGAGCGCTGGGGCGACGGTCGTTTTGGCGGCGCGGGCGGTCGAGAATTTGGAGGAGACAGCCGAGCAGGTGAGGAGGGCGGGCGGAGAGGCGGAGATTGTTGTTACGGAGCTAACCGAGGAAGATTCGATCAAGAAGCTCGTCGAAGTGACGGAAAAGAAGTTTGGCCGGCTGGATATAGTCGTGAACAACGCGGGCGTCGCTCATTCGGCGAAGTTGGAGGAGACGGCGACGAAGGATTGGGAAAGGTGCATGCGGGTCAATGCGCTGGCGCCTTTTATTCTTTGCAGGGAGGCGCTGCCGTTACTGCGGAAGGCCCAGAAGGGGTGCATAATCAATATCGCCTCGGTGGTGGGGGTCAAGGGCTATCCGCTCCAGAGCGCGTACACCGGCTCGAAGCATGCGCTGCGGGGGATGACGATCTCATTAGCTGAGGAGCTGCGGGGGTCGAACGTTCGGGTGCATTTGATTTGTCCGGGCGGGGTGGATACGGAGATGGTCGGTAACGTGCGGCCCGACATCAGGAAAGAGGATTTGATAGCGCCGGGCGAGATTGCGGAATTGGTCTTGTACCTTGTGACGCACAAAGGTAATGCGGTGATCGATGAGCTGCACATCCGCCGAGCGGCCGCGGCGCCGTGGTTTGTTTCCTAAGAAGGGGTGCTGTGAGTCCAGGCGGACAATCTGACAAGAAGGGGTAAGAATGCGAGCGGTTATTCAGCGAGTGTTGGAGGCGAAGGTTGAGGTCGGCGGGCAGGTCGTCGGGCGGATTGGCAAGGGGCTGCTGGTTTATCTCGGCGTCGGCAAGGGGGACGGCGAAAAGGATGCTGAGTTCATGGCGGAGAAGTTGGCGAACCTGCGGATATTCGCCGATGAGGCGGGGAAGATGAACGTGAGTGTGCGGGACGTCGGGGGAGGGATTCTGTTGGTGAGCAATTTTACGCTTCACGGGGATTGCCGCAAAGGGCGTCGGCCGGGGTTTGATGGTGCGGCCGAGCCTGAGCCGGCGGAGAAGCTCTACGAGAAGGCAGCCGAGCTGATTGCCGCGCAGGGAGTGCCGGTTGGGAAGGGCGTCTTCGGGGGATATATGCACGTCAGCAGTATCAACGACGGCCCGGTGACATTCCTGCTGGACAGCGGCAGGCTGTTTTGAAAAGTGTTGGGGGTGCTTGAAAACACAGTGGGGGTATTCCGGCAATTTGTTTTCTCAGGCGGGAGTTGAGGCGGAGGCGGATTAAGAGCGGGGCGGCGATTGTTGCTGCTGTTTCGTGCGGCGGGCCGGCTATGGGCTTAGTATTTTTTTCTGAATCTCGCGGCGGGGATGTTGAGGAGCTTTCGGTATTTTGCGACGGTTCTTCGGGCGAGGTTTTCTATTCCGGCCTCGGCGAGCTTCTTGCGGATTTCGTCGTCGCTGAGCGGCCTGGTTTTGTCCTCGGCGTCAATAATCTGCTGGAGTTTTGCCCTTATCGCCTCCCAGCTTCGGGCCCGGCCGTTGGCGTCTTCCATTCCGCCGCTGAAGAACTTTCGCAGGGGCAGGACGCCGGCGGGACACTGGATGTATTTTCCAGCGACTGCCCGCGATACGGTGGCCAGGTGGATTCCCACCTCACCGGCGACCGTTGACATCGGCAGGGGTCGAAGATACAACTGGCCCCTGTCGAAGAAATCCTTCTGATGTTTGACGACGGACTTGGTGACTTTGAGGAGGGTGTTTTTTCGCTGCTCGATGGCGTCTATGATCCATTGGGCCGAGCGGATGTTGTTCAGCAGGAACTTCTTTGTGTTATCGCCGGTGGTTGTATCCTTTGCCATCCGCGAATAGTAGCTGCTCACCCTGAGCCTGGGGAGATTTGAGTCTGCCAGCCGCACGGCGTATTCGTCCGGGCCTTCGGAGGGCTCGACGATTACGTCGGCGGTTACGGGGTGGTTTCGGTCGAGGCCGATTTGCAGGCCCGGCGAAGTGTCCAGCTTGCTCATACGCTCGACCGCGTGATTGACCTGTTCAATGCCGCAGTGCATCTTCTTTGCAATGTCGGGCAGGCGGTTTTCGAGCAGGGCGTCCATATGGTCGCCGACCAGGCGCATTTCAAAACTCATATCGTCGGCGCTCTGGGCCATCTGGATGAGCAGGCACTCCCGCAGGTCTCTTGCGCCGACGCCGGGCGGCTCCAATTGCTGGACAAGCTGCAGGGCTTCCTTGAGGTCGTCGAGTGTGAAATCGTTTTTGTCTTTATTGTGCAACTGCTCGAGGCGGACAGTCAGATAACCTCTGGCGTCGATGTAGTCTATGATCATACCGCCGGCGTCTTTGACGGGCTGCTTGGCGTCCACCAATCCCCACTGCTCGGTCAGGTATTCGTGGAGCGACTGCGGGGGCGCCGCGGCGTTCTTGAGGGCTTCGAGCTTTCTGTCCGGCTCATCGCTTCGGGCTCGCGGACGATAAGGCTCCGCCTGGCCCATATAATCCCTGAAATCGTCAAAATCATCCCCGAGGCTGCCAAGCCGTTCGAAGTCTTCGGCTTTGTTGTTGTCGGTGTTGACGACGAGGTCTTTTTCGCCTACGTTCCTCCTTACGTCGTTGCGGGGTGGTTCTTCGGGCGGTTGAGGCTGTTCGGGGGCTGCCGGCTCGACCAATTCGAGGACGGGATTGCTGTTTAGCTCCTGTTCTATTCTCTCCTGCAGCGCGAGGATGGAAAGCTGGAGAATCTCCATCGACTGGATCATGTGCGGAGCGAGCTTCAGTCGCTGCTCCATCCGCAAATCACCTCGCATCTCCAGCTTCATAGGACCACCCGGCCGAATTTCCTGTTCCAACTATTTAACTACATCTGCTCTGCCCGTCCGCGTGAGTAATATCATAAGCGCACAAAGTGATTTCGTCAAGATTTGAACGGCAGTTGAGAAAAAACAACGGTGCGAGAATTGCACCCGGGAGGGGAAATAGCGGGGCGGAGCACAGAGGCCTTCCCTGTGTTTGTTGCCGAGACCTCGGCGGTCGGCAGCAGCCTGCCGAGGCCGGCATCCGCTCTGTACTGCGTCACAAAATCAAGGCTCTACGGGGTACATCCTTCTCTGTACGGGCAGTGGACGTATCGGCTGGCCTCGGTCACGTTGGTGGAGGCCATTTTTGGGCCGTCCCAGTAGAGTTTTTGGCCGGTGCGAACGGCGATATTGCCCAGTAGAAGCACTTCTGTGAGTGGGCCGGCGAAATCAAAATTGGCAGTAGCTGGCCTGCCGCCCTTGCAGGCCTCTATCCATTCCTCGTAGTGGCCGGGGGAGCGCGGGATGGTTTTGGACGGGAGCTTGTACTCCTTCATTTTTTCCTCGGGAATGATCCGCGGGCTCTCTGCGCACCAGCCGGGGGCGAGGATTTTTCCTTTATCGCCGACGAAGAGCGATCCGCCGTCGTTGTCACCGAGCTTGCGGTCCTGTTCGAGCTCCCGGGGTCGTGGCGGCATGTTTCCGCCGTCGTACCACATCATCGTGACGGGCGGCATATCTCCACGGGCGGGAAATTCGTATCGGACAACTGATTTGGTCGGGCCGGTCTCTTCGTTGCAGCCCTCCTGCGAGACGACCTCGACGCTGGTTGGATAGCCGAGCTTCAGCGCCCAGAAGATGGGCGAGCTGTTATGTATCCCCATATCGCCGAGGGGCCCGGTGCCGAAGTCCCACCAGCCTCGCCACTTGAAGGGGACATAAGCGGGGTGATACGGCCTATAGGGGGCCGGTCCGAGCCAGAGGTCCCAGTCGAGCGTGGATGGGACCGGCGGCCTGTCTTGCGGGCGGCCGACGCCCTGCGGCCACCAGCCTTTGGGCCTGTCGGTCCAGGTGTGGACCTCGCGGACCGGGCCGATCTCGCCATCCCATATCCATTCGCACAAGAGGCGAATGCCTTCGCCGGAGTGTCCCTGGATGCCCATTTGCGTGGCGACCTTGTGCTCGCGGGCGGCCTCGGCGACCTTGCGGGCCTCATAAATCGTATGCGTCAGTGGTTTTTCGCAATAGACGTGCTTGCCCATTTTGATAGCGGTTATGGTGGCGACGGCGTGAACGTGGTCCGGGGTCGAGACGATTACGGCGTCGATGTCTTTTTGTTTATCGAGCATTTTACGGAAGTCGCGGTATTGCTTTGCGTTCGGGTAGCGTTTGAAAGTGCCGGCGGCCTGCTTTTCGTCCACGTCGCACAGGGCGACGATGTTCTGGCTCTCCACGCCGCTCAAATTGTCCGCGCCGCGCCCGCCCGCGCCGATGGCGGCTATGTTCAGCTTTTCACTGGGAGGGGTGTTCCCGGCGCCTCCCAAAACGTGCCGGGGGACAATCGTGAACGCGGTCACGGCGGCGGCAGCGCCCATAAAATCTCGGCGGGACATACTCTTGTTTTTTGCGCCTCTGTTACGCTCTTTCATGTTCATATCTCCTTGATGCTTGAAATCACATCTCTTTCAACTTTCATCCTTTGCCTTTCAGTAGAGCAACTTGCCGCTCTGTCGTCGAAGCTCGTGCTCTATCCAAGCTCGCGCTTGGCGGTCTCGACTATTGAATCGACTTGTTTTGCAGTCTCAGCTTCCAGCGGCTCGGGCTTGTGGCTATCAAGGATTCGCTTCACTTCGTCTTTGATTCGCTCTGCCATAGAGCGCTTGCCGCCGGCGGCCCAGGCGTCCCAGCTTTCTCTCGTCCAGGCCGCGCCGGGCAGCCAAAGCTCTTTTCGGAAGTGCTCGACCGTGTGGTGTTCGGCGAGGAAATTGCCGCCTGGTCCCACCTCCCGAACTACCTCCGTCGCAAGGGTGTCGGCGTTGACCTCGAAACCCCGCACTATCCGCTTCACATACTCCATAACTTCATTGTCGAGATACAGCCATACGAGGCTGCCTGCATGGTCCGTGCCGCATATACCGCAGTGTCCGAACGTATCGGCGCCGGCCAGCGCTCCTGCGAGCAGGCTCGTGCCCTTCTCGATGCCCGCCTGGGCGTCGGGCACTTTGGCGTCGGTCAGGCCGACGTTGATATATACGGGAAAGCCATAGTGCCTCGCCATCTGGACCATCGCCACCGCCATCAGCCCCTGCTCCGGCGACCCGAACGAGCAGATGCTCGTCCTCGGGTCCATAATATGCGGTATCCCGCCGTATGTGATCGGCGTTCCCGGCGCAAATAGCTGCGTCACCACGAGACCGGCAAGTATCTCTGCGTTTTCCTGTGCCAATGTTCCGGCCAGGGTCGCAGGCGCCGTAGCCGAGGTCATTGCCATCGGGCCGATGCTGACGGGCTGGCCTGCCTGTGCGAATTCCCGCACGATGTCCAGACCATCTTTGGGCAATTGCAACGGGCTAATTGGTTCGAGGAACGCTTCGACCATCGGCTTTTCGCGCAGCGATGCGTCACCGCCGGCGACCGTGCGGTATATCTGAAGGATATACCTGGCGGTTCTGCCGTTCTTGACCCAGCAGCGTGTGGGCTTGCTCGTGCCCTTGACCAGCTCAGCGGTAAGATATACATCGCGCCAGGCCTGCGACACCTGCTCAGGCTGCGCCATCGAGCCTACTATGGTAATGTTGCTCAAGGCGTCGCCGAGCTTTATGGCCTCGCGCGCATCGCGTATTGTGGCTGCGCGGCGCTCGCCGCTATCCGTATCGATCCAGCTATATTGGCCGGGGCTGCTCATCAGCACCAAATCGCCGTACCCGAACCTTGCGGTTCGCTGCGGATTCCTGCCATATAGGACGTACTTTTTCCCGGCCTGCTCGATGCTGTCCATCACGAGCTTCTCAGGCAGACGGGCAATCCTGCTGTCTTTATCCACCCTGGCCCCGGCTTGAGCCATAAGCCCCAGTGCTCCATCGTGATGCACCATAATTCCGGTGTCACGGAGTATGCCCAGGGCGGCGTCGTGGATGCTCTGTATCTCCCGCTCAGACAGTATCTTTACGCTTATCCTCGCCATATTGCAGTTGGCTCTCCAAGAGCCCGGTTTACGCCTTGTGCTTGGCTTTGAGCCAGAGTTCGATTGGGATTTTGACTCCTTGAGGGCGGAAAGGCAATTCGACCTTTCGACCAGTCCCGGCTGATTGGTAGCCGGCGTAGAGGACTTCCTGGACGAGCCGGCCGTCCTCGCCGGTCGCCTGCGGCTCTTCTTTGCCGCGGACGCAGCGGGCGAAGTGCCGCATCTCCTGCGGGAAGCCGTAATTCCACAGCTCCTCATAGACCGGATACGTCCAGCCCTTCGTGGAGGGGGCCTTCTCGACGGCGTAGCCGTAGCCGTATTTGCTGTAGGTCGGAAGCGCGTTGCCCATGTGCAAATCGGCGTAGGTGACGCCGCCTTCGCCATAGACCTCGATGCGGTCTTCCATTCCGCCGCGGCGCGCCCAGCTATCTTCGACGAGTCCCAGCGCGTCATTTGCAAACTCGATGATGCAGACGGAATTGTCCTCGCCTTTGGTCTTGTCGGCGTGGACGTAGGTTCCCATCTGGCAATAGACGTTTTTGATCTTGGGCCGGCCGAGGAACCAGTAGCAAAAGGCGATGCCGTGACAGCCCATGTCCATAAAGACCCCGCCGCCGGATTTTTCGACGTCCCAGAACCAGGCTGCGTGCGGGCCGAAGTGCTTCTCGCTCTGCTTGACCAGATAGACCCTGCCGAACGCGCCCTGGTCGGCCATTTCCTTTGCCTTGATGTATTTGGGCGTGAAGAAAAGCTCCTCGGCGTAGAGCAGCAGGACGCCCTTCTTTCTGCACGCCTCAATCATCACATCCGCCTCTTCGAGCGTCATGCACAGGGGCTTTTCGCAGACGACGTGCTTGCCTGCGTTGGCGATGTCGATTGTCATCCGCGCGTGCAGATAGTTCGGAGCGGCGATTGTCACCATTTCGATGTCCTTCTCAGCGAGCATCTTTTTGTGGTCGGTGAAGACGCGGGGGATGTTGTACTTTTTGGCAAGCTCTGCTGCGTGGCCGGGCGTCGGCGAGGCGACGGCGACGACCTCGGCCGCTTCCGGCACCGCGCGGAGCGAAAACGCATGAATGTCCGCCTCGAATTGCGAGCCGATGATTCCGACTTTGACCGGTCCTTTGTTGGCCATACTTCTGCCTCCTTGTGAGTTGGTGACGTTCCGCGGATTACTCCAATTCCTGCCTGCCGATTATTGCGTCCGTCAGTATCTTGCCGGATGCGTATTCGATTGTGCTGCCGGAGGGCAGACCCCTCGCCAGGCGGGTGATTTTAACGCCGAGCGGACGAAGCAGCGAGCTTATGTACAGGCTGGTGCCGTCGCCTTCGAGATTGGGGTTGGTGGCCATAATGACTTCTTTGACATCGTCCTTTCGGACCCGCTCGACGAGCTTGTCGATAGTCAGGTCGCTCGGCTCGATTCCGTCTAAGGGGGCGATGTGGCCGCCTAAGACGTGATAGACCCATTTGCAGGCCCCGGTCTTTTCGAGGCTGATGAGGTCCTTTGGCTGCTCTACGACGCAGATGAGGCTCTTATCCCGGCGGGCGTCGGAGCAGATATTGCAGATTCGGTCTTCCGCGAGGCTGTAACAGACCTCGCAGCGCTTGATCCTGCTCTTAACGGCCCGAATCGCCTCAGCCAGAGCGAGGGCGTCGTTGGCGCTGGCCTTTAAGATATGAAAGGCCAGCCGTTCGGCGCTCTTAGGCCCTATCCCCGGCAGCCTGCCAAACTCCTCAATCAGCTTGTTCAGACTTTCAGTATATGCAGTGCTCATAATTCATATCTTCCCATCCCCAAGCCCTGCGGGCTTGAGGCTGCCACCCAGCGATTATGAGTCTGGCCGAGCGAATTTTGCGCCGAGTTTTCTGACTTCTTCACGACTTTTGGCGTTTCTCTGCCCTTCCTCGGCCTTGGACTCAAAATCGATGCTCACACTGAATTTTATTCTGTGGACGGTATTTGTAGATACCGTGCTCTGCCCGATTGCGCCAGCCTTGAGTGCCCAGACTGAGACCCCTGCACCTTTCTCTTTCGTTTTTTCCTCGTCAACGGTCACGGCGATATCGAATTCCACCTTCCCACGCTGATTACCCACAGGTGCTATTTGGCATTTGTGTGCCGTTTCGTTCTTCGCTTCTCTAACACCTTCGACGATTTGCCGGAGTGTTTCTCTGACGAATTCCTTGACATCCATCTTGTGCAAACCTCACTGATACGACCATCCTAAAGTACTCCTTCCGGGGTGGCAGCCTCAAAGCCGCAGGCTTTGGGGATGGCTCAGTTCGGAAAACTGTCAAAATCAATCGGTATCGGGCCTTGCCTGATATTCTGCCAATCGGCTGCACTGGAATAGTACCACTGCTCGGGGGTCTCAACCAGGGCTTTTCGTACTGGGTCGTTATGAATGTAACGGACTAACTCGATGATAGTCCGAGTCTTTGTCATGTTCCGATCATAACCTCCGCCTTTCTGCCAGAAACGATACGCTCTATGTGCCTGAGATGTCGCCATGGATTTCAGACTGCCGGGATCGCTGTTCCTGATGTAGTTAGTTGCCCTGCGTGCTACGGGTTGTTTGATGGAGAGCAGAATGTTGGAAATGGAATACTCTGGTTCTCTCGGGCATATCAACAAATGCACGTGGTTCGGCATGAATACGTAGGCCCATAGATCGAATTGATGTTTTTCCCGGCTGGAAACGATTGACTCTACGAGATACCCGCAAAACCTCTCTTGCGCAAGGAACGGCTGATTATCATAGCAACTGAACGTTAATTCGTGGGCGTGTCCAGCCACGTTATGGCGACGACAGCATTTTGTGTATGTCTTGCCGTTGAGCATGGCACGATTATACACAACCAAGGGTTACCAGACAACGTTTCCAACTGGCCGGGATGCCATCCCCAAGCTGCGCTTGAGGCTGCCACCCATTCTCAGGCCATCCCCCGGCTGAGCTTGAGGCCACGACCCGTTCTCAGACCACACCGGGCCCTATGGGCTTGAAGATGCCACCCAGAGAATTATTCTTCTTTGATGCCGGTTATTGTTGCGTCGAGGCCGAGGAGGACGGTCCTGACGGCTGGGTCGTTAATCAGCTCGTTTCTTTTCTGGCCGAAGGTTCTTTTTTGTTTGGCCTCGGCCTTTGTCTTGCTGGGAGTCTCCGCCAATTCCAAACTCAGCGTCAGCGGCGTTGAAAGCTGCTCGCTCAGCAAGGCCTGGATTTGCTCAATTCGGCCATTGCGCCGGCACATTTCCATTTGCACCTTCGCAGAGGCGGGGAATTGGAGGGTCAATTTGCCGTCCTCGAATCGGCTGGGCGCTGCGGCGCTGAGCAGACCTGCGGTTCCTCCGCCGAGCCTGTCGGCGACAAGCTTCAGGATGCCCTGCCAATTGTCGGTTATTGACTGGATGTTGTTGGCGTCGTGAAGCGTGAAGCGTGAAGCGTGAAGCGTATCTCGTGTCTGGTATTGCGCATCGTCTATTACGTCGTCCGTATCCGGCGGAGCGCTATTGGCATCTTGTATTGCATCTTCTAGGCCAAGCTCAGGGCGAGTCTGCGTATCGCGTGTTTTCCGGCTCGCGGCTGGCGACTGGCGGCTTGAAGACGGCGGCTTGCCGCTAAGGTCGTTTTTTAGGCTTGTCGGCTGTTTTTTTTTAACGGCGGCTGCGGAACCGCCCTGTAATTGCGCCAGGAGCTTATCGACGTTCATAAAGTGCTCGCTCAGGGCGAATCGCAGGAGCGATGCCTCCAGCAGGGCCCTGGCGGTGTCGCTGTTTTTGATGGACCAGCGGAGCTTCTCGAGCGTGGCGATATTATAAACGAGGGCGGCGATGTCGAACTTCTCGGCGAGCTGGCCGGCTCGTTTTCGCTGCGGGGCGGTGAGAATCACAAGCTCGCTGTCGGCGCCCGCCGATTTTATGACCATCAGGTCGCGCGTATGGTCGATGAGCGAATCGCAGATCTGGACCTCGCTCGTGCCGGCGCCGATCAGGTCGTTGACGGCGGCGAGCGTCCCGGCGGCGTCGCTCTCGGCGATTTTGTCGATGAGGCTCCACACCTTTTCACTGTCGGCGCAGCCGAGGCACTCTTCTAACAGCGAGCCGCTGAGCGGCTCGGCGCCGGCGCTGAGCAGGCGGTCCAAGAGGCTAAGGGCGTCTCTCATTGAGCCGTTGGCCATTTTCGCTAAGGGCAGGACCAAATCGTCCTCGTATTTAATCCCCTCGGCCTTGAGTATGGATTCGAGCTGCCTGGCGATTATGGGCGGGGTGATATTTCCGAAATCGAATCGCTGGCAGCGAGATTGAATCGTGGCAAGAACCTTGTTCGGCTCGGTGGTGGCGAAGATGAACTTGACATGGCTTGGCGGCTCTTCGAGGGTCTTGAGCAGGGCGTTGAACGACTCAGTGGTCAGCATGTGGACTTCGTCGATGATGTAAATCTTGTGCCTTGCGCGTGCGGGGCGATAGATAGCATTTTGGCGAAGCTCGCGTATGTTGTCGATTCCGCGGTTTGAGGCGCCGTCGATTTCGATGACGTCGATATCCTCGCCAGCGTTAACGGCAACGCAGCTATCACACTTGCAGCAGGGTTCGGTGGTGGGCGCATCGGCGGCGAGGCAGTTCAGAGATTTTGCGAGGATGCGCGCCATAGTGGTCTTGCCTACGCCTCGGGTGCCGGTGAACAGATATGCGTGTGCGACCCGGCCGGTCTTTATGGCGTTCTTCAACGTCCGCGCAATGGGGTCCTGACCGATAACCTGGTCAAACGTCTGCGAGCGATATTTTCTGGCTAATACGGTATAACTCATGATGAATTTGATATTTACTATTTACGATTTACTATTTGTCGTTCGTCCGGGCT
>Ga0299915_10002761_pt1 | contig 12772 bp, 14 predicted proteins | sample RVTome_13_FD_200263 | JGI IMG/M metagenome (GOLD analysis project Ga0299915, IMG submission 200263) | Soil microbial communities from uranium-contaminated site in the Upper Colorado River Basin, Wyoming, United States - RVT92D227 (version 2) ...
GTGTCGTCACCGCTGGTCCTGTCTATGCCCACCTCCGCATCGCCCAGTCCTGCGAGGAACAGGTGGAGTTCGTCCCCGAGCCGGGGACCATCGCCCTCCTGGGCAGTGGGCTGGCTGGGCTGGCAGGGTATGCAGCGCTGCGCTGGAGAGCACGCAGCTAGCTCAGTCCGTTTCTGTCAATAAAAAGCCGTCTCCTGCCGGGGACGGCTTTTTCGTTGTTCTCCCCTCTCCAGGAGGGTCGCATGGGCCATGGGGATTGACAGCACAGCAGAACTGCGTTATAATGTACACAGTAAGCTGGACGTGCTTGCAGAACTAAGGAGGGAGAGGCGATGAAGAAACACTGGCTACGCGGCATGTTGTTGGGTGTGAGTCTGGCGCTGTTCCTGGCAGGAGGGGTGGCGCTGGCGCAGGGGCTGAGCATAACCGTGGACCCCGCCTGCATCGAGTGCTGGAATGGCACGCCTGGTCTTGACGTTGTTCCCCCCGCGTCGTTTATCGCCGAGTTTGTGGCCACGGGTTTCAATCCCGAGCAGGTCTACACCTGCGGGCGTATGACCGCCGAAGGGGAGATAATGTTCGAATTCTGCAGCGGGGGCCCTGAGGAGGGCATCGGCACAGCCTACCTTAGCGCCAGTTGCCCCGAATACGCCAACCGGGTCTTCCTGTGGATGAACGAGGTAGGGGGTCTGTACAGCGAGTACGACCTTGTGTTCGGCGAGTGGTCCTTCCGCGTGTGGCAAGAGAATCGTAGCCACGTGGTCACTAATGGTCCTGTCACTGCCCACCTCCAGATCGCCCGGTCTTGCGAGCAAGCTGCGGAGTTCGTCCCCGAGCCGGGGACCATCGCCCTCCTGGGTAGCGGTCTGGCTGGACTGGCTGGATACGCCGCTCTACGCTGGAGAGCCCGCAGCTAGCCCAAAGCGTTTCTTGTGCATCAGAAGCCGTCTCCTTGGGAGACGGCTTTTTCGTTGCCCTCCCTCAGGATGCAGACAGCACGAGAGTTCATTCACCCACGTCAGCCGCTTGACATATAACGGTAACAGCAATATAATGCCTACAAAGCGGGGAATGGCGACCATCAACACGGCAAAGGAGGCAGAAAGATGGCAAAGAGATGGCTATGGGGCGTTGTGCTGGGCTTGTGCCTGGTGCTCTTGTTCGGCGCCGGCTGTGCGGACAAGGAATGCGTTCCGTGTTATCCTGGGACGGTGCGAGAGCCCGCGGATCCGGACCAGATACCGGGCAAATACAAGATCAACCTCTCCGCCCGGGTCGGTGACGGGCAGGCGTACCTCGCCAATCTCTACCAGAACGGCGAGCCAATTCTCGAGGAGCCGGCGCGCGGCGTGCCGGCGCAGACGGAAGTCGGCGGCACCTTCTTCGTGACCTGCGATGATCCCACAGCCTACTTTTTCACTGACGCCATGGCCTTCGGGGGTTTCGTGCCCGTGGAGGTTAAGGACCCGTTCGGGGTGTGGCAGCTAGGGGCCGGGGTGGTGGAGGACCCCAATAGCGAGGGTTTGGACGATTGGGTCCAATGGGTTGTAGAATGGCTGGTCGCAGACGAGTGTCCACAGGCGGAGGAGGAGTTCGTCCCCGAGCCGGGGACCATGCTGCTCCTGGGCAGCGGCCTGGCTGGGCTGGCCGGATACGCGACGCTGCGTTGGAGAGCGCGTAGCTAGCCCCAACCGATTCTGATGAGTGAGAAGCCGTCTCCACACGAGACGGCTTTTTCGTTGAACCTCTCGAAGTTTCCCAACGTTCGGGCTGGTTCTACAAGGCTCTGCGATTCCCCCACTCCCATGCGCGATGGGGGGATTGACGGCGAAGCAGAACCGAGTTATAATGGACGCAGGAAGCTAGACATCGTTGTAGAACTAAGGAGGGAGAGGCAATGAAGAGACACTTGCTACGAGGCATGCTGTTGGGCGTGAGTCTGTCGCTGCTCCTGGCAGGTGGGGTAGCGCTGGCCCAGGCGCTCACCCTGACGGTGGACCAGGACTGCTTTGAGTGCTGGCCAGGCACCGAGGAGCCCGACGCGGAACACATCGTCGTGTTGACCGCGGATGACTACTCCAAGACGGAGATGTGCGGGGAGTTGAAGATAAACGGCGAGGTCTTCGTCCCCTCGGGTGAGTGTTCCGTTCCGCCCCACGAACCGCCTTGCGAGGTGTGGCTCGCGGTCACCTGTCGTGACATGCAACTGCACATGCTGAACGATTGCGTAGAATCCGACGGCGCAGAGGGTTTGCAGGAGCTGGGCCCATCGTTCGATCCGGTGGAGTATGGCGACTGGGTGATCAGGGCCTGGCAGGAGGAAAGCGGAGAGCGTGTCGGGCCTGTTCGACAGGCGGCCTTCACCTTCGCTGAGGACTGTGAGGCCCAGGAGGTAGAGTTCGTCCCCGAGCCGGGCACCCTCGCCCTACTGGGCAGCGGCCTGGCCGGGTTGGCAGGGTACGCGACGCTCCGCTGGAGGAACAGACAGTAGTCGCGCACCACGAGCTAGATAGCTGAAGGGCCATCCCACCTGGGATGGCCCTTTTCTCTTTGGCAACGCCGGACACTCCAATCGCTTGGCCGACACCCCGGGAGTTGGCCCATCCATCGGTCTCCTCCTGGACACGCGTTGGGCTGTTGCCGACCAAGCCTCCGACAACGGTAGGGGCACGGCATGCCGTGCCCCTACTGGTCTACGCCGTTACGCAGGCGAAGCGTACATCTCCAGGTACCCGCATTCCTCACAGCGATAGATGATGATATCGCGTCGTGTGGTCGGGGCACCCTTCAGCGGGAAGGGAACATCGTTCGCTGGTGCCCAGACGTAGGGAGAGGCCCCACCATACTGTACCCGCTCCCTCAGCGTGCCCGGAGCCATACTGCCACTGCATTTGGGACACACCTTGGCATCAGACATATCCACACCTCCCTCACTCTACCAACCAGGAAGAACATCCCCGCAAGGCTGCAAGATCCACCATGTGCGCTACGTGCTTGAAAAGAGGTGTCGAATGAGTTTGCGGGCTACACCACCCACGATGAAGCATTGTACGTCGAACACGTTGCCGGGTCAATGCATCGCGCGGGGCCAAACGGAAGGACTGCAGGTGAAGCCTAGGGGAAGGTTGGCGATGTCACCGGCGCTGGGCTACGCGCGCTACGCGATGGGCCACGAGGGGATCAATTCGTCGATCTCCGCCATGAGACGGATGCCGTCTTCGGCCAGCGGCCAGACCTCCGAGGTCTTCGGTGTTACGGAGGATCCCCGGCCCAGCGAGCGTTTGAGCCAGCTACGCGAACTTGGACCTGAGGTCCTCCACCAGGCGGTGGCAGAGCTCCACCTCGCGACCATGAGGGTCTTGCGCCAGTCTCGCCTCCTCCGGTTGGAGATCCTCAAGGAAAGCATAGGATTCGCCAATCGACCGCACTATTTGGTGAGCTCTCGGGAGTTCCGCGCGCCGCACCAGGCGAGCAAGATCAGCCCATTCGTACTTCTCGTCTACGACGCTCCTGAGGAACGCGCCCGGGTCGAACGAATAGTGCGTCTCCCAGCACTTGATGACGGCGATCCGACGCACAACACCGCGGTCATAGGCCCTGCTGGCAAACACATACAGATCGTACACATCGCGCACCGTCGTGCGCTGGGCTGCGGCGCGTATCTTCTCACCGATTATCTCATGCGTGTCCAAGGCCAAGACAGGAGGAGGATCCATTTCCATCCACTGAAAGTAGCGTTGCGGCAGCAGCTGGGCTGCCCTGGGAGCGATGAGAGGCAGCGACCGGCAGCTGACCTCCACGCGAAAGCGGCCCTCGGACAACCACTGGTGGCCATAAGTCACCTCCATGCCGCAGGACTCAGCCGTCGCCCAGTAGGCTCCCGACTCAACGGCGAAGGTGATGCCGTGGAAGGTGCGTCCGTCTACAGAACTCGCCAGTTCCAGCATCAGGTCTTCAGGCTCGACCCGGTGGATGGCTGTGAAATCCAGGTCCAGACTGAAACGCCCCCCGCCTCCCAGATGGAGCTTGCGTATAGCGGTTCCGCCTTTGAAGGCAAGAGCGCTCAGCAGGCCCGCCTTGCTTAGATAGCACAGCGCGTACGTGAGCACGATTTCCCGTTCAGCGACCTCGAGCGGCACACCGGAGTCATGAGCGTACCACTGGACGCGGGTCCTGGCTATCATCACACTACCTCTATGTCCGCTACTAGTTCCTGCCGCGGGATATTCACGACCAACTGCCACGCAGGAACGTACTCGCCTCCGGGCCCCCAGCGCGCGGTCTGCCCGAGATACGTATGGCTCTTGCCCACGGCGCCGGCTAGCCGCGCCCTCTCTGCCTCAGGCAACTGAACGTCAAGTAGCTCAGCGAGGTAGCCCAACCGCTGCACCAGGGACTGGATCCCAAACCGGAGTGCGTAGCCGGACACAACTGTCCAATCCAGCCGGTGTCTCCCTCGTGACATCATCGCTGCAACCTCGGGGATGCCACCAGCGTAGGCGGGCCTATCGAGGCAATCGAGCACAGTCTTCTCGGGATCGGCCATCATCACGGAAGTCCCGTATGCAGAGACTTCCGTAGCTCCGAAGAACTTCTCAGATGTCTGACGGACCAGCCGATATGTTGTCCGCCGAACGGTTATCTGCGCCCGCCTGGCACGGGTCGTTGTCGCAACATACACCGTAGCTGATGCTTGACTCGACAATCCGTGAAAGAACGCTGCAGTGGAATATGAGAAGTAGTAGGGCTCAACCAGTGTCCGGCCGACGAGTAGCGGATTGGGGTCTGGAAACGCATACTCTCCCCGCTCGGCCGGTATCAGTTCATACGTTCCTGGTGTTACGCGCGCCAGCCACCGCTTCCTGGCCAATCGGCTGAGCACTTGGCGCGCGCGTCCATAGGAGCAACCCAAGACCTCCATGGCCTCTTCGATGGTGACAACGGGTTGCTTCTCCCACTCCAGGTGCATGATGAGTTTGGATTCGACCGGGGAAAGTGAGCGCGACATCGACCGTCTCCGAGATGAGCGATGGGTTTCTTGTTAAAGAAACCGCGTTGTGTCACAAATACAGGCACAAAGCGTGACTTTCTTAAGAAGATCCTACTACAGTTCCGTGGGTTGTGCAACCGATGCTCTGGGCAGCGGCCGTCCTGGCCCGATAGGGGTCCGCGCATGCCCGCTGCCTGGCAAGCCGCTACTCGATGGGCCAGGAGGGGATCAGGCCGTCGATCTCCCCCATGAGGCGGATGGTCTCCTTGAGGGCCACCACGATCCTGCCGTAGTGACTGACGTCGTCGTAAGAGAGGGTGCGCCCCTTGCGGTCCTTCAGCCACTTCTCCAGGACCTGGTAGCCGCCGATGTGGAACTCCCACACCTCTCGCTCCACGCCCTCAAAGTACTGGGCCTTGTTGATGTAGACCAGGCCAGGGCGGCCCTCGGCGGGCTCCGCATAGCGCACCTTCTCCACCTCGCTGGAGCCTTTGACGGGGAACTTGACAATCGGGTGGTCCAGCGCGGGCGACTCCATGAGGTGCAGGGCTACCAGCTCCTCCCCCTTCTCCGCCAGGGCGCGGAAGAGGCCCAGGTCCGAGGTCAAGGGCAGGCGTGGGAAGTCGATCTTGAGGAACTCCGCGTACCGCTCGCGGTACGTGGGGGAGTGGAAGACGGCGTACATGTAGTGGAAGATGTCCTCCGGCCCGAAGGTGCCCTCCAGGTCGCCCTTGGCGTCGGGGACGAACGTCAGGACCAGCTTGTTGGCCACAGCAGAGACGAACTCAGTCGCCAGGTTGGGCTTACGCGTGCCGTATCCTGGCTGCGACTCGAACAACGCGAGAGTAACGGCGATACCACCCCGTTTCACGGGCTCTTGCTTCTTGGTCTCGCTGTACAGGTAGAGGGGGAAGTAGTGGTTGTATTCGCGCGAGCTCGGCGAGATGGCATTGCCGTCGCCCAACGCCCGCGTAACGTACACGTGGCGGAACGTGTCTGCGACAAGTTGCCGCACGCTCACAAGCGCAATATTGGAGACAACCATATTCCTCATCACAGCGGGTCTGGGGAACTCAATCAGCTCACCGGCGTAGCAGATCACCCTGTGGTCAAATGGTCTATAGAGGTACGGCTTGATGCACTGGCGCCAGTTGTCTCGGTCGCGCAGTATTTGTCGAGACCGAGAAAGGCTCCAGTCTCTGGTGTCGCGCAGCGAGAGCGATTCCCTCACCTCTCCGTCCGAGAGATGAGCATCTGCGAACGCGCCAATTCGCTCCTCAAGGTCAGCCCGATCGAAGCCTACCACGAAGTGGTCGCGATGTGTCTTAATACCGGTGGAGCTCAAAGGTAGGGCATCAGCGATACTCCACCCGCGCGAGTACTCGCCATACAGATCGAACTCCTTTGGCACTAGGAAGAAGTATGGTGGCACGGCCGCCAGTCCCTGCCAACCAGTGCTGATGAGGTCGTTCTCGCGCAAGTACTCGTACTTGCCTTCTCTCAAGCCCCAAAGGTCAGCGTAGTGCACCTTAGCCATTCTCGGCAACCTCATACATCGCGGCGGACGTCCTCCAAGCGCAGCACATCGCCCGCTTCGGCCTGCTGTACCGCCGGGCGGAAGGCGTCCTCGAACCCAGGGATACTCAGCAGCTCTGCGGTGGCCTGGCTCTCCTCCCGCTCCTCCAGGTAGGCCAGGAAATCGTTGGCTACCCGGAGCCGCTGGAGGGACAACCTGCGTAGGCTGTGCTGTGCTTCCTCCAACAATGACCTCACGTCAGATGATTCGGTCTGTGCCATGCCCTTCACCTCCCCTTCACTTTGACCATCAGGGAGATAGCCACGCCCTGCCGGATGTCGAAGACATTCTCGTCTTTCCCGCCGTCTGGCGCCTTCTCCCCCATCAAGGCATTGCCGTGCAGGTTCAGGACGTAGATCTCGTCGAAGCTCTTCAGCAGCTCCTCCCTTATCCCCCGGTGGATAAGGCCCGACAGATAGGAGTGGTTAGTGATCATGCCCACTATGCCGTACCCCGTGCGCTCGATGCGGTCGTGGGCGAACCGAATGAACTTGATATAGTCGTCGGAGAGCGGTTGGATGTTCCTCTCTTCGCGCACCGCCTCCTTGTATCTGTCCATCAACTTGTTTATGTAAGTCCCCTTGTTGGCCGAGCTGACCGAATAGGGCGGATTGCCCAGCACCACCATGATGGGCTTCTCTTTCTTGATCTCCGAGGCAGCGTCGGCCTCCTCGCTGATGAAGCGGGCGAAACCCAGGGTCTCCGCCTTGGTGATGGCCTCCTCCAGCGAGTTGGTCAGGTAGATGCCCAGCCGCTCCTCGCCCTGGAAGTCGTACCCCAGCTCCTGAAGCTGAAGGGCCAGTTTCATGTGGGCCATGGCGTAGGGCGCCATGAGCAGCTCGAAGCCGAAGATGCGGGGCAACAGCTTCTCCCTCACATAGCCGTTCCACGCGCCCTCGCCCCTCTCTCTCACCACCGTCTTGTGGATCTCCTGGATCACGAAGTAGAGGAAGGTGCCCGTGCCGCAAGCCGGGTCCAGGATCATCACCCCCTCGTCGGCCAACCCCATGGGCCGGTCGAAGCGGGTCTTCAGCAGGTGATCGATGGAGCGCACGATGTAGGAGACCACCGGCTCGGGGGTGTAGTACACCCCGCGCCGCTGGCGCATCTCTGGATTGTAGTGGGCCAGGAAGGTCTCGTAGAAGTGGATGATGGGGTCTTCCTGCTTGGTGGCCTTGCCGAAGTCCCTCAGCACCTCCGAGATGTCGGCCCGCGCCAGCAAGTGAGCGAGGTCGTCCACCGCCCAGGCGACCTCCTCGGGCAGCTCCGGCCCCGCGATCTCCGTGAACAGCTTGCGCAAGAAAGGGTTGGTCGGCGGCAGGTTCCATCCCGCCTCCTGGCGGGTGAACTCCCTGCCAGCGGGGGCCTGAACCCTGGCCGCAAACAGGCCGTAGGTCATGGTCTGGGCGTACATGTCGGCGAACTGCTCGGCGCTGAGGTCGGGGATCAGAGTCTCGCGGAAGGCAGCCAGTTGGCTGTGGAACGGCCCGTCCTGGTCCTCCCGCTGGTAGGCCTCCTCGATGAGGTCCCGGATCATCCGCGCCAGGCTGGCCATACGCTGGGCCAGCTCCTTGGCGCTGCCCAGCATGGGCGCCTCCTGGGCGAAGAACCTCTCCAGCAGTTGGGCGACGGCGTCAATCCCGGCCCCGGTGCTTTTCACCTTCCCGTCGCGGCCCACCGAGGCCAGGCGTGCGGTCTCTCTGCGCTCGCCCTCCACGTACCAGCGAAACTCCAGGTAGTCGGTGAGGATGAGATTGTGGAGGGACTCCCGGTACCGCTTCAGTTGAGGGGAACGCTCGGCATCGTCGAGGCTGGTGTCGATGTCCTTCGCTTCCACGTACCCCACAGGGGTCGCCCCCCGCAGGACAATGAAGTCCGGCGCGCCGCACTCCACCCAGGCGGAGTCATTGATGGCCTGGACACCGTCCCCGGTGGCTTGCAGTAGGTGCTCCAGAGCGCCGCGATAGGCGTGTTCCTTGGCCATGCCCGTGGCCAGCTTCTGGCGGACTTCCTCGAGGTAAGTTCGGAAGGGGTCGGGATTGGTCATGCGCTACCCCCGCTGACCGGAATACGAAACACCGAAAGGACCGCATTGATCATAGCAGATTCGTTGGGCGATGCCAAGGGGATTGCCGGCGAGGCAGCGGACAAGCGCTGTGGTGGGCGATGCGCCCGAGATTGCAGGGTGCCTGGAGAACTAAGTCACGGCGCGGGACATAGCAGCAGATTGGGCGGCATGTGGGTGACCTCAGGCTCAGACCACCTGGAACGATTGCCCCAAGGGTTGGAAATTACCTGTCTCCTGCCGTTCCAGCTTCGCTCTGATCTCCTCGAACGTGCGCACGGTGTCCTCTGGATAGAGCCGCTCACCGCAATGCAGGCAGACCTCAGCGCGCACTCTCAACACGGCCGTGTGGGGCCCTCCTCGGAGGAGCTTCTCCACCTCTTTTTCGACCAACTCACCGCCGCACACCGGGCATTTCTCAAACGGCTTCACTATTCGCTCCTCCTCTGCCGCCAGTCGATCCATCTCTGGGGGTCCGGTCGATAGACGGTAATCAGGGCGGCCCTAGCAAGAGCAATGCTACTCCATTATACCACACCCCGTCACCACACACATCGCTGGACACCATCCTCAAAGCTCACCTCCATTAGGGGACTGGGTCCTTCGTCGTTGCCCGCACGCTTCGATACGGACCTCCTCCTATCCTTCGACTATGCTCAGGACGCGGCTCAGCATGCGTCGCGGACTCTACCGCCGGGCCTTGCGGTTCAAGGATCGGCACATGGGTAAACAAAAAGGGCCGTCCCCATGAGAGACGACCCTCTGTTCAGCCAAGCCTTGGCAAGCGGGCTATTCTCTCGTCCTCCTCCGCAGGGCCTGCCCTGAGCCAGGTCGAAGGCCCTGCCCTGAGCAAAGCCGAAGGGTCACGTATCCAGCCAGGCGAGCTAGCCCACTGCCCGGTACACGCAGAGCGGGATGTAGAAGCTGTATTCGCGCCCGATGGTCAGGTTGTCTATCACAAAGTAACCATCTTGCGTGGAGCCACCCTTCTCCAGCCCGAAGTGAATGCTCACTATCAGTTCGCGCGCGGTGACGCCGAAGAAACTGGCTCCCGCTGGTAGCGGTATGTCGTCCGTGGCCCCATCGCCATAGGTGACGAAGGCATAGTACGGGGGCGGGTACCCCGGCAGACTGTTCGCCAGAATGTCCACCCCAACGCCGTAGACGCCGGTACCACTCTGGGTGACGCACGTGGTCTGGAAGCTCAGCTCGAACGAACCGTTGCAGCCGGCACAATAGGAGCCATCGCCCTGTAGCATGTTCCAATCCGCAAAGTGTGTTGTGTGGTAGTCGGTCTCGCCCAGATAAGCGCTGAAGGAAGCATCAGAGTACGTGCCCCCGCCCGGAGGGTACGGCGGGCTCCCATAGTCGTCTGTGACCATACTCCCCAGGGCCGCTTCGAACGTCGTCCGGTTTGTGTAGAAGGTGGGAGTCGCAGCCTTGGCGGGAGTGCCCGGCGAGACTAATACGGCCAGCAGAAGCAGCCCAACGGCACTCGTGGCCAACAACTGTCTACATTTCGTCACCTTGCCTCCTCGATTACGGTGCTATACCGTCACGTTGTGGGCTAATATAGCAGGTAGTGGGAGCTCAGTCAAACGAGCGTGTCGAAGAACGACGTTCGATATACCTGGGCGGCGGTCGAACACGCCAGCGGCGCTGGGCTCCTGCCGCGAGTCCCTCACTCCATCGATCCGCACGCTTCGGTACGGACTCCGTCCTATCCTTCGACTATGCTCAGGACGCGGCTCAGCATGCTGGCTACCCTCTAGGAAAGAACACAAGCACACAGAGAACAGCATCCTGAGTAGCGGCCGAACACAGTGAGGCCGCGTATCGAAGGGTGCGACGCCCCCTCGCCAATTGGTCGACCCGCACGCTCCGATACGGCCTCCGCTTCGCTACGGCCTACTCAGCATGCTGTCCTAAGGCCAACCAACCAAGCATCCTGAGTAGCGGCCGAACAGAGAGAGGCCGCTACTCAGGATGCGACGGACTCCAGTCAGCGGCATAAGGAAGGGGGGCCATGATAGGCCCCCCTTTGTTGTGTGATTCCCCACTTGGCATGAGGCAGCCTAAGGCTACCTCAGCATCCGTATCAGCGTTGCCTCATCGATGTTCCTTACGTAGGCGAGAGCATCGTCCACATTCGCCATAATCTCAAGCGGCAGGTTGCCCACCCACTTCGATCTCGGATCATGTACGATTGTATCAGCTGGTATCTCCCTCCAGTTCTCACATTGAATCAGCGTATCCCCATCAATTCCCTCAAGAGCACTATCCTGAACCAGCACTGATGTCTGTCGGTAGCGGAACTCTGTTCTATGAGTAGTAAAGACCACGATAAGCGTTTCCGCTGCCTCAGTGTATTCCTCCATCAGAACGCAATACTTGCCCTTGGTCTGGTCTTCGAATTCGACGCTAGGCAGGTAGAAGACCGCGCCTCTTCTCGCCAATGCTCGCTTGAACGCGAATTCCACGTCCTATTCCAGAGACGCCAGTACCTGATCGATTTGCTCTCCCTCTTCTTGTAGGAAAGCCTCGAACCGAGCATCAGGCTCTGCCGGCTTCTTCATGTTTTCCCGCCACTGCTGGATGATCGGGTTCGGCTCGACGAGAGAGAAATCAATCGGCTGGCCCAGTAGTTGCCTACCCGTCCTGATTTCTTCCTCCAGAATAGCTTTCATAGGCTCGGTATCGTAGGCGAGCCTCTCGATTCCCAAGGGGGTAAGGTTCTTGACACGAGCCAACACTCTTCTGGCGATGACCGTGTCGACCGTGCTAAGCGAAGGCCCAAATCGCAGCTTATCGCCCAGTGCATGCGCCTTCTTGGCATAAGGGGAAGCTCCTCCACGTTCCCGAATAGTCACGCTGATTTCGAACCCATCCATATCTGTTATGCACGACTCAAAGCTCTTCGCCAACGGGCCCTTGATTTGGCGAGTATACCTCTCGCCGGTCACCGTTTCGCCCATCAGTCTTGCTTTCTCCACATCAATCAAGTAGACGATCTTCGCAAGCTCGATGGCGCCCGCCTCCCTGCCCAACTCCGAGAGAATGAAAACCATTAGGCTGTGGAGAACTGTCGGTGAGAGTCCGCTACCACTCATGCCTTTCCTCCCAACCTATCCCGCGTATCCTACCTCTTCCCCAGCGACACTAGTCCAACGTGGCATCCAGAGTATATCATACAATCTGGGTCCCATCAAGATGCCCGGCTGCACATCATGCCATGACATTCACCAGGACCCTACGCCGGCCTGCCGCGACCGACCGGCTTTTGCGAAACCCTCTCCATACTCCTAGCGGTCCCGTTCCCCGGCCGCCACACGACAACGCGGCCGCGCTTCCGCTCTCCTGCCGGCATGCACCCGGCACAACGCCCGACTCCTACAATAACCGCAGACCGGCCGCCATCACGCCACCCAAGGAACGGAATCGTGTATGCTCATCCCCACTACGCCGCGCCATCCGATTCCCCACCTTCACCCGAGCGTGTCCACCGCCTACTCACCATACGGGATGGCTATCACAGCTCGCTTCTTCGTGGACAGGCACTCCCTAGTAGTAGGGCTCGCCGCCCTTGCGCGCAGATATCTCCCTACCTAAGCTGAAACCATCGCGGGTCAGCCACACCGGATCTCCTCCTCTACCACTCCAGCCAGGGATCACATCCTCCTCGGCCAGCATTACGAACAGCTCCTCTATGTCCGCCTCGCTCAGGTCTAGACGATACTCACCAGCCTTCTCCGTCACCTCATGCTTGAACGCCGCCTGACTCTTGACCGCCGCCCCTTCACGCCACGCTCCCTTATCATAGAGCAGCAGCACAATCATGTCTCTTGCCCGCCAAACATCATCTCCCTTCGACATCTCTGACCTCCCTTCGGTTCCCAGCACTTGCGCCAACAGAAACACGCCCAGGGTCTCTCATCCCATTCATTATACCACCTCGCGTCCACAATCCCAATGATCGGCACAAGACTCTGTCGTACTTTCTACTCTCACCGCCCGCCCAGCGCCACCCTCTGCTCGTACAACAACGGCCTCTTCGTCGTGTCGTACGTCTCCGCGATCCCCCGCACCCGGTACACCTCCCCCGACACTCCAGCCCTCGCATCCGTCACCGTCACCACGTCCA
>Ga0299915_10002762_pt1 | contig 12770 bp, 8 predicted proteins | sample RVTome_13_FD_200263 | JGI IMG/M metagenome (GOLD analysis project Ga0299915, IMG submission 200263) | Soil microbial communities from uranium-contaminated site in the Upper Colorado River Basin, Wyoming, United States - RVT92D227 (version 2) ...
CCTCAAGCGCGTCGTGGCGGCCGGCACGCCCTGTCTCGGCGTGTGTTTCGGTTCCCAGTTCCTCGCCCACCTCCTCGGCGGCCGCGCCTACCGGGCGGACCGCAAGGAGATCGGCGGCTACGACGTGCACCTCACCGAGGACGGCCGCCGGGACCCGGTGCTCGCCGGATTCCCACCGCGCTTCCCGGTGTTCCACTGGCACGGCGACACGTTCGACCTGCCGCCCGGCGCCGCGCTTCTCGCGAGGGGCGACGGCTGCCGCAACCAGATGTTCCGCCTGAACAACGTCGTCGGCGTGCAGTTCCACCTGGAGGTCACCGTCGAGGACGCTGCCGAGTGGACCGCCGCCTATGGCACGGAGCTGGCCGACGTGGGCAAGACGAGGGAGCAGGTGGTCGCCGAGTGCCGCGTGATCGACGCGGAGATGGACCGGCTCGCCGCGCGGCTGCTGGACAGCTTCCTCGCCGTGCTCGTGAGATGAGCGCGGGCGCCCAGCCCGCGATGATCGGCCCGCAGATGCGCGTCGCGTCCGCAGTGGCGATCGTGTGCTCAATGGTTGTGCTCGGGGTGCCCGAGTCGGCCCGGCAGCGGCCGGCGGCCCAGCAGCATCGGCCTCCCGCCGTCACCCCGGCGGAGACGGTGCTGGCGGGTTACCGCACTACCGTCTCGGGCGCGACGATGGAGTACCACTCGCCGCACCCCGAAGCGCTCTCGTCGCTGCTGGCGCGCGCGCTGCGCGGCATCCAGGCCGTGAGCTGGGAGACCGACACCGTCCCATCGGGAGTCTCGGCCGACACGGTGTCCTTCGTCTGGATCATGGGCCTCTCGGGCAGCAAGGGCGTCCAGCGCTTCGATCTCAGCGTGAACGACCGGCAGAGATTCAGCTTCACCACCGCCGCCGACTCGACTTCCCGGGGCTTCAGCATCCCCGGCCCCAACGGCTCCAGCCTCTCCTTCCGCGTCACGATGGTGGACCGCTACGGCGACCTCTTCGGCTACGCCACGCTGCGGCTCGCGCGCCAGGATGCCGGCCTCGGCAGGCCGGCGCGAATCGAGGTGCGCGGCGAGGACGCCGGCAGCCGTGCCTGGTACATGACGTTCCAGCATCGCCTCACGCCGCGGCCGCGCATCCAGCAGAACCCCGTGCTCGTACGCGGACCGGCCGGCGCGGAAGCGGAGCTGCGTGTCCTAATCGACAACCTCGTGGGCGGAGGCGACGCCAGCGTCGAAATCCCCGGGCGTCCGGCCGTGCCATGGGCGCTCGTCCCAGGCGGCAACGTCATCAGGCTGCCCGCCGGCCCTGCGGCGATCGCACGCGACCAGCGCGTGATAGTCCGCGTCGCCGGCGCGGTGGCGCTTGACACGACGGTGCGGCTCGTGCCAATCGCGCAGCGCGACTTCTACGTGCTGCCCTACTCCCACAATGACATCGGCTACTCCGACCTGCAGGTCAACGTGGAGCGGCTGCAGTGGCGCATCCTCGAGGAGGCGCTGCGGCTCGTCGAGCGCACCCGCGAGTATCCCGCCGAGGCGCGCTACAAGTCGAACGTCGAGGTCCTCTGGCCGGTCGAGACGTGGCTCGCCCAGGCTGCCCCGGAGCAGCTCGCGCGCTTCGTGGCTGCGGTGCGGGAGGGCTCCATCGGCCTCAACGCCTTCCTCGGCGGAGTTCAGAGCGGCCTCGCCACGGCGCCGGAGATGACCCACTTCTTCGATTTCGCGCGCCGGCTCCGGGACCGCGACAGCCTCCCCGTCGAGACCGTCGTCATCTCCGACATCCCCGGGCAGTCGTGGGGCGTGGTGACCGCGCTCCGGGAGAGCGGCATCCGCTGGTTCGCACTCGCTCCGAACAATGGCGACCGCATCGGCTACACGATCGAAACGTGGGGCGACCGGCCCTTCTGGTGGACGTCACAGTCGGGGCAGGACAGCGTCCTGATGTGGGTGGCGGGCGCGAGCTACTCGCTCTTCCACGACGCCGCGATGCGACAGGGAGGCGAGCGCAAGCTGTACGGGCTGATGCGCCGCCTCGAGGGCGCCGGCGCCCCGTACCAGGCCGTGCAGCTGCCGTACACCATCCACGGCGACAACGGCCCCAACGACCCGGGCCTCTCCGACTACGTGCGGGAGTGGAACGCGCGCTACGTCTCGCCGCGGCTCGTCATCGCCACGCACGCGCAGCTGTTCCGCGACTTCGAAGCCCGCTACGGCCGCGACCTCCCGACGGCGAGCGGCGACTTCACGACCTACTGGGATGACGGTGTGGCATCGACGGCGGCGGAGGTGGCGCTGGTGCGGCGCGCGTCGGACCGGCTGGTGCAGGCTGAGGCTCTGTGGGCGATGCGCGACCACACGACATACCCGGCCGACGCGTTCTATTCCGCGTGGCGCGAGGTGGTGCTGTGGGACGAGCACACGTGGGGCGCCGCGGCGAGCGTCGAGACTCCGGACGCGCCCGACGTGCGGACGCAGTGGGAGTACAAGCGCGCCTTCGCCGTGCGCGCGGACAGCCTGTCGCGAGAGATGCTGGCGCGGGCGCTGGAGCTGCCGCTGGAGAGCGCGGCAGCTGCGGGCACCGCGCCCGCGGTCGCCGACGCCTTCGAGGTCCACAATACCACGTCGTGGCCGCGGACCGAGGTCGTCTACGTGCCGGCGGAGCTGAGCCGGGCCGGCGACCGCGTGGTGGGTCCCGACGGCCGGCCGGTCCCCTCGCAGCGCCTCTCGAGGGGCCAACTGGCCGTGCTGGTGCGCGACCTCCCGCCGCTAACCGGCCGGCGCCACACGGTAAGGACCGGACGCGCGTGGGCGGGGGACGGGCCTGGTGTGCGGGCGACCGGCAGCACGCTCGAGGGTGCGCTCTTCCGCGTCGAGGTGGACAGCGTGAGCGGCGCGATATCGAGCCTCGTATGGAAACCGCGCCACGCCGAGTTGGTGGATCGGCGCGCGCGAGGGGGCCTCGGCGAGTACCTGTACGTTCCCGGCAGGGACTCGACTCGTGCCACCGGTGTGTCCGGCGTCAGGATCCAGGTGAGAGAAGCGGGCCCGCTCGTAGCCTCGCTGTCGATCCTGTCGAACGCGCCTGGCGCGCGGGCGCTGCTGCGCGATGTCAGCATCGTGGACGGCATAGACCGGGTGGACTTCTCCGCCGTCGTGGACAAGGCGCCGGTGCGCGAGAAGGAGGGGGTGCACTTCGCCTTCCCGTTCCGCGTGCCGGAGGGGCGGGTGCGCTTCGACGTGGCTTCGGGCATCGTGCGGCCCGACAGCGAGCAGCTGCGCGGCTCGCTTCGGAACTTCGTCACCGTCCAGAGCTGGGCGGACGTCTCGAACGACTCGCTCGGCGTGACTTGGGCGACGCCCGGCGCGCCACTCGCGGAGATCGGCGGCATCTTCGCCGAGCTGCCGTGGATGCGGTCCATCCCGCGGACCCAGACGCTCCTCTCGTACGCGATGAACAACTACTGGCACACCAACTTCAAGGCCGAACAGGGCGGGCCTGTGGCGTTCGTCTTCGCCCTCCGGCCGCACGGGGCGTTCCGGCCCGACGACGCGGTGCGCTTCGGCGCGGAGCGGCGGGCCCTGCTGGTGGTGGCGCCGGCACGCGGGGCGCCGCCGCTGCCGCCGCTCCTGCGGCTCGAGGCGGTGAGCCCTGCGGCACCTGGCACGGCCGAGCCGTCTCCGGTGGTGGTCACCTCGGTGCGCCCCACCAGCGACCGGCGCGGATGGCTCGCCGCGCTCTACAACCCGACCGCCGAGGCGCAGCAGGTGCGCTTCGCATGGCGGCCCGGCGAGCGCATCGGTCTGTCCCGCAGCGACAGCGCGGAGCGGCCGGGAGCGCCGCTGCCGGGCCCGCTCGCCCTGCCTCCGTACGGGACGGCGATTGTGCGTGCCGAGCGGATGATCCCGGCGGCGCGCCGCTGAGGCGCAGTGCCGCTTCGTTCGGCCGGACCCTCGCGCCGCACGGGGGCGCCGCGCATCTTTTCAGGTGGTGGCGGATGACCTCGAGCTCCTGCGCGCCGCGCTGGCCGACCGCTACGTCCTCGGTCGTGAGCTGGGCCGCGGCGGAATGTCCACGGTGTACGTCGCCGCGGACCTTCGGCACCGCCGCGACGTGGCGATCAAGGTGCTGTCCGCGTCGGTCTCGCGCCTGCTCGGGACGGAGCGATTCCTGGGCGAGATCCGCATCTCGGCGGGGTTGACCCACCCGAACATCCTCCCCCTGCACGACTCCGGCGACGCCGCCGGCCTCCTCTTCTACGTGATGCCGTACGTCGAAGGCCCGTCGCTCCGCGACCGGCTCGAGCGCGAGAAGCGGCTCAGCGTGAAGGAGGCTGTGCACGTCGTCACCGACCTGGCGGACGGGCTGGAGTTCGCCCACCGGCGCGGCATCGTGCATCTCGACGTGAAGCCGGAGAACGTGTTGCTGGAGGCGGGTCACGCCATCCTCGCCGACTTCGGCATCGCCCGCGCGGTCAGTGTGTCGGGTGCCGGACCGCAGGCCCGGGCCGGCTTCGCGGTGGGAACGCCAGCCTATATGAGTCCCGAAGCCTGCAGCGGCGAGCCGGCCCTCGACGGGCGGAGCGACCAGTACTCGCTCGCGTGCGTGCTGTACGAGATGCTCGCCGGGCAGCCCCCGTTCGTGGCGGCTACGGCGCAGGCTGTCGCCGCGCGCCATCTGTACGACGACGTGCCGCCCCTCGGCACCATGCGGCCCGAGGCGCACCGGCACATCGTCCGAGCCGTCCACCGGGCCCTCGCGAAGAACCCCGGCGAGCGCTTCCCGACCGTGGCGGCGTTCGCCGAGGCCGTTTCCGCGCCGCCCGAGGTCTCGGCCGAGGAGGTGAAGTCGATCGCCGTCCTCCCGTTCGTGAACATGAGCCCGAATCCGGATGACGGGTACCTCGGCGACGGTATCACGGAGGAGATCCTGACCGCCCTGGCGAAGATCCAGGGGCTGCGGGTGGCGTCGCGTACCTCGGCGTTCGTATACAAGGACCACCGCGAGGACATCCGGGTCATCGGTGAGCGGCTCGGCGTGGCGTCGGTGCTCGAGGGCAGCGTTCGCCGGGACGGCGCCCGACTACGGGTCGCGGCCCAGCTCATCAACGTCGCCGACGGGTACCATCTCTGGACTGATCGGTACGATCGGGAGATGGTGGACGTCTTCGCGATCCAGGACGAGATCGCGCAGAACATAGCGCGGGCGCTGCAGGTAGTGCTCGGCGAGCGCGAGCGGCGCGCGCTGGGGCGCGCGCCCACCGCCGATATCGGCGCCTACGAGTTCTACCTCCGCGGGCGGCACTACTTCGGCCAGACCCGCCGGAAGAGCCTCGAGTACGCCAGCGGGATGTTCGAGCGGGCCATCGCCGCGGACCCGGCATTCGCGCTGGCGTACGCCGGGCTCGCCGACTGCGCCTCAATGCTGGCGATGTACTACCCGCCCGGCGATGCGGAGTTGGCACGGGCGGACGCCGCGAGCGAGCGCGCACTCGCGCTGGCGCCCGACCTCGCCGAGGCGCACTCGGCGCGGGGCTTCGTGCTGTGGTTGCGGAAACGCCCCGATGATGCGGCGGCCGAGTTCGAGACCGCGGTCCGCCTCGATCCGAAGCAGTTCGAGGCACGCTATTTCCACGCGAGGCTCTGCTTCCAGCGCGGGGAGACGGACCGGGCGGCGCGACTCTTCGAGGAGGCGGCCGCCGTCCGTGAGGACTACCAGGCCCGGTTCTTCGCCGCGCAGTCCTACGCCGCTCTCGGCCGCGCTGCGGAAGCGGAGGCGGCATACCGGCGCGCGTATCAGGTCGCCGAGGACCACCTCGCGCTCAACCCCGACGACCCGCGGGCCTTCACGATGTGCGCCGTGGCGCTGTGCCGCACGGGCCAGCCCGAGCGGGGCCTGGAGTGCGCGCAACGCGCCGTGGCGGTGGACCCGGAGGACGCCGGCGTGTGCTACAACGTGGCCTGCGTCTACGCCCTCGAGGGGAAGGTGGACGAGGCCATCGGCTGTATCGAGGAGGCGTTCCGCCACGGCTTCGGCAACAGGGACTGGATCGCCCACGACCCGGACCTCGATTCGCTGCGCGGCGACCCCCGCTTCGCGGCCCTCCTCTCCGTGTCGTGACCGCGCCAGCCCGCCCGCAACGCTCGCTGCGGTTCGTGCTGAGAGGGGTGGGCCTCGGCGTGGGCACACTTCTCCTCGCCCTCCTGCTCGCCATCGGCTGGCACCTCCTGACACACGGCCGCACGCCGCCCATCCGGGACGCGTCTGGCCAGGCGGTATCCGGCAGCGTGGCATCCCTCGAGCCGATCAGTCTCGGCGGCGTCCCTCAGTGGGTGCTGGTACGCGGACGGTCGACGCTCAATCCGGTGGTCCTGTTCCTGCACGGCGGGCCGGGGATGCCGGCGATGTACCTGGCGCACGCGTGGCAGCGACCGCTCGAGAACGACTTCGTAGTCGTGCACTGGGACCGCCTCGGCGCGGGGAAGTCCTACTTCGGTGAGATCCGGTCGCGCCACCTCACCGTGCGCCGACTGCTCGACGACACCTACGAGCTGGTGAACGTCCTCCGCGGCCGCTTCCAGCAGGACCGCATCATCCTCGTCGGCCACTCCTGGGGCAGCTACCTCGGAATGCTGGCGGTGCGCGAACGGCCGGACCTCTTCCGGGCCTACGTCGGCGTCGGCCAGCTGACGGGGCAGGGTCGGGGCGATAGCGTTGCGGCGCGCCTCCAGGAGGCGTTCATTCGCCGTGAAGCGGCGCGGCGCGGGGTACCGGCGGCGACGCGGGAACTCGACGCGCAGGGGCGGGACGTCGTTGAGAAGTGGGTGTTCCGGTTCGGCGGCGAGTTGCGCGGCGCCACCAGCTGGTGGCCGCTGATGCGGATCGGTCTCCAGGCGCCGGAGTACACTCTCGGTGACGTCTCCCGCGTGCAGAAGGGGCTCGCGCTCTACTCCCGCGGGCTCGGCTACGACGTACCCGCGGACACGCTCCGCGTGAACGTGACCGCCGTGCAGGTGCCGGTCTTCATCGTCGCGGGACGGTACGACTACACCACGCCGTCCGAGCTGGCCGAGCGGTACTTCGCGGAGGTGCGCGCGCCGAAGAAGGCATTCGTCTGGTTCGAGCGTTCGGCGCACTTCCCCTTCCTGGAGGAGCCGGGACGGTTCGCCGAGGTGATGCGGCAGGTGGCGGCGGAGACCGCTCCCGCGCGGGGCCCATGAGCGACGCCGTGGGCGGCGGCCCTCGCCCCGAAGTGGGCGAGAGCCTCCGTCACGTGAATGCACGAGTCTCGGGCCGATGGAATCGAGCAGGACCTGTGCCAGACGGTACGTCTGGGAGCTGTCCATCCCGAGCGACCAGATGCGGCGGATGACGGGGTTGTCCGAGGTGAAGCCGGGGCCGGGCGGGCCCTGCATGCCGGGGAACTGGGCGGTGGCGGCCGCGGGCGCGAGGAGCAGCGTTGCGGGACGCCCCTAGAACGTCGCCTCGAGGAACAGCTTCGCCGCGATGGGGAGCAGGCTGGGGTGTTTGACGAGGGCGTGGGCGAAGACGCGGCCCACGGACCGCTTCTCCTGTGGGATGCCGTTCACCGTCCGGGCCAGCCCGTTGAAGAAGGCGTCGTCGAAGGTGTTGAGCGCCTCCTTGATGCGGTAGTACAGCCGGTGGTCTTCGCCGAGGAGAGCCATCCACTCGGCGTGGCAGGCTTCGAGTCGCTGGGCCGAGGTGTCGCCTGCGCGGATCGCGTCGGCGGCGTGGCGCCCCGCGATCCGGCCGGCCTTCATCGCGTTGATGATGCCGCCCCCGGAGAGCGGATTCACCTGGTGGGCGGCGTCGCCGACCAGCATCAGCCCGTCCGTCACCGTCCGCTTCAGCGTCGTCCCCACGATTGCGCCGCCCACCGTGGAGCCGCTGATCGTTCCCTCCGGATAGCGCCGCGCCACGTAGGCGTCGAGGTAGTCGCGCGCCGTGCGGCCCTGCGCCTTCAGGGCGATGACGCCGAGTCCCACGTTGGCAACGCCAACACCCTTCGGGAAGATCCACGCGTATCCGTGCGGTGCGATGGTCTCGCCGAAGTGCAGGTAGAGCGCGTCCGGGTCGAAGGCGATGTTGGAGACGACGTACTGCGCGCACGACTCCATGTCCCGGGAGGGAACGCGGGTATCGAGCCCGGCCCGTCTCCCCACCATCGACTCCACGCCGTCGGCCCCGATCACGACTTCCGCCCGCACCTCCTCCACGCCTCGAGGACCGTGGAGCGTCACGTCCCATCCCTCGCCGGCTCTGCGCAGCCCCACCGCTTCGGTGGCGATGCGGATCTCGGCCCCGGCGCGCCGCGCCTCGTTCGCCAGCGCCGGCTCGAATCGTGTGCGGTCGAGGATGAATGCGTGGTCCCGCGCGTCGACGGCGACCTCCGTGTCGTCGGGGGCGACGAACACGATCCGCGCGATCTCGCGGGACACCCACGGCGCTCCCGTGGGGTCGAGAAATTCCCGCAGTCCCGGCCCGCCGACCCCCTCGGCGCAGCGCACCGGCGCGCCGATCGCCCGGTCGCGCTCGACGAGGAGGACGTCCAGCCCCGGGCCCGCCAGTGCGGCGTGCCACGCCGCCACGCACCCGGCCGGGCCACCGCCGATCACGAGGACGTCGGCCTTAAGCATCCACCATCCTCAGAGCGCCCACGGGACACGGAGCGATGCACTTCCGGCAGCCCGTGCAGGCGACGGGATCGATCGCGAGCCCGCGCCGGCTGAGGTGGATCGCCGCTGGCGGACAGAGGGGCAGGCAGAGGCCGCACTCGTCGCACTGCAGGTCATCGACGGCCGCGATGGCACGGAAGGGCGGCAGGGGCATCGAGCCACGATACTCCGGCACCGGCGCAACTTCAAGCGCAACCTTGCTCGGGCCCGGGCGGAGGGCTACGTTACCCCGTTTCCAAGGAGTTACGTCGATTCGGCCCGGTTGCGCTTCAATTCCCTGAATCGAATTCGGAAGCAACGCTGGCATGCCCTTTCTCAAGTGGACGCCGGGTTCCTTCTTCCCCGCCAACGAGATCGCGGTTGACCTGGGTACGTCCAACACGGTGATCTACGTGCGCGGGGAGGGCATCGTGCTGAACGAGCCCTCCGTCGTCGCGCTCGAGAAGTCCACGGGGCGCATCAAGGGCATCGGCCTCGAAGCGAAGCGGATGCTCGGACGCACACCTGACGGCATTCTCGCGATCCGCCCGCTCAAGGACGGTGTGATCGGGGACTTCGACGTCGCCGAGAAGATGCTGCGCTACTTCCTGTCGTCGATCATCAACAAGCACGTCTTCCGCGTGAAGCCGAAGGTCATCGTATGCGTGCCCAGCGGCATCACCGAGGTGGAGAAGCGCGCGGTCCGCGACAGCGCGCAGAGCGCCGGCGCGAAAGAGGTCTACATGGTCGCCGAGCCGATGGCTGCGGCCATCGGCGTGGGGCTGCCGATCGAGACGCCCACCGGCAACATGGTGATCGACATCGGCGGCGGCACGACGGAGATCGCGGTCATCGCGCTCTCGGGTATCGTGAGTGACACTTCGATTCGCACTGGTGGCGATGAAATGGACATCGCCATCGTGCAGTTCATGCGGAAGAACTACAGCCTGCTCATCGGCGAGCCCACGGCGGAGCGGATCAAGATCGAGATCGGGAGCGCGGCGCCGGTCGGCGACGAGCGCGAGATGGACGTGAAGGGACGCGACCTCGTCTCCGGCATCCCGAAGACGGTGCGGGTACACTCGAGCGAGATCCGCGAGGCGATCCAGGAGCCGATCCAGCAGATCGTGGACGCGGTGCGCAGGGCGCTCGAGATCACGCCGCCCGAGCTGGCGAGCGACATCGTGGACCGCGGCATCGTGATGACCGGCGGCGGCGCGCTGATCCGCGGTCTCGACATCCTGCTTGCGAACGAGACTGGGCTGCCCATCCATGTGGACGAGGACCCGCTCACGTGTGTGGTACGGGGCACGGGCCGCATCCTCGACGATCCCGAGAAGTACCGCAGCGTCCTCTCGACCTAGCCCCCGTGGCCCCCGGCTCCGATCGCTACGCCTCGCGCGCCGACACCGCGGCTTTCCTCGTCTGCCTCGTCCTCAGCCTCGTGGCGCTCGCGCTGCCCGCCGGGCTCAAGGAGCCCATCGCCGGCGCTCTGCGCCGCACCGTGCTGCTGCCGGTGCTCGCCGTGCAGCGCCAGGCCGTCGCGTCCGGAGTCGCCCGCGAGCGGCTCGCGACGGTGCGCTCCGAGCGCGACTCGCTCGTGCTGGAGACGACCTTCCTCCCCGAGTTGCGCGCCGAGAACGACCGTCTGCGGGCGCTCCTCGGCCTGGCGGCCCGCCTCGGACGCGGCTTCGCCACCGCCGCGGTCCTGCACCAGGCGGGGGTCGCCGACGGCCTGACGCTGGTGCTCTCGGCTGGCCGCGAGGAGGGCGTGGAGCAGTTCGCCCCCGTCGTCGCCGCGCGCGGCGTGCTCGGCCTGGTGCGCACGGTGGACCCGCACACCAGCGTGGCGCTCGCCTGGACGCACCCGGACTTCCGTGCCAGCGCGATGGTCGAGGGGACGACCGTCTACGGCATAGTGCGGGCGCGTCGCGGTGAGCGGTCCGGGGAGCTGATGGAGCTGATCGGCGTGCCGTACCGGGAGCAGCTCGTGCCCGGGACGCGGGTGGTGACCTCCGGACTCGGCGGGGTCTTCCCGCGCGGCATCCCGCTGGGCACGGTGCAGGGGATCATGACCGAGGCGACCGGCTGGGAGCGGACCTATGTCCTCCAGCCTGTCGTCCATCCATCCGAGGCCGCCCACGTCATCATTCTCTCCCCGGCGCGCGCGGCGGACACGCTCCAGGCCGCGTTCGGCGGCAGGCGCACGGCCGCGGACAGCGTGCTGCTGGTCCGGGACTCCGCGGGGGTGCGGATCGTGAGGCCGCCGCCGCCGCCACCGCGGCGGTGGCCGCGCCAGGCTGCGCCGCCGCCCCAACAGCCGGCGCCTCCCACGCCGCCTTCAGGCGCGCCGCCACGACTCCACCTGTGAGGATCGCCGCCCCGCAGGTCCGCGTCGGCCTCGTGCTCGCCCTGCTGGTCGCGCTGCACTTCGTCGTGCGCCCACGGCTCGGCGACCCGCGGTTCGCGCCGGACTTCGTCCTCGTCGCACTGCTCTTCTTCGCCACCCGGGTCCGTCCGATGGCCGGGACGATCGCGGGATTCCTGGTGGGCCTCGTGACCGACGCTGTGGCGCCCACCGCGTTCGGTTCGGCCGCCGTCGCCCTCACTGTCATCGGGTACCTCTCCGGGTGGCTCAAGGCCGTTGTCTTCGCCGACAACCTGCTCGTCAACGCGCTCTTCGTGCTCGTGGCCGCCTGGGCGCGGGACGCAATCGGGGTGCTGGTGGCACACCAGCTCGAGGGCGGGGCGCTGGGGTGGCAATTGCTCGTCCTCTCGCCGCTCGCCGCCGCCTCGACCGCGGCCGCGGCCGTGGTCACGCTGCTCCTCTTCCGCGGGTGGCTCCGCCAGAGCGCGACGTGACGGGACGCCCCGCATTCCATCCCTACGTCCTCTCCCATCGGGGCACGCTGGCCCGCCGGCTCCTCCTCGCCGTCTTCGCCCTGCTGGCCCTGTCGTTCTTCCGGCTCCAGGTCCTCCAGCACGAACGCTACCAGCTGCGCTCCGAGTCGAACCGTCTGCGGCCGGTGCCGCTGCCGGCGCCGCGGGGGCTGATCCTCGACCGCCGGGGCGAGGTCCTCGCGGAGAACGTGCCGGGATACTCGGTGTCGCTGCTGGCGCAGAGCGAGGATTCGCTGCGCGCGATGCTGGGTCGGCTGCAGGACGTGCTGGCCCCGCGCGAGGTGCCGACGGACCTCGCGATCTCCCGCTTCCGCGCGATGCCCTTCGAGCCGGCACTGGTCATCAAGGACGCGCCCTTCGAGGTCGTCTCGCAGCTCGAGGAACGGCGTCCCGTGCTGCCGGGACTCGTGATCCAGCGGGAGCCGAAGCGGCTCTATCCCGACAGCGGCGTCGTCGCGCACCTCGTGGGGTATGTGGGTGAGGTGACCCAGCAGGACCTGCTCTCGGCGCGCTTCGAGTCGCGGCGCTCCGGCGCCATCATCGGGAAGGAGGGCCTGGAGCGGCAGTACGAGGACTCCCTCGCCGGCGCCGACGGGATGCGGTTCGTCGAGGTGGACGCCCTCGGCCGCGTGGTTCGCGACGAGGGTGCGGCAGCCTCGCTGGCGCCGGTGCCGGGCCGCCATCTCCGCACCACGATAGACCTCGGCCTCCAGCGCTTCGTGGCGGGCATCTTCCCGGCGGGGCGCCGGGGCGCCATCGTCGCGATGGACCCCCGCAACGGGCACATCCTCGCCCTGTACTCGAGCCCGTCCTACGATCCCAACGCCTTCGTCGGCGGCATCGACCGGGCGCGCTGGGAGCAGCTCAACGCCGACGACGCGCGGCCGCTGCTGAACCGGGCCATCGGGACGCGCTATCCTCCCGCTTCGACCTTCAAGCTCGCCACGGCGACCGTCGCGCTGCGCCGGGGTCTCGTCACTCCCGACACGCGGATGCCGGTCCCCTGCACGGGCGGCCTCCAGTTCGGGAATCGGGTGTTCAGGTGCTGGAAGCCGGCGGGCCACGGCTCGCTCACGCTCCAGCAGGCCATCGCCACCTCCTGCGACGTCTACTTCTACCAGCTCGGCCGCCTGGTGGGCTTGCGTGCCCTCCTCGAGGACGGAGTGCTGCTGGGCTTCCACAGCACCAGCGGCGTGGACCTC
>Ga0299915_10002763_pt1 | contig 12769 bp, 9 predicted proteins | sample RVTome_13_FD_200263 | JGI IMG/M metagenome (GOLD analysis project Ga0299915, IMG submission 200263) | Soil microbial communities from uranium-contaminated site in the Upper Colorado River Basin, Wyoming, United States - RVT92D227 (version 2) ...
GCCTGCGGCGTTTGTGAGTCCGAGTGCCCGAGCGGCGTAGCGGTCAACACGATCATGCGCTACAGCCACTATTTTGAGGCCCAGGGCAGCGAAAAGTACGCCATGCAGAAGTATGCCGCCCTGGACGGGCCGAAGGCCGCCGCCTGCCGGACTTGCCCGGGCTGGTGCGAGCAGGCCTGCCCGTACGGCGTCCCCGTCCGGACACTGCTGTGCCTGGCTCACGCCCATCTGACGCTGGCTTAAGGAACTAACTGCGGCAGGGACATGGCCTGCCCGGGTGATATCGGAATTCTCGGCGCGGATCCTATAATCCCTTATTCACAAGGAGAAGACGCTTGGCCGAATAAAAAAACGATTCCCATCGATCCTGAGATCGGAGGATGATTGCAGCGCACCATGAAAGCAGACAGGGCATTGTTCGAGGTCCATCTGGCCGTTCTGTTCTTCGGCCTGGCCGGCCTGTTCGGCAAGTGGCTTTCTCTTTCCCCCCCGGTTATTGTGCTCGGCCGGGTCGTATTTGCCAGCGCCGCCCTGGCCCTCGTCCTGGCCGTACTTCGGCAGCCTGTTTTTGCGTTGAAGGTCAAGGACATGGTTTTATTCGCCTTAATGGGACTGGTCCTGGCCTTCCATTGGGCGGCATTCTTCAAATCCATACAAGTATCGACGGTGGCCGTCGGCTTATTGGCCTATTCAACCTTCCCGTTTTTCACGGCTTTTCTCGAGCCGCTCCTGCTCGGGGAAAAGATGGAGAAACGCTTTGTCCTTCTCTCCCTGATCTGCCTGGCGGGCGTTAGTCTCATCATTCCCCGCTTCGACATGTCGAACGCCGTTCTCCAGGGAGTGCTGTGGGGACTCCTGTCGGGTCTGTCCTTTTCCCTGCTGGCCATCCTCAACCGGAGGATGACAAGGACCTATTCCAGCCTGAGGGTGGCTTTTCACCAGGACTTTTTCGCCGGAATATTTTTGTTGCCTTTGGCCTTGTCCTCGGCCCCGGCGCTGGCCCGGCGGGACGTGCTGCTGCTGGCCGTTCTGGGGATTGTCTGCACGGCCGGAGCTCATACCCTGTTCATCGATGGGATGAAAGGAATAGGCGCCCGGGCGGCCAGCCTTATCAGCGCGCTCGAACCGGTCTATGGAGTGATCCTGGCCTTTGCGTTCTTGAAGGAAGTGCCTGCGCCCAGAACGCTTCTGGGCGGCGCCCTGATCCTAGCCGCCGTAGCGGCCGTGTCGATGCGAAAGGCTGGAGGCTTACGATAGGGCGCGGAAGACTTGTTTGATCCGCTTCAAGGCCCAGTTCAGGTCTTTCTGCCGGACGACCAGCGGCGGGGCGAAGCGGATGACGTTGTCGTGCGTTTCTTTGCACAGCAGGCCGGCTTCTTTGAGCGCCTCGCAGAAGCGCCGGGCTCCGCCCGCCTCGGGCCGAAGCTCGATGCCGATGAGCAGGCCCGAACCCCGGACCTCTTGGATGTGCCGGCTGCGGATTCTTTTGAGCTGTTCCAGGAACCAGGCGCCTTGGAGGGCGGCGTTCTCCGCCAAGCCCTCCTCGCGGATAATGCGCAGGGCTTCTCGGGCGATGGCGCAAGCCAGGGGATTTCCGCCGAAAGTCGAGCCGTGCTGTCCGGGCTGGAACAGGCCTAGAATTTCCCGGGAGGCCAGCGCGGCGGAGATGGGGATGAAGCCGCCGCCCAGCGATTTGCCGATGACGATTATGTCCGCCCGGACATTCTCATGCTCGCAGGCCAGAAGCTTTCCGGTGCGGCCCAGCCCGGTCTGGATTTCGTCGGCGATGAACAGAACGTTCTTTTGGCGGCAGATCTCTGCGGCTTTTTTCAAATAGCCCGGCGGCGGGATGAGAATACCCGCTTCAGCCTGGATGGGTTCGACCAGGAAGGCGGCCGTGTTGGGGTTGATGGCCGCCTCCAGAGCCTGGGGGTCGCCGTAGGGAATGACGGCGAAGCCGGGGGTGAAGGGCCCGAAACCCTCCCGGTACAGGGATTCCGTAGAAAAGCTGACGATGGTCACCGTCCGGCCGTGGAAGTTATTGGCGCAAGCGATGATCTCGGCCCGGTCCGGCTGGACCTTTTTGACCTGGTAGGCCCATTTCCGGGCTACTTTGATGGCCGTCTCCACGGCTTCGGCCCCGGAGTTCATGGGCAGGACCATGTCGTAGCCGGTCATCTCGCACAGCTCCTTGGCCAGCAGCGGCCACTGATCGTTGCGGAAGGCGCGCGAGGTCAGGGTCAGCCGCCGCACCTGGCCTTGCACGGTGCGGATGAGACGGGGATGGCAGTGGCCCTGGTTGACGGCCGAGTAGGAGCTCAGAAAGTCGAGGTACTTGCGGCCTTCGACGTCCCAGACCCAGATGCCCTTGGCCTTGGCGATGACGACGTCCAGGGGATGATAGTTGTGAGCGCCGTAGTGGTCCTCCAGGGCGATGTACTGCTTGCTGTCCATGATGACTCCTTTAGCCCAAGAAGCCGATGATCGTTAGTGCCGTGGCGGAGAGGGCGGGATTCGAACCCGCGGTACGCTTTCACGCACACACGCTTTCCAAGCGTGCTCCTTCAACCACTCGGACACCTCTCCGTTCTATCGAGAATGCACCACGAGGAGATTTTCTAACTTAACAAAAAAAACCGGCCAGGTCAATTTTGTTGAGGCTTTTGATACCATCACATCATCATATAACCTCCAAATATGTGATTTCAAAGAGGTGTCGGAATTGCCCCCCAGCGGAGACGCCTCCAAACTTCTTTAAAATTTATTTACCCTCCCGACCCCCCTAGGGAAATAAGGGGGAGCTCGATGGCGTCTCCGGAAAGGTCGGAGGGGGGCCCCGTCGTCTTTTTTGACGGGGGGAACCGACGGGACAATCGGCTCCACGAGGCTTGCCGCGGGGAGCCGATTGTCGGGGGATCCAAGGGGGTATGTCCCCTTGGGCGCAGCGCGAGGTTCTTGCCCCGCGCGAGAAAGGGAGGAAGCGAGCCGCGGCTCTTTCGCGGCGAGCGTTGGAAGGGGGAAACGCGAAGCGGGTTCCCCCTCCAAGGAGACTGGTTTCCCCAGCGGGCCGGGGGCGATTCCGACACCGATAGTGAATCACACAAACGGAGATACTTCCGAAGCCTTTTATTGACAGAGTCGTTAATCGAGAATTACACTTAGAGCGGCAGAGATTGAGGGGGAACATGGACAATAAATTCAGGCTAAAAAAGGGCGGTCGGGCGCTGTTCGCCATGATTCTGACGGCTGCGGCTTTTTTCGGCGGGCCGGCCTTCCGGGAAGCCGCTCGGGCTCAGGATAAATCATCGGACAGGCTGGTGAAGGCCAAGGAAGGGGGAAAGGTCGAATCGCCCTCGGGAAAAGCCTGGCTGGTCATTCCAGCCGGCGCGCTGCAGACCGATACCCGCATTTCGATTCGGGAGATTCCCAGCGAGGATATCTTGTACAGCGGGCCCTCCTTTGAACTCAAGCCTGACGGGCTGAAGTTTCTCAAGCCCGCCATGCTGACCGTCCGATTTTCGGCCAAAGACATCGCGGAGGGCTACAGTGCCGAGGACCTGGCCTTTTCCGAAGAGGAGGCCGCCCCGCAGGAATCAGCGCCCTCCTCGGCCGGCGCTCCGGGGACGGGCGGCCAGGCCTCCCCGACCGGCGGCCTGATATTTCTGGACACAACGGCAAACGTCTCGGCGGGGACAGTCTCGGCCCCGGTCGCTCATCTGTCCAAATATATTCTCTGGGCGGCCTCCAGCTACAAGCTGGGCGCCGAGCAGCAATTCATTCAAGGGACCAAGAAATTTTTTAATATCATCCTCCCCAATCGCAGTCTCCAAGGCAAGGCCACAATAGCCACGGGGAAATGCAATACCCAGGGGGAATTTTTTGTTAACGTTTCTGTTCCTTTGGGACAAGAGGGCACGGCTTTCGGCGGGGCTGCGGGCACGAAGTTTTTCCGGGTCAAGCCGTCGTCCAAAGGGTTGAAAGAAGTCACGAGCGTTGTCGAAGTGGAATTTGGGCACAACGCCGATATCTCCAAGGAGACGAATTCCTACATAATGCAATACGGCTTCATATTGGGGGCCTGGCTCCCGGGAAACTGGATGTGGTCGCTCACCGGCCAGCCCAAGTATTCTCCTATTAGAGTCAGATATGGGAGAGAAAAGCCTGAAGTTCATCATGCTGGCCATAAATACCCCGGGACGATGGCCATCGAAGGCTTGTTCGAACAGGTCTTTTTCTTGCATCCACTCATGAAGGGAGAAGATTTCCCCATGGGGCCTGAATATCCGAAGCCGGAATCACCCCAGTTTGCTGAGCATTTTGGTAGAGTACAAAAGCATAATGTTGCCTTCCAGAATTGTCGGCTCGTGGCCGGCCGCGTCTATGGCCTGGTCATCGACTTCATAACCACAGTAAGTGGGGGTTTAGACCCGGCCATGGGGGGGGATGTCATATGGCATGCCAGTATTCTGGGCATGACCATCAAGGCTCAACAATAGCCGAAGCCACATAATGTCGTCGTCTGACAATATTTGTCATATATTTTGTGTTCAAAAACTGTCCGTCCAACGCCTTTTTGAATTGAAAAAAGCCCCGAAAAACAAGTAACCCCTATGGGTGATGGGGAGTGAGGAAATATCACCTTACGAATCCTCTCAATGGGTGATTGACCGATTCCCGCCCTGTAGGGCAAAATAAAGCCCTGCCAAAAAGTGGAGAATATTGTGCCATCTCGATCGTCAATATCTATTTGGAAATTGTCGCATGACAAAAAATGTCGTCAGGCGAGGCTAAGCGTCTCTTAAGAGGTCACCCATGGCGTCCAACCTTGGCGAGCTGATGGTGAGGGAAAAGCTGATTTCGGCCGAGCAGCTGAACAACGCCCTCGAATACCAGAAGAAAAATAATGTTCACCTGGGAAGCGTCTTCATCACCCTGGGATATATCCGGGACGAGGACATGGCCCAAGCCTTGAGCCGGATGCTCGGCTATCCCGTCATCGACCTCGACCAATTTGAGATCTATCCGGAAGTGATCAGCCTGGTTGATGGGGAGACCGCCAAAAAAAATATGCTCCTGCCCATCCACCGCATCCGTTCCTTCCTGACCCTGGCCATGGTGGACCCCACCGACCTGGAGACCATCGAGAACATCCGTTTTCGGACGGGGCTGGCCATCCAGCCGGTCATCACCTCGGAGTCGGCCTTGCAGAAAGCCCTGGCCAAATACTACGGCGAATCGGCGGAGCCCCAGAGTCAGGACATCATGGCCGAGCTGGAGATTGACGATGTGTCCAAGGTCAGCGTTATCGAGGAGGAACGGGAGGACTACAGCGTCGAGGAAGCCGGCCACATTGCCGAAGAGGCGCCCATCATCACCCTGGTCAACAAAGTGTTCATCGACGCCATTAAGCGGGGAGCCAGCGATGTCCATTTCGAACCGTATGAAACCGCCTTCCGCATCCGCTATCGGATCGACGGTATCCTGTATGAGATGCACAGCCTGCCCATGAAATACAAGAACCCGGTGACCTCCCGGGTCAAGATTCTGTCCAACCTGGACATCGCCGAGAAGCGCCTGCCCCAGGACGGCCGGATCAAAATGCGAGTCAAACTGGAGAAAGGCGGCAAGAAGGAAGTGGACATGCGTATTTCGTCCATGCCCACTGTTTTCGGCGAAAAGATCGTGGCCCGGATCCTCGACCGCGAAATGCTCAAGATCGACATGACCCAGCTCGGTTTTGAGGAGGAGTCCCTGGAAATCTTCAAGAAGGCCATCGTCGCCCCCTGGGGCATCATCCTGGTCACCGGCCCCACCGGCAGCGGCAAGACCAACACCCTTTACTCAGCCATCTCCAACCTCAATTCCCTGGAGAAGAACATTCTGACCGCCGAGGACCCGGTGGAGTTCTACTTCCAAGGCATCAACCAGGTCGCCATCAAGGAGGAGATCAAGCTCGACTTCCCCACCACCCTGCGGGCTTTCCTCCGCCAAGACCCGGATATCATGCTGGTGGGCGAGATGCGCGACAGCGAAACGGTGGACATCGCCATCAAGGCCGCCCTGACCGGCCACCTCGTCTTTTCCACCATCCACACCAACGACGCGGCCAGCACCGTCATGCGCTTGGTCAACATGGGGGTGGAATCCTTCCTTATCGCCGACTCCCTCATTATGGTGGTGGGCCAACGGCTGGTGCGGCGCATCTGCAAAAAGTGCGCCGAATCCCAGAAAGCCCCCGTCTCGGCCCTGATCGAGCATGGCTTCCGGCCCGATGAGGCGGAAAAAGTCCAGCTCCTGAAAGGCCGGGGCTGCGGCTCCTGCAACAACACAGGCTACAAGGGCCGCGTCGGGCTGTACGAGGTCATGCAGATCACGCCCGATATCCGCCAGCTCATTTTGCAGAAGGCACAGTCCAAGGACATCAAGCGCAAGGCCATGGAACAGGGCATGATCACCCTGCGACGTAGCGGGCTGGTCAAGGTGAAGAACGGGATCACCACCATCGATGAGGTGGTTCGCGATACGGTCAGAGACGACAACTAGGAGAAATGGTCATGGAACTCAGCATACATGAACTCTTCAAGATCACGGTGGACCGCGATGCCAGCGACCTGCACCTGACCACCCATGTTCCTCCCAAGATCCGAGTGAACGGCAGGCTGATCTCCCTGGACTATCCCGAGCTGAACGCCTCCGACACCAAGGCGCTCATCTACAGCATCCTGACCGACAAACAGAAAAAAATGTTTGAGGAGAAGTTCGAGCTTGATTTTTCCTTCGGCATCAAGGAGATGGGACGGTTTCGGGCCAACATCTTCATGCAGAAGGGGGCCGTGGCCGGCGCCTTCCGGCGGTTCCTGCCCCAGATGTGGAGCTTTGCTCAACTCGGCCTGCCGCCCCGCATCTCCCAGCTGTGCTACCTGCCCCGCGGGCTGGTCCTGGTCACGGGACCCACCGGCTGCGGAAAATCCACCTCTCTGGCCTGCATGATCGAGCACATCAACGCCGAGCGGGATGTCCACATCGTGACCATCGAAGACCCCATCGAGTATTTCTTCACTCCCCGCAAAGCCCTGGTCAACCAGCGGGAGCTGTTCCAGGACACGCTGTCCTACAACAACGCCCTGCGCTCCGTCCTGCGGGAGGACCCCGATGTGGTCTTTGTGGGCGAAATGCGCGACCTGGAGACGGTGGAAGCCACCCTGCGGGTGGCCGAGACCGGACATCTGACCTTATCCACCCTGCACACCAATTCCGCGGCGGAGACGATCACCCGCATCATCGATATTTTTCCGCCGCAGTATCAGACCCAAGCCCGGGTCATCCTGTCCATGACCCTGGAAGCCGTCCTGACCCAAGCCCTCCTCCCCCGGGCCGACGGGAAGGGTCGGGTGCTGGCCCTAGAGATCCTCCTGCCCAACGTGGCCATCCGCAACCTCATCCGGGAGAACAAGCTGCATCAGATCTACTCGGCCATGCAGCTGGGACAGGAGAAATTCGGCATGCAAACCTTCAACCAGTCCCTGGCCGACCTCTATTTCCGCAACCTCATCACCCTGGAGACGGCCATGGGCGTGACCTCCTTCCCGGAGGAACTGACGGACATCATCCAGCGGCGACAGGCCCTGCCACATGTCCAAGGGCGGCACGGCGTGAGACGGTAAAGGAGCGACCATGGCTATTTACTCTTGGACGGGCAAGAACAAATTCGGGGACGTGGTCCGGGGCTCGCGGGCGGCCCGCTCCCCCGAGGATCTGGGCCGCATCCTGCAGCGGGAGCAAATCCAGGTACAGAAGATCGCCCCCCTGCGGGTCGGACTGAGCCTCCCCTTTCTCAAGATGGAGCGGGTCGGACTCAAGGACCTGGTCGTTTACAGCCGGCAGCTGTCCGTTCTGATCGACGCCGAGCTGCCGCTCATCCAGAGCCTGAACATCCTCATCGAACAGACCAGGAACCGCTACTTCAAGAAAGTCATCACCAGCATCCGGGAGGATGTCGAGGCCGGGGCCAGCCTCAACCAGGCCAAGCGGAAATTCCCCAAGGTCTTCGATGATCTTTACTGCAACCTCATCGGCTCGGGCGAGCAGAGCGGTTCCCTGGACATCATGCTCCGTCGCATCTCCGAATATATCGAGAAGATCCTCAAGCTCCGCTCTCAGGTCCGTCAGGCCATGGTCTATCCCACTGCCATTTTCAGCTTCTCCGTCCTGGTGATGATCTTCATGATGTGGAAGGTCATCCCCGTCTTTGCCTCGATCTTCACCGAGCTGGGCGCCACGCTCCCCGCCCTGACCCAGATCACCGTGGGGGCCAGCAACTTCGTGGCCAACAACATCATCTTCCTCTTTCTGGGAATCATCATCCTCATCCTGGGCCTGCGTTATTTTCGCCGGACTTATGTGGGCCGGCGGCTCTTCGACCGGCTGATGCTGCGTATCCCGCTCTTCGGCAACCTCCTGGGCAAGGTGGCCATCTCCCGCCTGACCCGCACCCTGAGCACGCTGCTCAGCGGCGGGGTGGCCATGCTGGAGAGCTTGAAGATCACTTCCTCCACCACCGGCAACGTCATCATTGAAGAGAGCGTGCTGGACGCCCGACGTCAGGTGGGGGAAGGCCGGACGCTTTCGGATTCCTTCAAGGAAACGGGCCGCTTCCCCTTCCTGCTCACTCAAATGGTCAGCGTGGGAGAGGCCACCGGCACCCTGGACGCCATGCTGTCCAAGCTGGCCGACTTCTATGACGAGGAAGTCAACGCCACGGTGGCCACCCTGCTCTCGGTCCTGGAGCCCGTCATGCTCATCGTCGTGGGCGGCATGGTGGGCCTGATGATCGTGTCGTTGTACCTGCCCATCTTCGACCTTATGGGGAAGTTCTGAATCATGACCGGCGATAGGATCAAGCTGCTCCAGATGATCATTTTGCGGGGAGTGGCTTTGGCTTTTCTTCTGGCGGCCGCGATCATCATCCAGACCTATACGATCTCGCTGCTGCCCATAGCCGCCATCTATGCCCTGACCCTGGCCTATATTTTCTTGAGCCTGGTTTATCTGGCCCTCTATCTCTGGGCCCCGGGCTATACTTTCCAGGCCCACCTCCAGATTTTTTTCGACCTGATCCTCATCACCGTCCTGGTCTATATCTCCGGCGGAGTGCAGGGCTCGCTGCACATCCTCTACATTTTGGTCATCATCTCCTCCAGCTATCTCTTGACCGCTCGGGCGGCCACCTTGATGGCCGCCCTGTCGGCCATCCTGTTCGGCCTGCTCATCGAGGGCCTCTACTACCGCCTCCTGCCCTATTTCCTCCCCGCACATGATGCGAAGCTGACCTTCGGCTCGATCCTGTTCAGCCTGATCGTCTCCTGGGCCTTGTTCTTCGCCGTGGCCCTTTTATTGAATTCCCTCAACACCCGGCTGCGGCGGATGCGCGACGAGTTGCAGCGGGCCCAAAAAGCGCTGGAAGTCAAGGAAAGCCAGGCTCTGGCCGGCCGCATCTCAGCCCAGATCGCCCATGAAATCCGCAACCCCCTGACGGCCATTGCCGGTGCGGTTCAGGTTTTGGGGCGGGAGACGGACCGGAACCCTGAGCGCCGAGAGCTGATGCGCATCGTTCTCAAGGAGACCGACCGAGTGTCACAGACCCTGGAACAGTTTATGGACTTGGTCAATCCCCACCAAGTGGAGTTCGAAACCATCGACCTGGCCATCATCCTCCAGGAGACGCTGTACATGCTCAGCCAGAGCGGCGAGCTCAACGGCCGAATCCATATCGACGGTAATTACGCCTCCCAGGCCGTCCCTTTCTACGGCAACGGAAATCAGTTTAAACAGATTTTTTGGAACTTGACTAAGAACGCCATCCAGGCCATGCCCGAGGGCGGCCGGCTGGAGGTGGACCTCAGCCGGCCGTCCGCCGACAGACTTACCATCCGGTTCGCCGATACGGGGGTGGGCATGAATGAGGAAGCCCGGCAAAAACTGTTCGAGCCGTTTTTCTCCGGTTTCGAGAGCGGGCGGGGCTTGGGGATGGCCGTGGTGAGGCGGGTAGTGGACGACTATCAGGGCCGGATCGAGGTGCACTCCGCCCCGCGCCAGGGGACCGAGGTCCTCGTCGACCTGCCCATCTGGACTGCCCCTTCTTCTAAAACCTCGCGAGGATAGAGTCGCCATGGAGACCATCTTTATCGTCGACGATGAGAAGAGCATCCTGGACCTGCTCAGCGTGGTCTTCCGCAAAGACGGCTTTCAGGTCAAGACCTGCTCGGTGCCGGGCAAGGTGTTGGATGTCCTGGAGGCCGAGATGTTCGACCTGCTGCTGTGCGACATCAAGATGCCCCCCCTGGACGGCATGGACATCCTGAAGTTCATGTGCGCCGAGAAGCCGGAGGTGCCGGTCATCATGATGACCGCCTACGGCAGCATCAAACAGGCGGTGGAGGCCTTGAAGTCCGGCGCCCTCGACTACGTCATGAAGCCCTTCGATGTGGAGGAAATGCGCATCATCGTTGCCCGCGGGTTGGAACGTCGGAGGCTGGCCGAAGAGAACATTTTCCTGAAGAAAAGGCTTGAAGAACGGAGCGGCTTGGGCCCCATGGTGGGCAAGAGCAAGGCCATGAAGGAGGTTTACAGCCTCATCGAGCGGGTGGCCACCACCGATTCAACGGTCCTCATCTACGGCGAGAGCGGCACGGGCAAGGAGCTGGCCGCCCAGGCCATTCATTCCCTCAGCCGGCGCAAGGATCGGCCGTTCATCTCCATCAACTGCGCCGCCCTGCCGGAGAACCTGTTGGAGAGCGAGCTGTTCGGCCACACCAAGGGCTCCTTCACCGGAGCGGTGAACGACAAGAAGGGGATGTTCGAAGTCGCCCAGAACGGGACTCTATTCCTGGATGAAGTGGCGGAGATGGCGCCTTTCACCCAGGTCAAGCTGTTGCGGGCCCTCCAGGAAAGGAAGATCCGCCGGGTGGGCGGGACGGATGAAATCGCCGTGGATGTGCGTCTCATCGCCGCCACCAACCAAGACCTTAAACGGCGGATCGAGGAGGGGCGCTTTCGGGAAGAGTTGTTCTACCGGTTAAACGTCATTTCCTTCGAGATGCCGCCCCTGCGCAAAAAAATCGAAGACATCCCCCTGCTGATCGGCCTTTTCTTGCACAAATATTGCAGCCGCATGGGCAAGAGAATGAAACGCATCACGCCTGAAGTGGTCACCCTCCTGGAATCCTATTCCTGGCCGGGAAACGTCCGGGAATTGGAGAACATCATGGAACGCATCGTGGCCATCGAGGAAAGGGAGACCATTACCGTGGCTTGCCTGCCGGCCGAGATCGTCGCGCCCCAGCCGGACGGCCAGGCCAAGGTCATTCTGAGGCCTGATTTCAACCTGGAGAGCTATATTGCCGAAATCACCAAGCGGTACATCCGAGAGGCGCGGCGGACCTCGGGGGGCAACCTAAAAAAGGCCGCTTCCTTGCTGGGCCTAAGTTATCGATCTTTGCGCTACTTAATCGACAAATATAAGTTGAAGAGTGGCCGTCTGCCGGAAGGGCATGAAGAATGGAACGAAATAACGCGTATTTCGACAAGGTAACAAAAAATGTCAAGAGATAGGCAAAATTGCCATTTATTGCTAAATTATGAATCAGGGCCTTTGTGTAATTTATTTATTTTAAATAAATTAGCAATTGGCATGAATCTTGGATTAAGATATAATCCCTGATAAAAGCCGATCGGGGATTAACTTATGAAAGAGGAGGAATATATGTTAAAAAAATCTAAGGGCTTCACACTGATTGAGCTGCTTATCGTCATTGCCATTATCGGCATCCTGGCAGCTCTGCTCATCCCCAATGCTCTGATGGCCATCCAGAAAGCTAAACAGAAGGGCGTGATGAAGGACATCAACTCCCTTGCCACGGCCTTGGTGGACTACTCAAACGATCATTTCTTTACTCCCACTATTGACGGAGCAATCGATAATGCTTTTCAGCAGATAATGTCTCCCTTCTATCTTAAGATCTGCCCGATGAATGATCAGTGGGGATTTCCGTATCTTATCCATGCGGGGCAACCTGTGACTACCGTCCTCGGCCGCGCCATTGCTGCCGATGGCCCTGACTCTTTTTTAATCGAATGCATGGGTCGTGATAATGCAGACGATACTTGGGCCTTCGCTCCGGCTACCCCTGAAGATGGTTTATACATCGTAGAATCAATGGATGATTTCCTGCGGGATATCGTCAACAACGACGGTTCTTTGATCCATGGGCCTAGGACGAGAGGATAATCGGAAAGCCTGAAGCAGCCTTTCAAAGAAGGGGGGCGAAAGCCTAAGGGTTTCGCCCCCCCCTGTATTTTTTTTCCCGCCTCCTCTCCTTGAATATTAAATCATTTGATATAATCGGCCCATGTTGGTGCGCACCGTTCTGGCCGGCCTGGTGGTCGTCCTGTTCACCCTGATCTTCATCCCCCTCCTCCTGTTGTGTTTCATTTTCCGGGTGAGGCGGCCCCTGTTCGGGGTGGCCAGGTTCGCCCTCCGGCTCACGGCCCTGGCGGCCGGGCTCAAGGTCGAGGTTTCGGGCCTGGAGCATATCGACCGGAAACGCGTCTATGTTTTCATGTCCAATCATCTGAGCTTCATCGACGGCCCGCTTCTCTTTCTGCTGATTCCCCAGCCGGTGCGCGTGATACTGAAAAAGCAGCTCTTCCGCATCCCGGTCATCGGCCTGGGGATGAAGTATCTGGGCTTCGTGCCCGTCGACCGGCGGGG
>Ga0299915_10002764_pt1 | contig 12768 bp, 10 predicted proteins | sample RVTome_13_FD_200263 | JGI IMG/M metagenome (GOLD analysis project Ga0299915, IMG submission 200263) | Soil microbial communities from uranium-contaminated site in the Upper Colorado River Basin, Wyoming, United States - RVT92D227 (version 2) ...
TCGGCAAGAACGATTCAATGTCCAAGGCTCGCAGCTTGATGGTGAAGCACGGAATAGATCACCTGCCTGTTCTTGATTCTGGCAAGCTTTGCGGCATTCTGCTTTCAAGCCAAATCGTTCTTTCGCTCTTTCCAAGAGAAAGACTGCCCAAAGGCACTCTCAGCGGCGAAACCGCAGGATACTCAGACCTCAAGGTATCAGGACTGATGGACACAGATGTGCTCACTTGTGGGCCTGAAGAAAAAGCTTCGGAAGTTTTGAAGAAAATGATACAGCAACGCAAAACCTACGCCATCGTGAAGCTATGGGATGAGCTTCAAGGCATAGCGACCTACCGAGACTTCGTCGGCTTCATAGCTGAACCTGAAGAACTTGACGTTCCAGCCTACATAATCGGGCTACCGAGCGACCCGTTCGAGGCTGAGCTGGCGCGAATGAAGTTCATGAGAGAAGCCAAGACCCTACGCAGATCATTCCCAGACATAGAGGAGATTCGGGCAGCAATCAAAACAAAAGAAGTGTCGAGTGGCAAGCGAAGATACGAGGTTAGCGTCTCGATCAAAAGGGCTGGTAAGGTCTACGCCTACTCCGGGGAAGGGTGGGATCTGCCTATGGTGTTCGACGAAATCCGCAGCAAGATGAAGAGACTGTCCACAGACAAACCCGACAGACGAAAAAGAGAAACCATAAGAAGACCCTCTTAAGCACGGAACGTGCGTTCTTTCCAGTGTTCTTGTCGTGAGGAGCTTTTCGATTGTCCGACAATCAGTTCACCTTTCAACACTTGGAAACCGACCAAGACATAGAAGAAAACCTGGAAATCATGCGGAAAGTCTTCGGCCAGAACACGGGCGTAGACCTTATGGTCAAGAAATTTCTCTACAACCACCCCAAGATGACGTTTAAGAGCCACTTCATCATCAAACATCATGGCAAGACGGTTGCCACGCTCAACTTAATTCCTCTCGATTGGTGCATCGGCGACATTCCGTTGAAAGTGGCTGAGATGGGCAATGTGGCTACACTTCCTGAATATCGCAGCCGGGGGCTTATCCGAAGACTTGTACAGGAGTATCACAAGGAAGTAGCACAACAAGGCTTCGACTTGTCTGTCATAGAGGGAATACCTTACTTCTACCGCCAATTCGGATATGAATACGCGCTTACACACGACGAAGAAACGACGACCTCGCTGGAAAAGCTCCCAGAATTCAATTCGAAGCTTGAGATTCGCCCTTTCACCATCAAAGATATCCCAAAAGCCATGAAACTTCTCGCCCAATCCCAGAGCAAGTTCTGCGTTCACAGCGTCCGCGATGAGCAAATCTGGAAGATGCAACAAGAAACTGGCTTGGCTGGTGAATATGGCTTTGACGGGTATGCTGTCGAGGAAAAAGGTGAGATGACGGCGTACTTCCGAATAACCTGTAGACTTGAGGAAAAAGAGCTGATTCTCCGAGAAGCCACGGATGCAGACTATCCGACGACTATGACAGTTCTCAGCTTTCTGAAAAACACTGGCGAAAAGCACGGTATCGAAACCCTGATCGCCCGTACAAGCTACTGTGATCCCACAGCAAGGATTCTTGCAACCTTAGGCGCAGAACGACAGGTGCCTCCCTATGCTTGGCAGATACGCGTCACAGACTACGTCAGCTTGCTTCAGAAAATGAAGCCTTTACTGGAATCGCGTCTTGCCGCTTCCGAATATCGCGGTTTGAAGGAGAAGCTGAATCTCAACTTTCGCCAATTCAGAGCTCAGATGGCAATCGAGAATGGCTCCGTCATAGACATACACCAGCTTCATACAGATGAACAATGCGTAATAGGTCTTAATCCTCCAGCTTCCACGCGGCTAATACTAGGCTACAAAAGCCGAGAGGAACTGGAAACATGCTTCCCAGACTTCTCCGTGCGTCCAAAATACAGACGATTGATCGACGTTCTCTTCCCTAAGCTGCCTTCATACATTCACGTTGCCTATTGAGTTCTCCAATGCACCTAAACGTTTATTATCGTTTTTTGTCCTCTAAAAAGAAGCATGCCCGTTACCGTCCGAAGCTTCATTGACTTGGATCTGCCGATTCTGGCTCAGCTGCTTAATGAAGCAAATCAGGGATCATACCAGTTCTATCCTTATGATGAAGGCAGGCTCCGCAAGTGGATTCAGGACGGAAAGCTGCAGATTCTAATGGCAGAGGAAAATGGCGTGGTTCTCGGCTCCTCCGCTTACGCTGATGGACACTGGGGAGAAGAGATTGAATGGCTTGCGGTCCGCGAAAGCTCTGCGAATAAGCTTGTGGAAAGCTTGCTGTTGAAAGAAATCGAGAAATCCGTCAAGCGTGGAGCGGTCTTCTACAGCATTGACGCGGGAAATCCCAATATGAACGACTGGATTGAATATGGCTACAGAACCGAGGGCGGACTGTACCATATGATCGCCAGACTCGACAGCGCGAGACCTCTGCCGAAGGCGCCGGAAGGGATCATGATTCGCAGTCTAAGACCGAACGAGGAGCAAGAACTCGTGGAAGCCGTGAATTCAGGCTTTGGATACGAGAGACTAAAAACGGGCATAATTGAAAGATGGAAAACCGAGAATTCTCCTTTCACTGAAGAATGGGTTCACGTCGCTGAATCCAACGGCAAGATAGTTTCCGTCGTAGCTTCAAGGACAGACGCAAACTACAATACGCATTTCAGCGCAAAACGCGGCTATCTAGGCCCAGCAGCCACGATTCCGGAATTCCGTGGAAAAAACCTCGCCTCCATCCTTACACGCAGAGCAATGAATCTGCTTTTCGAAAAAGGGATGAATTCTGTCGGATTATACACGGGAGAGCAGAACATTGCCTCGGTGACACTCTTGCGAAAGCTTGAATTTGAAGTCGGTCACCATTGGAAATTCATGCGCAAGAACATACCACAAGAAGCTGTCTAGCTTTGCCAAACGCAACAACGAAAGCGTAGGATTTTGCAGACGTAAGAAGGAAAACATCAGGAATGTCAAAAAGAGGATTCCTAGGCGGCGTTTTCTTTCCAAGCGATCTTGTTCACGTCTAATTCTCTGACGCGTGTCTCGATGAAGTCTGCCACCATGTCTTGATTGAATTTCCTCTCGTTCTCCTGTTTGTGCAATTGTTCCTCAATGACCTTCAAGACCTTTTCGACGTCGAAGGGCTTCATTATGTAAGCGTCTGCGCCACTGTTTACTGCCTGTATTGCGTTCTGCAACGTAGGATAGCCCGTGATGATTATCTTCCGCATTTTTGGCGATGTTGGTTTGAATTTCGTCAGAAGCTCTATTCCCTCTATGTCTGGAAGCCGAACGTCTATCAAAGCGACATTGTAGAATCCATTCTTGGTTTTTTCAAGCGCTCCCTTTCCGGTGCCCACTGATTCAACGTTATATCCTTCATCCGTAAGGATTGCCATAAGCACTTTTCTTATGTTCTCATCGTCATCAATAACGAGGATTCTGGCGTTTTCACCCACAACTCCTCACCTCCTTCTCTTGGTTTCGGTCTGATGGGAAGACTTACTTCAAACGTCGTGCCTTTTCCGAGAACACTTGTCGCAGATATCAATCCGCCGTGCGCTTCTACTATACGTTTGCATATTGGCAAGCCAAAGCCCATGCCCTTTGCTTTTGTTGTGAAAAGCGGTGTCCAGAGCTGCACAATAGTTTCAGTTGACATTCCCGCTCCAGTGTCCGAGAATAGAAATCTAACCTTGTCACCAACCTTGGCGCATTCTATCGTCAGTTTTCCGCCGTTGGGCATGGCGTCAATCGCGTTGTTGATGATATTTATGAAGCATCGCTCGGTTTTTTCAACGTCGATTTTCATCTTAGGGCTGCCTTTGGTAAGATTCACCAACTGAATGCTGTCCGGGATTTCCACAAGAGACAATACTTCTTTCATTATTGATGCGGGAGCAGTTTCTGTCACGTCCAATTTCAATTCTCTGGAGTAGTCCAACAAATCGTTTATTATCTTGTTTGAATAAAATATGTTCTTCTCGATAAGTTCGAGCATCTCTTTTATCTTGCCATCCATTTTCGGGACTAGTCGCTTCTTAACGTAATACGTCGCGCCTGCAATGCTTGTCAGAGGATTGCGTAGATCATGGCCAACCATTCCGGCCAGTTCGCCTATCACTGCCAGTCTTTGAGCTTTGAGCAATTGCTCTTGCGATATTCTGAGCTCGCGGGTTCTTTCCTCCACTTTTTGCTCAAGATGATCGGCGTAGGTTTCAAGTTGTTCCCTTGCTTCTCTGAGGCTTTCGATAAGTCTAGCGTTTTCAATGATCATGGCAGCCTGATGCAGGAAAAGCTCTAACGGAACAAGAGATTCCCTTGTGGGCTTTCGTCCATCGGTAGGATCGTCCATGCTTAAGATGCCAACGATTCTTCTCTCCGGAGTGCGGAGAGGAGCATAAAGCATGTCCTGAGGATGCCAGTCAACCATCTTTTCAGGCGAAAGCTTGCTGGGAACCCCTGCGTAGGTTGTCACTTCCTCAGTCGGAGTTTCTGGTGGAACACCATGGACGTTTTCTCTGACCCATGGATCATTCCATGGCAGGTAGTAGAACTCTCCGATCTTGTGCCTTTCAAACTTCGGACCCAGTCGTTCTTGCCAAATATGACCTGGTGCTTTTCTTTTCATCAGCAACCTGTTCTCTTCTTTCGTGAGGCCTGCTGTGACAGTGTCTGTTCCTTCAAGGTTCTCGTCTCTTAGCGAAATAACCACTCTTCTCCACCCGAATCTGCAGATGGCTTTCGTGATTACCTTGAGCCTTTGATGCATGTTCTTGGCCTGGATGATTTTTGTGGTGTTCTTCATCAAGTATTCTAGTCGACTGGACAAGTTTCTGAACTGATCTCGTCGGTTCAGGTTGCCCATAGCGGTTGCAGCGTGCGAAGCCAGTATCTCAAGCATTTCTCGGTCATTCTCATCAAACGCGGCGAGTCTTTCACTCTCAACGTTCAAAACACCTAGGACCTTGTGGCCTATCTTTATTGGTACAGCGAGTTCAGAGAGCATCCCCGGTCTGCCTGAGATGTAGGCCTTTTCCCTTCTGATGTCGCGAATGAAAATGGGTCTGCCCGTTCTTGCTGCTCGAAGCGAAACGCCTCTGTCCCCGTCCAACGAAAGGGTAACACTGAGTCTCTTTGGATATCCGCGGTGGGCTGCAAGTCTAAGCTTTTTTTCTTCGACTACGAAGAAAGTGGCAAACTCGAACCCCAGTGTTCTCTCCATGGCGTTCAGTGTTTGTTTGTAGATTGCGTTCAGGTTCTCAGCCATGTTCAAGCTTTTTCCGTACTCGTTCAGGGCTGAAAGCCTTTTTTGCTTGTTCAGATTGGTGAGTGCTGTTGCAGTGTGAGATGCAAGAATCTCAAGCAGCTTTGCATCTTCTTCGCTGAACGCTACAGGTCTTTCGCTCTCAACGTTAAGAACGCCCAGAACCTTTTTTCCTTCTTTTATTGGCACAGCAAGTTCAGAAAGCATTCCTGGCTTGCCGATAATGTACTTCCCTTCTTTTCTGAGGTCCTTTATACAGACGGGTTTACCAGTCTTGGCAGCTCTCACTGTTACGCCCTTTTCTCCGTCTAGCGGCAATCTTAGCGAGAATCCCTTTGAGTATCCACGGTTGCACATTAGGCGGAGCGTTTTTCCCTCGACTTTGAGGATGGAAGCGTATTCGAATCCCAGGGTCTTCTCCATGGCCTCTAGCGTGACTGCATGAACCTCTTTCAGGCTTTTGGCCATGTTCAAACTTTGGCCATACTTGTTCAGGGTTGAAAGCCTTTCTGCGAAATGCTTCCTCTCATCTTCCATTCTTCTATGCTCAGTCACGTCAAGAAGCTGGGCTACAATGCAGACTCTGCCATGGTTGTCTAGTATGCGTGAAGCTTTGAGCTCAAAGTCTCTTTTTTCTCCGTCTTTTCGAACTGCTTTGAGGACGTACTGGGAAGGAGGATTTTTCCCTCCTAACCTGTTCAAATAACGGTCTTGGACTAAGCTCATGCTGTCCTTGTGTAGAAGCTTTCTGAAGTCTTGCCCTACGACATCGCTTCTTGAATATCCTCCCATGTGCAACGCTTGGGCATTGGCATATGTGATTCTGAAATTCTCGTCAATAAGCAGAATCCCGTTGTGCGAGTTCTCGACGACGGAACGGAAGAATTCTTCGCTGTTTCGCAACGCCTCCGCCATCTTGCTCTCTTCAGTGATATCAATCATGGAAGCGAACGCTTTCGAGAACGTCTTCTCACAGCCTGGAATTATGGAAACTTTCAAAGCAACGCTCATTCTTTTGCCTTTCAGGGTTCTTGTGGTGATTTCGGTTTCACAAGAGTTCTTGCCCTCAGCCAATGCGATCAGTGCTTCTTTGAAAGCTTCATAATCTTCCCCGCCGAAAACCTCAACTAGCCGTCTTTTGAGTTCGTGCAAGTTTCTGGCCTTGTATAGTTTCAGTGTGGCTCTGTTCACAGAGACTACTCTTACCGCATTGGCGAGATCAACGACTGCCTCTGGATGGTTCCCGAAATACTCTCTGAAGTCATCGACGCCAGATTCCCGCAGACTTTCAACACGTTTCTTGACGTCGGAGAAATCAAACTCCCAAAGAGCAATCGGAGAGTCCTCGAATAGGCTTCGATAACGGCTTTCGGACTCTTTTAGCGCTTTATTCATTTCTGTGCGTTCTGTGACGTCTCTTGCGACCCCTTCAATCGCAGCAAGATTTCCTCTCTCATCGTAGACGGGTACGTTGACCTGTTCCATCGTTATGATGTGACCGTTTTTGTGGACCCATCTGATCTCGACTGGGGTTTTCGGGTTCCGATGCCTATGAAAATCCTGGATCAGTTTTTCAAACTTCGGACGATCTTCGGGATAAACGATCTTGTATCCTAGGCTTGGATCATTGTAATGTTCGACTGGCCTATAGCCTGTTATTCTTGTTGCTGCTGGGTTCACGTAGTCGAACCCTTTCTCGGGTATGTATCGATATATCAAATCCTTGGCGTTCTCTGCAAACAGGCGAAGTTTGTCTTCAGACTGTTTGAGCGCGTTTTCGGTTGTTTTCTGCTCAGTTGTGTCGATGGCCATTCCGTACCGGACATATTTACCGTTAGGCCATTTGATGGCTTTGCATATGCCTCTGTACCAGCGTTCGTTCCATTGATTCTGGTGATCCCAGATGTAGGTTTTTCCTAGATTTTTGCCGAATATCTGTTCATTAGTGCAGGCTGGGCAAGGCGTGTCCAAGTTCCGGAAGACTTTGTGGCATTTCTTTCCTTCGATTTTTTTGCCAAACTGCTCCTTGGTTTTCTTGTTTGCAAAAAGGATCTCACAAGTTTCTGGATCTGAAACATAGATTACTTCGTTGATTCCGTCGCTTAGAGCATGCAGTCTTTCCACCGTGTGCTGAATGTTCTCTCTACGATTGCCGTAGTTTCTCCTCATCTTGTGGTGCATCCTCCTTCGAGCATTATGCGTTTTCTTGCATTGTCCACGCATACTGGAAAGTCCACACTTTCTATGTCTTCAAATCCTAGGCCTAGTTTTTCGTGAAGATGCTTTGCGATCATTTTTTCCAAGTATGTAGCTCCGGGTCCGAAGATTCCTTCTAGAGCCTTCGAGAATTCGGTCAAGTTAGCTGGGATGTTTTCTCTTTTTATCTTGAATGAGGACTCAAGATGGAAGAATATGGCCTGTTTGGAGGAATCTCCTAAGGAGGATAGGCTTTCGTCAACTGCTGCCAGAAGAAGTTTGCTGAAGTTGTTTGGAGGCACTTTGTTCCCTCGGTAGAGTATGTTAACGTGCAATGAAACTCGGCGAATATTGATAAATGATTTACGAATTCGGAATCTGAATTACTGAAAACTAAAAACCCTAGGAATGTCAGACTTCTCTAAGTCTTGCTGCTCTAGTTCTTCTCGCTTTTCAAGAATGCCTTTCTTGCAGTTGTCACGTACCCGACGAAATCCAATTGCTTGCTTTCGTTCCATTCAAGAGGTTGTCCGACTCTCTCATACAGCTTCTTCATGATCAGTATTTCTATGAATTTGGCTCCTACCCCGAAAATCTTCTCAAGTCCCGCTTCGAACCCTTCAAGGTGATCCGGAATCTCTTTCTTCACGACTCTGAACTTGTTTTCAAGATGGAAATAGATGGCCTGTCTTGCCGAATCGCCAAGCGAAGCTAAAGCACCGTCCACCGCGTCAAGCAGTATCTTGTCGAAAGCTTCCTTCACCAACTCCTAGACTCCTCTAAAGGCCCTCCTCACGGGAACACGAGACAATATAGACGCAATGAATTTTTAAATCTAATCCCTAGTTTCGGGCACGACAACCCTAGTTCTTCCACAAGCCATAAAAGCTGAAGCTTTGAGAGATAGAAACGATGTGACATGAGAATGAAACGCGCGTGTCTTGTATGTTTCCTAGTCATACTATTCATCATACTTTGTGGGAGATTCAATCCAACTGCAGCTGACGCTTCCGCAACAAAAACCGTCTCTCAAGTATACGGCATAGAAATGCTGTGGAACAACTCCATGCAAGTAAACGACGTAGCCGTGTCAAAAGACGGCAAATACCTAGCCGCCGTGAACGGCACAGGCCTGTACTATTTCAGTTCAAGCAATTCAACTCCCAAATGGTGGTTTCCCTCATCAGGTCAAGTCCTCTCCGTAGCCCTATCCGCCAACGGAGAATACGTAGTCGTAGGCAATAACAGCGGATACATAAACTACTTCGACAACTCAAGAGCAAGGACAGGCCAACAACCCTCCCCAACATGGACAAGCGGAGACATGGGAGGACCAATAGAACGACGCACACTCGACATATCAGACAACGGAGAATATGTCACGCTGGGCGGAACAGGCGTGAACATGTGGTACTACGCCGGATGCACAGCAAGATCAGACGTGGAACAACAGCCCAACTGGACTGATTGGCTGGCATACGACATCAGAGCGGTCGATATGTCGCCGGATGGTCAATACGTAGCGGCAGGAGGAGACCGTTTTAGCGGCGGGTTCGTGGCCTTCTACGAGAACGCAACCACCGCAACCTCATACCCAGGTCCTCGAGTCTGGCACGCCACGGACTCAATAAGTGGCACCATAAATGACTTGGCAGTTTCTGACGACGGCCATTCAGTCGTCGCAGTATCTGCGTCTTCCACGCTTTACTACTGGGCAAACGCGACTGCCCTTACTGGCGATCCAAACGCCACATGGACGCATGACGATGGCTTTGGATGCGTGGACATGAGTTCTAACGGTAACAGTGTCGTAGCTGGCGACTATTCGTCGCAGAACTTGACCTTCTGGACAAACGCAAAAGTCAGACAAGGATCTCAAACGCCAGATTGGACTCGGCTCAACTCCACAAACGTGCTTGACGTAGCCTTGAGCGACGACGGAGAACTGATGGCAGCCGCAATACGGACAAGCTCCTTTGACTATAAGGCATATTTCTACCTGTCTAACGGCACGATGCTAGGCGAATTCAGCCTGCTTCAAAACAGCCCAATAGTTACCATGTCCGGAAACGGAGCCACAACTGCTATAGCAGGCCCAGGCTTCGATAGCCTTTACGTGTTCGGCTTGACACTGGACAAGACTCCACCAACAATAGACAATGTTCACCAGCAGCCAGCCAATGGCAGCGTCCACCCAGAAGACACAGTCATGATTCTCGCAAACGTTACTGACGACCTGAGTGGCGTGCAACAGGTAGTCCTGAGCTTCAGCAACGGCAACGGAACCTGGTTCGCCTACCCCATGCAAAACTCCCAAGAAAACCAATACAACGCCACCATCCCACAATACCCATACTGCACCTACATAACTTACGTAATCATCGCAGCAGACAACGCCAACAACACCATCACAACCCAAGAAATGGGCTACACCTACCAATACCACGTAATCCCAGAATTCCCGCCTGCACTGGCCGCTCCATTGTTCGCAATAGCAACACTCTCAGCAATAACATTCCATAAACGAAGAAAATCCTTGCCATAACCACCCGGCTCTTTTCTGATCCAACGCAAATCAACCGCTGTCATGTCGCCAGAGGTTGTGACTGGTTGCCGCATTGGAAGCAACTGTCGTATCATGCATGTGTTAATACATTGTTAAACAGCTGTTGAGGCTCTGAATTACGCAGAGGTTTTACTTTCGAACTAATCAGGGCCCCTGTTTGGCAAAAAAGCAAAATTTAAGTCCTACGACGCACTTAACTATCATGGGAGCCTCATGATTCTTCTTCGAGGAGAAAGGATACATCTACGACCGCTCGAACCAGCTGACTTAAAAGACTTCTTCCGATGGATAAACGACGCTGAAGCAGCAGGCGAGTTTGACGTTTTTGGAATAACAAGCTGGGCTGACTTGGAAAAATGGGTAAGAGAGCCGTCTGGCCCCTACGAGTTTTCCGCCCTCGCCATCGAGAGGAACTGCCCTGAGAACAAAGTCGGAGTCGCCGTGCGCTACATTTCCCATCCAGTCATGTGTCACGTGGAAGTTGGATTTCAGATATGGGACAAGAACGAACGGAACAAAGGATACGCCACTGAAGCGGCGAGATTGCTGGTTGACTATCTGTTTACAACGAGAGACCTTACCAGAGTCCAAGCCACAACACACGTACTGAACAAGCCTGCCCAACGGGTGCTAGAAAAATGCGGCTTCGCAAGAGAAGGACGACTGAAAAGCGCCTTGTTCACGAACGGAGAACACCATGATGCATACGTCTACGGCATAACCAGACGCAAATGGAAGCTGCTGAAAAACAACGGAAACCACCTGGACAGCGAAACGCCAAGCACAACAATCAGCCACATGATGTAAGTCAGCAACCCGAAGGGTTTCAGCCTTGAGGCAGATCTTCTTTTTCATCGGCGCTGTTCTATTCGCACGCTCACTCCTTTCCCTTTTCTACTACTTCGCCACTTGTTTGTCGAAAGTATGCGTTCATGCTGCAATGGTTGGCATCGAGACGACAACACTGGCGTTGTCCAACGACATTCTTGGCTTCTTCTGTGGATGGATAAGCATAGATGGAAGCTTGGCATTAGCTATTCAGAGATTCAGGAAAACCCGACTGGAAGGTTTCAGGGCAGAACCCCTGATTCAGGCGATGGCATGAAACAGAAAACAACTAGACTAACACTAGTTCTAACCACGCTTCTCTTACTGCTCTCCTTTCAAGCACGAATCGCTTCCTGCTGGAGCAACGGCGGCGTAAGCGCCGATCCTGAGCATCCGGACTATGGGACACATGACTGGATCGCAGAGCACGCGCTGGAATGGCTACCCCTTCAGGAAAAGCAGCACATCCTCGACCACAAAGAAGTATACTTGTATGGAACTGAGCTGCCGGACAGATCAAAATCCTCAGGCGGCATGGGTGACTCGCTCTGGAATCACAGCGTGTACTTCCATGCGGATGGCTCGCTGCAGAACGACATTGCAGCAGTAAGGGCACAGGAGGAATATGATTCCGCTGCTTACTACTGGCAGGCAAATAACGTAACTGAAGCCCTCAAGCATCTTGGCGCAATGACGCACTACATTTCGGATGTAGCCGCCTACGGACACGTCATGGACTACTCAACCGACTGGGGAAACGAACACAACCACAGCAACTACGAAGGCAACGTCACGGAGATAACGACCTCTTACGACAGCCAATTCGACAAGTACCTCCAGTTCGACGAGAACCTAGCCATTGTATCGGCCTACAACGCGACACTCTTACTGGCTAACGACACGACGTTTGACCTAGACGGCGACTTGAACTGCACATGGATGGATAAAAACTACGACTGGAACGACCCAGCTTTCGAAAACAGATGCGGAGAATCACTCAACCTAGCCACGAACATGATTGCTGACGTTTTGCACAAGTTCTACAAACAAGTAATCGTTCCAGAGTTTCCCCCAACCCTGCTTCTGCCAGTGTTCATGATTCTAGCATCGATTGCGGTCTTATTCACAAAGAAAAAGACATTGAGACTCGGAGTCTCTGGAATCGTCAGATCCAGAAGGCGTCGTGGCGGATGAATACACACGCCAGGAAGTGAAGACTAGTCGAAATCGTCAGTATCAAGGAATCTGGAAACGACACATTGAGACTCATGAGGTTAGTGATTGCCGATGCAAACCAAGATCAAGCCTTCATTCGAAGCAACCAATCGCCATTATGATTACCACTGATTCAGAAGATGAGAATCCGTTTCGCAAGCCAGCGATTCCTGACAAGTCTTATAAAGACGTTTCTCACTTCGTTCCTCACCAGTTTCACAGGGAGATAATGGGGATTTGCCAACAAAGCATAGAACGGAAAGAGCTGGAATCGGCAAGACAGTCATAGCTGGAATAATCATTCTCATAGTCATAATTGCAGCAATGGCATACGCGGTGCTTGCTCCGCGACCGCTCGTTCATGACATCGCCATAGCCAAGGTGGTTCCAGACTCAGCCGCAGTTCCTCAAGGCCTGAACATAAAGATCAACGTCACCGTCAAGAACCAAGGCAATTTCCAGGAAACCTTCAACGTCAGCATAGTCCTTCCCAAGAACTCCTCTACCCAAACGCTCACTCGAGAAGTGGCTAACCTGTCCTCCGGGGTTGAAAAGATGCTCACTTTTGACTGGAACACGGCAGGCATGTCTACAGGCGATTACCACATAAACATGACCGCAACTCCGGTTGAGAACGAAACCGACACGGCAGACAACAGC
>Ga0299915_10002765_pt1 | contig 12768 bp, 13 predicted proteins | sample RVTome_13_FD_200263 | JGI IMG/M metagenome (GOLD analysis project Ga0299915, IMG submission 200263) | Soil microbial communities from uranium-contaminated site in the Upper Colorado River Basin, Wyoming, United States - RVT92D227 (version 2) ...
TGCTGGGGGTACTTACTTCGTTTGCTTGCCAAAGTCTTGGGCAGATCGCGTTGGTGTACGCAAGGGGGCGGTGATTGGTTTGAGCGAGACCGCAGATGGAAAACTCGTAATTGACACGAAGTTTGGAGCTGAGCAGCCGCTTAAAACAGTCAAACTAGAGCCTGGTTCTCATCTTGGTCGTGAAATAATCGCTAAGTATCTTCTTGGTTTTGACATCATTCGGGTTGAGGGAAAGCAGAGAATCGAGTTCGACGTTCGAGACGTGGTGAAGAGCGCGGTTCGGCACTTGGTCGGGTTGGAGATCGTTGAGGAAGACCGTTCGGGGATTGTTCTCCAGTGTCTGTTGGAACCCTCTGGGTTTCCGCCTGAAAAGATCCTTCGGCGGGGGTACTCAATAGTGGTCGGGATGCATCGGGATATTGTCAACGCTTTCGTTGAAGGTGACGTACAACTGGCGAAAAGTGTCATGGCGCGTGACGACGAGGGGAACCGGTTGTATTTTCTTTTGGTACGTATCCTGCGTACTATAATTCAGAACCCGAGTCTGAGTGAAAAGTTGGGAGTTGGTCCAATTGAGTGTCTCGACTATCGGCTGGCAGCGAGTCTTGTCGAGGCAATTGGAGACGATTGCGTTCGAACTGCGAATAAAACGATAGAACTGGGAGGGAAGGAACTTGACAGAGAAATGGGGAAGCTCTTCATAAGCGTCCAGCCGATGTGTTTGGGAGCCCATGACAAGGCTTTGAACGCCTTCTTGATAGGTGATATCCAGTTGGCAGAGGAAGTTCGTGGCATGCGGTCGAAGATCGAGAAAGAATTTGAAAGGATTGAGGAACTAGCCCAGTCTCGTTCGCTTGATTTTGTTCCACAGATTCTAGCTGTGGCTTCCTTTCTTAGGCAGATTTACGAACATAGCGTGGATATTTCCGACTTAGCTGTTACAAAGAAGAGTTGACGCTGCGCTTACTCACGGGGGAAGAGCATCAACCTTCTTCGGGGTTTGAGCATAGGATACGTGCTCACCTTGTCTGAGGTCGTTAGTGTACTGCACTTCTCCGTTTATGTGGCAGTTAGACTCGATAAACACGCTCTCGCCATATATGTTGCCTGCGCTTGCCCCACTTCGTAGCACGATGTGCTTTCCATAGAGATCCTCTACTTCGGCGCCTCTTCCGACGTCTATTTCATCCGCCCGTATCGGGCCATGGGCTGTCGCTCTGTTGCCTATCTCGACAGAACGGGCTGTGACGCCCTCGCCGGTGTTGATTGAACCGGCGACTTCCACTTTTTCTTGCGTCGTCACTTTTTTCGCTCGCAATGATCCGCCTATCTCCAAGTTCTTTGATGCTATCTCGCCGCTGACGTCTGCTCTGCCGCCGACTTCCATTGTGCCGGTGAGTGATAAGGATCCGTCTATGTCCACTCTGCCTCCGACTTCCATGTCTTCACCTGATGCTTGGCCTTTGATTTCGACCTTGCCGCCTGCGTCTATTTGCTCAAACTCTAGGTCGCCATCTGTTTTCAGGAAGCCGCCTACTTCTATCCCTCCGCCTTTGCTTTTTCCTGCGAGTATTATGGTTCCGCCTACGTCTATGTCTTCGAATTCCAATGGGCCTTTTGATTCGAAGGTTCCTCCGACGTCTATTTCGCGGATTCTTCCGCCTGCAACGGTTGCAGTGCCGCCGACGTCTATGCTTTCGATGTCGACTTTTGATTCGATCGTGAGTCTTCCTCCGATGTCTATTTCTTCTGCCTTGACTTCTCCTTTTGCCTCAAAGGTTCCGCCTACATCTATGGATTCTGCTGTAGTGTTTCCGTCGACTTTCAGACATCCGCCTACGTCAACGTCGTTGGCAACAAGGTCTTTGCTTACGTATACCGCGTCGTCGACGTCCACGTCTTCGGCTTTCATTCTTCCGTATACTTCGAGTCGTCCGTCTTCGATTTCGATGTCTTCTTCTACTTCTAGGTCGCCTTGAATCGTTACCGAGTCTTCGGCGTTGAGCTCTCGGGCGAACAGGCTACACTCAAAAGTGTTGTGTCCTTCACAGTGAACAGTGCCGTTGACTTTGACTGTTGGTGGATTTCCCGTTCCGCGCACAATGGCGTGTTTCCCTATTTCCAAATCTCCATTAATGACATCTAAGGTAATCGTGCTTCTTGGCGGGATTGATGTTTCTCCGTTCATTTCTTTTCACCCTAATTCGTTTCAATTCTATCTTTAAAAGGGATACTCACATCTCGTTACTGGCTGTCACTGAGACATCTGAGCCCCTTTCAGGAGTATGGCGCCAATTGCTCTTCCTAAAGAAGCTCTGGTCAAGGCATCTTCGGTTTCGCGTGATTTATCGTACGTAACCACTAGAACAGCGTTTTTGCCGTCTGGTGCCATTGCTTTTTTGAAGATGCCAAATTTATGTACGCCTCTGCTTTCGGTTTTCCTCCAACCCAACACCTTACTTGCACCAACTGTCATTCCTACCACCTCAAACTCTTTACTGGAATAGGAATTGTCATTGGAGTCCTTAAAAGGCGACGCACGTTCGGCAAACACGTTTTGTAGTCACAAAAAGATACTAGTGGAGACGTCTCCCGCACAAAACCCCTCTTTTCTTATTATACAGCTAGAAATGCCTTGAAACCTATCTTGAAAACTTGTTTAGTCGGGGAAAGATCCTCCTCTGGAGGATGAATTTTGCGAGGAAAACAATGGATTTTTTCTGGTGTTTTTGTTCTTCACACGAATTGCCTTTCCTCTCTCACAACGCAGCGGACAGCGTTTTGCGTGAACGCGCTGAATTCTGAATCTCGATTTTGCAGTCAGCAGACACATAAACCTGGAAAGGCAATATTCTCTGGAGAAATGCTGCCTCAGGAAGGGGCAAACGATTTAAGACAAAAGATCTATAAACAAAATGGGTCGGGGCTTTTGCTGCGAGAATCGGAATTTACTAATGTGAGTAACATCCTTGGCGAGGGGTTCTTCGCTGACAGAGTAGTGGGGCTTCTGCAGAGAGATCACAATATTGGTCCTGACGACATAAGAATTCTGATCAGAGTTCAAGGTTTCTTAGAGAAAATACTCGCGGGACAAGAACAAGTCAGATCTGCACACCTGAGCAGCAGCACTATCGAATCCATTGATGCATACCAGCGAGCGATAATCGCTTTTCGGAAGGCATTGATACAAAAAAATGAAGAAGCAACAAGATCCAAATTCAAAGAACTGATAGATTCAATGACTAACGAGATAACTCAAGTATTAGAAACCAAGCAAGTGCAAAAAGACAAAGTGGAGACAACCTTAGATTTCTTCAAGTACATCCGGCATGCAACGCTTATCGAAAGTAGCGAATATTTCAGAAACAGGGTTGTCCTGCAATGGCCCACAAGGCCGATCTTCTAGCTGCTCTACTCAGAACTTCAAAGGAATCTGCTTTCTATAATATCAACAGACTGGAGGAGCTACAATCAAAAGACTATCCATATGCAACATCACATGAATTCATCAACGCTCTAATAAAGATCAACAAAGGAGTCCTTACAAGAATAGAGGAGCTTGATAAGAGTCCTCCATCATCCGACGAGGATTTCAAAGATCGCCTTTTGGAAACCCAAAGATACGGACAGACTTTAGGTTCTCTACATTCCTTATTGCAGATTTTGGAACTCGGGAAGAGAGAGTATATCCCTCAAGGTATGGTGGATCTAATAGAACAATCGATTATTAGCTGTGGTTCAAGTCCAAAAATCCTCTTGCTGCCAAGCTATGACTACAATTATGCGTATGTTGAAGTAACTGAGCCTCTTAGGAATTCCTTGAAAGATGTTTTGCCTAACATCGAAGACATATTGAATTTTGCTGGGAAATTCGCGGTGTTTTGGTTCCCATTGGCGCACAGAGACAACACAATGCTGAATGTTTTGCTTTCTCATGAGATCGGGCATTTCCTCAGCCAAGAAAGGCAAATCGTCGCGAAGATTTTGAGCAGATTGAACATTGACAAGCGCAAGATAGGAGAAATAGCCGAAGAATGGTTACATACGAAACTTGCTGCTGAGAAAAAAGAAATACAGCTCGTTGATTACTTTGGTTTGGAGACAGCAAAGACGCAAGTTGTCAGAGATGTCGTCTCCAAAGTGTCTGAACAGCTCGAAGAACTTGTTTCGGATTCAATTGCCTTTCATTTATTTGGTCCGGCTTTCATGATTGCCATCGGCAATTATTTGGCTACATCAGCAGACATGAATTTAGAACCTAGAGGTTACCCTTCGTCAAGAACAAGGATGCGTTTCCTAATTGAGGGATTTGAGGAGGCAAAATACCTTGCGATTGTCAAAGCCTTTAGAGACGATAAAGAAACTATACAATGCAGCGCAGCGAAAACTTTTGTAGGTATTATAGATACTTGGAAGGACTTCATCGAAAAAGAGAAGCTTCCAGCAAGCGGCAAAGTTTCTGAACTTGTGAGAGAAGTGATCGAAAGTAGTAAGTCAATTTTGCGAGAGGAAGTTCATTCGGTTGTTGGAGCCTACGAATTTACTGCCAAGAGATTCGGCGAAGAATCCTTCAGGTTAATAGATACCATCGACTCGTTTGTTCCCCCAGCTGAGATAGAGTTTGAACATCCTGCAGATCCTATTGCGATTCTTAATGCGGGAATGCTGTATGAGCTTACTTTGATGGAAAATATGCACGAAAAGCTAAAAGACAAAGAGCTTGGAGAAAGACTCTTGACGATACACAAATTGCACAAACTGATAGTCAAGGGTATAGAGGCTAGTCAGACTCAGCTCAAGATGAAGAACAAGAAATCTGTTTAGAGATGATTCTATGAACAGGGAGGAGACATCAAATATTGTTAAGGAATTGAGCGGCGGAGCTCTCACACAAAAAGAAATCTTGGACAGATTGAAGACCATGGACAACGGCAAGAAGATATTTTTTACCCCGATGATCGATTCTGAACAACAGGTGGGAGCTGCAGCAGTAGACGTCAGGCTAGGAACGCAGTTCATACTTTTTAAAAGGGCGAAATATCCCATCCTTGATGTTTGCGAAGACAAGCAAGAAGATATTGGAAGATACCACGAGAAGGTTTTCGTTTCGTTAGGCGAGAAGTTGATCTTGCACCCTCAACAACTTGTGCTGGGATGCACTCTGGAATATGTTCGACTCCCTAATGATCTCGTGGCTGAAGTGATGGGACGCTCATCCTGGGGAAGACTGGGATTGATAATGAGCGCAGCTACACTGATTCACCCAGGCTATGCAGGTGTCATAACTTTGGAGCTGGCAAATGAAGGAGAAACACCGATAGCGCTGTATCCAGGCATCAGAATTGCCCAACTCGTTTTCTACAAACTACTGAATTGTGAAAGCAGACCCGAACTTTCAGGAACAAGATATTTGGGATCGGTCGAGCCTTCTTTCAGCAGGTTGTACGAAGATGAAGATCTTGAGATTATTAGAGCACTCAGAGAACGCTAGCGACGCCTAGAGTGTTCGCGTATTGCCTTCTGTCTGTCTCTGGATGTTGACTTGCATCTTCTTTCTGTATAGATCCGCGATCTGATTCTCATTCATACCTAGCTTCAACCATAGCATCAACAGAAAATGAAGAATGTCGATGGACTCCTCCTTAATTTTCTCCAAATCCTCACGGTTGTTCTTATACCACCACTTACCACTGGCAGCCCAAATCTCCATGGCTTCGCAAGCCACGGCGGAGGCCAATGAACTCAAAGGGATGTTTCTGATTGGGAAGTATGCCGTCTGAAAATCGCTTTGGATTTGCAGCAATTCATGTAGACGCATTCCTCTTGAAGTGATTTTCCTTGTTTCTCTCACAATCATCACCACAGGAGCTTAGCATAGTCTAACACTCGATACATTTAAACGAGTGTTGGTGACTTCAGCAATTTCTATCATATTGAAGTATGGAAAACTCCAAGCCCTTTTTTGCTTGGGACGGTTGTGCGGAAGACTATGCCATGGTTAAATCCGTGAAAGGCTCATCAAGGAGCATATTGTGACTACAAGCTATCTGTAATTTTCACAAGTTGTTAGTTTCCACGTCAGAGCTTTCTTTTGCGGTAGAGATGTCTGTCGTCAATGGTGTCGTAGTGTTCAAATCCTGCTTCACCCAGTTTCTTGGCTTCTTCAACGGTTTCAGCTACCTGCACATTATAGTCGTCACATTGGAACTCTTGAAGGGCTATGTATCGCATGGTGTTGTTGATGTTCTTGTGACCTAGAGCCTGTTGAGTTTTTGGAACGTTCAGATATTTCGCGTGGTGTTTCGTTGCGAAGAACTTGCGGAAGTCATGGAACTTCATGCGGGTCAATCGGTCATTCTTGAGTTTGAACGCGATGCTCTTTCTTTGCTGTCGATACGAAGCATACATTGAGTTCATAGTGCAAGTGAAGACTTTCTTCCCCTTTTGTGGCATGGCATTCAACATTGATTTGAGGGTCGGTGACATCGGCAAAGCTCGGGGCAGACTTCCTTTCTCGGGTTTGTTGCAGACTATCAGGTTTCGTTCAAAGTCTAGGTCAGTCCATTCTAGACGCAATATTTCTCCAATTCTGAACCCGCATTCTTTGGCAATTGTTAAGCAAACTGCCATCTTTCGGCTTGACCCTGCAATCAGGTCATCAACGTCCTTTTCTAGCGGTGCTTTGACTAGGGTCTGTTCATACTTGTATCGCGGGCGTTTCCATTGAACATGCAGGTATTCCAGGAATATTCCGTAATAAACGACCATCGTAGCCTTTGAATGGTTGCACCATTTCTGTTCAGCTATGAACTGCTTGACCTGCTCAGGTTCCAATGGGTCTATGCCTTTGCTTTCTAGTCGTTCAATCAGGTTGTAGCAGTTTCGTATCGTGCTTTCAGCGTAGCCATCGTTCGTGAGTTGCTGTTCGAAATCGCTTGTAGTCTTTGAAAGAGTCCTATCTCCCGCAACAGTCTTGATTTCTGTTGCAGTCGTCAAGTTTTTCGCTTCCTGTTCGTAAACGCATACTTGACTACTATCATGAGACGTTTGACAATCATTAGAATGTTTCTTCACGGAGAATCGATGTCCGCATTCTCGACACAGATGACGCTGGACAGATTTTCCGTTGGGCAAATATCTCAAACCATCCTTGTAGATTTGCAATGAACCGCATCGCGGGCATTCGAGCAATAATCAACAACTTCAGAGAAGCGTGTGTGCGTGCGTGTATCTGTAGAGAGGAGTCATGAAACCTTTCTCTGTAACCAATTTTTGCCTTCTTCCGTAATTTTGAACTTCAGTGAGTCTGTACAGATAAGTCCATTTTTCTCCAAGTCTTTTAGGTACTTGGCACATCTTTTTTCTTCTGCGCCCATTTCCGTGATCTCAACTTGAATATGTCTCACGCATTGCTGAAGCGTAGCTCCGCCCTGTTTTGTCTTAGCCTCCAACCATTTTAGAAAGTCTTTGATTATCTGTGACCTTTCACTCTGTGGCAGCGCCGGTTCCTCCTTCTTTCAGGAAGTCCGCAAGTGCCGCGCGGACCAATTGACTCAGGTTCTTGTATTTGCCTTCTGTTACGAGCTGTTCTATTTGTCGTCGAGTTTTTGATGGCAGACGTAGAGCTGTTCTCTTATCGTTCTTTTTCATATTTTTCTCGGTTTGACAATATTTGCAGGAACTATGGATTAGCGTTGAGTTCCATGTTGATGTCAAGATGTTTCTGTCCGACTTTCACCGTGTAAATAGGCAAATGTCAAACCACGGAACAAGAAGACGTGGGCAGATGTGCTTTTGTTGGAAAATGGAAGCTTTTGTTGGAAAAAAATCGAATGGACTTTGAGTTCCTGGTAGCTGCGATCATCTTTTTCATCCAAAGGAACTAAGCAATTCTGAAATTTCCGGAGCAGGTTGCTGTCCATCAATAACGTTACCAATTGCTGAGGCATAGCATAGAATGATCTTGAGAACAACCGACTTTCGGTTCTTTCGGAGTTATAGGTTCTGCGGAGGAATTGCGGAGGCATTTCGGACAGACAGTGGAGTTCCGAGTTCCGCTTCTACGTGGAGGTTTACTGACAACATGAAAAAGGAAAATTTAGCAATCGCGGAATCCGTGTAGCGTCCGCTAGTTTCTCGGTATGCTCACTCATGGACTTTCTGCGGAGTTCAACATATCAGAATCTTCCGCAATACCTCATTCCGCAAAAAAGGACGCGAGTTCCCATGTTCCAATTTCCAGGCAAAGATACGTGGACGCCTGGCTACTTAGCGCGCTAACTGATTTCCGCAAAACCACCTAGAGAACAACATTCATCAACTGGCGCACGCGTCACAAGCGGGCTCGGCCCATGATAGAAGGGCTCTCCTACTGTCCCCTTAGAGATCAGAATAGGGGTTGCCAGACAAGTAGTAGTCACAAGTTGTGAGGTCGGTCTCCGAGTGCGGCGAAGAATTTCCTCATGTGTTTGAAGGTTTCGAGGTACTCGAGTCCCCACTTTGTTGCTCGGTATTTCTTTGAGTCTTCCAAAGTCACTTCGGTAATGAAGCCATGAGCGATTAGGAAACTGATTTCCTTCTTTGTCCGGTCTACTGGCATGTTTGCTCCGTAGGAGACTCTTGTCAGTGAGCATAGTCCTTTTCTCGCGATGATCTCGATGATGTCAGCATAGATGTCGTATTTTGTTCTTCTCTGCTCATCTGACAAACTTTTCTTTCTCCGAGCCCGAATACTATTGGACGCTGGACACTTAATTTTGGTTGTGGTGGACGCGGATTGATCTCGGCACCACATTCACGCCGCGGATAAAGCTAAAAGGCACAATTCAGAACTTCTAACCTGAGCCGGGGTGGCGGAGTGGTTATCGCGCTGGCCTCGAGATCTTATCACAAAAGGGCTTGAACAGCGTTTGACAAGATAGCCAGTGGGCCTTTGGGCTCGCAGGGGTTCGAGTCCCTTCCCCGGCGCCAAGCTTTAGCGTGCGCTTCGATATGGGCTCACGGGCAGTCAAAAGTTCCTGTGTCAGAGCGGGGAAAAGTTGACGCAGACTCAATTCGCAAGTTTGTCTACAAGACTGTTGGAACTTGGAAGGCCCTGGAGATGCGTGAGCACCCAGCGACCATAGTCGAGCGAACGCTGAAATCGTTGAGCATAACTGTTGAGGAGTATGAAGGTCTGACTGACTATTTCATCATGCTCACGGCTTTCCTGGCCGGAAAAATGGACTTCGAAAAACGCCCTCCACTATTTGACAGTAGTTTATGGCCGACCCCGTGGTTTTCTGACTGCGTCAAGATTACTCCAAGTTTCGGTGTTCGCTTGTTCTGGTCGCCTCCAAAGCATGAAGAGAAGAACAAAGCGTCGAATTACCTTTCTTGGTATTCCATACACAAGAATATTCTCGATATCATGTCACAAGGTGATGAGGATCCCTTGGATCAGTATCTGAAGGAGTTGTCTACAAGATTGCAGTTCTCTTGGACACCAATTTGTCTGAAACGTGAACATGATGGAGAATGCACTATCAAAAATGTTCCGTGCCCACATAGTTCTGTATTTGAATGCGAAATAGTCAGGGAGAACTCGAAGAAACTTGAAAGTGTCCTCAGCTTTCTGATCGAGCAAAAATACTAAACCCGCACCCGAATTAGTTCAACACGTTTTCTCACGGTGCCGAAAGAGGCTTGTAGTCCGCTCTTCCTACGCGATTTACGCAAACGCAGCAACTTTTGGATGCGCAAGAGATTCGTGCTTGATGGCGTCTACATACTCCGACGTTATCGATGCAATCTCCATTGCACGATCAACATCCGTTACGTCTAAAGCAAGGATAACCCGATTGTTTGTCTTGGACTTTAGCAACTAGATCGCTCCTTCACCGGAAGGTTCGTAATACCTGCTACTTTAAAAATCATGCTGACCTAGGTTCTGGTAACTTGTCGGGTGATGCTTCTCCCTGTTAACAGTCGGGTGATGGCTCGATTGACTCATTTACTCAGATACTAGTTTCCATGATATTGGAAAACCGTAGTTCTTTTCTATCCAAGTACTTAGTGCTGTAAATTCTGTTCCTTTGACGAGATTATTCACTTTAAGATGTTTTTTTACTTCTTCCTGAATTTCTTTTGTTGAATAGGATTTGACGCACTCATAGACATATATCTCTCCGTTCGCATGTCCAGCGTCAAATATCAGCATTGCTTTTTGCCCTTCTCTCTCCTGAACGTAAAAGACTCTTGCCTCTCTTTTCTCCATGTCGAAGCTTCCTCATTCTTTTATCAGTTGAGTGGCTATAACATTCCACGGTATTGTCTTAATCTCGAATTTCTCTTCTTTTATTTCGATGCTTAGTAACTCGATGTTTTCTGAAGTGATGCCTTTCTTCAAGGAACCTCTTATCATGGCTATTGCGGGGTTCATGTCATCATAGATTCTGATTTCCTTTTTTGAGCCTTGTTTTCCGATTAGCATATAGAACTTGTTTTCTTTTACCAGTAATTCCATCAAGTTCACTCCCTTATACTATGATCGCCCACCAATGACCATACTTCGCCTTTTTTCTTTTTATACTCTCGCCATCTCCCTAACGTTCCTTGCGGATCAAGAGCCCTTATGACAAGCCTGACTGTTCTTTCCATGAAGTTCACATCGTAAGCACCATAATCTCCCTGTTTATGCCAATACCTTGCTTCCCGTAGTCCAATCAGATCAAGAGAACTCAACTTGCCACCCATGTCTAACCATTCTTGAGTATGCTTCTTGATTTCCGCTCTGAAAGCTCCATTTGCCTTTATATGGGTACGGCGAAACATTGCGGCCACACGATCTCCAGTTTTCCAATGCATCATTTCCGCCTCTTCGTTTAACTGTTTGACATCCAATAGGTCTTTGGGAATGTTGACACAAAGAAATTCAACTACCATGTCTTTCGCGCCATGCTCAGTGACTTTCTTGCACAGAAGCGGAATGTCAAGGTCTCCGTGTTTTATAAAATTATGATCCACAGTGATAGTTTTCTCTTCCAATTCTGTGACCTCTACATATGGGAGTGGTGTTAAGACATTCTTCTTGGACATCTTGGCTCTCCAGCATTTGAGGCTCAAGATATTGATCCATTTACTGACTTGTTCTTCTTTCCACAGATTCATTATAGCCCAAAATTGTGGAGTAGGAAAGTATCCCACATATCTTGTAGTTGCCAGTTCTGCCCTTTTAGTCCATTCGGCCACCGTAGCCCACCTGTTTCAACCATTCTTCACATGCGATGGGCACAAGTTCCTCCATACTCATACCTCTATCTTCTGAGGCTTTGCTCAAGAGTCTTGCGATTTTTGGAATGAAATAAACGCGGATAGCGATACCTGTTTCAGATGCAAGTGCTTCCTCTTTGATTATCTCTATAGATTTCTCAGGAAACATTTTGAAACGATCAACAACCTTTCTAGCCTCATATTGCCGCAAAGGTGCTATGGCTTTAGCAATCTCGACTTGCTTCGCCGCTTTTTCTGCCTCTGGGAGTCGTTTGATTTCCTCAGTCCTGAAAGCCTCCACAATCAGCGTGGCATGTTCTAAGGGTATAGCTTCCCCTTTGTCTCGCTCACTAGGTGCGGCGTAACGCCGCACCTCCTTCCGTAGTTTGGGAACAAGCTCCATTATGCCAAGTACACGTCTAATCCGAGATTCATCAATTCCAAGAACAGTGGCCATTTTTCTGTAGCTACGATAAAATTCATATAGCCTCTTATACGCACTCGCTTCTTCTTCAGGTTCTAAATCTCCTCGTTGAATATTCTCTGTAAGTGATGCGACGATTGCCTCATCATCGTTCATTTCCCTCACAATTGCAGGGATGGATTTTAGACCAGCGGCCTTCGACGCACTGAACCGACGTGAACCTACAATTATCTCGTACCTATCCTTGACAGGTCTAACGAGTATGGGTTGAAGCACACCTTCTTCTTCAATGGACTTCGTTAATTCAGTGATGTCTCCTGCACTACCTCTAACATTCGACTTACCAACATAGAGTTTGGCTATTGGAATCTCTGTGAACTGTGCCAAATTCATCGCCTATCTTCACAATACTTTTGTTTGCTTATATTTGGTTTTTCCCTATTGGCAAAAACATGCTTTAGCGTAGCGCGCGCGCTGGCAGTTTTGAAATGGATTAACAAGTATGTCGCTCTGATGAAGGTTTACGTTGACAAGATGACTCCGAACGTAAGTGATATTTGGAGAGCCGATGAGCTTTATGTCAAGATTAAGGGTGACATGAAGTACCTATTCGCGTTGATGGACGATGAAACAAGGTTCTGGATCGCTCAGGAAGTCGCAGAAACGAAATACAAGCATGACGCAAGAAAGCTGTTCCAGCTAGGGGTCGTCGACTACTTGCCTTCAGGCCGGGTCTTCATATTTTTAACTGCGATTTATCTGGACACTTTGTTAAGGGTTCTTGGTTACAAACCGAGCCTATGTTCACCCGCGAAATCATTACGCCCTTCAAGATAAGATCGGGCGATCATGCTAGCTCTGGATATAGCGCGAGGATTCACTAATCACCAAAGATAAATCTGAGATTGCCCTTCTCTCAAGTTTGTGCCAATTCCACTGTCAGTGGTCGTTGCAGCAATTGCTACACCAATAGTTGCGATGATTTTAGTTCTATCTCTAAACGCAAGGTATCAGAGAAGGCATTCAAAAGAATGGTTTGGGAAACAGGGTGCGAATCGACTGACCGCGATTGCTGTTAGCGCTTGTATTGTGGT
>Ga0299915_10002766_pt1 | contig 12768 bp, 9 predicted proteins | sample RVTome_13_FD_200263 | JGI IMG/M metagenome (GOLD analysis project Ga0299915, IMG submission 200263) | Soil microbial communities from uranium-contaminated site in the Upper Colorado River Basin, Wyoming, United States - RVT92D227 (version 2) ...
CCTCGGCAGAGATGCCCCTGATCCCCACCGAATCCTCGCAGTTGATCATCAGCCAGGTCACCGAGGCAGACCTAAACTCGGAGATGACGATCCTGAAGAGCCGCCAGGCCATCGAAGACACGCTTCACGGCCTAGGCGTGGACGAGAGCTGGCGGCGCGAAGGGCCACTGCAGCGTGCCCGGAGGGCGGTGGCCGACCTCCTGGGTGCGCCCCGTCTCTCCTACTTCGACGAGATGGTGCTGCAGCTCGAGAAGACGATCGAGGTGCAGCCGATCCGAAAGTCCAACGTCCTCGAGATCAGCTATCGGAACGGGGACCCCGAGTGGGCCAGGCGCGTCGTTCAGGGTTTGACGGATCGCTACCTCACCCGCCGGGCCCAGGTGTACCAGTCTGCGGGGGCCGTCGCTTTCTTCGACGAGGAGACGCGGGCGGCCGCCGCCCGCCTGGAGAAAGCAGAGCGCGCCCTTCAAGCCTACTCGATTCAGGCCGGGGTGTCCGTGCTGGGGAAGGGCCGGGACTCCGAGTCCTTGGCGGCGGAGAAGGAGGCCACGCTCGGTCGACTGGCCGAGTTTAAAGGGCAATACGGAGAGGCCGCGGTCCAGGTCCGGCAGCAGATGGAGCGCGTGGCCGCACTGGAGGCGCAGCTCGCGCGGGAGCCGGAGAGGCTTCCGAGTTCTCAGCGGGGCAACCAGGACCCGACGACCGAGGAGCTCGAGAGGGCGCTGGTGGGGCTGCAACTCCGGCGTGACGCCCTTGCCCAGGACTTCACCCCCGAGAATCGGCAGGTGCGGGACGTTGAGGACCAGATCCGGGCGACTCAGGCGCGGCTGAAGGCTGCGGAGGAGCGGGTGTCGAGCATCAACCGAACCGAGCTCAATAGGGTCTACCAGGACCTCCGGGGCCAGTTGCTCGTGGCCCGCGCCGACCTGAGGGGTGCTCGCGCCCGGCATGACTCCCTCCAGGCGCAGGTAGCGAGTTATCGTCAACAACTCGAGGAGCTCAGCCAGAAGGGCCTCACCACCGACGACCTTCGCCGCGAGGCTCGGGCCGCTGAGGAGGCCTACATGCTCTACCAGAAGAAGCGCGAGGAGGCGCGCATCTCGGCGGCCATGGACCAGCAGCGGATCGTGAACGTGAGCATCGCCCAGCCGGCGCAGAGGCCACTCAAGCCCGTGGCGCCGCGCAAGGCCTTGAACCTGCTGCTGGGGTTGCTGCTAGGGGCCATAGGCGGTCTCGGCTTGGCCTTCTTTACCGAGCACCTCGACCACTCCTTCACCACGGGCCGCGAGCTCGAGGCTCGCCTCGGGATTCCGCTCCTCGGGGCCATCCCCGACCGGGAGAGCATCGGAAGGGCGGGCTGACGCGATGTACGAGACCCACTTCGGCCTCCGGATGAAGCCCTTCGGGGTGACGCCAAACCCGCGGTTTCTCTACCCGTCCCGGTCCCACCGGGAGGCGCTTGCTTCCCTCGTCTACGGCGTCAAGCACCGTCGCGGCTTCATCTTTCTGGTAGGCGAGGTCGGAACCGGCAAGACAACGCTCCTGCGGGCGCTGCTCGAAGGCCTGAACGTGTCGGTCCGCACGGCCCTGATCACCCACACGACCCTCGACCGCGAAGACCTGTTGTGGTTGATCCTCAACGAGCTGTTGATCCCGCACGCGGGCATGAGCCGCGTCGAGATGCTCCAGGCGCTCCATGACTTCGTCGTCGCCGAGCTGGAGTCCGGGAACTTCCCGCCCCTCCTCATCGTCGACGAGGCCCAAAACCTCGACGACGAGATCCTCGAGGAAATCCGTCTCCTCACGAACCTCGAGATCGGTGACAGCAAGCTTCTCCAGGTCATCCTGGCCGGCCAGCCCGAGCTGGAGCAAAGGCTCGCGCGGCCCCGGCTACGGCAGCTCGGCCAGAGGATGGCCGTCCGTGCGCGGCTGGAGCCTCTCGACCGGGAGGAGACCGCAGCGTATGTGTCCCACCGCCTACGCATTGCGGGAGCGCGCGACTTGCACCTGTTCACCCGTGCGGCTCTTCGCAAGGTCTGGTGGTGGACCGGGGGCGTCCCCCGCCTCATCAACAGTGTGTGCGAGCAGGCCCTGGTAAACGCCTTCGGCGCCAACCGAAACACGGTCAGCGCAGCGCTCGTGGAGGAAGCGGCCCACGACCTTGGACTGGACCGGCCACGCGAGAGCGGTCGGCTGCCGGGCGGATACCAGCTCGCCGGGGGCCGGCGCTCGCCCTGGCGGGCTTTCTTGCGGCTGGGGGGCGCGTCGTGAGCCGGATCTACGACGCCATGAAACGTGGCGCGGCCCTCGAAGCCTCCCGGCGGGCGCTCGTCGCGGCCGGCCTTAAGGGAGCGCCCCTGGTGGACCGGGTCGCGGAGAGCTACCAGCAGGTCCTCCACGCGATCCAGAGCCGTCAGGGGGCGAAGCCCGGCTGCTCGATCCTGGTCGTGAGCGCCGCCCACGGGGAAGGGACGAGCACCGTCGCACGCGAGCTCGCGGCTCTCCTGGGTCGGGGCGGCCTTGCTCGCGCCGTCCTCGTCGACGCCAACCTGCGGACGCCCAGCCAGCACAAGGCGTTCGGCGTGGAGCGCGCCGGAGGTTTGACGGAGGTGGTCATGCGCGGGCTGGCCCTGGACCAGGCCGTGCGCAACGGAAACAGCTCTCCGGTGCCCCTTCTCACGTCCGGGCGCCCGGCGAGCCACCCGACTGGGGTGCTCAGCGCCCCGGGGCTCCGGACAGCCCTCGAAGGCCTCCGTGCGAAGTATGACTGGGTGATCGTGGACGCTCCGCCCGCGACTGTGTACAGCGACGCCGGCATCCTCGCCCCGCTGGTGGAAGGCGTGGTCCTGGTCGTTGAAGCCGAGAAGACTCGATGGCAGGTGGCCGAGCAGGCGAAGCGGACTCTTGAGGAGTCGGGTGCCCGACTGCTGGGGGCGGTGTTGAGCCGGCGGCGCTTCCATATTCCAAAAGCGTTGTACGGGTTGCTCTAGGAGACCGGAGTGGCTACGGGGCGGCGCACAGGAGAGCGGTCATGCAGAACCTGAGGCGACGGCTTCTGCTCGACGCCTTTCGCGCGGCGGATCTATGCGCCATGACCGCGGCCTTCGGCCTGGCACTGCTGGTGTCGGCCCAGACAGCGAGCCCGAACAATCCAGCCGAGTTCCTTGCGGTCAGGATCAAGATGTCGAACATACTCCTGTTCGTGGGGTTTGCGGCCCTCTGGCACGTGATCTTCAGGGTACGCGGCCTGTACCGATCCCGGCGTATCGGGCTCCTGGTGGCGGAGTGGTGGGCCATCGCGAAGGCAGTCGCCCTGGGCACGCTCATTCTTGCCGGGCTGGCCCTGGTCCTTCGACTCGTAGCGGTGGACCGCCGCTTTCTGGCCGTCTTTTTCGTTGCGGGGCTCGTCGGCACGGTCCTCACGCGCGGTGTCCTTCGACTGACCCTGGGCGAGGTGCGGCGGAACGGACGGAACCTGCGCAATCTCGTGATTGTCGGGTGCGGGCCGCGAGGCGCGCGGCTGGGGGCGGAGATCTGGAAGAAACCCGAGCTCGGCTACCTCTTTCTGGGCTACATCGACGACCTACCTCCGCCCCGAAGCGCGCTGCACGGTGACCCCGAGAAGCTCCTGGGCGGGTTGAAGGACGCGGCGACAATCCTCGGTGGGCTCGAGGTCGACGAGGTCATGATCTGCCTGCCCCTACGGTCGCAGTACGAGACGATCGCCCGGATCATCTCCGTCGCAGCCCAGATGGGTATCACAGTGCGGATGCCCGCGGACTTCTTCGAGTTGCGGCTGGCACGAGCGCAGCTGGACTACCTCGACCAGATTCCGGTCGTCACCCTCGCCGAGTCTGCTCCGTTGTCGCTGGGCCTCCTGGTGAAGCGAGCGCTCGACGTGGTTGGCGCCGGCTTGGCACTTGTGCTGCTTGCGCCAGTTTTCCTGATCATTGCCATCGCCATTAAGTTGGAATCGCACGGCCCTGTCTTCTTCGGTCAGGAGCGTGTGGGCCTCGGGCGGAGAAGGTTCCGGATGTGGAAGTTTCGTAGCATGGTCAGGGATGCCGAATCACAGCTCCCGAAGTTGGAGCAACTGAACGAGGTGCGGGGAGCGGCGTTCAAGATCAGGAACGATCCCCGTGTGACTCGCGTGGGTCGAATCCTACGGAAGTGGAGCTTCGACGAACTCCCGCAGTTAGCAAACGTTCTCATCGGGGAGATGAGCCTGGTCGGACCCCGACCCCTTCCGGTGAGGGACGTGGAAAGGATTCCCAACGGCTGGCAATTGCGCCGCTTTTCGATGAAGCCTGGGATCACGTGCCTCTGGTCGCCTGCTCTAGATCTCGAGATAATGGCCAAGACCCTCCCGGCGGTCCTGCGGGGTACTGGTGCGAGCTGACGAAGCCCCGTGTCATCCAGCAAGTGCCTTGAAAAGGTCCCGGGACGGCCGTTGTTGACGAGCGGTTCAGAAGCCCATCGACATGAATCGAATGCAGTTGAGCGGCGCTGTCCGAGTTCGAGACGCACGGACGGGGCGTTGCCAACGGAATCGCTCGATCAGATCGGGGAGGCCGACCACGTAAACGTATGCGGCGTCGTGCGACAATTAAGAATGGACCGTGTCAGGCGTTCACACCAACGCGTCAACATCCTCGGCGTTGGCGTCAGCGCAATAACTATGGCCGAAGCGCTCGAGACCATCGAACAATGGATCACCCACATGGAGCGCCGGTACATCTGCGTGCGCGACGTACATGGGGTGATGAAGAGCCAGCGTGATGACGCATTGCGGCGAATCCACAACGCCGCTGGTTTGGTGACGCCGGATGGGATGCCTCTTGTCTGGTTGAGTTGGCTCAAGGGGTTTCGACACGTGGAGCGTGTCTACGGTCCGGATCTCATGTTGGCTTGTTGCCAGTTCTCGATCACTAGGGGGTATCGGCATTTCTTCTATGGCGGCGGGGAGGGCGTGGCTGAGCGGCTCGCATCGAGGCTCAAGGAACGTTTCCCAGGGCTCGCGATTACTGGAACATTCTCCCCCCCCTTCCGCCCGCTCGAGCCGGATGAGGACGAAGAAGCCGTGCGGTACATCAACCAAGCACGACCGGACATTGTCTGGGTCGGACTTGGCACACCGAAGCAGGAACTGTGGATGAGGGCGCACGTGGGGCGGCTTACCGCTCCCGTGCTGGTGGGCGTCGGTGCTGCGTTCGATTTTCACGCGGGTGTCAAGCCTCAGGCCCCGCGATGGATTCAGCGAGCGGGACTGGAGTGGTTGTTTCGCATGCTGGCGGAACCGCGACGCCTTGGGCCTCGGTACTTGTTGAACAACCCTTGGTTTGTCTGGGAAGTGTTCCTTCAGAGCATCGGTGTCAAGAAATACGATTTGCCAGGTGGCCAACCAGAGTGTTCCTAGCCCCGACTGATACTGCGAGAATGAGTGTCCACGCATGGTTCGGTCGAGGGATCTGGGCGATTGTCGACCAGGGTTTGTTTGCCAGCTCGAACTTTATCCTTAGCATCCTGTTGGCTAGGTGGCTGGATCCTGACAGGTACGGTGCGTTCGCAATGGCGTTTTCGGTATTTCTTCTGCTGGCAACAATCCACACTGCACTGCTTGCGGAACCGATGCTCGTTTTTGGGCCGGGCCGCTTCAGAGACAGTTTCGGAAGGTACCTTGAGTCCATTGTGCTTGATCACTGGAGGCTCACCGCTCTGTTTGGTGCGCTGCTTGTGTTACTTGGGGTAGGCGCATGGGTTGTGGGCAAGAGGTCTGTGGGTATTGCCGTAGTCGCCTTGGCCTTGGCCTGCCCATTCATTCTCCTGCAGTGGCTGATGCGACGGGCCTGCTACGTGCGGGGCGAGCCGCAGGCGGCCGCTCTGGCTGGCGCGGGATACGCTGTGCTGGTGATCTCCGGTGCATGTCTTCTGGGGCGCTGGGGGCTGCTGTCGGCAACATCGGCATTCGGCCTAATGGGATTCGCAAGCTTTGCCGCGGCCCTCTGGCTGACCGGTCGACTAGAGGTGCACCTTGCTCCGCCCGCGAAAGGGGGTCCGCTCCTGGCGGTACGCAAGGAACACTGGGCCTATGGGCGTTGGGCCCTTGGCGCGGCTCTACTTACCTGGGTTCCCCTGAATGTGTATTTCGTATTGCTCCCAATTTGGGGGGGGTTGGCGGCTGCCGGTGCGTTTCGCGCGTTGTACAATCTCCTGCTTCCAATCATGAACCTGAATACCGCTCTCGGCCCCATTCTGCTGCCTGCGCTCGTGGCGGCGCGGGGCACCATAGCGTTCCCTGGCCGTGTGCGACGAGCTGCGATGGGGTTCCTTTGTGCCGGTGTGCTTAGCTGGATCTTGCTGGCTCTGTTTAGTCAGCCACTGGTGTCCTGGCTATATGCGGGGCGGTATGATGCTTTTGCGCCGGCTCTGGTGTGGCTTGGCGCTGCTCCGGCGGCGTTGTGCCTGACTACCGTCGCGGAGGCGACGCTGCGCGCCTTGGAGCGCCCGGACCGAGTATTCTGGTCGAACGCGTGTGCAGGTGCGGTGGCGCTCGCCGCCGGGGTACTGATGGTGCCGAGCCTCGGGGTCCTCGGTGCGTGTCTTGGGTTCGTGGCATCGTCAATCACGACTGGAGTCCTAATGAGTTGGCACCTGTGGATTCGGATGGCAAGCGTAGTCCGACTGAAAAGGGCGCAAAAAGTAGCTTGAATCGTTGGCCACTTTGTTCGGACGTCTTCGCTCCAAAGTCCGGACCCGGCGGCTTTCCGCCCGCAGCCTCACAGCCGCGATGATGACTGATCCATCACGCCCATCTCATCGCTGAGCATTGACCTGTTCGCCTGAGCGATTGCGGGGGCCACCCTTCAACATGTTGTTTGCAATGTATGCCGCCACCACCCGTGCCGCCAAGTCCTGGCCTCGATCATTCCAGTGCTGGTCAAAACCTCTGAAATATTGGCATTCTGGACTACTCACCATAAACACATCAAATAGGCTAACCATATGAATACCATGCTTCCTGCAAATCGTTTCTATTGGATACGTCAGGTTCCTCCTTCTGTAGTCCTTGTACCCCTGAAGGTCTTTATAGCTGACCATGTAATTCTCTGTCAGATCCACTGCGGATGGTTCAATCGTAACCAGAAACTCAACGTTTCTGGCTACCGCCAGCTTTTGTGCTTCCCTCAGAACCGCCTCCATCAATCCTATTTTTGTTTGTGAAGACTCGAGATGTGGAAACAGAGCAACATCAAAATCGAAAGAATCGTCAAAGTGTGAGACTGTTCTTGGTTCCGAGCGCTTATAGGCAAGGTACTCTGCTTGAAGGTCCGCCAAACGCCTATGAATTATGTCCTGTGGTGTCAGTGACTGAGCATGCAACCTTTGAAATGCGTTTCTCGTCTCTTGACAGATCCGCAAAGACGCTAGAAATCCCACTAAACCCCGGCTTCTGGTCTCGGCCCTGGTGAGCAGTTCATCCTTTTGCTTTTCAAACTTTGTGGGGACAAGATTCCCATTATCATCGAGGTCAAAGAGGCGGTTTCTCGTTATATCGCCGTAGTCGTTGTCGGAAAAGATGTTGAAAATTACCAAGTCTGGTTTGTAACGACCGGCGTCTTGGGAGAGCTTGATAAGGTATTGGTCCGGGCCGGAGCCCACTATGCCGGAATTCAGGACCTCTATACGTTTTGTGGGGAGCCTTCGGGTCAAGTATCTGGCAAGCCTCCAGCAGAATGTGTCCTCGAGTTTGGAAAACGATGCCTGGATGTTGGAATCACCATAGACAATTATCCTAATATCTGGATTAGTCTGTACTTCCTGACCTCTAAATGAGTCGCTATTCGTTTCCCATTTGACAAGATCGCCGCCGTTCTCCTGCGATCTCTTGAAGTAGGTCCGCAGATTTGGCTTTAAGGAAATCAGGTACGATTCGTTGAAGTCATACGCTATCTTTCGCTCAGGTTCCCAGGATAGCGCTCGCAGTCCTGCTTCGAAAAATATCAGCAAGATGACTGATGAAATGCATATGACAAACGCGCCCAACAATAACTTGCGCATGGTCATTGTCTCTTGAGACCTTTGGAGTTCAATGTCTTGTCCGCGCTAAGCCGGTGCCGAGGGTTCTGCCCGGAGAAGGTACTGATGGCAGGCGAATGAGAACAAGGACACAGGAAGCCCCTTTCTCCACGTCACCGATGATACCCCCGGCTCGGGAACGGTCAAGAACTGCGGAGGGCGCCCGGCGGACCCGTTGGCGACGGGGCGCCACTCGAAGGGATGCTGAAGACGGCACGGGAGGCGGTGGAGCTCTGGCCGGCAGGCCTGCCGGCCAGAGCCTCGCCGGGGCGCCGGGGTGCAAGCGGCGACGGGCGTCGAGGCACCAAGCCCGGTGGGGTGACGCTGAGGGGAGGCGGGCAAGCTGCGCCCGCTGGTGCACTGGGCTGACATGAGTGCGCCCAATTAACGCTCCTCTATGTCCCTTATCATATAAGTGGGGGTTTTGATGCAGCAGCCAGGGAAACCGGCGTTGCGTTGGCGGAGACGTGCTTTGTCGGGCACCATCCTTACCACTGCTACGCTCCTAGTTCTCGTCATGCTAGGAGAGGCGATCACCAGGATCTTGCCCCTAGTCCTGCCCTCGTTTCGAAGCGCCCGATTCCGCCAATACGATCCTAGACTTGGAATCTCATTAATGCCCAACAAGAGGGTTGTTCACCGGCGGGGATGTTTTGAAGGAGAAGTGGTAACGAATGAATGGCGGATGAGAGACCGAAGTCGCACCATTCAGAACCCTGATCACCATCTTCGGATCGCTCTGTTAGGAGACTCAGTGGTTGAGGGAGTGCACGTCAAGCCTGACGAAGTCATGAACATAAGAATGGAGGGGCTGCTTCAGGGCAAGGGCTACCGGAATGCCGAAGTGCTGAATTTCGGAGTAGCAGGAATTGGGACAACTCAGGAGCTGCTGATCTACCAACAGCGTGTACGACAATTTCAGGCGGACGTCGTGGTGTTGGTTTTTTCCAGCAACGACGTAATGAACAATTCTTCCGTGATACAGCCGAAGGCTTATGGGATTCACGCGTGGTATGCGCCCTACTACGATCTTGGTCCCAACGGGGAGCTGGTTTTTTCCCCTGTGCCGCGAAGGGCCTTTAGCGGGCCTCGATGTTTCTTGGAGGGCCATTCAGCGTTGTCCTACTACTTGGAGCGGATCTGGGCACGAGTGAATTTGCCTCTCTATAGATGGGAGGGTGTCCCCTTGTTTTTTGGGGTTTTCGGTGATCCCCCGAATCCCGAATGGGCGAATGCATGGCTGATAACCGAGAGAGTCTTGACACTTCTGAAAGAGACAATCTCCCCGGATGGTCCAAAATTCATTGTGCTGATGCCCCCAGATTTCTGCCGAGTCGATCCCCATTGGCGAGGGAGGATGCAGAGGGAGTTCGGCAGGATCCCTCCTTCGTTTAGGGCGGATAACGTTGAGAAACGTGTCGGGCAAATCGCGAGCCGAAACAACATCCCGCTAGATGTCCTGGGCCCATATTTCGAGTCGTATCGCGACAAGCACGACCTGCAGTGGCCCTATTTCTCACTGACGTGTGATTCGCACTATTCGGCCCTGGGACATGAGGTATGTGCGGAGGCCATTGTGGAGAAGCTGGAGCAACACCGCCTGCTGCCTGCCGCAGCAGGGAGTCCAGGGCCGTAGGCTGTCTGACCGATTCTCGTCTCAGACCTGCTGTGTTCGATGTCGAAAGAACCGGGCCGTCCCCTGTACAAGCCAAGCCCGATTCAGCTCTCGGCCAATCGGGATGCCGCAAACACATGCACCCGGCTCGGGGCACAATGGCCCCCCAGAAGGCACTTGCCGTAAAGAAGAGATGCGCGAGGCAAGCGAACCAACCAGGGCGGCGAAGTGATGGGGCGCCCTAGCGTGCCGCAGGCGTGCCGTCCGTCTTGCGGGAGGCGTCGGTGCCGTAACGGCGCAGCCCAAGAAGGTGCAGCGTGATGACGTGCGCGAGGGGCAGCGGGTCCAGGGGCACATAGGGACGTTACAAGCTGCAAGGCTCCTTCCCAAGACGGAAGGACCCCGTGCCTCACTGCCATCATCCAGTGCGGCCCCTGCGACGTACGGCCAGTGTGGCTGTCACCACGCTCACGCCGGCCCCGCGAAAGAGCCCTGTCCGGTGGGCCTGCTGGGAAAACCTTCCCCGCCTTCTATTTCTCCTTTGCCATTCAGTCCGATGTCACTCCTTTTCGAGCCGGCCCGCCACATGACCTCAAGAGGCGTTGACGGTGCCCTGGCTGGGAGTATCATCCTTAGTGTTAGGAAAGGATTTCCCATTCGTCCGCTTTTCTCGTCGTTTGAGCTTGTGCGGCGGCGTGAGGCGTGGCCTTGGCTGGTACGGTCTTCGCGCTCCTGTTGCCCAGGAGGTTTATGGGGCGCTTCTACCTTCAGCATGGATACTCCGCGCGCGGCTGGCCGTGCTCCGATCCGTGTCCTGCTACTACACCGAGACTTGACATACCATGGTGGGGTTTCGAGGTCGTTCCTGACGGCCGCGACTTCGATAGACCGTGAGCGCGTGAATGTTGAGATTGCCAGCATGCAACAGGCTCAGGCGGAGATGCGTCATTCCTTCGGCAAGCTAAGTGTGCCGGTGCACGTGATCGGCGACCGCGCCTGGGTGCTGCCAACGCTGCGGCTGCGCAGTATCCTTGTAAACCGGAGAATCGACTTGGCTGTCTGCGGTTCGTTGAGAGCCTACCTCACCGCGAAAGCGGCCTCGTGCGGATCTGAAACGCCAGTCATATTTTGGTTACCGGGGATTCAATCCGTGATCTCGGGTCGGTTACGTCGCCTGGTGTTCCGGGCGCTGTCCTCGAATGATGCGTTGATTTTCACATCGAGGGCCGTGCAGCGAGCTCATAGCTTCCCGCGCCACGTTGGCGCCGAGTACGTTCTACCTAACGGCGTATCCGACCCGCTGGACAAGGAAGACACAGCACCCTACGACCGTGGCTTCCGTGCGAACCTCAACATCCCGCACAACGCCTGCGTGATCGGATACACGGCCGAATTCGTCGAGGTGAAGGATCACGGCACCCTGCTAGATGCCTTCCAACTGGTCTTGCGTCGGCACCCCAACGCGCATCTGATCCTGATTGGTGCGGGCCGCCTACTAGATGCCATGACGAGAAAGGCGGCGGCAATCGACCCAGCCGGCCATGTGCATCTGCTAGGTCCACGCTTGGACGCCCGCAGGCTTCTTGGGATTATGGACATCTACGCACACCCGTGCATGTCGGAGGGATTCGGCCTCGCTGTGGTTGAGGCAATGCTGGCTGGGGTCCCCGTAGCCGCGGCAAACGGCGGCGCTTTGCCGGAGATAGTCGAGCACGGAGTAACGGGCCTGCTCTTCAGGCCGCAGGATTCCGTGGACCTTGCAGGGTGCATTTCACGGTTGGTCTTGTCCCCAAGAGTCTTTCACCAAATCTCGCTCGCAGCTAGAGCGTACAGTTTGCGCGCGTTCTCCCCACGGCTTTTCTGTGAAAGGCTGGAAGCCATCCTCCGGCAAGAAGTGTCTAAGAATCGATCCAGGCCTGGCCGGGTATCAGAGCGCAAGCCACCATCTTGGTGGTTTTGGATGCGAGTTACGCCAAGGCGGGGTCTGGGCCGGCGGTCAAGCCGCCGTTAGGAGCCTTGTCCCTTGAGTATCGTCAGCGGACGTCACCCAGGTTCGGACCGAGGGAGGAAGTGGGCGGCAAGGCTCGCACTCCTGGGTGGTTGCGGCGTCGGCGTATGTGTGGTCGTGAAGCCGTTACTGGGACTCGGGGCGATCGCCTTTGGTGGCGGGGCGGTGCTGCTCGCCCTGCACGTTCGTGACCGCTCGCGCATCTTCTTGTCTGTGCTCGGACTTCTCCTGGTCGGCTATGCGTTGATGGGGCGGGGTTTCGCGTATCTCGGTCCCGCACCGGTCTACGTCGGGGAGCTGGTTCTTGGCGTTGGGCTGCTGGTGCTGGGAGTCAGAGGGGGCGTTGGCGTCGTACCGTTGTGGGGTTTAGTCTCGACGCTCGCGTTCATGGCATGGGGAGCGGTGGGAGTCGTCGCGGCTCTGCCGAGATACGGCCTGGACGCACTTCGAGACGGGGTTATTTGGGAATACGCGGCGTTCGCCCTTCTGTGCGCCGCTGGTGTCCTGCACACACGTTGCACCGGCGCAGCCATTCGAGTGTACGCGAAGCTGATCCCTTTCCTCCTCTGTTGGCTTCCGGTGGCTGTCATCCTTTCGCGCGTGCCTCCCAGTTGGCTTCCCGTCGCTCCGGGTACCCAGATACCGATCGTTTCCGTGTGGGGAGGTGACGCCGCGGTGCACTGGGTGGGTATTGCCGTCTTCTGGCTCCTGGGTGTTGGCAGGGGACAGGTCGGGGCAGGCCAGGTGGGCTGGCTGACGGAGTGGGTACGGTGGGTGCCCTGGGCCGTCGGCTGTTTTGTCCTAACCTCGGGCCGCGCCGGACTGCTGACGATAATTGTGCCGGTGGCCCTCGTTGTACTACTTGGACAGCGCGTACGGTGGATGAAGGGCGCCGCCGTCTTGGTATTCATTACGGTGTGCTTGGTAGTAGGGCGTGTGAGTATCCATCCGGGCGGAGAAGATAGAGGACGCGAAATCTCGCCGCGCCAGGTCGTCCTGAACCTGAAGAGCGTCTTTGGCAGCCCCGAGAGAGAGGAGCTAGAGAACACTCGCGAGTGGCGCCTCAACT
>Ga0299915_10002767_pt1 | contig 12761 bp, 6 predicted proteins | sample RVTome_13_FD_200263 | JGI IMG/M metagenome (GOLD analysis project Ga0299915, IMG submission 200263) | Soil microbial communities from uranium-contaminated site in the Upper Colorado River Basin, Wyoming, United States - RVT92D227 (version 2) ...
CCTCGCCGAGGTGGAAGTGCCCGATGATGTCGCCGTGGTCGCCCTCGACGAGCCGCGTCGCCTCGCCGTCCGGCCAGAGCATCGAGGCGGTGTTGACGATCCCGTCGTTGTCGTACGCCTCGACCATCCTCCGCTCGGACGAGCCGAACACCGTCGCGGCGCGCTCCTCTCTCAGCCGGAACGGGCCGCCGGCGCAGGCGCGGTAGCTACACAGGTACACGCCGTCGGTCCGCTCCCGCATGCCGCCGGCGACCCGGGCCCACGGCGACGTGGACGTCCGCACGATCTCCCACGGTGGCACCGGCTCCCCTGCGCCGAAGTCGTACGGGCGTGTCCCGAGCGTCGCGTACGAGCGCGTCTCGATCTTCCACCGCTCCCACGCCCTGCGCTCCCGCTCGCGGTCCTCATCGCCCAAGTGCGCCGGGCTCGTCGGGGCGATCGCCGAGTCTGCGCAGAGATCGTCGATCGCCCCGAAGTCCGACGCGATGTGGGCGAGCCAGAGCCGCAGGTCGGAAGCCGCATCGTTGGCGTCGGCGGTCGCCTCGGCGTCGCCCTTCACCGCGCCGGCGTCGATCTCGCCGACGGCGTCGCGCACCGCCAGGAAGAGATCGGCGCGGCTCGCCCCGGCGATGAAGCCGGCCGCATGCTCCTCGAGGTCGTTCACCGCCGTCGCGAGCGCCGCGGCCCCGACGAAGGTGCGGAGCTGCCGGACCGCCACCCTGCGGAGCAGCTCGTGATCGCGGACCCAGTCCGCGAGGTTGGTGCCCCGCTGCGGCACCGAGAGGAAGACGACCCTCCGGATCAGCTCCAGGAGCTTCCCGGGGGCGACCCCCAGTGCCGTCTTCTTGTCGCCGTCCACGCGGAGCCGTGCCTCGCCCCGCGTGGCCTCCACGTCAAGCTCGACGAGCGCCCGCCGGATGTCGAGCCCGCCCGTGGAGTGGCCGACGAGCGCGATCTCGTCCTGCGGCTGGATCTCGCCGCGCGCGCACCGCTTCGTGAGCCAGCTTCGCAGCCGCGCGGCGCGCGTGGCGACGCCCGCGGTCGGGAGGTTGTCGAAATAGTGGAGGACGGCGCGGGTGGCGCAGGTCTCCTGCCACTCGCGGAAGAGCGGCGTCACGCCCGCGTAGTACTCGAGCTGCCCGAGCGCATCGAAGCCCGCGAACCCGGGGACGAGGACGACGTGGATGCGGCCCGAGGGCGCGGGACGGGTCTTGGACGGCATGGCGGTTCCTCCTCGGGTCGACACCGCGAGCGCTGGCTTGCTGTCCGCCCGGGCTGGGCGCCAGTAGAGAATACTTCACGGCTGGTCGAAAGAGATCGCCGAGGACCTGTTGTGGTCGCACGAACGGGGGCGGCACGTTGGGGCGGTCATCGCGCAGGCGGGGCTGATCCGTCCGACGCTGCTCGGCATCTCGTGCGGCGGACCCCCGAGCGCCAGCCACGCGGCGAGCCACCCGGAGGGGGTACGCACTACCCTCGCGGAGGACCACGTCACGACGGCGGCTTGTTAAACCGGATGGCGGCGTTCTCGCTCTACGGCCTGCTGCGCATCGGCTTCACCGAAGAGGCTGCGCGCTTCATGGAGTGGCTCGAGGCGCGCGCCCGCGAGGCAGGCGACGCGGAACAGCCGCTCCAGATCGTCTACGGCATCGACGGGCGCAGCGACCTCACCGAGCGCACGCTCGAGCACCTCGAGGGATATCGCGGCTCGCGCCCGGTGCGCATCGGCAACGGCGCCTACCGCCAGCTTCAGCTCGACATCTATGGCGAGCTCATGGACTCGGTATACCTGTTCAACAAGTACGGCACCCCCATCTCGTACGATCTGTGGACGCACCTCCGCCGGCTCATGAACTGGCTGTGCGACAACTGGACGCGCGAGGACGAGGGGATCTGGGAGACCCGCGGCGGACGCCGCCACTTCGTCTACTCCAAGCTCATGTGCTGGGTGGCGCTCGACCGGGCGCTGCGACTTGCCGAGAAGCGCTCCTTCCCGGCGGACCGGGAGCGCTGGCTCCCCGCCCGCGACACCATCTACACCGAGATCATGACCAAGGGCTGGAGCGCGAAGCGGCAGGCGTTCGCGCAGGCGTTCGGTTCCGACCAGCTCGACGCGTCGAACCTCATCATGCCGCTCGTCTTCTTCGTGTCGCCCGTCGACCCGAAGATGCTTGCCACCTTGAAGGCGATCGGGCGTCCTCCCGCGGAGGGCGGGCTTCTCTCCGACGGCCTCGTCTACCGCCACGATCCGGGCAATGACGGACTCACCGGGCGCGAGGGCACGTTCAACATGTGCACCTTCTGGCTCGTGGAGGCGCTGACGAGAGCGGGCCACTCCGACCGGCGCAAGCTCGACCAGGCGCGGCTCCTGTTCGAGCGCATGCTGGGCTACGCGAGCAACCTCGGGCTCTACGCAGAAGAGACCGGGAGCTCCGGCGAGGCGCTCGGGAACTTCTCGCAGGCCTTCACCCACCTCGCGCTCATCAGCGCAGCGTTCAACCTCGACCGAGCCCTCAACGTCGCGCGCTGACGATCTGCGGGGTGGCCGAGCGGGGGATGGGGGGCGCAAGGTCCGGCCGACGATTGAGACCCCCCAAGGAGGAGCGCCGCTTGCCCGTGCTCCTCGAGTTGCCCTACATTCGGCCACCGTGACCTTCCGAGAAGCGCTAGAACGCCGCGTCCTCATCTTCGACGGCGCCATGGGCACCCAGATCCAGGGCCACCAGCTCACGGCCGCCGAGTTCGGGGGCAAGGAGGGCGCGAACGACCTCCTGACACTCACCCGGCCCGACCTCATCGAGGGCATCCACGGCCGCTACTTCGCGGTGGGCTGCGACGTGGTCGAGACGAACACCTTCGGCTCGTCCCGCCTCAAGCTCGACGAGTACGGCCTCGGGCACCGCACCTACGAGGTGAACTTCCGCGCCGCCATCCAGGCGCGGCACGCCGCCGAGCGGCACACCACGCCCGATCACCCGCGCTTCGTGGCGGGCTCCATCGGCCCGACCGGCATGCTCCCCTCCGCGTCCGACCCGGCGCTCTCGAACGTCACGGCCGACGCGCTGGAGCGGATCTTCTTCGAGCAGGCGCGCGGCCTCGTGGACGGCGGCGTGGACGCCATCATCATCGAGACCCAGCAGGACCTGCTCGAGCTGCGCGCCGCGGTCCTCGCTGCGGACGCTTACCGCCGCGAGTCGCTCCGGGACGTCTTCATCATCGCCCAGCCTACGCTCATCGACGCGAACGGCCGCATGCTGCTCGGCACCGACATGGGCGCCGCGCTGGCGGCCCTGGAGCGGCTGCCGGTGGACGCCATCGGCCTCAACTGCTCGACCGGGCCCGCCGAGATGCGCGAGAGCGTGCGGACCCTCGCCGAGAAGTGCAGCCACTTCGTCTCGTGCCTGCCCAACGCGGGCATGCCGGAGAACGTGGGAGGCCACGCCGTCTACAAGCTCTCACCCGACGCGCTCGCCGACGCCCTCGTCGAGTTCGTGCGCGACTTCGGCGTGGACATGGTGGGCGGCTGCTGCGGGACCACCCCCGAGCACCTCCGGCGGGTCGTGGAGAAGGTGCGCGCCGCCGGCGCGCCCCGGCGGAAGAGGCCGCACGCGGCGCCCGAGCTCGCCTCCGCCATGAAGGCCGTGCCGCTCGACCTGCAGCCGCGGCCGCTGGTGGTGGGGGAGCGCGTCAACTCGCAGGGCTCGAAGAAGGTGAAGGAGCTCCTCATCGCCGACGACTACGCCGGCGTCCTCCGCATCGCGCGCGACCAGGTGGAGGGCGGCGCCCACGTGCTCGACGTGTGCGTGGCGATGAACGAGCGCGACGACGAGACGGCGCAGATGCGCACGCTGGTGCGCCTCCTCGCGCAGAGCGTGGACGCGCCGCTCATGATCGACTCCACCGAGGCCGACGTGGTCGAGGCCGCGCTCAAAGTGCACCCGGGGCGGTGCATCGTGAACTCGGTGAACCTCGAGAAGTCGGGCGAGCGCGTGAAGAAGGTCCTGCCCCTCGTCCGGCGCTACGGCGCCGCCGTGGTCGCCATGACCATCGACGAGAAGGGCATGGCGCAGACCGCAGAGCGCAAGGCCGAGATCGCGCGGCGGACGGTGGCGGTGGCGAAGGATTACGGCGTCCCGCCCGACAGCCTCGTCTTCGACGCGCTCACCTTCACGCTCGCCACCGGCGGCGAGGAGTACCGGAAGAGCGCCGTGGAGACGTTGGAGGGCATCCGGCGCATCAAGGCCGAGAACCCCGGCGTCTTCACCTGCCTCGGCGTCTCCAACGTGAGCTTCGGGCTCGCGAAGCCGGCGCGCGAGGTGGTGAACTCGGTCTTCCTCTACCACGCGGTGCAGGCGGGGCTCGACCTCGCCATCGTGAACCCGAAGGACATCCGCGGGTACCAGGAGATCCCCTCCGAGGAGCGCGACCTCGCCGAGGACCTCGTCCTCGACCGACGCCCCGACGCCCTGGCGCGCCTCATCGCGCACTTCGCCGGGAAGACCGGCACCGCCTCGGCGCAGCCGGTGGAGGAGCTCTTCGCTGGGAAGAGCGCGGAGGAGCGCATCCACCTCCAGATCCTCCACCGCCGCCCGGAGGGCATCGAGGCGCTCATCGACGAGGCGCTCACGCGGCACGCGCCCGTGGACGTGCTCAACTCCGTCCTCCTCCCCGCCATGAAGGACGTGGGCGACCGCTTCGGCGCGGGCGAGCTCATCCTGCCCTTCGTGCTCCAATCGGCCGAGGTGATGAAGAAGGCCGTCGCCTATCTGGAGCGCTTCCTCGAGCGCGTGGAGGGCACGTCCAAGGGGAAGGTCGTCCTCGCCACGGTGTACGGCGACGTGCACGACATCGGGAAGAACCTCGTCAAGACCATCCTGTCGAACAACGGTTACCAGGTCTTCGACCTCGGCAAGCAGGTGCCGGTGGCGACGATTCTGGAAAAGGCGGTGGAGGTGAACGCGGATGCCATCGGCCTCTCCGCGCTGCTCGTGTCCACCTCGAAGCAGATGCCGTATTGCGTCCAGGAGCTCTCTCGCCGGAACCTCACGTTCCCGGTGATCATCGGCGGCGCCGCCATCAACCGGAAGTATGGCTATCGCACCCTCTTCCTCGAGGACCGCACGCCCTATCCGGGCGGTGTCTTCTACGCGCGCGACGCGTTCGAGGGTCTCGACCTCGTCGAGGCCCTCATGGACCCCAAGAGGAACGAGCAGCTGCGCAGCACGGTGCTCGCGAAGGCGCTCGCGCTGCGGGACGCTCCCGAGGCGCCCGCCGCTCCGGCAGGGCCGCGCAAGCGAAGCAACGTGAAGCCGGTGGAGCGCCCGCCCGCGCCGCCGTTCTGGGGCACCCGGGTCGTGCCGGCCGGCGAGGTGAAGCTGCAGGAGGTCTGGCCGCACCTCGACCTCATCGAGCTCTTCAAGCTGCAGTGGGGCGTCCGCTCCAAGGACAAGGCCGAGTACCAGCGTATGGTGAAGGAGGAGTTCGGGCCCAAGCTGGAGGCGCTCAAGGGCGAGATCCTGGCCAACGGCTGGCTCACCCCCAAGATCGTCTACGGCTACTTCGCGTGCCACTCGGAGGGGGACGACCTCGTCGTCCTCGACCCGGTGCACAAGAAGGAGCCGCTCGCCCGCATCACCTTCCCGCGTCAACCGGGCGAGGGCAACCTCTGCCTCGCCGACTACTTCCGCGAGGAGCCGGGCTCGGACGTGGTGGCGTTCCAGGTGGTGACGGTCGGCCCCGAAGCGACCCGCCTCGCCGAGGCGTGGCAGGAGAAGGGCGAGTACAGCCGCGCCCTCTACCTGCACGGACTCGCGGTCGAGACGGCCGAGGCGCTCGCCGAGCGCTGGCACCGCGTGGTGCGGCGCGAGCTCTCCCTGCCCGATGAGCAGGGCCGGCGCTACTCGCCCGGCTACCCGTCCTGGCCCGAGCTCGTGGACCAGCGGCAGATCTGGAAGCTGCTCGATCCGGAGCGCGCCATCGGGGTCGCGCTCACGAGCGCCGACCAGATGGTCCCCGAGCAGTCCACCTCCGCCATCGTGCTGCATCACCCGGGAGCGATCTATTACACGATTCGTTGAACGACCTGGCGACGGCGGGGTAGCGTGCTACCCCGAGGGCGTGTGGCAGTGTCGCTGGCTGACGGGCCAGCGCGCGCTGGCGGTGGGTGGCCCGGCCGGCCTCGTCGGGTGTCGAGCGCGCTTCCGCAGGGCGGGGTTTTTCCCCCGCCGTGGAGGCGGTGCTAGCATGCGCGAGTGCGACTCCGACTCGTCTTCGTGATTGCGGTCGCGCTTCTCTCCCTCGGCTTTCCTGCTCCTGCGCAGGCCAAGTTCGTCCTCGGCCGGCTCGTCCTCCACGGGATCAAGGAGACCAAGGAAGGCGCGATCCTCGCGCGCATGCGCCTCCAGCCGGGCGATCCGATCGAGTACTCCGTGCTCGCGGAAGCCGAGAAGCAGCTCGTGGCGTGGGACCTGTTCGTCACCGTCCGTGTCTGGCTCGACATGCCGCGCGAGCAGGCGGTGCGCAAGATGTACCTCGAGGAACGGATCGAGCCGGTCGACGTCCACGTCACGGCCGAGGAGAAGCAGTACTGGTTCGTGTTTCCCACGGGCAGTCTGGGCGGCGGCGACAAGGCGGCCGGCCTCGTGTACGGCGACATGAACCAGGGCGGGCTCGGCCGGCAGGTGGGCGTGGCGGGTCAGGTGGGCGAGTCCAAGTCCCACCTGCTGACGGGCTTCCGCGTCCCGATCGTCGCGGGCGCACCGTTGACTTACTCCTTCGGTACGGTCCTCCGGCTCGAGACCTTCCGCTTCTACGACGACCACCGCCTGGTGATGCACGTCCCGACCCGGGTGATGGGTGCGGAGGGGCAGATCGGCTGGGTCGTCACTCCGACGGTACGCGCCCTGGCCGGAGCCCTGTACAACCGGATCGGGGTCTTCACGCAACAGCGCGACGATCCGGCGGTCGCGGCGCCGGCCTACAACGCAGGCTTCGGCAACCTCGTGGTGCTGCAGCTCTATCTCCTCTACGACGACACGGCCGCGCCGGAGGGCCTCCGCCGCGGGGCCAGGATCTCGCTCCGAAACGAGCTCTCCGACCGGTTCTGGGGGTCGGACTTCGACTACGTGAAGCTTGACCTTCAGCTGGAGCTGTACGGACGCTGGGGACGGACGTATCCCTCGCTGGTCTTCCGATCGGTGGTCAACTACCCGACCTCGGACCGCGGAGTCCCGCTCACCCAGCTCCTGCGCGCGGGTGGACCCGATCTGCGCGGATACATCGTGAACGAGTTCCACGGCGACACGCTCTTGGTGATGCAGCTCGAGGACCAGGTGCCGATCTTCAGGGGGATCAAGGTGCCGTTCACCTCGACCAAGCTGAACGTGGCCGCCGCCGCCTTCGTCGACACGGGCGCGCTGCTGGAGCGGCACCCCGGCGGCATCGCGGGAGCGACCGCTCGCGCGCCGCTCCCCAAGTTCTCCGACTTCCACACCGGCTTCGGGGCCGGCTTGCGCCTGCTCATACCAGGCGTTGCGATTCCCGCCGTGAAGCTGGACCTCGCTTACGGGATCGACGTCAACGACTTCGCCGTCACGGTCTCGGTCGCGGGTGGCGGGCTGTAGCGGCGGCGATCGCCGCGGCACCACGTAGGCTCCCGGCCTCGCCACGCCCGGTGACACCGGCGCGGCGAGGCCGGGGTTGAAGCCGCCTAGCCCGAAGCGCTCAGCCGGTTGAAGGCTGCCTTCATGCTCTTGCGAAGCCGCTCCAGCGACTGCGCGAGCATCCCGAGCTCGTCATCGCGCGACGAGACAATCCGCTCGTCGAGCTCTCCCATGCTCATCCGGTCCGCGGCCTGCGTCATCTCCACGATCGGCCTGATCAGCATCCTCGTGGAGAAGACGGCGATGATGACGACCAGCGCGATCGCGCCGAGCAGGAGCGCCAGCCCGACCGCGAAGGTCGATCGGAGGGGCGCGTACACCTCGTCCTCGTCCTGCTGGACGGCCACCGTCCAGCGGAGCTTCGTGTTCTGCACGTAGCCCAGGATCTGCCTGCCGTTCTCGGGAAAGGAGAGGATCTGCACGTTCGCGTCCGAGCGATTGGCTGCCAGGAGCCGGTTCTCGTGCAGATAGGTCGGCGTCGAGATGAACTCCTCGTGCGGGTGAGCCACGACCTTGACGTTCTCGTCGACCAGGAAGGCGTAGCCGGTCTTCCCGGCCTTCCAGGTCGCCACGATCTGCGAGATGTCCTCGATCGTCATGGCAGATGCCAGGATGCCGACCACGCGGCCGTTCTCCTTGACGGGCACCGAGATCACCAGGGCCGCCTTCTTCGAGGTCTTCCCGAGCAGCGTCTGCCAGCTCAGCTCCTTTCCCAGCGCCACCACGTCCTTGAAGTACTGGCGATCCGTGTAGTCGGCCGGTGGCTTGTCGTCGCTCCGGGCGACGTTGCGGCCGTCCGTCGAGACCGTGAAGACGAGATACATCCACGGATAGGCTTGGTGGATCGCGCCCAGCACGTCCGTCTGCCTGGACTGCTGCATCGACTGCACCGCAGGGAGACGCGCCGCGGCCTGGAGGGCGCGGACGTTCTTGTCGATCCACTCGTCGACCTGCGCCGAGATCCTCTGCGCGTTCGCCTGCAGGCCAAGCTCCGCGTCGGTGCGGATGTGAGCGCGCTGCTGGGTGAGCGTGATCGTGCCGACGAGTATGAGCGGGACGAGGCCCACGACGAGCGTCGCCCCCAGGGCCTTGCCGAGGATGCCGACCTGGAATCTGCGACGCTTGGTAGAGGGGCCGCCGGCGGCGCGACCACTCCGCGGATCGCTCTGGCTGGATGCGGACGGGGGGGGGACTTCGTTGAGGGCGGTCATGGAAGCAGTCTCCTACGCCCCCCCGGGGGCCCATCAAGGATGGGCATGGCTGTGGAAGCGTGCGCCGCGGAACGGAATCCTGCGCGCCTGTCGGCTCGCGACCTACCTTGGCCCCGACGGCGAAGACGACCGGGCCGCCGCGGGTACCACACGGCGGGCGAGCGCATTCACCACACCGGTGGCCTTCGCGGCGAAGGCCCTCACCTCCGTCTGCAGCTCCTCGCTGGCCTCTACTTCGCGCCAATACCGCTCAGCCCAGGCCGCCGCATCGGGCCACAGGTCGATGTTGTCCCCCGTCGGCGGCGACGGCTCGAATGGGCGCGCCACCACCGTCTCCCCCGCCGGCGCCAGGACCATCGGGAGCATGTCGTACGCCGGCGCCAGGCGGAGCGTTGCGTCCGCCTCGACGAAGAACGCGACGTTTCCGAAATGGCGGTCGGTGTTCCCGATGAGCTGACCGAAGGCATCGAGCCAGCGCAGGCGGGAGGCGTCCGCTGGCGCCAGCGAGAACGGGCGGCCGAGAAGCCGCGCGGCGGCAGCCGTCCAGCTGTCGCGCTTGCCGAAGTACTCGTCGTCGAGCGCCCCCAAGGTCAGTACCGGGCGGCGCCCACGCTCACCGATCCGATCGAAACGTTCGACCTCGAGGAAGCGCCATCCCCGTACGTCCACGCACTCGGCTCGCGCCGCCGCGATGCCGGCTCTGACCACCGTTTCGAGTGCCTTCCACTCGCACCAGAGGAGGTCCCGCCATCGGCGCGCCGCGCCCGAGCTCGCATCCGTCGCGAACTTCACGAGGACGTGTCGTCCGCGCGAGAACACGCCGAACTTGGGCTGCTCTCCGCCGGCAGAAGATCCGGGGGCGTCGATCGACGAGCGCTCAGCCAACCGCGGATATTCCTCGCGGCCAGCCTGTTCAGGTTCCCACGCCACGAAGCGCGTGAACGACTCGTTGCCGATGATGAGGTCGCCGACGCAGTCCTCTCCGCGCCGCGCCAGCGCGATGAGGCGATGGTCGTCGGACCAGTCGGCTGCCCGCTGCGGGAGGCCAAGTTCAGGGAAGCGAGCCGAGAAGCCGTGGCCGAGGAAGCCTTGCGGCGCCATGTCCGCGAGCGGAGGCGGCAGGCCCGTGAAATGCTGGCTGGAGTGCGCCGGCCGCTCCCACCAGTGCTGCCCTTCCCAGAGCAGGTGCAAGGTTCCGAAGGCCGTAGCCTCGCCTCGCTCGCTCACGCGAAAGACCGGGAGCCGCTGGCCGAGTCCTTCAATCGAACGCGTCCGCGCGTACCGTACGGCACGGGCCCTGCCGATCCGACAGACTTGCTCTCCTGCTGCAGCGACGAGGCGCGACAGCGTCGGCGGTGAGATCCGGAGGGCGGACAGGAGCTCCGCCGGGCGCGCAATGCGCACGCGAGCGAGTTCGCTGAGGAGATCCGCGGGGGTGGCCACGTGGCTTCGGTTCGTTCCGATTCATGAAACGATACAGGAAATGATAATATGCGGGCAAGATCAGCATAATCAAGCTGTCGACGTGCTCTGATGACGTTAGCGTGAAACGATATGGGACGATTGGAGATACGCTCGGGCTGCGGGGGAGGGAACGCGAATGCGCCCGCGGCGGGGGACAAGCCCCCGCCCTACGACAAGCAAGGGGGCCCGCGGTCGCTCAGCTCTTCTCGTCGATGCCGAGCAGGGCCGGATCGAGCCCCCGCAGCAGGAACCAGCCGCCCTGGACGTGAGGCAGCTCGATCCCCTTGGCGTTCAGGATCTGCTGCGACTCGTACGAGCGCAGGCCCGACGAGCACAGGAGCACCGCGTCCTTGTCGCGCGGGATCTCCGCCCATCGGTCGGCCAGGGTCTCCAGCGGAATCGAGAGCCACCTCTCGCCGTGCTTGTCCTGGCCCGGCTTGGCCGTCTCGGCCCCGCGGATGTCGACGACCGTCAGGTCGCCCTTGTTGAAGCGCTCGAGGAAGTCCTCGGCGCTCATCGCCTTGTTCCGCCCGTCCAGGATGTTCTCGAGCGTGTTGGCGCAGGCATTCAGGATGTCCATGGCCGAGGCGAACGGAGGCGCGTAGGCGACCTCGAGGTTCGACACGTCCTCGGTGGTCGGGCCCTGCGGCAGGAGCGCGGCCATGACATCGACCCGGGATTTGACCGCATCGCCGTTCTCGCCGAGCGCCTCGACCCCGATGATCTTGCGGGTGTGCCGGTCGGCGATGAGCTTCAGGAACATCATCTTCTCGGTGGGGTAGAAATGCGCCCGGTCCGACATCCCCATGAGCCCGCACACCGGATCGAAGCCGACCGCTCGGGCCCGGGCCTCGGTTAGGCCGGCCCGCGCCACGCCCAGGCCAAAGATCTTGATGCAGAAGGTGCCGACGGAGCCCTTGAAGACGGCGTGGCCGCCCGCCACGTTCGTGCCGATGACCCGGCCCTGCCGGTTCGCCAGGGACCCGAGGGCAAGGTGGACCGAGTCGCCGCTCACGAGGTGCCGCAGCTCCACGCAGTCGCCGCCCGCGTAGATGCTCGGATCGGAGGTGCGCATCCGGTCGTCCACGATGATGCCGCCGAGGGGGCCCAGCGCCAGCCCCGCCTCGCGGGCCAGCGCCGCGTTGGGCCGGACGCCGGTGGCGAGGATCACGAGGTCGCAGGGGATCTCCCCCGCCTTCTCCGTCATCACGCCCACGACGTTGCCGGAACCGCCGTCCAGGATCTTGAGCAGCCGCTCGCCCGTGAGGACCTTGACCTCGTGGCGCTCCAGCTCGTTCTGCGCGAGCCTCGCCATGTCGGGGCCCAGGGCCTGGGGCAGGATCTGGGGAGCCATCTCCACCACCGTCGTCTCGACGCCCCACAGATCCGACATGCCCTCGGCCATCTCCAGGCCGATGGCGCCGGCGCCCACGATAACCGCCGATCGGACCTTGCCCGACTGGAGGAGGGCCTTGATGGCTTCCGCGTCGTGCAGGTTGGCCACGGTCCACACGCCCTTGAGCGAGGTACCCGGCACCGGGGGCACGGACGGGCTCGAACCGGTGGCCAGGACGAGCGCGTCGTAAGGGGCGATCTCCTGGGCACCGCTCTCGAGGTTGCGCAGGGTCACGGTCTTCGCCTTGCGGTCGATGGCGGTGGCCTCCGTGCTCGCCTTCACCGTGACGCGCTTGAAATCGCGGAAGAAGTCCTCGTCGCGGACGGCGTGGTAGGTGGTCTTGCGCAGCAGCGCCAGGTCCGTCACGTCGTCGCTGACGTAGTAAGGGATGCCACACCCCCCGTAGGAGATGAGGTTGTCGCGATCGACGAGGAGGATGTCGGCGTCGGGGTCGAGCCGCCGCGCGCGGCAGGCCACCTTGGGGCCGAGGGCCACCGCGCCGATGATGACGATTCTCTTCCCCATGGGTCGCTCCTCACGTTCCGTCAGGTGCATGCGTGGCCAGCGGTCGATGCGCTGAGCATAGCACCGCGGGCCGTTCCGCCCCCAGGGGGAGCTGGCCCTGACCATCCCTGCTGGGCGAACGCGCCCACGATGCCGGTCTGGCCGACCGCTGAAAGCTTCACCTCAAGGTCTTCACGTCGAACCAAAGCTCCTTGCGTTCGAGCGGCACCCACGCCGGCAGGAAGGGGTTCTCCAGGTCGATGATCACCCTCTGATGGAGCCTGAGATCACGCAGCGATCTGGCGAAGTACCTGTTGAACAAGGCGTCGAAGCTGCCGTCCTTCGCCATCTTCTCGAGTCCGGCCGTCAGGCGGGCAGCGAGGTGCGGCACGGACTTGCTCACGTAGAAGCACTGCGCGAAGGGGTACCGGATCAACAGATGCTCATCCACTGCCAGGTCGGGGAAGCGCGGTCCATACTCCGCCAGCTCGAGCTTCACCTCGGTCACACCCCGGGGGAAGAGGT